>VFQP010002443.1_pt1 | contig 20691 bp, 13 predicted proteins | sample 3512351 | NCBI WGS metagenome assembly VFQP01 (sample SAMN10412372, study PRJNA504923) | tailings metagenome | isolation source: Relicate 1 Philex TSF1 revegetated site | place: Philippines: Tuba, Benguet | collected 2017-08-29
CGGGCTCCAGAACAAATTGCTTTTCTGTACTTCATTTTTTCCGATCAAAAACTGGAGTTTCAAAGGTTCGATTTTCCCGAAGATTCCTTTTTTGTGCCAGTAATTGTTGGATTGAACGATTTCCGGAGCTCTTTCGCTGGCATTGATTTGTACGGCATCCATTTCGGAATCAAACGTCACTTCCGATTTTTTGGAACCGCTTTCAACCCAAATGGTTTGGATTTTCTTTCCATCTCTGAAACCGCTCACTTCAATCGGTCCGTCGACTTGCCCCGCATTTTTAACGGTAACAACCGTTTTTCCGCCAAAAGAAGAAACTTTCGAAATCTTGTAATCGATGTGATTGGTTGTTTGAATCAGGTCGGTGAAAAGCCAGGACAAATCTTTTCCGGAAACGCGTTCCAAAGTGGCCCGTAAATCTTCCGGCTGCGGATGTTTGAAACTCCATTCCCGGTAATAAGCCTGCATGGATTGATCGAAAAGTGAATCGCCCAAATATTCTTTGAGGTAATTGAACACCAAACCTGTTTTCATGTACATGATTCCGGCATAATTGGTTCCCGTAAAATCGGCTGAATGTGTTTCAATCGGTTGATCTTCTCCCGTTCCGGCAAGCACACGGTAAAAATAATCCCCCGAATGATAATGACTCAAGCCGTCAAAATGAAAACGTCCGTTCAGAATCATCTTGGACAAATAGGTGTTTTTCGGGTACTTGGTATACATGTAACGTAACTCATTCAGCGTGTTCAAACCTTCATCCATCCAACCGTGAACACGTTCGTTACTTCCAAGGATTCCGTAGAACCAGTTGTGACCAACCTCATGAACGATGACAATTTCCAGTTCTGTAGCTGAGCTTGCATTCCCGATCACAGTTACATTCGGGTATTCCATTCCGCCACCGGCAGAAATTGTTCCATCGACCGCAGTAACTTGATTGTACGGATAATCCCCGTTCCAGAGAGAATAATAATACGTTCCGTCGTGAATGTATTCCGGGGCACGTTCCCACAAAGCGGCATTTCTTGGTGTAAACAAGGACCAGGTAGTGACTTTACGCTTGGAATGCGGCAATTCCACTTCTCCTTTCAAGACCGCATAACGTTTATCTGCAAACCAGGCAAAATCGTGTACATCTTTTTGTGTAAAACGGATGGTTTTCCATTCCGGATCGGAAGGAGGAAAACCTTCATTGGGATATTTTTTCCGGATCATCGATGAAAAATGCTCTTTCGTATCAATGGCTTTCTGATCCATGAACGCAATTTCAGATTCCGTCTGCAAGTCTCCTGTTGCACCGACGACGTAATTGGAAGGAAGTGTAATTGAAACGTCAAAACTTCCGTATTCGGAATAGAATTCCCCCTGTGTCAGGTAAGGCATTTGATTCCAGCCGTTCTTGTCGAAAACAGCCGGTTTCGGATACCATTGCGTGATTTGGTACGATTCTCCGATATGTCCCAACCGTGAAATCTCTCCGGAAGGAATCTTCACACGAAAAGGCGTTGTCACGGTAACTGATTCACCGGGTTTTAAAGGAGTATTCAGAATCAACTTCCCGATATCCGGATTTTTCTTGTCCATTTCAAGTGCCGCATCCTGGCCGTTTACCTGGAAATGCAGGGAATCAATTCCTCCTTTCACTGAATCATTTCCGAAAGTGAGTAACGGGTCATCATCTTCGTAAAGTTGTTTTCCAAGTGCTGTTTTCCCGTTTTTATAAGCATTCGGCCACAGGTGAATGTAAATGAAATCCAATGTATGCGGAGAATTGTTGTGATAAACAAAACTTTCGAAACCGCTCAATTCGTGCTTCCGGTCATCTAATTTGACAGTAATTGTAAAATCAATCTGTTGCTGCCAGTAATTCTGAGCGAAAGACGTAAAAGATGCGGATACAAGAAGTGCAACGAGTAATAGGAATTTCATAAAATAAGCCTGTTTCAGCTATAAAAGTAATGTAAATGTGTTTGTTTTGTAACAATCGCCCAAAATCCGGATTATTGTTGAACTAAAACGATACTTATGAAAACCCTTTCCATTATTTCCATTCTCCTGGTATGGCATTCATTCGCATTTGGCCAGATTAAAGATCACATTGTATACAAGCAGGCAGTTGTCCCGATTTACAAACAAGCATTCGAAAAACGGATGTTCAAAGAAAGTATCGATCAGTTGAATGCGGTAAAATCGACCTATGGAATGTTGTATGGCGAAGAATACTTACTGATGAGTTATTGTTACAAGGAAATGGGGAATGACTCATTGGCCGCGATTTACGTTAAAGAAGCCTGCTCGGTTCCCACTTTTGATATGCGGGTGACCTGGTACATCGAGGATCTGAATCCGGGGTATATTTCCCGGGGATTCAATGAACAGAACATGAAGCTGAAAGACGAGGGTTTTGAAAACAGCTGGAATAACTACCGTGCGAAAAATGCCGATTCATTGAAAGAGGTAATTGACAGTATGACGTATTGGGACCAATATTACCGGGATCAATGGCATACAAACCCGGATAATCCTCAATTTCAGCGGGAACTGGATTCGATAGACAGGCGAAACAGAGAGTTATTGGAAGATATGATTCGCCGGATTGGTTTTCCGGGAGAAAAAAGGTTGCAGCTCGGAGAATATTGTGTTTGGTATATACTGGTTCATTCTGCCGGGAACGAAGCATTTTTTCAACGGATGAAACCGGTTTTTCTGAATGAAGTGAAAATCGGAAATATGTCTCCGTGGATGTATGCCAGTTGGATCGATCAGCACCAATTCTACAATGAGCTTCCAACTATGTACAACACGCAAGTCGGACTGAAGAATGATTTTACCAAAAAAGAACTGGAAGAAATCAGTAAAAACCGTTTTAATATCGGTCTGGTGGATTTGAAATATTCCCTGCCGAAATTTTAGAAAGCAGTTCATGTGTCGGTAAATACTTACTTTTACCGTATGCAACGTTTTTTAGTCATTCAAACAGCATTCCTGGGAGATGTAATCCTGGCAACTCCGGTTGTGAGTGAATTGAAACGCTTGTATCCGGATGCGCAGATTGATGTGCTGGTGAGGAAGGGCAATGAAGCCATCCTGAAGAATCATCCGGCGATTCATGAGGTTTTTTCTTTCAACAAAAAGGAAGGGAAATGGAAAGAGATGCGTCGTTTGATTCGTACATTCCGTTCCAAACACTACGATGAAGTGATTAACCTGCAGCGCTTCGGAAGTTCGGGAATTATTACCTTTCTTTCAAGTGGAAAACGAAAAATCGGTTTTGATAAGAATCCCTTCTCTTTTTGCTACGATATCAAGATCAAACACGAAATCGGAAACGGGAAACATGAGGTGGAACGCAACCTCGAATGCATTGCACATCATGGAGCACAGAAACTGGTTCGTCCGGCTGTTTATCCTTCCGGTGCTGACCGGGAAAAAGTCGCTGTTTATACACAACAACCATTTTATACTTTGGCTCCGGCTTCCGTGTGGTTTACCAAGCAGCTCCCGGAAGCAAAATGGATTGAACTGGCGAATAATCTGAAGAAAAAAGGTGTTGTTTATTTGGTTGGGGGGCAGGCCGATACGGATTTATGTCAACGAATCATTGCGGCGGCAGATTTACCGGCAGAAAACAACCTGGCTGGAAAACTGAATTTACTGGAATCCTGCGCCTTGTTTGAGAAAGCCACACGTTGTTTTGTGAATGATTCCGGGCCGTTACACATGGCAACAGCCGTGAATGCCCCGGTGACAGCTTTTTTCTGTGCAACCGTTCCGCGTTTTGGTTTCGGTCCGCTTTCCGACGATAGTGAAATCCGGGAAACGAAGGAAGAGCTGACGTGCAGACCTTGCGGATTACATGGCGGAAAAGTATGCCCGGAAGGACATTTCAAATGCGGGAATATTGATGTGAGTATCTGATAAACGACACCGTCGGTTCGTGTGAAATGTGAGGAACGACCATTTTATATCGAGAACAAGGGGCGTCACAAATTAGAATCATTTTGAAATTGCAATGTTGTAACATTGGAATTTAACAATATTGTGAAGTTCAGATATTGAGATTTTATTTCAAAGGAAGACTGATCCGGATTGTTGTTCCTTTACCGATTTCCGAATGAAGCACGTATACTTTTCCTTTGTGATATTCCTTCACAATGCGTTTCACCAAAGATAAGCCCAATCCCCAGCCTCTTTTTTTCGTCGTGTAACCGGGTTCAAAAATGGATTTGAACTGTTTGGGCAGCAAACCTTTTCCGGTATCCGTAATATCAATGTGCACCCGTTCCGGAACCGTTTTAATAACGACGTCCAATTTTCCTTTTGACTCCATCGCATCAACGGCATTCCGGATAATGTTTTCCATGACCCATTCCATTAATTGCTTGTTGTGGCTAACCAAAATCGGATCATCTTCGTAATGAACGGTCATTTCCACTTTTTGAGAAATCCGCGGACGCAAATAATCCATGACTCCCTGGACAGTAAGGCGGATATCCGTTTGAGTCAGGTGAGTTTCCGAGCCGATTTTTGAGAAACGCTGCGAAACAGTATCCAGGCGCTCCACATCTTTTTGCATTTCCGAAATGATGCCCGGATCCACATTTTGCGATTCCAGTAATTGAACCCAGGCCATCAGGGAAGAAAGCGGTGTTCCCATCTGGTGGGCAGTTTCTTTCGCCATTCCGGCCCAAACCTGGTTTTGTTCTGCTTTCCGGAACGTACTGAAGAGCAAATAACCGATGAAAATGAATACACCGATAATTAAAAACTGGATATATGGAAAGAATTGCAGTTGTTTCAATTCGCCGGAATTGTCGTAATACAACCAATTGTGTTCATCCGGGCCGAAAGAAATCACAATGGGTTCGTTTACTTTTTCCAGGGAACTCAATGTCTTTTTCAGGTTCTCCGGGCTGGTTTTTTCCTTCGGGAGATTGCTGGAGATCAGGGAATCCTTTTCCTTATCCATCAGCACCACCGGGATCAGTTTGGAGTCTTTGATCAGTTCATTGTTGAAAGCGGAAATGAGGGAGTCCCGTTCTTTTTCCAGCTGAATGGTGCGTTTGGTATCGGTGTAAAAGGAAGTCATTGTTAAGCCCTTCACCACTTCGATGCGGAAAGGTTTGTGCTTTTTCTCCCAGGCAGTTGTTAAGATCAGCAAACTGTCTTCGAACTTTCTGACCAATTCTTTCTTCGTCAGTTCGGGATACATTTTTCGCAGATCACTGGTATCGAAATCGATGTTTGTGTAACCGGAAATCTGGTTGTCACCATCCACCAGGATAACAGGAATATCCTTGTTTTCACTGATAATGGTCAGCGGGAAATGGTAATCCGGAAAAACGTTTCCTTCAACAGGTTTGGAAATTTCCTTGGTGGCTTCGAGATACAATTTGATTTTCCGGCGTTCGTATCCGCGCAGCTGCTGGAAAGCACGATTGGTGAATTCAACCAGCTCGGCCTTTTTCTTGATGGCTTCAGCCCATTGTTTGGCCCGTAAACGTTCGCGGTCGGATACTTTCTGAACCGTAGAATTAGATACCCAGAGCGAAACGGCAACCGTGATGAGTGCAATCACCAGCAGGACAATCTTCCATGTTTGTTTGTTGGAGTATAAATTCATGTGTTACGAATGTAAATAAAAACGTTGTTTCTGTGGTGAAATTGTGGGAAGAATAAATTTCTTGTTCTGAATTCGCGATATTGCGAACAGCCCTTTGTTTTACTGCGTTTCAGAAGATGAAATCAAATAAAAACACCAGTATTCAGTTTTTAAGATAATTTTGAAATATGTTACATCATTTAACGAAAAGAGAAAGGATTGCTCTGCTGGTAATCGGAATTTTGTTACTGACATCTTACCTTGTTCCGGCAGTGAATATCCTTGATTTTGCTAAAATGGCAGAGGAAGAACGTTGGATCGATGAAGCTGTTCCGGGTTATAAAGACGGGTATGTGGTGATAACCATTGTTTATTCACTTTTACTGCTGTTTCCCTGTTTTTTTTCGCCCGAAGATCTGGTCTCTCGAGATATTGAGAGTATTTTTAATCCTGCTGATCCTGTTCATCCCGTTTAGCTTCCTGCTTGCAGTTGCTTTCATGATCCCGGTTGGAATGGAACCGCTTTGGGGAAGATATTTGGTGATTGCGGGCTTTTTGATGACGATTGTATTTAGCATCCGCTTTTATTTCCTGGGAAGGAAGATGATCCGGAAGAAATGATTTTTTAAATGAATAAAATGACCTGGAAACGCATCGTAATTTTGACTTTGTATCTGCTTGTTTCTGATTTCTCAGGAGCTACATTGGTTTCGGCATACGAACCCTTTGCGCGAATGAATGCAGCAAAAACCTATTACTTTGTGAGTGTTCCCGAAAATCCGAATTCGGATAAAGGATATACGGCTGTTTTTGATGCCAAAACGAAATTGCTGAAATTTAAAATTGACGTGTATTTGAAAGAGCGCCGGGTAGCTCTCACAAACGATGGAAAACAACTTATCCTCGTGAGCAGTAATATTGATCAATCTGTAGAAAATTGTTTCGTTACAATCTATGGAGAACATCAGGAAGTAAAAACCCTTCAGATCTTTCAGAAAAAGAGTCGCTGGGTAGAGGATATTTACTCCGTTTCGCACTTGTCGGACATCTGGGAGGAAAATAATCAATTGCTGCTATATGCCGATGATTCGATTTACAGTTTAGATCAAAACAGCTTTTTGGTAACAGCACAAAAGAATACGCTTTCTGAACCGGGGAAATCTTACGAACGGTATAACAAGGGAATTCTGAAAAATGATTCGTTTTTTGATGTCTCCGCATTGAAGCCCGGAAAACTTCCACTGGTTCAGCAATTGGCAAAAGACCTGAATGTCAAACTGGTTAATAACAAAGAAAGTGCTGGAAAAGCTGTGTTTTTCACCTTGACATTGAATGCAGATGGGACATTCGGATTCATGGATATCCAGGCTGCAGAAATTTTGGACCTTTCCAAGGCAAAATGGATTCCGGATGACAAATTAAAAGAAGCCATTATTCAAAAACTAAAAGCGTATACCTATCCGAAATCATCGGTTCCGGAAGGTTTACCGTATTGGGCTTTCAGCGGTAAAATGTATTTGTTGAAGTAATCGGGTTTTGCGTGGAGCTTTCACTTTGTCAGTTGATTTCCTGGTTACAAGGAATCAATGCTTTCGCGGAACGATATGTAGTTTTCCAGCTTTCGTAGAGACCTGGACCTTTTGGCTTACTTTTTTAAGATAATGCCTTGTCCGAGAATTTAGGTGATGATTAAAAAATACCACAGATGCACAGATTTTTGGGCACCTACCGGTTGCCCTGCTAAAAGTGAGTCCGTTAGGCGAGCTGTCGATGAAATCGACAATTCGTGCATTCGTGGCAAAAAATCATCTAGATATTCGTACAGAACTTAAGATAATTAATAGAATAGCTTTGTCCTTCGCATCACGCTTGTTGTGCAAGCTATGCTCAGTCTTCGACAGCTGACGCTTTGTCCTTCGTGTTACGCTTGTTGTGCAAGCTACACTCAGTCTTCGGCAGCTAACGCTTTGTCCTTCGCATCACGCTTGTTGTGCAAGCTATGCTCAGTCTTCGACAGCTGACGCTTTGTCCTTCGTGTTACGCTTGTTGTGCAAGCTACACTCAGTCTTCGGCAGCTAACGCTTTGTCCTTCGCATCACGCTTGTTGTGCAAGCTATGCTCAGTCTTCGACAGCTGACGCTTTGTCCTTCGTGTTACGCTTGTTGTGCAAGCTACACTCAGTCTTCGGCAGCTAACGCTTTGTCCTTCGCATCACGCTTGTTGTGCAAGCTATGCTCAGTCTTCGACAGCTGACGCTGTCTCTTATTTAGCTTCATTCTGAATTAATTGATTCGTACTCAGAAAAATCGATTTTGATTAATTTTGCACCCGAAATGACAAGAAATCTGCCCTGGTGGATTTTGAACTAACAGGAATGAAACAATTATAAAAATAAGATGGCTGACTTTTTTTACCAGGAACCGTATCCGATTCTGAAAGATACGACAGAATACCGCAAAATTTCTTCCGACTATGTAAGCGTAGAAAAGATCGGGGACAGGGAAGTATTAAACATTGATCCGAAAGCATTGGAATTGCTTGCCCAGGAAGCATTGAGTGATGTATCCTTCTATTTGCGGACTTCCCATTTGGAGAAATTGCGTGCAATCCTGGATGACCCGGAAGCAACGGATAACGATCGTTTTGTGGCTTACAATTTATTGCAGAATGCAACGATTGCGGCTGAAGGACAATTGCCTTCCTGCCAGGATACCGGAACCGCAATTGTGGTTGGTAAAAAAGGAGAAAGCGTTTACACAGGAGTAAATGATGCCGAATTCCTTTCCAAAGGGATTTACAATACCTACCAGGAAAAGAACCTGCGTTATTCCCAGATCGTGGCCTTGGATATGTTCGAAGAGAAGAACTCCGGTTCGAACCTTCCGGCACAAATCGATATTTATGCATCCCAGGGAGCGAAGTACGAATTCTTATTCCTGGCAAAAGGAGGAGGATCGGCAAACAAAACCTTCCTGTATCAAAAAACAAAATCCCTCTTGAATGATGCTTCTTTGGAAGAATTCATCAAGGAAAAAATCAAAGATTTGGGAACTTCCGCTTGTCCGCCGTACCATTTGGCATTTGTAGTCGGGGGAACTTCCGCTGAAGCAAATTTGGCGGCAGTGAAAAAAGCGTCTGCAGGTTATTATGATCACCTTCCGACAGAAGGAAACATGGGCGGCCAGGCTTTCCGCGATCTGGAATGGGAAAAACGCGTTCAGAAAATTTGCCAGGAAAGTACAATCGGGGCACAATTCGGTGGAAAATACTTTACGCATGATGTGCGTGTGATTCGCCTTCCGCGCCACGCGGCATCTTGCCCTGTCGGGTTGGGAGTTTCCTGTTCGGCAGACCGCAATATCAAAGCAAAAATCACGAAAGATGGATTGTTCGTAGAGCAATTGGAGAAGAATCCGCGTCGTTTATTGCCTGAAGTTCCACCGCATTTGGAACCACCTGTAAACATTGACCTGGACAGACCAATGGCAGAAGTATTGGCTGAATTGTCGAAATACCCGATCAAAACGCGTTTGAAATTAAACGGAACATTGATTGTGGCCCGTGATGCAGCTCATGCGAGAATCAAAGAATTATTGGATGCCGGACAACCGATGCCGGAATATTTCAAGAATCACCCGGTTTATTACGCCGGGCCAGCTAAAACTCCGGAAGGAATGCCTTCGGGAAGTTTCGGACCAACAACAGCAGGACGTATGGATTCTTATGTGGATTTATTTCAGAGCATGGGCGGAAGCATGATTATGCTTGCAAAAGGAAACCGTTCGAAAGACGTAACGAATGCATGTAACAAATACGGTGGATTCTATCTGGGATCAATCGGAGGACCGGCAGCGATCCTGGCGAAAGAAAACATTCTTTCGGTAGAATTGGTCGATTTTGAAGACATGGGAATGGAAGCCGTTCGTAAAATCACGATCAAAGATTTCCCAGCTTTCATCATCACAGACGATAAAGGAAACGACTTCTTCGCGAATTTGTAGGAGAATTACCAATGAAATAAACAGAAAGGAATCAGTGAAAGCTGGTTCCTTTTTTGTTTCTTGTTTTTCCTGATTCTTTGTCCGCGTTTCGATACGCTGCGCACTCGACAGGACAAGAGAGCTTTGTCAGTTCAAGTAGCGAAGCGTATCGGGAATGACTATATTTGAACAAAACCTAAACAAATGATCAAACAATTCCTCGGAATCATCCTTTCTGCAATCTATGCATTGATTATTCGCGTTTTGGCAGAATGGAACCTCATCGAAATCAATTCCATTTCGTATTTGATTGTTGCCCCGGTGGCACTCGGATTTGTTCCTTTTTACTTCAAGGGCGGTCGTTTCCGGAAAAGTATTTCCGTTGCCATTTTGTATCCCCTGATTTCCGTGCTGATTTTCCTGGTGATTGCCATTATTACGAACCTGGAGGATTTGCTTTGCTTTATTATCATTGGCTCCCCGTACATTGTCCTTTCCGTTTGTGCAAGTATTATTCTCTACTATTTAACGAAAGAAAAAAAAGAAGAGGAAATCAACAAAAGTTCCCTGTCAGTGCTATTGCTTCCGGTTCTTTTCGGAATGATTGAAAAGGAACTTCCGAAGGTCAAAACGGATTTATCCGTCAGTAATACCATTGTGATCGATCTGCCGGATACCCTCGTTTGGAATCATCTATTTGAAATTCCGGATCTCAGCCAGGCAAATTCCCCGGGATTCATCAATTACCTGGGAGTTCCGCAACCGCTTAGATCCACATACGATTCAATCACCAACACACGATTAGGGTATTTTGAAAAAGGAATCCGCTTGCATGAATCCATTGTGGAACAGCAGGATTACCGGAAATTGGTTTTTGCAATCAACATAGACCAATCCCGGTTTGGTTCTCATCCGACTTTGAATCACATTCTGAAAGGGGAGAACATGGAGTTCAAACAGATTCAATACGAATTGAAAAGCTTGAAGAATGGTCGGACACTTCTGAAATTGAGTACCAATTACAGTATTCATTCCAATCTGCCGTTTTACGGAAAGTTTTGGAGTACCCGAATCATTGATGATTTTGAACGGAAATTATTGAGTTCATTGAAATTGGTGCTTGAACAATAAGAAACATGAATTCTATCTAAAATTGGATATATGAAAGAAAATGTGATATTGGTTTTGACTTTGTTTCTACTAGTTGGTTTTAACGCAATTTCTCAACGAAAAATCATCGATCGTTTCGGGAACTCATCCCAGTATTGTTCGAATATGTTTTGCCTGTATTCTGATTCGACATTCACTTTTGAACGGGGATGTGAAGGTCGGTCATCCATTACCCTCGGAACATATAAATACGCAAAGGATACGCTGATTTTAGTACCAATTCTAAAAGATACCTACGAACCGATTAAACAGATTGACCTGGTAGATACGGATACATCTACGTTTTTGAATGTAGAGTTGCAGGCTGAGAAAGACAGTTCTTACCGGTTTCAGGCAGAAGTTGTCTTTACAAGTGTTGAAACTGCTGAAAAATGGAAAAATGGTCAATTGACGACTTCGGACCTGGTTTCCGACAGTTCATTGGTGACATTTGTTTTCGAGCCGTATGGAGGCTATGTCAGAACGACGAGTGATCCGATTGCTGCCTGTTTGATTCAGGTGGAAAGATTGATTTCCCGCAGGGAATTTGTGCTTTTAGAACCGAAAAGAGACAGGGTCTTGATCCGGATGCAAATGCCGGGAGAAACGTTGAAAGAGATGAATTTGTATGAAATGAAATACGAAGATATGAAAGCGAACTTTTTCAATTTTGAAGGAAGAAAGATTCGTGTGATGTTGGATTATTGAGAATAGTCATGAAAAAAAGTATTATTCTGGTAGTATTGCTTTTCCTTGTAAGCGGTTTGAATGCTCAAACCTGGAATGGCCAGGTTAACGGAATCATTCGAAGAAATAACGGTGAAGCGGTCGGTGAAATCGACAATTCGTGCATTCGTGGCAAAAAATTACCTGGATATTCTTCCAGAATCTGGAAACAAAAAAGAGACCGCCGCTTTCGCAGTCGATCTCTTTCACATTACTTTTTAAAAAGAACTGTTTAACTTCTTACAGTTTCAAAGAATAATCTTCTCCTTTGTTGTCTTCTCCGATAAATTCAATGACTTTCTCTCCTGCATGAACTCTGTAGTACAAAACAAGACTTGTTTTTCCCGGATCGACTTGAGATGGTCTTTCTCCGAATGTATCATCAGATTCAGGAATTGAGTATCCGTATTCTGTGATTAACCAAGGCATACTTACCCATGCTTTTTCAGAAGAAGAAGAGTTTTCGATATCCAATTCCAATTTCACGAAAGTCGTAGATTCCATTCCAGGGAATGTCTTACGGAATTTTTTCACTTTCTCGTCATTCACATTGTATGTAATCTTCTTGAAAGTATATGTTTTTGTCAGTTCGAAAATAATATCTTCAACCTCAAATGACTCGTTTGCCTCAACGGAGCTTTCTGCCGGAGCTTCTAATTTCTTCAACGGCAACAACGCTTCTGTTTTCTCTTTGCTTAAATCGATGTCCAACGCATTTTTAGTGCTGGCTCCCAAATACAAATTATCCAATTTCGCATCTACCGGAACGCTGAATACCGCATAACCTGATTCGTACGTGGATGCCAAACCTTTGAAAGTTGGTCCTGTAGCCAAAGAAACGCTGGCAGCGTATGTTTTCTTGGTTGCAGCATCAAACAATGCGATGTTTGTTTCCAACATCCCGATATCCGTGTTCATATCCGTTGATTGAACCGAGAATTCTACTTTTACCAGTTTATCGTCACCGCTTTTCGGGCTGAAATCTTCTTTTCCATCCCAATCGTCCGTCACAGAAGTCAGGCTGACAATGTTATACACCGGTTCTCCGTCTTCGTTGTTTTTCCCGTTAAGGAAACCTTTCACATTCGAAGTATATTCAGTCACTTTGCTTTCCGGAGTTCTGGAACAAGAAGCTGCCAATAGGGATCCTCCGATAAGCAGACACAAAAATTGTTTTTTCATTAGATAGTGAATTTGTTTTTATGAGTTGACAAAGTTAGTCATTCCTTCAGGAGCGCAAAGAAGCGAAACCTGAAACTTAAAGGTAAATTGATATTCGCTTGACATTTGAGAATAAGCGTTGAGATTTTGAGAATTTTCGGTTTTTTTTGGGGGGGTTGAGGAGGAGGGGTAACCTTCCATTATTATATTTTGTTGGTGCGCTACATACAAGAATAAATGAGATTTGCTTTAATCGCAGTTTCATTTGAATAAGTCATAATTAATTCTTTTGATCAATTAATGATATTGGATGATGGCTTGATTGATTGCTTCTAAACGAGAAACGTTCTATAAATAACCCAATACTCCTGGTTTGTGAGTCATCCAAATCTAGTAGAAATTTGATTTTATGATTGTTTTGAATAAAATATCGCATTTTGTTTTCAATTCCTGTATTATCGAATAGGCTATCTAGTTTCCTAAAATGATGAAAGTCATCATGCCACATATTACTTAGTTTATGGAATATACTTTTACATTCTCCTATTGCGAGAGCTACCAAAAACATGCAAACTGCTTTTTGCTGTTTACTGTCTTTAAAAGAAGGCAAGTCACCATGAGCATTAACAATTCTGTAGATATTTACATATCGTTTAATGGTTCTTGGATTGGTTCCTAATAGAAAATCAAATTCTGGTAGTAATTCGATTTCGGCTTTTGTAAGAACAAGCATTTTACTATCAAATTCAGTGTATAATTTGTTGTCTAATTGATCATTGTTTACTTGTGATTTAGATTGATTGGTTCTGTTTTTTCGGGATTTGGTATCATGATGTATAATCGTAGAAGTAAAATTTCCTTCATCTAAAATATTAATAGATGCTTTATTTAGGTTTTCATGAGCTGGGTTTTGAGCCTCTTCGTTCCTTTTTATCAATTCTCTAATCATGTACTTTACATTTTCTTGTTTAGGAGTGTTTAAGTGAAATGGCACTTGAAAAATCTTTTCCAAGTAGGAATTAGGTTCAATTCTTTCATACTCATCAACATTCTGGTGCATCCCAAACTGTTTGTAATATTTGGTGATTAATGCATTCTTCACCCATCTGTGATCTACTCCTACAACAACTACAAACAGAGGATAAGCAAGTAACAAATTTACGGCTTCTAAAACTTCAATTACATGTTCTTCAGAACATCGATCAAGATCATCTAAATATAGAATGATGCGATCTACAAATTTATCATTGTTTAAATCTGAATTTAATTCAGGCAATTGTTTGACGAATAATGCACTAAGAATATCGAGGTCATTTTTTAGTTGAGAAATTATACCAAGATGTTTCTTGTAGGCTTTAGAAGAATGAATATCGTGAATAATTGATTTGAATGTTTCAAAGAAAACCCCATGATCTAAAATATCCGTTAATTCCTGGATTTTGAATTCAATAGATTTTGATTGAATCTCTAATGAGGTAATCTCAGCTTTCAGAGATGTTAATTTCAATTTATTCTTTTCGATTTCCAATTCTCTTAATTTTGTTTCTGATTGTATTCGATCTTCAACATCTGTTTTTATTCTATTTATTGATGTAATTGCAGGGGTTATTTTCCTTAATAGGTTTGAAATTTGAATAAATATTGGTGTGATAAATAATAACCCTGAAACAATCAATTCAGGAATCATTAAAATCCTTTGATTGAAAAAACTAAAGTCAAAACAGAATCCTATTAATAGGAAGGTCAAAACGATTAAAGAAATAATTGTTAAGAGAAATATTGACCGTCTTGTAAAGATTCCGGAAAAGGTAAAAGGAATTTTTTTCAGCTCATTTGCAAGTTTTACGAGCTCAGAATAAGTTTCTGTTGAAGAGTGGACTAATGTGCCTAAGTTATATTCCGATATGATTATATTGATTCTTTCTTTAGTATTCAGTTCTAAAAAAACTTTTTTTACGATCTCGTTTTTTGCATCAGATAGAAGGTTTTCTATCAGGTTATTACAGCTTTCAGTTGCTGATTTGATCTTTTCTTCAATCTCAGTTTTAGTTGTTGTTAACTCATTAATCTCAATCGATATTTTTTGTTTTTTGCCCTTAACTAAATCTAATTCATCTGTAACCTCTTTAATTTTCTGTTGAACCTCACTATCAACTTTTGATATTTCTTCAAGATGATAATACATCTGTTCAAAAATAATTGATGCCAAACTTGCCCATAAATTAGCATCTAAATATGCCCATGCATTAAATTTAATGTGTACAATGTTTTTACAAAACACCTCATTTTCTGTGTTTTCAATATCCGTTAACTCCTTTATTCTTTCTTCCAACTTATGCATGAAGAAACTTTTTCCCGATCCCCATGCTCCAAACAGAGCAATTGAAAGTGGGGTCGGTAAATCTCTTAGCGCCATTACTTTTGAAAATGCATCAACATCCTCCTTTATATCCAGATAATCCTCTCCATCAGGAGTGTCTTTTGTAAAAGAAGCGATAGTAGGAATGTTTTTTTCTACGATTTGGTTTAATTCTATATTTTCATTCTCGACCTTATCATTCTCATCCTCAAGAATAATATTGTTTACTTCAAAGAATTTTTCGTCTTTAAATGAAGTAAGTTCTTCATCCATTATTATCTGAAGTAAGAAATTATCAGGGTCGAAAATCCCTTTTAATAAAATAGCATTGAATTGATCAGAACTTAATTTGTTTAAAGTAACTGTTGCTTTACTTCTGATAATTCTAGAATTGGAATAGCTTTCAATTTCGGAAACTTGCTTCCAACTTATCGGCTTGTCTAAAATGTAAACGACTTTTAAAAAAACGAAAGAATCATCTTCTCTTACCACACATAAAATTGAATAAACTTCTTTGGTACCTTTAGCGTCATAACCGATAAGCAAATCTCCAATTTTTAGATTTGAAAAATTTGCTCTTCGCTTTCCGTTATTAATCCTTATTGGATATTGATATACATCCCCCGTCTTTATTGGCTGTTTTTCGAAAAATTGTTTGGAAGCATTGATCCACCAAAAGGATTTGGATGAGCTTCTAATTCTACTTGCAAGGCTAGCTTGCCTAGCTATAAGGTCAAAATCTAGGTCTTTGGCTTTAGGAGATCTTGAGAATGTGCCGCCATTCTGATCTTTTGGAGATTCATTTTTAAGTGATTTGTGTTGTACAGTTGTTTGGGAAGAGTTTACTCTGTCTTGAATGAATTTTAAATCATAAATTATTGTTCCAATAGAATTCCTGAAAAAAATGTCCGAAAAATATTGGATATCGTTAGGGGTTAGGGGCACATCAAAGATTAAATATAATTTATTAGTAGTCTTAATATTGGAAATTATTTTCAAAGCTGTATTAACTCTCTTGGTTATCTCGGCTCGATTCTTTAGGGTATAATCATTAATTACTAATGCATAATTGTTATTTATCCTATCTCGGAAAGTCATTTCAACTGTCCCATAGGCGTTTTGCATGACCCCAGCTCTTTCAAATCCGGCATTTAATTCTGTATTAAGAAATTCGTTAATAAAGTCTAAAGAAAACTCAGGTTTTTGTTGTTGCATCAAGTAGCAATTTTAGAGTATGTATCGGTTATAATTCCTCCAAACTTGCAAATTCCCCCTTAACCCACAATTCGTTTTAGTTGAAAATCATCTTCTCAGCACTTATTTTCAGTATTTACCACATTTTTTCGTGATTAAAAATTGTGGTTTTCCGAAGGTTTAAAACCTGAAATCATTCCATTTCACATCAGCGCAACCCTCTTTCTCAAATACAAATAAAGAGCTCATATCGTACCAATCGACCATAGATACCGTATCAAAATGTTATAAAACAAACAAAATCTCATTCCGTTTCCTTCGCTTTATTTTCCTTGAAACCGCTCTTCAAGTCCTGTCTCCTGACTCTGTTAGTCTCATCAGTCTCAATTCCAAACCAGAAATCAGAACTTGAACCCTTTTCACCATATTAAATAATAACCCAAGGCACGATTTTTGCTGTTTTCCACAGATTTTTTCAGCAACAGAATAAACCTTTTGCCCCCGGAACAATCAAAGGATAGATACAAACCCTTTTTATGCGTCAACACTCCATTTTTGTTCTTCTGATCAGCATCTTTTGTCTTTCCTTCGCAGGCTTTTCACAAACCGAACTCTCCGGGAAAATTTCCGACAAACAAACTTCCGAAATGCTGATGGACGTGCGCGTTGCGTTGCTTTCCGTGCCGGATTCAAGCGTGGTGAAAGTCGCAATGACAGACGAAAACGGGAATTACACGATGACGGATCTGGCTCCGGGAACTTACTTCCTGAAAGTGACTTCCCTGGAATATTCCGACCAGGTGAAAAGAATCGAACTTCCGGCTGGGAAAACAGTGATGGATTTTGTGATGAAAACCGATACGAAACTTATTGATGAGGTGACGGTGGAAGCAAAAGCAATCCGGGTAGAGCAGAAGGGAGACACCACGCAATACAACGCAGAATCCTATAAAACGAACCCGGATGCAACGGTTCAGGACCTCATCACCAAAATGCCGGGAATTACGCTGGAAAATGGAGTCGTGAAAGCGCAGGGAGAACAGATTACCAAAGTTATGATCGACGGACAGGAATTCTTCGGAGATGATGCCAGCGCAGCCCTGAAAAATCTTCCGGCAGAAATCGTGTCGAAAATCCAGGTGTATGATCAGGCCAGCGATCAGGCAAAATTTACAGGGATTTCAGACGGAAATGAAGCGAAAGCATTGAATATTGTGACCAAGGCGGGGAAAAACCAGGGACAATTCGGGAAAATCTATGCCGGATACGGGACTCCTGACAATTTGTACATGGCCGGGGCGAACGTCAATTTTTTCAAAGGGACAAGACGCATTTCCATCGTCGGAATGTCGAACAATGTGAACCAGCAGAACTTTTCTACAGATGATATCCTCGGCGTAACCGGTTCTACGGCAAGTCCGAACAGAGGCGGTGGCGGACCAGGAGGAAGAGGTGGTTTCGGAGGCGGAGATAACGAGAATTACCTCGTTTCACAGCAAAACGGAGTCAGTACCACGCACGCCATCGGGTTGAACTATTCCGATAAATGGGGGAAGAAAAAGACCACGAAAGTAACGGGAAGTTATTTCTTCAACGGCTCGAAGACAAATAACTCGCAGCTAACAAGCCGGAATTACGTGCTTTCAGCTACGGCTGGTCAGCATTACGACGAAGATTTCTCTGCGATCATGAAAAATGCCAATCACCGCCTGAACTTCAAGTTCGATATCATGTTGGATTCCATGAACTCGCTGGTCATTACTCCGAAAGTGAGTTACCAGGGAAATAACCGCACACAGGGAACAAACGGAACAACCGTTGACGGTCTTCAGGCCCTGATCAACACCATCGACAACAATACCTTCAGCAATAACAAAGGTTTGAGCGCAAGCAACAGCATTTTATGGCGTCACCGTTTTGTGAAACCAAGACGGACGTTCTCTGCGAATTTGACAGGAACGTACAACAACCGCACAGGAAAAAGCGGTCAGGAATCCTATTCGCATTATTACGATGAACTGGGAGCAGATTCCCTGGCTTCCATCAATCAGCAGGCAAACAATAACACCAATGGTTACGGAATCAACGGGCGTTTCTCCTATACAGAACCTTTGAGTAAATACTGGTCGGGAGAATTGGTGTATGCACCGTCCTATACGGTAAGTGCTGCGGATAAACGCACCTATGTTTTCGATGCAATTTCCGGAACGTACGCCTTGATGGATACGGCACTCTCCAATGTGTTCGATAATCAGACCATTGTGCAGGAAGGAGGAGTGAATGCGCGTTTCCAAAAGAACAAAACGAGCCTTCAGTTGGGAGTGAGTTACCAGAATTCCCTGTTGTTGAATACGCAGGAGTTCCCGATTGACCGCGACGTGAGACTGGCTTTCAATTCGATCTTGCCCAATATGCGTTTCAAATATGAATTCACCAAATCGAAAAGCTTCATGCTGGCTTACCGTGCCGGAACACGAAATCCCACCATTGACCAGTTGCAAAATGTGATCGATAACTCCAATCCGCTTTCGTTATCATCAGGAAACCCGGATTTGAAACAGCAGTATAATCACCGTGTTTTCGGCCGTTTCAATGCAACGAATATTCAAAAAGCAACCAACTTCAATGTGTTCTTCGGTGGAGAAATGAACAGTAATTACATCACCAACAGTTCGATAATTGCGACCTCAGACACCGTAATCGACGGAAACATAACCTTGCAGCGTGGTGCTCAATACCGCAAACCGGTCAACCTGAACGGAAGCTGGAATGCGCGGACAACTGTTTCCTATGGAATTCCGTTGACGAAACTGAAATTGAACCTGAATCTTTACGCAGGTGGTGCTTACACAGTTCTTCCGGGTCTGATCAACAATGTCGTGAACGAATCGAGAACATCCAATGCAAACGGAGGTTTGACCATTTCCAGCAATATGAGTGAAAACATGGATTTCACGGTCGGATATACCTTGAACTACAATAATGTAGTCAACACGAAACAAAACGTGTCCAGGAACGAATACTTCGTACACAACATCAATGCGAAATTCAACTGGATCATCAAAGAACGCCTGGTAATCAACTCGAATTATTCCCTGAATGCCTATGCAGGTTTGGGTTCCGGGTTTAACCAAACCATCATGTTGTGGAACGGAGGAATCGGTTATAAATTCCTGAAGCAGAAACAACTGGAACTACGTGCTTCCGTATTCGATATCCTGAACAACAACAACAGCATTACGCGAAACGTAACGGAATCCTATATCGAAGACGTAAGATCCAATGTCTTGAACCGGTATTACATGCTTACTTTGACATATAACATCCGCAATTTCGGAACGAAAGCTCCTGAAACGAAAGAAGCGAAACCTCAGGATGGAGGAGGTTTCGGCCCACCGTTTGGAGGCCCGCCACCGCAGTAGATGAATGATGTCTGATCACAAATGTGTGTAATTTTGAATAGGAATGTTTTCCTCCTCTCATTTCCCTTCAAAAATGGGAGGCAAAGAACTGTCTTTTTGAAAGAGTATTAAAATCTCCGGGTTTAGTGATGATTTCGATGGCGCGGACTATCAGTCACTGATCAAATTCCCAACTGAATACGTTGTGTTTTGCCTGGTACGCTTCGATCAATTCCTTCAGGAAAAGATACTCTTTTTTTACTTCCGGCAGATTTTCCAGCATGATATCAGCATCTTTCATATTTACACCGACTCTTTGGTTGAAAAGTCCTCCATTTGCAATAACAGGTTCTTCCTTACCAATAACGATGAAGCCGAAATTATTCAGGTTTTCATGAAAAGTGAAAGGCGGAAAATCATCAAAAGGAAGTTCGTGAATGATTTGCTTGTTGACGTGATTGTAGATTACCAAACGATCCCTGTAGAACAAATAATGAAGTTTGGAAAGTTTCCGTTTTTTCAGGAAAAATATGTTGATTAAGGATACTGAAGAGAAAATAAAAAAGAAAATTCCGGGAAGAAGGGAAAGCAAACCGAGCATTCCAAGTCGTTGCGTTTCCTGGTATCCCGTAACAATCATCAGGATGGACATTCCGAATGCCGGGATTAAAACGACTAGTCGCATGAATACTGCCAGTGTAAAAGGCATGCGTTTAAGAGGTTTCAGCAGTTTAAGAGCTTGTTCCATATTACTTTCAAAAGTAATGAAAACACAAGACCTGGAACGAAACCGGAATAAGAATCAGTGTTTGAAGATATGCTACCACAGTAGATTTATTACACGTTTTTAGAAATGTGTGTAATATTGAGTGGAATATTTTCCTCCCCTCATTCCCCCTTCAAAGGCGATTTCCCATTAATTAGCACAACCCGTTATTTTCCGGAACCGAGACAAGAACGTCCTCTCCCTAGGATGCGGTGCGAAAATAGCTCTTACGCTGAGAAGGCATAAACGCAACACTTGGAATCTTAGTCGCATTTCTTCCACTTTTCCAATCGTCGAAAAGTGGAGCAAAAGACTTGTCTCATTCCAAGCCGTTCACTAAAAAGTTCCTT
>VFQP010002444.1_pt1 | contig 20674 bp, 20 predicted proteins | sample 3512351 | NCBI WGS metagenome assembly VFQP01 (sample SAMN10412372, study PRJNA504923) | tailings metagenome | isolation source: Relicate 1 Philex TSF1 revegetated site | place: Philippines: Tuba, Benguet | collected 2017-08-29
GAACAGTTGTATTCGAATGTTTACGACCTGCTCCGGGACACGGATTTGGTCGACCCAAATCTTGCCCCGAAGGAGCCTGTCGTTAGCCGTGGTTGAAATCCGACGCCTTGCCGCCGCTGAAGTCTTAGAACGTAAATCCGAATTTCTAGAATTGCTCCGTGACGCCATCGAGTCCGGTGGCACTATCGGTTTCCTGCTGCCCGCCGACGAGGACAAGCTAGACCGCTATTGGACTGGCGTTGCCCGCGAGATGGAAGCAGGCGAGCGAGAGCTCTTTGCGGCCTTTGAAGATGGCAAGGTGGTCGGCTCGCTCCAGTTGGCCTACGAGAAGGCCGAGAGCGTCAGCCATCGCGCCGATCTGCAAAAGCTCTTCGTGCTGCGCGACCATCGCCGCCGCGGCATCGCCCGGTCTTTATTGATCGAAGCGCTGCACCGCATGCCGGCTTTGGGCTTGTTGATGTTTACGATTACAACCCGTCACGACAGCCCCACCGAGCGGCTTGTCGATGCTCTTCGATTTACTCGCTGGGGTGTAATGCCTCATTATGGCGTGACGCCCGATGGCGTACTGCACGACGCGAGCATGTACTATATCTCCAAAGCGACCGTTGAGGCGGTCATTCAAGCCCATGCATCTTAAGTTTCTACCCGTTCTGTTCGCGACTGCCGCGTTCGCGCAGTTGACCTTTGAGGAGTACAATCCTCCTTCCACCTTGAAGGTGCCGGCGACGAGCATTGTCCGCTCGAAGTTCCCGCACATCGATATACACAACCATCAGAACGGCATGATGGAACCAGCCGAGATGGACAAGCTGGTCGCCGAAATGGACAGGCTGAACATGAAGATGATGGTCAACCTCAACGGCAACTACGGCCAGCGAGGCATCGATGTCGTCAAAAACATGAAGTCGAAGTATCCCAATCGCTTCGTCGTCTTTGCCAATCTAGACTTCAACAACATCGACGATCCCGGCTATGGCGACCGCGTGTCTAAGCAGCTCGAAGAGAGCTTTAAGGCCGGTGCGCAGGGTCTGAAGTTCTTCAAGAACTTCGGCATGTCGATCCGCGACAAGAACAACAAACGGATTCCGGCCGACGATCCGCGCTTCTTCAAGGTCTTTGAAGTCTGTGCAAAGTACAAGGCGCCGGTGTTGATCCACACCGCCGATCCGAAACCTTTCTGGGAGCCTTGGGATAAAAACAACGAGCGTTGGCTAGAGATGAAGGAGTTCCCGGGCCGCCGCAGGACGGCAGAGAAAGATGGCGCCTGGGAAGACCTGATGGCGGAGTCGGAGCGTCTCTTCAAGGCGCATCCGAAGACGAACTTCATTGCCGCGCACTTGCGCTGGTATGGAAACGACTTGGCTGAGTTGGGCAAGCAGTTTGACCGCATGCCGAACCTCTACACGGACATTGCCGCGGTGATCGCCGAACTCGGCCGCCAGCCGCGTTACGCGAAGCAGTTCCTGACGAAGTACGCGGACCGCGTGCTCTTCGGCAAAGACGTATGGGCTCCGGTGGAATACTACACGTACTTCCGCGTACTCGAGTCGAGCGACGAATACTTCGAATACTACCGCCGCCGCCACGCGTTCTGGAAGATGTATGGCCTGGACCTGCCGGACGATGTGCTGAAGAAGCTTTACTACAAGAACGCCCTCAAGCTGGTTCCGGGCTTGGACTCGAAGGGCTTCCCTAACTAAGCATTGCTTGCGAGCGCATCCGCTGTGCTGTCGTAGAACTTAAAGACTGTATCGAGGCGGGTGACGCGGAAGCTTTGGCGGATGGTGGGTAGGGCGGCGGCCATGCCCATGGAGCCGTTCAGGGGAAGCAGGCGGTTGAAGCAGGCGATGAAGCGGCCGATGCCCGTTGAGTCGATTTGGCGGAGTTCGCTGAGATCGAAGACAAGATGACGGTCGCCCGCGTCAAGGCGTTCATTCACGAGTTTTTCCATCGCAGCGCTTTCCGGCCCCATCATGAGCTTTCCCGAGAGCTTGATGACGGTCACTCCGGGTTTTGGCGATTCGGTCGTGATGTCGAGCATGCAAAGATTCAGTCTAGCGGACGAGCGACTAATCCTATCACCGCCGCTTGGACTTTGGCGAGGGCTTCCGCATAGTCTTCGGGTAGCGACTCGGCCAATTCGATGGATAGCGCCTCGGCGGCGGGGTCCTGGCTGCCCAAAAGTGCGAGGTATTCGTTACGCCACGGATTGGCGGCGTCGAATCCCAATCGGAGGTCCATCATAAGGCTGAGGCGTTGGGCGCGGAGGCAGGCGTCGCCAGTCGGGATGCGGTCCGCCAAGCGGGCCATGGCGAGAGAGGCCTCGTAGTCGAGTTGGTAGCCACTACGCCAATCCAGCCCGCGCCGGTCCATCTCTTGACGGATGCGCTCGTGTTGCACGATGTCGCCGGAATGGATGGCTATGCAAGCATCGGCGCCGCCGCTGAACTTGGGCGGGAAGAAGCCTTGGCTTTGCAGCCAAATGTGGCCGAGTTCGTGGGCGACGAGCATCGCTGGATCATTCGGGCTTTGCCGGAGCCGGGCCCAGTTCAGGAGGATGTAAGGGCGAAGTTGGCCCTCGGAGCGTAGGCTCAGTGTCAAAGCCTGTGCGCGATCCAAAGCGGCTTGGAAGGCCGGGTTGGCGAAGTAAGCGGCGAGTTCAGGCGATTCACCAGCAGACTGGACGAGGGTGATGGCGCCGCTGAGCTTCGATTCGATTTCGGATTTCCATTGCAGCACCGCATCGGGTAAGTTCAATTGCAGGGCTAACAACAGTGGGACGGAGGCCCAGAAGGTCATAATACGTAGTGTGCGTTCCCGTCGGGATTTTCTAGTTGCCGCAGGTGCGGCGAGCTTTGGCTCTTGTTCCATCAATAGCAAAAAAGCCTTTGACGGCTATGGATTCATTGCGACCCGCGATTCCGGCGATATCGCCGTTGTCGATTTAGCGGCTTATGCGTTGGACAAGCGTATCAAGACGGCAGGCAAGCCATTGCAATTGTTGGATGTGCCGGAGGCGCCGCACTTCCTGGCCGTGAGCGATAGCGGCGACATTGAGGAGATCGATTCAACCAAGGCCGTGGTGTCCAGGAAGTCGCCGCTAAGGGTGCTAGCGGGCGAGCTTTGGTTGAGCTCGGATCGCAAGACCCTATGGGGTTTAAGTCCCGATGCGAAGAAGGTACTGGCAATTTCACGAGAGAGGTTGGAGCTGGAGCGCGAATGGAAGCTGCCGACAGAGGCGAAGCATCTGGCCGTCTCGCCTGAGACGGCGCATGTGGCAGTGACGCATGAGGGGTCCGACAAGCTCTCGATCTTGAACGAGGGGAAGCTGTTGGAATCCAGTAGCGGGAAGCTGGCGGGGAATCTGCGCTTCTTGAAGAACGGCAGCATGATCCTCGTTGCGCAGAACGCGACACGGGATCTGACGCTGGTCGAGACGAAGACGGGCAAAGTGATTGTTCATCTGCCGCTGCCCCTGGAGCCGGAGAACTTTTGTTTCTCGGACGATGGGGGCCAATTGTTCCTGACGGGGCGCGGCTTGGACGCCGTCGTCGTGGTGTACCCGTATCAGTCGCAAGTGGCGGCGACGCTCCTGAGCGGGAAATCGCCGGGGCCGATGGCGGTGAGCACAACGCCGCCATTTCTGTTTGTGACCAGTCCAACGACGGATACGGTTTCGGTGCTAGACATCCGCTCACAGAAACTGGTGGCGGTGGTGGCAGTCGGCTCAGAGCCGAGGGCGGTGGCGATCACTCCGGACAATTCGATGGCTTTGGTGCTGAACCAGCGCAGCGGCGATATCGCGATCATCCGGCTGGCGAACATCGTCTCGAAGCGGAACAAGACGGCCCCATTGTTTACGATGATCCCCGTGGGAAGCGCGCCGGTGGCGGCGGTGATCCGGAGCGCTTAACTTGTTGGGCACGGCCTTTGCGATCTACTTCCTGCTGGCGCCGCCAGCGCAATTGCTGCGTCCGGGGCCGGGATTGCTCATTGCCAGAGATGGCGCACGGTATTTGCGTTGGCATGCGACAGGGTTGACGGCCGTTCAGGATGGGCAGAAGATATTGGGGCAGTTTGCGGTACCGGCAATCATAGTTGCCGACTATCAAGACACTGGTTTTCTGCGCCTCCAGATGGCCCCGAATGTGGCCGATAACAGCCTGGTCTATGCGCAGACGGCGCAGGAGATCTTCGTGAACGGGCGGAAAGTGAGTTGCCGGGTGGAGGGGGACCTTCGGCGGCTCTTTTACCCGAATTTGCAGAACCGCGAGCCTTGTGAAAAATAAATGATCGATTTCGCCAAGCCTTAACGCCTGAATGGGTGATGAGACAGATAGCCCTGATCGTGGCCGTATTCGCAGCGAGCGCCGCTGGCCCGAGGGCCATCCAAGGCGACTTCAACGGGGACGGAAAGGCCGACACGGCCAAGCTGGCGAAGTTCCAGCAAGAAACCCCCGTTCAGGTGCTGGTGGCGAACCCTTGGAAGCTCTCCAAGGCCGCGCCTAGGGTTGGATCCCTCGGGATCCTGGTGACCTTCGGCGGGATGGAGCAAATGCCGATCTTCGTGGCCGACGCGGATTTCTTTGCATCTCCGATGTGGCAAAAGCCTGAGGGCGATATGGTGCGGGCTCAGAAGCGCGGTAAAGGTCATGCGATTGCGGTAGCCACCGAGTCTGGCGCGGACGAGTTGCTGGTCTGGACAGGCAGGGGCTGGAAAGTTGTTCCCGGGGAGGACATGCCATGAAGATGCGTTGCTTTCAATGTGCAGTGTTCGCCGCCGTGCTTCTGTGCGCGGTGGTGGAGTTGACGCGCGTGTACCGGACTTCAAAGGACGAGATGGTGACTCTCACCTATCGTGGAAGGCAAAGTCTTTCCGGGCAACTTCGATGAAGAAGAAAGCAACTCGGGATCAAATCCTGCAGAAGCGCATGGAGCGTGTCATGGAGCAGTGGGAAGGCTCCGGGCAGCGAGGCTTTCTGCGAAGGCTGGTAGAGAGAGTGCTTGGCGGACTGGGGATGCCCAGGAAGACGGAAGCGATGATCCTGGGCCGCCGTTTGGAAGACCGGGAAGGGTCTTGGGAATTGTTGCTTGACCTGCAGTATGCCGAGGATGGCTTACGCAAGCAGACGGTGGTCTGCAAGGGGAAGTTTCAGGATCCGGAGTTGGCGCGGCGAGAGATGTCGCGCTGGCCCGTGGGCTCTAGCTACCGCTATTAGCGCCAGCCTGCATTTCTTCGGCGATGCCAAGAATCAGGGTAGTCCAGGCATCCTTGGTCTCTTTGTCGAAGCGATGTTCCAGGGCCTGGGCGAGGCTCCACAATAAAGCTTTGGCGACAACGGGGTAGTGCTCCGTCCTGGTCCCGTATCCAACGTGCCGTTTGCCGAGTTCACGGAGCTGCGGGCGGATTTCCTCAAGGCGGCCAAGGCTTTCCACGCAGGAATCGAGCATGCCCATCAGCTTCAAACCCTGTTCGCGGATATCGCCCTTGAACATCGGGCGCAGTTCGGGAGCGATAGCGAAGAGGCGGCCATAGAAGAGATTGGCCAAGGCTCCGGCGACCTCCCGGACGTCGGCGAAGCTGTCGCGGACGAGGCGCTCCTGTTGCGGAGTGAGGGCATTATTCATAGCCGCCCTCCTTTTCAAATCGTTCCATTTCGGTGCGGAAGTTTTGCAGGAAACCGGGGCGGCCGGCGATGGACTGCCATTCCGTGAGAGCTTGTTCGCGCCAAGCGCGGGCGGTGGTCATGCTTTTGGCGTTCTTGTAGGTGCGGGCGTAGGCGGTGTAGACACGGGCGCGTTGGACACGAGCGGACACTTCATCGTCACCTCGGGATTTGGAGGCGCTCGCTTCGGCGACGGCGCGCGCGGCATCGAGCTTTCGGATCGCGGCCTCCTTCATACCCAGTTTTGCTTCGAGTGGGGCGAGGTCGGAGGTGGCGATCACGAGGGCCCGTACGTGAGCGATGGCGCCTTTATCCGCGTGCGGCTCGAGCATTTCGATGGCGTTTCGCCAGTGGGAGGCGGCCTTTTGCTCCTGGCCGGCGCGGAAGGCGGATTGGCCAAGGTACTGTTCGGCGATAGCTCGGTAAGTGATGACGTTCAAGTTATTGGGGAGCTTGGCGAGAAGGTCGCGGGCTTCTTCCAGGCGTGCGACCTTCAGCGAAGGGTCCTTGCCCGGAGTGACGACGGCCCAACGAAGGGTGGCGATGCCGAGGTCCATGGAAGCGCGGGCATCGTTGGCGTCACTGGCGTAAAGCTTGCGCGCGATGCCGACCATTTTGGCGTAGATCTGCTCGGAGGCCACTTCGTCGCCGAGATTGGGCAAGTCAGGATAACCGAGGACGTCGCCGAGGTGGCTATAGGAAATCATGAGTGCGCGTTGGGTGGCCACGCTGCCAGGTTGGTCCGCGGCGAGGCGCTCGTTGCGTTCGACAACACGCCGGTAATTGTCGGCGGCGGCCTTGAGGTTGCCGAGGCGGGCTTGAGTCATGCCGACGGCGGCTTCGCTTGAGGACAGAGCAATGAGAGCTTCGTGATCCTTGGGGCTTTCCGCGACGAGAGTCTTGGCGAGCGCCAAGGCCTGTTGTCCGGTGGCAAGGGACTGTTCAAAGTTCCCGGCTTCGCGGAGACGGCGGGCGTTTGCCATTAGGATTTCAAGAAGGGTGTTGCGGACGTCTTTATTCTTGGGGTCGCGGGCGAGGAGGTCGCGGCCTTCCTTCTCGGCGCGCGCATAAGTGACGAGCGCGTCCTTAAGGCCGACGGCGCTAGTTTCGAGATCCGCCTGACGACGCAAGGCAACCAGGCGCTCGACGGCGGAGTGGTTGTCCTGAGGCTCCTGTTTCAAGACTTCGTCCCAGAGCGCGATGGACTTCGTGTAGTTCGCGAGAGCGGCTTTGGGGTTCCCGAGATTCGCGCCGCGGGCGTCGCTGCCCTCGAGGTCGGCCACGCGCTGATAGCCAGCAGCAAGTTCGCGGAGAAGCTCAACTTCCGAGGGGTGCGAGGCGGAGAGGCGGTCGAGGTACTGAACGGCGGTGCTGAGAATCTTCTGGCGGGCCTGGGTGGCGCCGGGGAGGTCGCGAATGGAGTCGTGAACGTCGAACAAGAAGGCGTGGGCAAGAGCGCGGACCTCCTGCTCCCGGGCTTCGGCCTTCTGGGCCTGTCGCCAACTCGCGTAAGTGCCCGCGCCCATGCTGATCAGCAGCGCGGCTGCGGAGAGGCTGAGTGCGCGGTGACGCGTGATCCACTTGCGGATGCGATAAGACGCGGTGGCGGCGCGCGCCTGGACAGGGAGATTGTCGAGGAAGCGGCTGATGTCCTGCGCGAGGGCAGCGGCGCTTTCGTAGCGGCGCTCGGGGTCTTTCTCCAAGGCGCGCAAGATGATGTTGTCGATGTCGCCGCGGAGGAACTTAGCGGTGGTGGGTTCGGCCGTCTGGCTGGGCGGCAGGACGGGCTTCTCACAGATGGCTTCTTCGATGGCGATGGGAGTCATCTTCTCGAAGCGGTGAGGACGCTTACCGCTGACAATTTCGTAGAGGACGGCGCCGAGGGAGTATACGTCGCTGCGGGCGGAGATGGCCTCGCCCTGAACTTGCTCGGGGCTGGCGTAGTCCGGCGTCATCATGGGGGCGGCTTGGGTCATCGTGTCCTCAAGCTCGAGAGGGTTTGAGTGGAGGAGCTTGCAGATGCCGAAGTCGAGGAGCTTGGGGGTGCCGTTGGAATCGACGAGGATGTTGCCGGGTTTGATGTCGCGGTGGACGACGAAGCTACGGTGGGCGTAGTCGACGGCCAGGCAGACGGGGAGGAAGAGTTGGAGGCGCTCGCGGAGGCCGAGGTTTTCGCGGCGGCAGTATTCGGTGATCTTTACGCCGTCGATGTACTCCATGACGATGTAGGGGATGTCTTCGGCAGTGGTGCCGCCATCGAGGAGACGGGCGATGTTGGGATGGCTGAGGCGGGCGAGGATCTGGCGTTCGCGGCGGAAGCGGCTCAAGATGAAGTCCGTATCCATGCCGGGGCGGACAAGTTTTACGGCGACGACAGCCTGGTACTCCTGGTCGGCGCGGTGGGCTTTGTAGACGGTACCCATGCCGCCGCGGCCGATTTCTTCGATGAGCTCGTAGGGGCCGGCCATGCGGGCGACCGAGCGGCCTTCAAAGGCCACGAAGGCTTCGCGGATTTGTTTTTCGAGAGGGCGGCTGGAAGTGGCGTCGTTATCGAGGAGCGAGGCGACTTCGGAGAGGAGCTCGGCGTCGGTACCGCAGGCTTCGGCTAGCCAGCGCTGACGTTCGTGCTTGGGGATCTCCAAGGCGCGGTTAAAAACGTCCTCGATTTGGCGCCAGCGTTCGTTCGTCATGAGCTTATTTGGCGCCGCTCATTTCGCGCTTTAGCCAAGCTTCGGCCATGCGCTGCTCGCGGCCGACGGTGGCGACAGAGATGTCGAGGGCTTGAGCGGTCTCCTCGACGCTGAGGCCGGCGAAGAAGCGAAGCTCAATAACCTTGGCTTTACGTTGGTCGAATTGAGCGAGAGCATTCAGAGCGTCGTCAAGAGCGAGGACTTCGGCGCTCTTGCCGGGAGCGAAGCAGAGCATTTCGTTGAGCTCGACGTTGGCGACCCCGCCGCCACGCTTGCCGGCGCGATGCTTGCGGGCATGCTCCACAAGGATCTGGCGCATGCGGTGTGCGGCGACACCGAAAAAATGGCTTCGGCTCTGCCAGTCCGGATGCTCCTGGCCGATCAGGCGCAGATAGAGTTCGCTAACGAGGGCGGTGGGCTGAAGGGTTGCTGCGGCGCGCTCGTCTTGCAGATAGCGGCGGGCCAGCTTGTGGAGTTCGTTGTAGAGAAGTGGGGTGAGAACTTCCTCGGCGGCGCTGTCGCCGTTCTTCCAACGGGCCAGAAGCTGGGTGACTTGGTTGGTGTCGTTACGCGAATCGTCCAAGTAAGAATGATAATGGAAGGCTAGCGCCGCGATGTTCGACCTGAGCAACATGAAGACCTTGAACCTGGACCAACTGCATCCCTGGCAGTTGTACCGGCTGACGGGTTCCGTGCGGGACGATGCGGGCCGGGAACACTTAGCGGGAGAGAAGGTGAGCTTTGAGCGGGCGATCGTGAACGTGCCTAAGGGAGACGCTGAGATCCATCTCCTGACCGAACAGAACGAGCCTTTCGTCGTGCGGACGGAGGGGAACGCGCATCGCGCGTTGTTCGAGAAGTTATACGGCGAAGAGACCAGACCGGTCAAGGAGACAAAGCGGGTAGAGCTTGGCGGGTTACCCGAAGCGCAGGAGTATTGGCCGGCGTGGTTGGGGCGGCAAGGCTTTGGAGACGCATCCGCGATCCTCGAAGGCAGGTATCGCGAGGGTTGGGGCGGAGCATTAAGCGATGGAGAAGTATTGCTCGGTTGCGCGAAGCATTTTGAAACGGCGCATCGGGGCTTGTCGCAGTGGCTGGCGGACAAGGCTTTGGACTTGTTTCATGGCTGGATGTCGCAGGCGACGAGCGGGGGCGAGGGGACGGCGATGCAGTATCAGATTCGCGAGCAGCTCAAGGATGCGCGCCGGATAGCGGGGCGGACGGAATTTTAGTGCCTAGGATCCTTCGCTCTCTGTATGTTCAGGTCCTGATCGCAATCGCGGCAGGAGTGACGCTGGGCGTGTTGGCGCCGCAAACGGCCTCGGCGATGAAGCCATTTGGCGACGCGTTTATCAAGCTAATCAAGATGCTGATTGCGCCTTTGATCTTTACCACCGTAGTGTGCGGGATTTCCGGAACGGGCGACTTGAAGAAGGTGGGCAGAACCGGTGGGCTCGCGCTGTTGTACTTCGAAGTGGTGAGCACGTTGGCGCTGGTGGTGGGCATGGTGATCGTGAATGTGGTGCAGCCGGGGGCGGGGATGAATATCGACCCGGCGACGTTGAACGCAAACTCCGTGAAGGCATACACGGAGGTGAAGAAGATCCATAGCGTCTCCGAGTTCCTGCTGGATATTATTCCGACGGCGTTCTTCGATGCGTTTGCGAAGGGCGAAATCCTGCAGGTGCTGTTGCTGGCGATTTTGTGCGGGGTGGCGCTGCAGAGGATGGGACAAGCGCGGCATACGGTCCTGTCTTTGTTGGAGCGCGTTTCGGAGTTGTTGTTTGAAGTGGTAAAGCTGATTATGTACGTGGCGCCGCTGGGGGCCTTTGGGGCAATGGCCTTTACGATTGGGAACTACGGGTTGGGTTCGCTGGTTTCGTTGGCGCGATTGATGGCGACGTTCTATCTGACTTGTCTGGTATTCGTGTTTGTGGTGTTGGGGGCCATCGCTTATTTGCACGGGTTTAGCATTTGGAAGTTCCTACGCTACATCCGCGAGGAGTTGCTGATTGTTTTGGGCACTTCGTCGAGTGAAGCGGCGTTGCCGCGGATGATGGCCAAGCTCGAAGGATTGGGGGTGGGGCGTTCGACCGTGGGTTTGGTGATACCGACGGGGTATTCGTTCAATCTCGATGGAACTTCGATCTACTTGACGATGGCGGCGATCTTCATTGCGCAGGCGACGAATACGCCGATGAGTTTTGGGCAGCAACTGACGCTGTTGGCGGTACTGCTGTTGACGTCGAAGGGGGCGGCGGGGGTGACGGGCTCAGGCTTTGTGGTGCTGGCGGCGACGCTGGCGGCGGTGGGGAATGTGCCGGTGGCGGGGTTGACGTTGATACTTGGGATCGACCGCTTTATGTCGGAGGCGCGGGCGTTGACGAACGTCGTGGGTAATGGCGTGGCGACGGTGGTGGTGGGGAAGTGGACCGGGGATCTGGACGCGGAGTTGTTGCAAGAAGGGCTGCGGCGGGGAGCCCCGGTCGATGTGAAGGAAGGCGTGATCCAGGATTGATTACCTGGTGGCGCTGCCGGCTCCTTTGTAGCGGGAGAGCCAATGGGCATAGGGGGCGGGGAGTAGTTTCCAGTCCGGGTTTTCTACTTTGAGGATTTGGGCTAGGCGATAGGCGTAGTGGGGATCGGCGAGATGGGCGCGACCGATCATGACGAGATCGAGTTGGCCTTGGGCTACGACGCGTTCGGCGTCTTGCGGATCGTCGAAGCCCCACGCGGAAGCGACTGGAAGGCCGGATTCGCGGCGGACGCGTTCGGCGATAGGAGCGAGGAAGGCCGGGCCCCAAGGGGTATTGGCGTTGGGCGTGGAGAAGCCGATGCTGACGTTTAGGAAGTCGAGTCCGGCTTCGCGCATTTGTTTCGCCAAGTGGATGGATTCGGCGAGGGTTTCATCGTCACGGCCATCGAATTCGATAACTCCGAAGCGGACGGCGAGGGGGAGATTTTGCGGCCATACGGCGCGGACGGCTTTGAGGGTTTCGAGGAGGAAGCGACCGCGGTTATCGGCGGAGCCGCCATATTGATCCGTGCGTTGGTTGGCGTGGATAGAGAAGAAGCTTTGGGCGAGGTAGCCGTGCGCGAAGTGAAGTTCAAGCCATTCGAAGCCGGCGGCAAGGGCGCGGCGGGCGGCGGCGACGAAGTCTTGCTTGACGCGCTCGATGTCGGCGAGGGTCATTTCGGCTGGGACTTTTGGGAGGTTGGCTCCGAAGGCTATTGCCGAGGGAGAGATAGTTGGCCAAGCGCGTGGGTCGGTGTCGGGAATGTGATCGTCGCCTTCCCAGGGTACGTTGGCGCTGGCTTTGCGGCCGGCGTGGGCGATCTGGAGGCCGGGGATGGCCCCGGCGGTCTTGATGCCGCGTGCAATACGGGCGAGGCCTTCGGCTTGCGTGTCGTTCCAGATGCCGGTGCAGGCGGGGGTGATGCGGCCTTCGGGGGAGACGGAGGTGGCTTCTACAATGACGAGGGCGGCGCCGCCACGGGCGAGGCCGAGGTAGTGGGGCTCATGCCAATCCGTAACGTGTCCGTCGATAGCGCTGTATTGGCACATTGGCGGGATGGCGATGCGGTTGCGGAGGGTGACGTCTTTGAGTTGGAAAGGAGTGAATAATGCAGACATTCGAAGTAAGTAGCGGGCGTCAAGTGGCGCGGGCAATTACTTGGATGAAGCGAGATGGGATTTGGGTGCGGACTAAAAAGGGGGTGGCGGTGAGAGTGGGATTCGAACCCACGGAACCCTTGCGGGTTCAACGGTTTTCGAGACCGCCCGATTCAGCCGCTCTCGCATCTCACCGCTCACCAGTATAGCGAGTTTGGCGGCTAATTCGCAGTCGCCCCTACTTTGCCGTGACCTTGAAGTTGCGGAATTGGGCGGTTTCGAAGAAAGAGCCCAGGCCTACTTTGCCTTTGGTGAGCGACAGGTCGGCGGCTTCGAGGCTGGGGAATTTTTTGCCAGCTACGGTTACGCTCATGTGGCCGGTGGTGGCGTTGTAGTCGAGGACTACCGGGGTCCAGTCATTGTTGGGGAGACTGCCTTCGCCCTTGGTTTTCGAGATTCTGACGCGATCGCCACCGAAGACGTGGAAGACGCCGTTGTGGACGGGTTGCTTTTCGGGGGAGTCGATGGAGAGGTGGACGTAGTTGAAGTGAGTGGGGTCTTGCCAGTTGTAGACGAGTATGAGGCTGTTGGAATCGCGCTTGACTTCACATTCGAGGCGAAAGCTTTCGAATTCCTTGCCTTCGAGCAGGGCGTATTGGATGGGGGCTCTGGGGTTGCTCTCTTGGGGTCGGGCGGTGAGCATGACTAGCGAGTTTTTCGTTCCCAACCATTCGTTGGCGTAGGGGACCCTCCAGGTTTGGCCGAGAGCAGTGATTGTTTCGGCGGCTTGGAGGGCGGTTAACGAGAGTAGGAATAAGCCTAGGCGCATCCCTTCTACAATAGAAGATTCGATGGATTTAACGCAGCAATTAGACAAGATGCGTCAGGATTGGGACGCGCGCGCGAAGGAAAATGCCAAGTACTACGTGCAGACCGCCAAGGAAGACTGGAGCGATGAGGAGTTCTACGCTTCGGGTGAGCAGACGGTTCGGGAAGAGATTCTAACGGACATGATCAACATCTGCCAAGGCAAGGAGCCGAAGCAGATGAAAGTGCTGGAGATCGGCTGTGGCGCGGGGCGCGTGACGCGGGCTCTGGCGAATTTGTTTGGTGAAGTTCATGCGGTGGATGTGAGCGGCGAGATGGTGGCGCAAGCGAAGGCCGGGTTACGCAATCATCCGAACGCGCACGTGTACCAGAACAATGGTACGGATCTTACGGTGCTGCCTGAGGGGCCGTATGACTTTGCTTTCTCGAGTATTGTTTTTCAGCACATTCCGAGCCGCGAGGTAATTGAGAATTATGTGCGGGAGGTATCGCGCTTGCTGCGGCCAGGGGCGCTGTTTAAGTTCCAGGTGCAAGGTGATACGTCGATCGTGACTACGCCAGAGGATACCTGGTTGGGTGTGCCCTTCAGCGATGAGGAGGCTTGCGCGATGGCGGAGCGTGCGGGCTTTGAGCCGCGGCACCGGCATGGCGCCGGCGGGCAGTATTTTTGGCTTTGGTTTTTTAAGCGTTAGACATTCGTCTCATCACGACAATCTAAAAGTGAGCCACAGATAGCGGCGCAGTGGGATGGGGTGGACGAAGCGACTGTTCGGAAGGGTCGCAGCGCGGTTTGATTATTGTGCTTTTCCTGGCGACGGACACGCGCGTTAGTCTTGGCGATTCGCCCGGTGTGCATCGCCATGCAGATCGGACTCTTAATCGATTCAACCGCCGGGCCTCGTATCCGGCATTAGCTGTCCCGACTTGCGTGCCTTGACAGCTTGGGGCGCGCTTAAGATCGAAAATCCTATCTCGTGTGTTTGTGCAACGCCGTGGCCGCTCAATTTTGATGAGACAGCCATGATCTTGAAGCACAGCAGTGGCAATTTCGGAAACGCCCGATACAATCGACTGCATGTGCAGAGCGATAGTTGCGATCTCCTTGCTTGGCCTGCTTGGTTGCCAGCAGACGTCTGGACCGGGCGCGATGGATGTGAAGAAGTTTCTGGATGGTGCGGAGACCGAGCTGCTAGCGCTGTCCAATGCGCAGGGGCAAGCCGCCTGGGTGCAGGCGACCTACATTACGCCGGATACCGAAGCCTTGGCGGCGGCAGCGACGGAAAAACAGATTGCGGCGGCGGCGCGCCTGGCGAAGGAAGCGGCCAAGTTTGACGAAAAGGCAGTGGATGCGGAGTCCGCCCGGAAGTTGAAGCTCCTGAAAACCGGACTGACCTTGGCGGCGCCAGGAGACCCCAAGAAGAGCGCCGAGTTGACGCAGATCACCACCCGAATGGAGGGCACCTACGGGAAGGGCAAGTATTGCCGGAAAGAAAACGAGTGCCTGGATCTGGGGCAACTTTCGAAGATCATCGCGGAAAGCAAGGATCCTAAGGCATTGACGGAAGCCTGGACGGGCTGGCATTCCATTGCGCCGCCGATCAAGGCGGATTTTGCCCGCTACGTGGAACTGGCTAATGAAGGCGCCAAGGAATTGGGTTTCGCCGATACCGGGGCGATGTGGCGCTCAAAGTACGATATGCCCGCCGACGATTTCGCGAAAGAAGTAGACCGACTCTGGGAACAAGTGAAACCGCTCTACTTGTCCTTACATGCGTACACGCGCAAGAAGCTCGCCGCGCAATATGGAGCTAGCGTGGTGGACCCTAAGGCGCCGATTCCCGCGCATTTGCTGGGCAACATGTGGGCGCAAAGCTGGGACAACTTGTACCCGCTCCTGCAGCCGCCGAATAGCGATCCCGGTTACGATCTGACCAAGATTCTGCAAGCGCGCAAGGCCAGCGCGGTGGATATGACGAAGATGGCGGAGTCGATGTACGTTTCCCTTGGTTTCGCTCCCTTACCTCAAACTTTTTGGGAGAGGAGTCTGTTGACGAAGCCGCGCGACCGCGATGTCGTGTGCCACGCCTCCGCCTGGGACGTGGACAACGTGGACGATCTGCGCATCAAGATGTGTATCGAACCGAACTCCGAAGACTTTTACACGATCTACCATGAGCTCGGCCACAACTACTACCAGCGCGCCTACAACCAGAAACCCTTTCTCTTCCGCGATGGCGCGAACGACGGTTTCCATGAAGCCATCGGCGACACCATTCAGCTTTCGATGACGCCGGAGTACTTCAAGCAAATCGGGCTCATTAACGCAGTTCCGGATCCATCCAAGGACTTGGGCATTCTGCTGCGCCGGGCCCTGGAGAAGGTGGCGTTCCTGCCCTTCGGCCTGATGATCGACCAATGGCGCTGGAAGGTGTTTAGTGGTGAAATCAAGCCGGACGATTACAACAAGAGCTGGTGGGAACTGCGGGAGAAATACCAGGGAGTGAAAGCGCCCGTCGCTCGCGCCGCGACGGACTTCGACCCCGGGGCGAAGTACCACGTGCCGGGCGGGGTTCCCTACACACGCTACTTCCTGGCCCACATCTTGCAGTTTCAATTCCATCGGGCGCTAGCCATCAAGGCGGGCTGCGACCTGAAGAGTACGCCATTGCATCGCTGCTCTATCGCCAACAATAAAGAAGCGGGTAAGGCGTATCAGGACATGCTGGCGCTGGGCATCAGCAAGCCTTGGCCGGAGGCATTAGAGATCATGACGGGCAAGCGCGAAATGGATGCCACGGCAATCCTCGATTACTTCGCGCCGTTGAAAAAGTGGTTGGATGAGCAGAACGCCGGCGCGCCCATAGGATGGTAAGGCTTAGTTTCGCAACTTCAGTTTGCGAATGGCAACGTTCAAGGCCGCATCCGTAGCACGCACGGTCAAGATATTCTCGCCTTCTTCGAGCTTTAAGCGGCTGATCGGAAGCGACGCGCTCTCCGAGTTGCTATCGAGAATGCTGTCGCTCGGGTCGATGCCTCGCCAGGGGCCGCCATTTAGCGAATACTCCAGGCGGCGCAGGGGGCTTGTCTCGTCGGTGACTTGTAGCGCGACCGCGCTGTTGGCCAGGTTCATGGTCAGGCGAGGCGGAGTCTGGTCAAGTTCGACCGGTACGCTGCTGAGCGATCCCTCCAGCGAGGTAGAAAGCGTATTGGCCGGAGCGTCCGACGCCGTGACGCGGAAGAAGTAGCGGCCGTCGGCCAAGGCATCGGCGTCGATGGCGTAACTGGTTTCGGCCAGATCGTCCTTAAGGAGCTTCCAGCGGGTTTCGTCTTCGGCGCGGTATTCGAGTTTGTATTCGAGCGCGTCGCTGTCTGGATCTTCACTCGTCCAAGTGATGAGCATCTGTCGGAGCATGGGGCGGGTAGGCAGCAGCGCGCTGGTGCCGGAACTGGTGGAAGCGCCAGCTTCCCCTGTATCGGTAACGGTCAATGAGTAGACCGCGCTAGCGGACTGGGACGTAGTAGATGCGACCCGCTGGGCGCTAATGCTAAGAGCGGCGCTGATGCTCTTGACGATAGGCGCTTGATTGCGAGGTAAATAGCGGGCGGTGACGGAACGCACGCGAAAGGCGCCCTTCGACTTCATCCGCCACTGTAGATAGCGGCCAGCGGGGCTGGAGATCTGACGGCCATTGAGCGCTTGCCACTCGCTCCAAGTATTGTCCGGCTTGGTGGAATTGCCGGAACGCGTCTCAAACAGTGCACCAGGTTCGGCTTCTAGCGCCCCCCAACGGGAAATCGAGACGGCTTCGTGCACTGGGGATTCGTATTCGCCTTCGAGCGCGGCATTGGCGGAGATGCGAATCGCCTTGCCTGCGCTGCTGGCGGTGGCGAGCCATGCGTTGGGCAAGGGCAACAAGCGAGAGAGTTCGTTCTCGCCGCTTTCGGCGAGTAAGGTCGGCTGGCGGTCGGCATCCAAGCGATAGAGACGGCCGTGATGGTCGGAGGTGAAGTACAACTTGGAATCGCGGATCGCCAGATCGAATATCGCTTCCTCTTTCGTGACGAAGACTTGGTCGACTGTGGCGTCGCGGTTGAGCCGGTAGATGGCGGAGCGGTCTAGCCCAGGGATCTCCATGGCGGGCGTCGCTTGGGTGGCCGCAGCGGGCTGTTGCGTTGCCGCTGGAGTGCTCGGTTTTGGTTGGATGTTGAGCCCGCCCTGGGCAGCGGCCTCATCGGTGACCGTGATGGTAGTGGTCACTTGCGGTACGGTGCCCGATCCGCCGCCGCTGGTGGTTGTCGCCGAACCTGCACGCTTCGCGGCGAGGCCTCCCATGGCGAGGAAGTAAATAGTGCCTTCGGGTCCCGCCACGATGCTCCGAATTTCGCCGAAGGGCGCATCGTAAAGTACGCGGGCGCTGTTCTTGGCAGTGACCCGGTATAGCATGCCGTTCGGGTCCGAGCCGACCAGCAAAGCGCCCTCGGCATCGAGCGCCAGCGTGGTCAAATTTGCCTGCCCGCTTTCCCACCAGATCTCGCTTTGTCCGTTCGCAATCCGGTAGAGGCGTCCTTCATCGCCTGTGGCGGCGTAGAGAGCCCCGTCCTTCATGAATTGCAGGGCCCAAACGAACTTAGCACCGGTCTGCGCATGGAGCTGCCAAGTATTGCTTTGGCGCTTGAAGATCTGGCCGCCTGGAGAAATAGCGGCATAGAGTGTCCCAGAAGCGTCCGTGGCCAGTGCGAATGCATGGCCGGGGGCCGGCGCGCCGAGATCCTCAATTGCAGCGCCAGGGCGCGAGGCGAAGATCTTGCCGCGTGGTCCCGTACCTAAGTAGATGGCTCCATTCGCCGCAGGCAAAGCAGACCAGAGCGAAGTCTCGCCTGTGCCGATGGCATTGGCCTCGATGGCCAGACCGGGCTCCAGGACTCCGTCCCGCGTCAGGCCGACTCCCCGGAAGCGACCCTTGGAGAACTCAACGTATTGCGAGAGTTCCCAGGAGGCCGGGCCAGCCGCTTGGAGGAGAGACGCGCCTACGACGAGCGCGAAGAGGTGTTTCATTTTTCGATCTCCAGCGTCGCGGTTTTCGAACCCGAGGCGACGCCGCTAGGCAGGACGAATTCGCGATCCAGCAGCTTGGATTGCAAACCAGGGGCATATTGGCCGGGTTGGCGCGCGAGCAGCGTGGCGACGGAATGAGGCAGGTTGCCGATCTCACTGACGCCGCTTTGGTAGGCCGGCGCACTGCGGAGGACGCGCAAGTACAAGTTGCCGGCGGGGTGTAGCCGGTTGAGAGTTTCAATCAGTTCGCGTGGGTTGGCGAAGACGGGGCCGCCGGGCTGGTAGAAGCTCCGGAAGTCGAGAAGGTTAGCCGTTATGGAATCTTGTACGGAAACGGTGAGCGTCTCTCCGCCCGGAAGCCATCCCGGGACACTGAAGTCTTGCGTCAATATCTGCGTGCGATTCGCTGAACTGAGATGGAGCGCCAATTGGATGCGCTCACCGGGCTTGGCGGAGCGTTTGGACAGGCGCAAGCTTTCAACCGTCCATTGTTCGCGCTCCAACCGCGGCGTAAGGCGCACATCGATGTTTTCAGGCAAGAGACCGGCTTCGGCCTGCTGGGAAACGTAAGCGAGCGGGATGGCCGCGCCGAGGGAGGCACCGATGGGTAGATTCGCGTCGCCCGCGTAGCGGCCGCGGATCTCAAGATCAGGCAGGTTGCGACCGTATTTCACCGTGGCGTGCAGATCAACCGTGGCCGAACCTACGCTGCGCAAGTGGTGGTCCAGCGCTGAGAAGACGGCCATCTGAACGAGAAAAGGCGAAAGGACATTATGGCGGACGACTTCGTTTTGATAGGAGCGCGCTCCGGCTATGCTCACTCGCAGTTGGCTCAAGTTCGCCTTGCGGCCAAGTTCGCCCACGATTCCCGCGTCGGCGTCCACTTGGATCGCCCCCGCAGGGCCCAGGGATTGGCTGATCTTGAAGGGGGAATTGTAGTTGGGCAGCGGAGTGAGGACCTCCGCCTTGGCGAAGGGGAAATCGACATCGCCCGCCGCCAGAAAGCGGTGGCCGAAAGCGAAAATGCGGTTGCCCACTCTGTGTGTGACCGTTCCGTCCGCGCCTGCCATCATGTCTCCACGCAGGAGTTGGACGGAGATCATATCTCCGGGTTCGATGTTGCCGCTCGCTTGGTCGGGCTGTGCCCCGCTGGCCCCCTGCTGCATGGCGAAGCCGAGGCGCCGCCAGGATTCAGCGAAATGCTGCACGGTGGCCGCGGTGATTCCACTGAAGCTAATTGGATTCAACACCTCCTGCGGACCGGTGAGCGGCGGCGCCGGGCCGATCAGTTCCGTGGAGGCCAGGTTGAGATGCCCACCAGACTGCGCTCTTTGCGGCGCCGAGGGAGGGATGGCCAGCATCTCCTCAATGGGCCTGATGCCCGCGATCGGTTCCTTGGCAAAAGGAAAAGCGAAAGCGATCGCACCCACGAGTTTGCCGTTTATATAGACGGGGCTGCCGCTCATGCCTTGCATCACCCCGGTTTGCTCCAGGCGCGGGGTGAGCAGTTTCCCCAGGATCATATTCTGGTCTGGACCGCTGGCCTTAAGCACCCCCAGGATCTGCAACGGAAACTCTTCCGCCTGACGGCCTCGGAACACCGTTTTGGCGACAGCTTGCTGGTCCGGCACTATATCGCGCAGCGGAAAAATGCCGATTTGCCCATAGAGCAACCCGTACGCGCCGATAACGACCGCTAAGGGTCTCATATTGTTGTTGTACCTTATAGCTAGAAAGGCGCCGGAGGAAGTTATCAAGACACCTGCCACAACTGAGCCACCTTCGCCCGTGGCTGAAGCGCAGGCGCCGCCGGAAGCCAGGGCGATTCCCTGGGCGCCGATTGCCTGGGTTGCGATTGCGCTTTGCGTTGCCTTTTATCCGATGCTGGAGCGCCTCGTGCGCCAATGGATGGACGACGGGGACATGGGGCATGGTTTCTTCGTCCCGATTGTTTCCGGCTATCTGGTTTGGCTCCGCAAGGATGAAGTTCTCGCAGCGGCAAATCGCCGCAATTATTGGGGTGTGGTGCTTATGGTTTTGGCGGCGTTCCAATACGTTATTGGACACCTCGGCGCCGAGAATTTCATTTTCCGGACCTCCATTATTCTCTCTCTGGCGGGAATGACCCTGTTCCTGGGCAGTTGGCGATTACTGAAGATCCTGGCGTTCCCACTTGGACTGTTGATCTTCATGGTGCCGATTCCCAGCGTCATCTACAACAGGATTACTTTTCCGCTCCAGATATTTGCGAGTCAAGTGGCGGAGTTCTCTTTGCTTACGATCGGGATCCCTGTGCTGAGGGACGGCAACGTCCTGGAACTGGCGGAAAACCGGCTTTCTGTTGTCGAAGCTTGCAGCGGCATCCGGTCCTTGCTTTCCCTGACATTCCTCTCGCTGGTCTACGGGTACTTCTTTGAGAAATCCAATTGGATGCGCCTTACGCTCCTACTGATTACCGTACCGATCGCGATCGCAGCGAATGCGTTCCGGGTGACCATGACCGGCATTCTCTACGAGTACAAACGGGAGTGGGCGGAAGGGTTCTTTCATAGTGCCGAGGGATGGGTGATCTTTATGTTCGCCTTGAGCATGCTACTCGGCTTCCACCATTTTGTAAATTGGTTCCAGAAAGGAGTTGTCAATGCTCGAGCCCAGGCGCGTGGGTAGCGCGACGTTGGTCATCACTGCTGTCCTTGCGCTGCAGTTGGGACTCTACGCGAAGTTCTCACGCAAGGAAAAGGTTCCGGTCGCGCAACAGCTCCCTAATTTTCAGAATCAATTGGGATCCTGGATTACGGTGCAGGACGGGGTGGTGGAT
>VFQP010002446.1_pt1 | contig 20653 bp, 20 predicted proteins | sample 3512351 | NCBI WGS metagenome assembly VFQP01 (sample SAMN10412372, study PRJNA504923) | tailings metagenome | isolation source: Relicate 1 Philex TSF1 revegetated site | place: Philippines: Tuba, Benguet | collected 2017-08-29
CTCGGCCTCTTCGGCGCTGTGCCACAGCCACAGGGCCTGCAGGCGCGGCTCGCTGTTGGCCAGCACTTCGGGGTGGGTGAGCAGCCATTCGGCGAAGAGGGCGGTGAAGTGCTCGTTGGCGGCGGTGATGCCCAGCGCGTGGCGCGCGTCGGTGCCCGCCAGCAGTTTCATGCGCCGCTCCGCGCGCGGCGCCCATTCGTTGACGAGCCCGTGCTTCTCGATCTGCCCGTTGAAGAGCGCGTGGATGCGCCGGTGCGTGGCCTCCTGGCCTACAAAGCCCTTGACCTCGGTTTCCCAGCGCGCGCGTGCGTCATCGGGCAGGGCCTTGGCGCCATCGCGCACCGAATCGATGAAGAACTGCTCGCCGACCGGGAAGCTCATCGACAAGGCGTTGAACCAGGCGGTGAGGAAGGCGTCGCCGCCGCACCAGTGGCGGGCCACCGGTTGCTCCAGGTCGATCAGCAGGCGGCGGATGGTGAGGTCGGACATGGCAGGGCTCCGTTTGGTACCGACTGGTACCAAACGGACTTTGCACCCGCTATCCCAGTCTGTCAAGCCCGCCAGGCCGCCTAAGATCGCGCCATGCCCCGCCGCGACGCCGCCACCGCCAGCACGCTCGAATCGCCCGACACCCGCTTGCTCCAGGCGCTGGCCGAGGTGGCCGCCGACAAGGGTCTGGCCGCCGTGACGGTGGCCGATGTGGTGCGCGTGGCCGGGGTTTCCAAGCGCACCTTCTACGAGCACTTTCCCGACAAGGAAACCTGCTTTCTCGCGCTCTACCGGCTGGCCAGCGCCTCGGCGCTGCGCACGCTGCGCGAGGCGGTGCAGCCCGAGCTGCCCTGGCAGACACAGGTGGAGAGCGCGCTGCAGGCCTACTTCCAGCATCTCTCGGCCGGGCCGCGGCTGCTGCGCACCCTGTTCGTGGAGATCCACCACCTGGGCGAGCCCGGCGCCAGTGCACGGCGCGAGATGATGGGCGAGCTGGCCGATTTCATGCGCGACACCGTCAACCGCGATCGCCCCGCCGCGCGGGCGCTCAGCACGGCGATGGCCATGGCCGCGGTGGGCGCGATCACCGAGCTGGTGTTGCAAGCCATCGAGCGCAACCAGCAGGCCGAGCTGGAACGCCTGGTGCCGGTGGCCAGCGACATCGTGCGCCGCCTGGCGCAGGCGTGAAAAGACCCGCAGCGCGGGTCTTTCAACAAAAAGCCCGCGCGAGGCGGGCTTCTTGTTGCGCAGGCCGGGTTCAGGCCAGCGGCAGCAGCGGCACGATCAGCAGCGCCACGATGTTGATGATCTTGATCAGCGGGTTCACCGCGGGGCCGGCCGTGTCCTTGTAGGGGTCGCCCACGGTGTCGCCGGTGACGGCCGCCTTGTGCGCCTCGGAGCCCTTGCCGCCGTGGTGGCCGTCTTCGATGTACTTCTTGGCGTTGTCCCAGGCGCCGCCGCCGGTGCACATGGAGATGGCCACGAACAGGCCGGTGACGATGGTGCCCATGAGCAGGCCGCCGAGCGCCTTGGGCCCGAGGAACACGCCCACCAGAATGGGCACGATCACCGGCAGCAGGCTGGGGATGATCATTTCCTTGATGGCGGCCGAGGTCAGCATGTCCACGGCCTTGCCGTACTCGGGCTTGGCCGTGCCTTCCATGATGCCGGGGATCTCCTTGAACTGGCGGCGCACCTCCACCACCACCGAGCCGGCCGCGCGGCCCACGGCCTCCATCGCCATCGCGCCGAACAGGTAGGGAATCATGCCGCCAATGAACAGGCCGATGATCACCATCGGGTCGCTGAGATCGAAGCTGATTTTGGCGCCGTAGGTTTCGAGCTTGTGCGTGTAGTCGGCGAACAGCACCAGCGAGGCCAGGCCGGCGGAACCGATGGCGTAGCCCTTGGTGACGGCCTTGGTGGTGTTGCCCACGGCGTCCAGCGGGTCGGTGATGTCGCGCACGCTGCTGGGCAGTTCGGCCATTTCGGCAATGCCGCCAGCGTTGTCGGTGATGGGGCCGTAGGCGTCGAGCGCGACCACGATGCCGGCCATGCTCAGCATGGAGGTGGCGGCCACCGCGATGCCATACAGACCGGCCAGTGCGTACGAGGCGATGATGGCCGCGCAGACGAACAGCACCGGCCAGGCGGTGGAGCGCATCGACACACCCAGGCCCGCAATGATGTTGGTGCCGTGGCCGGTGGTGGAGGCCTGGGCGATGTGTTTGACCGGGCTGTATTGGGTGCCGGTGTAGAACTCGGTGATCCACACCAGCGCCGCCGTGAGCACGAGGCCGACAGCGCAGGCGCCGAACAGCTTGAGCTGGCTGCCGCTGGCGCCCAGCGCGTTGTCCGGAATGATCCACGCGGTGACGAACCAGAACGCGATCAGCGAGAGCACGCCCGCGATGGCCAGGCCCTTGTAGAGCGCCGGCATCACGTTCTTCGTGCCTGGGCTGGCCTTGACGAAGAAGCAGCCGATGATGGACGCGATGATGGACACGGCGCCCAGCACCAGCGGGTAGAGCACCGCTTGCATCGGTGCGGCGGCCACCATCAGCGCGCCCAGCACCATGGTGGCGATCAGCGTGACCGCGTAGGTCTCGAACAGGTCGGCCGCCATGCCGGCGCAGTCGCCCACGTTGTCACCCACGTTGTCGGCGATCACCGCCGGGTTGCGCGGGTCGTCTTCCGGGATGCCGGCTTCGACCTTGCCCACCAGGTCGGCACCCACGTCGGCGCCCTTGGTGAAGATGCCGCCGCCCAGGCGCGCGAAGATCGATATCAGCGAGGAGCCGAACGCAAAGCCGATCAGCGGATTGAGCATCTTGGCCAGGTTGGAGGCCGGGTTCAGATTGCCGTTGCCGACCAGGAACCAGAAGAAGCCGGCCACGCCCAGCAGGCCCAGGCCCACCACCAGCATGCCGGTGATGGCGCCGCCGCGGAAGGCGACGTCCAGTGCCGGGCCGATGCCCCGTGTGGCGGCCTGTGCGGTGCGCACGTTGGCACGCACCGAGATGTTCATGCCGATGAAGCCGCAGGCACCCGAGAGCACCGCGCCGAGCACGAAGCCGATGGCGGTCGGGCCGTCGAGGAACACGCCGATGAGCACCGCGAGCACGATGCCCACCATGCCGATGGTCTTGTATTGACGCGCAAGGTAAGCCGCCGCGCCGGTCTGGATCGCGCTGGCGATCTCCTGCATGCGGGCGTTGCCGGCGTCTTGGGAAAGGATCCAGCTGCGCGACCAGAAGCCGTAGATCACGGCCACCAATCCACAGGCGAGCGCAAAGATCAGCGCACTTTGACCAACCATGAATTTCTCCTGCCAGTTATCGACTTGGAGGGGGCAACGCCTCCGGGGCTGCCCCCGCTGCGTTGCTTCCTCGCTGTCGCCGCTGCTGCAGAAGATGCAGCAACGCACAGGCGATTGGCCAACGGCGCGAATGTAGCCACATTCCCCCTGCTTGCCATCGGGGGCGTCAGGTTCGCGTCGGTAAAATCAGGGTAAATCCGGAGCGCATCGCGCGCCTGTGCGTCGCCGGCGCGACGCCCCGAACCCCATCCCTCAACCTCCCTCGAGCCATCCATGTCCCTCGACAACGTCACCCCTGGCAGCAAGGTTCCCGATTCCTTCAACGTGATCATCGAGATCCCGATGAACGCCGACCCGATCAAGTACGAGGTCGACAAGGAAACCGGCGCCATCTTCGTGGACCGCTTCATGAGCACGTCCATGCACTACCCCACCAACTACGGCTACATCCCCAAGACGATCTCGGGCGATGGCGACCCGGTGGACGTGCTGGTGATCACCCCCGTGCCGCTGATCCCCGGTGTGGTGGTGACTTGCCGCGCCCTGGGCATGTTGCGCATGGAAGACGAAGCCGGCGAAGATGCCAAGCTGTTGGCGGTGCCGGTGGACAAGGTCCTGTCGATCTACACGCAGTGGCAAAAGCCCGAAGACCTCAACCCGATGCGGCTGAAGACCATCCAGCACTTCTTCGAGCACTACAAGGATCTGGAGCCCGGCAAGTGGGTGAAGGTGCTCGGCTGGGAGGGCAAGGAATCTGCCCACAAGGAGATCCTGGACGGGATCGCCAACTACGAGAAGGCGCAGAAGGCCTGATCCTTCAGGCGTTGGCCTCCGGCGCAGGCGGAGGCGCCACCAGCACGTCGCGCAGCACCGGCAGCTTGTCGTTGGTCTGCAGCGTCCGGAAGGGGCCCTTGAGTTGGGCCCCTTCGTACATCTGCAGCTTGCGCGCGAGCAGCGTGCCGGTGGACACGCCGGTCTTGCTCACGTAGACCATGCCCTCGCATTCCAGGCTGCTGTCGTTCGGCCCACCGCTGGGTGCGCCGAGCTGGCCGAAGAGGTACAGGTCGCCCAGCACACGGATGCGTCCGCGCACGATGGCGCCGGTCCAGATGACGAGGTGGCCATTGACGCGGATGTGGCCTTCGATGCGGCCCTGCACGATCAGCCCACCCTCGTAGTTGAGGTCCCCACTCAGGTCGCAGCCGGCGGCGACGCGGTTGACGATCTTCATCGCCACTGGGTCGATGGTCAGGGTGTCCTGCGCTGTCTTGTTCACCACGGCAGCTTTCCCTCCAGCAGCGGTTCCAGCCAGCCGCGCGCGTGCGCCGCGAGCAAACCCCCGGCAACCAGACTCAGCAGCCCGAGCAGGGCGATGGCCAGTGCGTGGCGCTCCAGCCAGCGCCGCAGACTGCGCGGCCGTGGGCGCGGCACGCCAGCGGGCAGTGAAGCCATGCGTTCGATCACCCAAGGTTGCCAGGCCGGGCTGATCCGCGGCGCACCGCCGTCGAGCGGGAGTTCGATGCCCTGGGCCTTGAGCGCGGTCGCGGACATCTGACGTCCGAGCAGCACCGAAAACGGTGCGCCGACGACGGCCTGGGTGAAGAAGGCGTCCTGCTCGTCCATGGCGGAGGAGTGTAGGGGGTGCGGCCGGGTTTCAGCACGCGCTGCGCTTTAGGGGGTTGCGCGCGTCCAGATGGTCCAGGTACTGCGCCACACCCTCGCCCTCGCGCTGCAGGAAGCGGTCCACCGCCTCGGCAAACGCCGGGTGAGCCAGCCAGTGCGCGCTGGTCGTCTTCACCGGCAGCAAGGCGCGCGCCATCTTGTGCTCGCCTTGTGCGCCGCCCTCGAAGCGGCCGTAGCCATGCTCGATGCACCACCGCAGCGGCTGGTAGTAGCAGGCCTCGAAGTGCAGGCAGTCCACCCGCTGCAGCGCACCCCAGTAGCGGCCATAGGCCACGCGGTGCTCCGGGTCGATGGCGATCAGGCTGCTCGCAATGGCCTGCCCGCCGGCCTCGGCGATGAACAGCAGCCAGTGGTCGGGCATGTCGCGCGCCATGTGCGCGAAGAAATCGCGTGTGAGGTAAGGCGGGTTGCCGTGTTCGAGGTAGGTGCGCTCGTAGCAGCGGTAGAAAAAATCCCAGTCGGCCGTGGTGATGTCGCGGCCCTGTGCCCAGCGGAAGGACACGCCAGCCTCGTGCACCTTGCGGCGCTCCTGGCGGATCTTCTTGCGTTTCTCTTGCTGCAGGCTCGAAAGAAAGTCGTCCCAGTCGCGCCAGCCCGGGTTGTGCCAGTGGAACTGCACGGTGTGGCGCAGCATCAGGCCTTCGGATTCGCAAGCCTTGATGTCCTCGGGCTGCAGGAACAACAGGTGCAGCGATGAGAGTTCCTGCGACTCGCACCAATGCACGAGGGCCCGCACCAGCGCGCTGCGCGCGTGGTCGTCGACCGCCAGCAGGCGCGCGCCCGGCACCGGCGTGAACGGCACCGCCACGAGCGCCTTCGGGTAGTACCGCAGGCCGTGGCGGGCGTAGGCGTCTGCCCAGGCCCAATCGAAGACGTACTCGCCGTAGGAATGTGGCTTGAGGTAGACCGCGCTGGCAGCGAACAGCGTGTCGCCGTCCCAAAGCGTGACCAGGCGCAGCGTCCAGCCGGTGTCGGGTGTGGCGCTGGCGCTGTCGGTCATGGCGCGCAGGTAGGCGTAGCGGGCAAACGGACTCGGCTCGCTGCTGCGGGCCAGCAGCGCGTCCCAGTCGGCTTCGCGGATGTCGGCCCAGTTGCTCAGCACCCGGGTGACATAATGTTTTTCCCCTGTCCGCCCACCTGTTTCCATGACGTTTTCCGTATCCGTTGCCCAGCTCGACTTCGTGGTGGGGGACATGGCGGGCAACGCCCGCCGCATCATCGAAGCCGCCTACGCGGCCCACGCGCGCGGGGTGCAACTGCTGCTTACCCCTGAACTCGCGATCTGCGGCTACGCGGCGGAAGACCTGTACTTGCGCCCAGCATTTGTCGACGCCTGCGATGATGCCTTGAAGACCATCGCGGCCGGGACCGCAGGCCTCAAAGGCCTGCACATCGTGGTGGGACATCCGGCGCGGGCAGGCCGCGGCGCGCGCGAGCGCAGTGTCTCGGTGGCGGCGCTGCACAACGCAGCCAGCGTGGTCGCCGAGGGCCGTGTCCTGGTGACGTACGCCAAACGCGAACTGCCCAACTACCAGGTGTTCGACGAGCGCCGCTACTTCACGCCGGGCCAGCAGCCTTGCGTTTTCGCGGTGCCGGACGCCGAAGGCCGTCCCGTTCAGGTGGGCCTGCTGATTTGTGAAGACGCGTGGTTCGAAGCCCCGGCCGCAGAGCTGAAGGCCGCGGGCGCCGAACTGATCGCCGTCATCAACGCCTCACCCTTCCATGCCGGCAAGGGCGGCGAGCGAGAGGCCACCATGCGCCAGCGGGTTCGCGAGACGGGCCTGCCGCTGGTGTACGCCCACCTGGTGGGTGGGCAGGACGAAATCGTGTTCGAGGGTCGCAGCTTCGTGCTGGACGCCGTGGGCGAACTCGCGGGCCGCGCCGTGAGCTTCAAGGAAGCGGCGTTCGACGCGCGCTTCGCGCGCCAGGGCGGCGCCTGGCACATTGCGTCCGACATCGACCGCGCCCACAGCGCCGAGGCCGACCTGTGGCACGCGCTGGTGCTGGGTGTGCGCGATTACCTGGGCAAAAACGGATTTCCAGGGGCCATCCTCGGTTTGTCGGGCGGCATCGACTCGGCGCTGGTGTTGGCCATTGCCGTGGATGCCTTGGGCAAAGACAAGGTGCGCGCGGTGATGATGCCCTCACCCTACACGGCCGACATCTCGTGGATCGACGCGCGCGACATGGCCGCGCGCCTGGGGGTGCGCTACGACGAGATCTCGATCGCGCCCGAGTTCGAGGCTTTCAAGGCCTCGCTGGCGCCGTTGTTCGAAGGCCGCGCCGAGGACACCACCGAGGAGAACCTGCAGGCGCGCATCCGCGGCACGCTGCTGATGGCGCTGTCCAACAAGTTCGGCAGCATCGTGCTGACCACCGGCAACAAGAGCGAAATGGCCACCGGCTACTGCACGCTGTACGGTGACATGGCGGGCGGCTTCGCCGTCATCAAGGACGTGGCCAAGACGCTGGTCTTCAAGCTCGCGCGCTGGCGCAATGCGCACGACCCGTACGGCACCGGTACCAATCCCATCCCTGAGCGCATCATCATCCGCCCGCCCAGTGCCGAACTGCGCCCCGACCAGAAAGACCAGGACAGCCTGCCGCCCTACGAGGTGCTCGACGCCATCATCGAGCGCTACATGGAAAACGACCAGAGCCCCGAGACTCTCGTGGCCGAAGGCTTTGCGCGCGCCGATGTGGAGAAGGTGGTGCGCCTGATCCGCATCAACGAATACAAGCGCCGCCAGGCCCCGGTGGGCATCCGCGTGACCCACCGCAGCTTCGGCAAGGACTGGCGCTACCCGATCACGAGCAAGTACCGGGCTTGAGTTCGTCGGGCTGGAGCTCGAGCACGGCGCGCCATTCGCCGACCTCGATACCGGCCGCGTTCTTCAGCGGCGGCGGGATAAGCGTTGCGAGTGCGGCGCGGGCTTCGTTGTCGAGCCAGCCGAGCTGATCGAGCGCAGAGACCAGCGCCACCATCAGCGGCGCGAGCTGGCCGTCGCTGCATTTGGCGGCGATGCCGATGCCGCGGCTGAAACTGGCCAGGGCTTGCACGCCGTCGGCGCCGACTTTGCTGAACCAGTCGCCGCGGCCGGCCCGCATCAGCACGAGGTCGTTGCGGCCCTGGCCGCTCACCAGTTCGGGGTGGCGGCTCATGGCGCGGGCGATGCGCAGCGGTGCATTGCCATACACCGCATCGGGCTCGCTCGACGTGAGGCGCGCGAAGGCGTGGGCGAGTGCGCGCAAGGGCAGGGCGAAGTTCGGTGCACTGCAGCCGTCGATGCCGCGCACCAGATCGGCTTCGGGCACGCCGGACCAGTGGCTCAGGCTGCGCGCGATCGCCTGCTGCGTGGGATGTGACGGATCGAGGTAGCCCGTCAGTGGCGCACCCAGCGCCTCGGCCAGCAGGAGCATGCCGGTGTGCTTGCCCGAGCAGTTGTGGTGCAGCGGGCCGAAGCGGGCGCCGGCGGCGGGCTTCTGGTCGGTGAAGCGAAAGAGGTAGGGTTCGTGCGTGCCGCAGGCCAGCGCGGCCTCGTCGGCACCGATGCGCGCGAGCAGGCTGGCCGCGCGCTCCACGTGCATCGGCTCACCGTTGTGGCTGGCGCAGAGCAAGGCAATGTCGGCGTCGCTCAGGCCCAGCCTCTCTGCCGACGAGGCCACCAGCGGCATGGCTTGCAGCGGCTTGAGCGCCGAGCGGGTGAACACCGGGTATTCGATGTCACCCCAGGCCGCGAGCACCTGGCCGTCGGCACGCACCACGGCGAATGAGCCGTGGTGCACGTTCTCGGGGTGGCCGCCGCGCAGGCTGGCGGCAATCGGGAGGTGATGGGGCAGGGGGTATGGGCGCATGGCGCAGTGTAGGCACACCCTTGGGCATAATGGGCCGATCACCTGGAGACCCGCATGAAACAGATCACCGCCGTCATCAAACCTTTCAAGCTCGAGGAAGTGCGCGAGGCACTGGCAGAGCAAGGCGTGACGGGCCTGACGGTGACCGAGGTCAAGGGTTTCGGCCGCCAGAAGGGCCACACCGAGCTCTATCGCGGAGCCGAGTACGTGGTGGACTTCCTGCCGAAGGTCAAGGTGGAGGTGGTCGTCAAGGACGAAGACGTCGACCGATGCGTCGAGGCCATCGTCAACGCCGCCCGCACAGGCAAGATCGGTGACGGCAAGATCTTCGTGGCGCCGGTGGAGCGGGTGGTGCGCATCCGCACCGGTGAAGAGGACGAAGCGGCGGTCTGAGGCACTGGCGCTTTTCGAGCGCGGCCGACTCAGATCTCGTCTAGCCGCGACTCGGGCACCAGTCCGGCCGACTGCACCAGCTCCGGCATGAGCCTGTTCACGTCGGACGACACGCGCATGAGGTCCATCTGCCAGTCGCCCATGAACTGCGCCTGAACGCTGGAGCGCAGGAACGTGAGCAAACCGTCGTAGTAGCCATCGACGTTGAGCAGCCCCACGGGCTTGTCGTGGTAGCCCAACTGGCGCCAGGTCCAGACCTCGAAAAATTCCTCGAAGGTGCCGATGCCACCGGGTAGCGCGAGGAACGCGTCGGCGTGTTCGGCCATCAGGCGCTTGCGCTCGTGCATGGTGTCCACCACATGCAGCTCGCTGCAGCCGTGGTGCGCCCATTCCTTTTCCACCAGCGCCTTGGGGATCACACCCACCACACGGCCACCGGCCTGCAGGGTGCTGTCGGCCACGATGCCCATGAGGCCGTTGCGGCCGCCGCCATACACCAGCTGCCCGCCGCGGCGACCGATCCAGCGGCCCACGGCGCGTGCAGCGTCGGCGTAGCCGGGGCCTGCGCCCGGGCGCGAACCGCAGTAGACGCAGATGGAAAACGCGGGGTCGGTCACAACATGCTCCCGAAATGGGCCCACAGCGCCGCCAGCCAGGTGCCCCCACAGAGCAGCAGGCTCAACAGCACGGCTGCACTGCCCATGTCTTTGGCGCGTTTGGACAGCGCATGCCACTCGGGCCCGATGCGGTCGATGGCGGTTTCGATACCGGTGTTGAGCAACTCCACGATCATCACCAGCACCACGGTGCCGATCAGCAACGCGGTTTCCACCCAGCCCTGGCCGATGAAGAATGCCAGCGGCACCAGCACGAACGCGGCGACGGTTTCCTGGCGAAAGGCGGTTTCGCCCCAGCCCGCGCGCAGGCCGGCGAGCGAGTAGTGCATCGCATGCCACACACGGCTCAGGCCGGTGCGGCGTTTCTGCGGGTTGACGTCGTCGCCGGGCGTCATGCTTTGGCGGGCTTGTCTGCCGGGGCGTGGTGCACGAGCCGGGTGCCGGCCAGGGCGTCGTGCAGGAACTGCTTCTGGGCATGAAACCGCGAGAGCAGCGCATAAACCACCACCCAACCCAGCAGCAGCACCACCAGCCCGCCGCTTCGCGCGCCGAGCACCCAGCTGAGCCCCAGCGGGGGCAGCAGCCACAGCCACGAGAGCACGTAACGCAGGAGCGCGCGCCACTGGCTCACGGGGTTGCCCTGGGCGTCCACCACGCGGATGTGCCAGGTCTTTTGCGCCAGCGTTTGGCCCTTGTGCCAGAACCAGGTGAAATAAATGCCGAACACCACGAACAGAAAGCCCTGCAGCGGGTGGCGGTTGTCCAGCGCGTGTCGCTGCTGCGTGAGGGCCGAAAACAGGTAGCCGGCAATGAAGACCACGCCGAACATCAGCATGCCTTCGTAGAGCCAACAGGCCATGCGGCGGCGCAGGGAGGGGGCGGTGAGATCGGGGCGTTCGGCGGCGCCGGACGGGGGGGCGTCGGAGGTCATGTCGGCATCGAGCGGGGGGACGCGGATTGTCGCATTGCTGCCCGGCAGGCAAAAAAATCCGCTGGATCGCCTTGCTGCAGTGCCATAATCGCGGGCTTCCGTCATCACAAGGCAAACGGATCAGGGTCCGGCGGGTATTCTTTCCGCTCATGGCCACTGGTCTCAAGTCCCGAAGCTGCCCCACAAGGGCGGGCCAAGGGGCACCCAAGGTTTTTCGTCAGAGAAATTCTCGAAAGGTTGATCATGGACATCTCGAAGGCCGAACTGGCCTCGGCGGCGGCCGCCACGGCCCCGCAGTCTCCCCTCGAACTCCGCGGCGCGGAAATCATCGTCAAGGCCTTGCAGGCCGAGGGCGTCAAGTACGTCTGGGGTTACCCTGGCGGCGCCGTGCTGCACATCTACGACGCTTTCTACAAGCAAGAGAGCATCCAGCACGTGCTGGTGCGCCACGAGCAGGCAGCGGTGCACGCGGCCGACGGCTATGCGCGGGCCACGGGCGATGTCGGTGTGGCGCTCGTCACGTCCGGCCCGGGCGTCACCAATGCGGTCACCGGCATCGCCACCGCCTACATGGACAGCATCCCGATGGTGATCATCACCGGACAGGTGCCCACGCCGGCGATCGGCCTGGACGCCTTCCAGGAGTGCGACACCGTCGGCATCACGCGCCCCATCGTGAAGCACAACTTCCTCGTCAAGGATGTGCGGCAGATGGCCGAGGTGATGAAGAAGGCCTTCCACATCGCCCGCAGCGGCCGCCCCGGCCCGGTGGTGGTGGATGTGCCCAAGGACGTCTCCTTCAACAAGGCGCCCTGGACGGGTTACCCCGAAAGCGTGGCGATGCGCTCGTACAACCCGGTGCGCAAGGGACATGGTGGGCAAATCCGCAAGGCGCTCCAGTTGTTGTTGAGCGCCAAGCGGCCCTACATCTACACCGGTGGTGGTGTGCTGTTGGGCAATGCCACGCAAGAACTGCGCACGCTGGTCGACATGCTCGGCTACCCGGTGACGAACACCTTGATGGGCCTGGGCGCCTACCCGGCCTCGGACCGCAAGTTCCTGGGCATGCTGGGCATGCACGGCACCATCGAAGCCAACAACGCGATGCAGAACTGCGATGTGCTGCTGGCGGTGGGCGCGCGTTTCGATGACCGCGTGATCGGCAACCCGAAGCACTTTGCGCAGAACGAGCGCAAGATCATCCACATCGACATCGACCCCTCGAGCATCTCCAAGCGCGTCAAGGTCGACGTGCCCATCGTGGGCGATGTGAAGGACGTGCTGACCGAGCTGATCCACATGATCCGCGAGACGCCCCAGCGCGTCGAGGAAAAGGCCCTGGCCGACTGGTGGAAGACCATCGAAGGCTGGCGCGCGCGCGACTGCCTCAAGTACGACCGCGGCAACAAGGACGTCATCAAGCCGCAGATGGTTGTCGAGACCCTGTGGAACATGACGAAGGACACCGAGACCTACATCACGTCCGACGTCGGGCAGCACCAGATGTGGGCCGCGCAGTTCTACAAGTTCGACGAGCCGCGCCGCTGGATCAACTCGGGCGGCCTGGGCACCATGGGCGTGGGCATTCCCTACGCCATGGGCATCAAGCTCGCCAAGCCCGAGGCCGAGGTGTTCTGCATCACGGGCGAAGGCTCGGTGCAGATGAACATCCAGGAGCTCTCCACCTGCCTGCAGTACAACACCCCGATCAAGGTGGTGTCGCTCAACAACCGCTACCTGGGCATGGTGCGCCAGTGGCAGGAGATCGAGTACTCGGGCCGCTACAGCCACAGCTACATGGACGCGCTGCCCAACTTCGTGAAGCTGGCCGAGGCCTATGGCCACGTGGGCATGCTGATCGAACGCCCCGAAGACGTGGAGCCCGCGCTGCGCGAAGCGCGCAAGCTCAAGGACCGCACGGTCTTCATGGACTTCCGCACCGACCCGACCGAGAACGTCTTTCCGATGGTTCAGGCCGGCAAGGGCATCACCGAGATGCTGCTGGGTTCCGAAGACCTTTGATTCCGCGGGCCGACGGCAACGCCGGCCCATTCCCTCAAGTCGAATCTATTGCCCGCCAAGCCCGTGCATTACCGTGCACGGGGGAGGGCGGCGAAAAGAGGAAGCTGCACATGAAGCACATCATTGCCGTGCTGCTCGAGAACGAGCCCGGCGCACTCTCCCGCGTGGTGGGCCTGTTCTCGGCCCGTGGCTACAACATCGAATCGCTCACCGTCGCGCCGACCGAGGATGCGAGCCTCTCGCGCATGACGATCCAGACCACCGGGTCGGACGACGTCATCGAGCAGATCACCAAGCACCTGAACCGCCTCATCGAGGTGGTCAAGGTGGTTGACCTCACCGAAGGCGCCTACACCGAGCGCGAGCTCATGATGGTGAAGGTGCGCGCGGTGGGCAAGGAACGCGAGGAGATGAAGCGCATGGCCGACATCTTCCGCGGCCGCATCATCGACGTGACCGACAAGAGCTACACCATCGAACTCACCGGCGACCAGGGCAAGAACGACGCCTTCCTGGAAGCCATCGACCGCGGCGCCATCCTCGAGACGGTGCGCACCGGTGCCAGTGGCATCGGCCGTGGCGAGAGAATCCTGCGCGTCTGATCACCCCTTCCCCCTACGGAGCAACCATGAAAGTTTTCTACGACAAGGACTGCGATCTTTCCCTGATCAAGGGCAAGACGGTCGCGATCATCGGCTACGGCAGCCAGGGCCACGCGCACGCGCAGAACCTCAACGACAGCGGTGTGAAGGTGGTGGTGGGCCTGCGCAAGGGCGGCGCCAGCTGGGACAAGGTCGGCAAGGCCGGCCTGACGGTGATGGAAGTCAACGACGCAGTGAAAGCCGCCGACGTGGTGATGATCCTGCTGCCCGACGAGCAGATTGCCGAGGTCTATCGCAACAACGTCGAGCCCAACATCAAGCAGGGCGCATCGTTGGCCTTCGCGCACGGCTTCAACGTGCACTACAACCAGGTCGTGCCGCGCGCTGACCTCGATGTGTGGATGGTCGCACCCAAGGCCCCGGGCCACACCGTGCGCAACACCTACACCCAGGGTGGCGGCGTGCCGCACCTGGTGGCGGTGCATCAGGACAAGTCTGGCAAGGCGCGTGACCTGGCCCTGAGCTACGCCATGGCTAACGGCGGCGGCAAGGCCGGCATCATCGAAACCAACTTCAAGGAAGAGACCGAGACCGACCTGTTCGGCGAGCAGGCCGTGCTGTGCGGCGGCGCGGTGGAGCTCATCAAGATGGGCTACGAGACGCTGGTGGAAGCCGGCTACGCGCCCGAGATGGCCTACTTCGAGTGCCTGCACGAGCTCAAGCTCATCGTGGACCTGATCTACGAAGGCGGCATCGCCAACATGAACTACTCGATCTCCAACAACGCGGAGTACGGCGAGTACCTGACGGGCCCGGAGGTGATCAACGAGCAGTCGCGCGCGGCCATGCGCAACGCGCTCAAGCGCATCCAGAACGGCGACTACGCCAAGATGTTCATCCTCGAAGGCCGCACCGGCTACCCGAGCATGACCGCGCGCCGGCGCAACACGGCCGCGCACAGCATCGAGGTGGTGGGCGCCCAGCTGCGCGCCATGATGCCCTGGATCGCCAAGAACAAGCTGGTCGACCAGACCCGCAACTGATCGAGGACGCCCTCCGGTCAGGGCCGGGTGCGCGGTGGCGCACCCGGCCTTTTTGTTTGGCGTGACTGCCACGTACACTGCGCCTCTGGCGGACAACCGGGGCCGCAACCGATGAACCAACCCATGCACGACGGAACCGACACCGAAATCGAACGCGCGAGCGACGCACCGCGCCGCCCGAAGGGCATTTATTTCCTGCCCAACATGATCACGCTGGCCGCGCTGTTTGGCGGCTTCTATGCGGTGGTGATGGCCATGAACGGCCGCTACGACCTGGCCACCGTGGGCATCTTCGTGGCCATGGTGCTCGACAGCCTTGACGGCCGCGTGGCACGGCTCACCAACACGCAAAGCGCCTTTGGCGAGCAGATGGATTCGCTTTCCGACATGGTGTCCTTCGGCGCGGCACCGGCTCTGGTGGCGTACGAGTGGGCGCTGCGCGACCTTGGCCGCTGGGGCTGGATCGCGGCATTCGTGTACTGCGCCTGCGCGGCGCTGCGCCTGGCGCGCTTCAACGTGAACACCGGTGTGGTCGACAAACGCTACTTCCAGGGCCTGCCGTCGCCCGCCGCTGCCGCGCTGGTGGCCGGCTTCATCTGGTTGATGCAGGAGACCGAAGTTGCGCCCACCGACGTCACCTGGGTGCTTTTTGCGCTCACGCTGTATGCCGGGTTGACCATGGTCACCAACGTGCCGTTCTACAGCTTCAAGGACCTGAGCCTGAAGAAGAGCGTGCCCTTCGCGGCCCTTGTGCTGGTGGCGCTGGGCATCGCGGTCATCAACATCCACCCGCCGACCGTGCTGTTCCTGCTGTTCGTGCTGTATGGCCTCTCGGGTTACGGGGTCTACCTCTGGCGCAAGTCCAAGGGCCGACCCACCAGCGTGATCAGCACCTCGACCGACGAACCGGACGAACGCGGGCTGCACGACTGATCGCGGCGATCGGCTTTGCCTATCGGTGCGCGGGGCCGTTGTGATACATTGCGCCGCATGTACCCAGTTGCCTCGCTGCTACTACTGGATGTCCTGAACGGGCAGAAGCGGTAGCGCGCGAGCGATTCACACCAACGGCCCGTTTGCACCCGCAGCGGGCCGTTCGTTTTGGGGCTGTGGGTTTTTGCCTGCCACGCCTGCGTGGCGAACCGGAGAAGCGAGATGAGCGAGCGTCTGATCATTTTCGACACCACCCTGCGCGACGGCGAGCAGTCGCCTGGCGCGTCCATGACCAAGGACGAGAAGCTGCGTATCGCGCGCCAGCTCGAGCGGCTGAAGGTCGATGTGATCGAAGCCGGCTTCGCGGCCAGTTCCAACGGTGATTTCGAGTCGGTGAAGGCCATTGCCGACCACATCAAGGACTCGACCGTGTGCTCGCTGGCCCGCGCCAACGACAGGGACATTGCCCGCGCCGCCGAGGCCCTGAAGGGGGCCAACCGCGCTCGCATCCACACCTTCATCGCCACCAGTGCGCTGCACATGGAGAAGAAGCTGCGGATGACGCCCGAGCAGGTGCTGGAGCAGGCCAGGCAATCGGTGCGCTTTGCGCGCAACCTGGTGCAAGACATCGAGTTCAGTCCGGAAGACGGCTATCGCAGTGATGTCGACTTCCTCTGCCGCGTGCTCGAAGCCGTGATCAAGGAGGGCGCCACGACGCTCAACATTCCCGACACCGTCGGGTATGCCGTGCCCGAGCTCTATGGCGAATTCATCCGCACCCTGCGCGAACGCATTCCCAACTCGGACAAAGCCATCTGGAGCGTGCACTGCCACAACGACCTGGGCATGGCCGTGGCCAATTCGCTGGCGGGCGTCAAGATCGGCGGTGCGCGGCAGGTGGAATGCACCATCAACGGCCTCGGCGAGCGCGCGGGCAACTGCTCGCTGGAAGAGATCGTCATGGCGGTACGCACGCGGCGCGACTATTTCGGTCTCGACGTTGCTGTCGACACCACGCAGATCGTGCCCGCCAGCCGCATGGTGAGCCAGACCACCGGCTTCGTGGTGCAACCCAACAAGGCTGTGGTGGGCGCCAATGCGTTTGCCCACGCCAGCGGCATTCACCAGGACGGCGTGCTCAAGGCGCGCGACACCTACGAGATCATGCGTGCCGAGGACGTGGGTTGGAGCGCCAACAAGATCGTGCTGGGCAAGCTCTCGGGTCGCAACGCATTCAAGCAACGCCTGCAAGAGCTCGGCATCGAGATGGATTCCGAGACCGAGATCAACAGCGCCTTTGCCAAGTTCAAGGAGCTGGCCGACCGCAAGGCAGAGATCTTCGATGAAGACATCCTCGCGTTGGTCAGCGACGAGAGTGTGACCACCGAGAAGGAGCAGTACGGCTTCGTGTCGCTCTCCCAGCACAGCGAAACCGGCGAGCGTCCACACGCCGCGGTGGTGATCACCGTGGACGGCACGGAACTGCACGGCGAGAGCGACGGCAACGGTCCGGTGGATGCTTCCCTCAAAGCCATTGAACAGCACGTCAAGAGCGGCGCGGAGTTGCTGCTGTATTCGGTGAACGCCATCACCACCGGGTCCACCGAAAGCCAGGGCGAGGTGACGGTGCGTCTGCAGCACGGCGGGCGTGTGGTCAACGGCGTCGGCGCCGACCCCGACATCGTGGTGGCTTCGGCCAAGGCCTACCTCAGCGCACTCAACAAGCTGCACAGCAAGGCCGACCGGGTGGCTGCGCAAGGTTAAAGTCATATAAATCAAGGACTTGGACGAATTTTGGCTTTAAAGCCGGAAATAACACCTGATAGGCGGCCTATTTCCACTGATCGCTAAAGACAACCGTCCAAGTTCTTGATATTGCTGAATTTCTTCGACCTCCCTATACTCCGCCCCAGCGTTGGTTTGAAGCTGGAGTGGTGTCATGTTTTTTCGCCCGTTCGCCCTGAGGTCGCTGTGCGCCGTGGTCACGGCCCTGGCTTTCGTGGGCGGCCTCGGGCACATGGCGCCAGCCTATGCAGCCTCGGGCAGCACCAGCAAGGTCAAGAAGGCGGCGGTGAAGAAGCCGGTCGCCAGTGTCAAGAAGGCCCCGGCGCGCAAGGTCGCGCAAGCCAAGCCCGTTCGCCGCGTCAAGGCCACGGTGGCGGGTGGCAAGACGCGCGTTACCCAGGCGCGCCACTCGGTGGTGCGCGTGTCGGTGCCCCCGAGCGTCTCGGTGGGACAGCGCTTGGGCCTGCATGACAGTAACGACCCGCTGGACCTGAGCTCCAGCGTGGCCCTGGTGGTTGACCAGGAATCCAATCAGGTGCTCTTCTCCAAGAACGACTCCGCTGTCCTGCCCATCGCCTCGCTGACGAAGCTCATGACGGGGCTGGTCGTTGTGGATGCCGGTCTGGACATGAGCGAGCCCATCACCATCACGGCCGATGACATCGATACTGTGAAGGGCAGTCGCTCCCGGCTGGCGGTGGGCACCACGCTCACGCGCGGCGAGTTGATGCACCTTTCGCTGATGTCCAGTGAAAACCGCGCCGCCCATGCGCTGGGCCGCACCTTCCCGGGCGGCTTGCGCGAGTTCGTGCGGCGCATGAACGGCAAGGCCGATGAGCTCGGCATGCACGACACCCGCTACGTCGAGCCTACCGGGCTGTCCAGCGACAACCGCTCCAGCGCGCGCGACCTGGCCACGCTGGTGTCGGCTGCCTCCGAGCGGCCAGTGCTGCGCGACCTGTCCACCTCCCCCGGTTATGAAGTCGACGTGGGTCGTCGCACGCTGCAGTTCAACAACTCCAACCGGTTGATCAAGAACCCCGAATGGGAGATCGGCCTTCAGAAGACGGGCTACATCTCCGAGGCCGGCCGTTGCCTGGTGATGCAGGCCCGAGTGGCCGGGCGGGATCTGATCATGGTGTTCCTCGACGCCTCAGGCAAACTGGGCCGCCTGCAGGACGCCGAGCGCGTGCGCCGCTGGGTTGAGAAGCAGGCCGATCTGCTGTCCGATGGTCGCGCACGGCCTCAAGGCTGATTAGCGCGCTGAAGGTCGCGGCGGTCGGTCCGTCGGACACCCCAGCGCGGCAGAGATCTCTGCTGCCGTGGCCTGAAGGCGCGGCAACCAACCTTCGTCGATGCGATCGGCCGGGGCCGAGATTGACAGCCCTGCCACCAGTTTGCGCTGGTCGTCGTAAATGCCGGCGGCCATGCAGCGCACGCCCAGCTCCAGTTCCTCATTGTCGCGCGCCACGCCGGCCTGGCGGCATTGGCCCAGCTCGCGCTCCAGAGCGGGCAATTGCGTGATGCTGTTGCGCGTGTTGCCGGCCAGGCCGGTGCGCGTGGCGTAAGCGCGTACGCGGGCAGGATCGTCGTCGGCCAGGAACAACTTGCCCGTGGAGGTCAGGTGCAGCGGCGCGCGGCCACCAATGGCGCGCACCACCTGCATGCCCGAGCGCTCGCTGTACGCGCGCTCGACGTAAATGATCTCGTCGCCCTGGCGCACGCTGAGGTTCACGGGCTGCTGGATCTGCTTGTGCAGCTCGCGCATCGGCCCGAGGGCGGCGTCGCGCACGTTCAGTCTGCCCTTGACCAAGTTGCCCAGCTCCAGCAACCGCATGCCTAGGCGGTAGCTGCCGGCTTCCGGTCGGTCCACGAAGCGGCCGATGGTCAGGTCGTTGAGGATGCGGTGCGCGGTGGATGGGTGCAGCCCGGTCTTCTCGCTGATCTCCTTCAGGGAGACCGGCTCTTCGCGGGAGGCCAGCACCTCAAGCAGGTTGAACATGCGCTCGAGCACCTGGACGGTGGGCGCTGCCGGAGGGGTGTCGGTTCGTTTGATCATGGTCGGCCAATGCGAGCATCATCTTACGAGATGAAATGCCCGCCTGCCGCTGCGGGAAAGCCACGGCCTCAGTTGTCGAACCGACGCCAGTGGCCGTCGACCAGTCGTTCGTGCGGCCTAAAGCCCGCTTTGTAGCTCATCTTGGGGCTCTGTTCGATCCAGTAGCCAAGATACACATGAGGCAGGTCCAGCGAGCGGGCCTGTTCGATCTGCCAGAGCACGCTGTAGGTGCCATAACCCGCACCGGCCTCGGGTTCGTAGAAGGTATAGACGGCCGACAGCCCGTCATTGAGCACGTCGATGATCGACACCATTTTGAGCTGTGCGGCTTGTCCATCCGGACCAGGCTCGTGGAATTCGACCAGGCGCGAGTTGACGCGGCTCTGCAGCAGGAACTGGGTGTATTGATCGACGCTGTCGTGATCCATGCCACCGCCGGCGTGGCGGCTGTTCTGGTAGCGCAGGTAAAGCTGGTAGTGCGCCGGCACAAAACACAGCTTGAGTACCCGGGTGATCAGGCGCCCGTGCTGGCGCAGGCAGCGGCGCTGACTGCGGTTGGGCTGAAAACCCGCCACCGGCACGCGCAGCGGCACGCAAGCGCTGCAGCCGTCGCAGTAGGGTCGGTAGGTGAACATGCCGCTGCGACGAAACCCGTGCGTGACCAAGTCCGAGTACGCGTCGTTGTGGATGAGGTGGCTGGGCGTGGCCACCTGGGAGCGGGCCTGGCGCCCTGCGAGGTAGCTGCAAGGGTAGGGCGCGGTGGCGTAGAACTGCAGCGCCTGAAGGGGAAGTTCCTTGGGGTGCGTCACGCGCTGTCGTCGCCAGAGGAGAGGAGTTCGCGCCAGTATACGGGGCTGAATTCCCATCGAGGTGGCGGCTGCAGAACAGCCAACCGCAGATGCTGGACAAAGTGTTCACGCGGCAAGAGCCGCCCGCCCAGGGAGGCCAGGTGAGCGGTGTCTTGCTGGCAGTCGATCAAGGGCACGCCCTTGGCGCGGCAGAATGCCGCCAGCGCGGCGAGCGCGATCTTGGAAGCGTCACTGCGGCGGCTGAACATGGACTCGCCAAACACCATGGCCCCCAGATTGACGAGGTACAACCCGCCGCCAAGCTCGCCGTCGATCCAGGTCTCCACCGAATGCGCCACGCCCGCGCGGTGCAGCCGCCCATAGGCCTGCACCATTGCGGGCAGGATCCAGGTGCCGCTTTGGCCGTCGCGGGGAATCTGCGCGCAGGCCTGGATCACGCGATCGAAGTCCTGGTCGAAGCGGATTTCCAGCCGGCCTTCGCGAAGCAGTTTCTGCACGGTCTTGCGCAGCGACCGGTGCAGCCGAAAGTGCGCGGGTTCGAGCACCATGCGCGGATCGGTGCTCCACCACAGGATGGGCTGGCCGGAGCTGTACCAGGGGAAGATGCCGCGCGA
>VFQP010002447.1_pt1 | contig 20649 bp, 12 predicted proteins | sample 3512351 | NCBI WGS metagenome assembly VFQP01 (sample SAMN10412372, study PRJNA504923) | tailings metagenome | isolation source: Relicate 1 Philex TSF1 revegetated site | place: Philippines: Tuba, Benguet | collected 2017-08-29
AACATCAGCAGAAACGAATTCTGTTTCGAATCCGAATTCTTCAGCAACAATCTGAATGGTTTCAGCATCCAAACGCTGGTTGATCGAAGCAAAGATTCCCAATGACATACAAGCCGAAATAACCTGTGTCGGGGAAACGCTCATCATCGATGCCAATTCTGACACGGTAACGAACTCTGTCAACTTCAAGATTTTTTCCTGAAGTTCTGCTTCCATTTGCTCCATTTCACGACGTTGCGCACGATCATCACGTTTTGCACGACGATTCTTGGAAGCTTTGGATTTACCTCCCTGGGAAGATAAACGAGCTAATGTATCTTTAATTTCTTTTTGGATATCCTGTTCTGAAACTGCAGGCTTATCAATCGGTCCTCCTTTTCTGAAGTTGTTTCCTCCACCGCGGTTGAAGTTTCCTCCACCCGGACGGTTTCCACCCTGACCTTGTCCGCCCGGACGATTTCCGCCTTGTCCTCCCTGGCCTCCTTGCGGGTTTGTTCCCGGAGTTTTGGCAACATCAACTTTCTTAATGCGCTTGCGTTTCTTGCGGTCATCACCAGGTCTGGAAGATCCTACTGATTTTGGTTTTTCAACCGGCAATTCGATTTTACCAAGAACCGTTGGTCCCGATAAACGCTGCGTTTCCACGCGAATCGTTTCTATTTCTTTCGGCGCGTCATCAGCCGGCGCCTTTGGTTGTTCTGCTTTTGGCTCTTCCTTCACAGGTGGAGTCGGAGCAACCGGAGGTTTCGGATAATCACTCTTGTCGATCGGTCCGTCCTCTTTTTTGCGCTTGTCAGGGCGGGTTTTTGTGTTCAACTTATCTAAGTCGATCTTCCCGATCACCTGAATTCCTCCACCTTCGTTGCTGGTCGGAGCAACCGGCTCTTCCGCAACTTTAGGAGTTTCTTCAACTGGTTTCTCAACAACAGGTTCCGGAGTTTCAATTTTCTCTTCGACCTTTGGAGTTTCAACTTTTGGAGTAACAACAGGGGCAGTTTTTACCTGTTCCAATACTTTGCTGTCGAAGTCGTCTTCCTCGTCATGAGCTTTCGGTTCTTCTTTGATATCACGCAAAGTAATGGTTTCACGCTTCTCTCTTTTAACCGCCGACATTTTGGATTGCTCCTTTAAATTCTGATCTGCGGCAAATTGAGTTCGCAACATGTCATACTGCTCCGGATCCAACTTCGTATTTGGATTCGAGTCAATAGCTTGTCCCTTCGACGCCAAAAAATCGACGATCGTAGAGATTCCTACATTCAACTCTCCTGCTGCTTTTCCTAAACGCTGTGTTTTACCAGACATATATTATTTGCTTCTTTTTAATTAATGTTCAACCCAAACGCTATCGGGATGAACCTTTTTCGCTGTGTAAAGATAGTTAGTGTTAGCCAGATTTAGGTGAAAATCGGTCAGGTATTTTTCTCCTGACCGAAATCACTGTCTGTTTTATTCTTTTAAAGCTCTGTTTTTAGCAACTGCACTACGGCTTGCTGCATCATCAAAAGCTTTGTTTTTTACTACTCAAATTCTGAGCGAAGAATACGCAATACTTCCTGTACTGTTTCTTCCTCTAAGTCTGTACGTTGAACCAAATCTTCCACTGTCAATTCCAATACGGATTTCGCCGTGTCACAACCAACTGCTTTCAATTCGTCCAAAATCCAGCTGTCGATTTCATCTGCGAATTCTTCTAAGTCAACGTCTTCGTTGTCAGATTCTCCATCGCGGAATACATCAATTTCATAACCGGATAATCTTCCTGCCAAACGGATATTGTATCCTCCTTTTCCGATTGCCAATGAAACCTGGTCCGGCTTTAAGAATACGCTTGCACGCTTCTCTTCTTCGTCGATTTCAATATTGGTAATCTTTGCAGGAGACAATGCGCGCTGAATAAACAATTTCGGGTTATTCGTGAAGTTGATTACGTCGATATTCTCATTGCGCAACTCGCGAACAATTCCGTGAATACGGGAACCTTTCATTCCGACACAAGCTCCAACCGGATCAATACGGTCATCGTATGATTCAACTGCTACTTTTGCTCTTTCTCCCGGTTCGCGTACGATACGCTTAATGGTGATCAATCCGTCGAATACTTCAGGAACTTCCAATTCGAATAAACGCTCCAGGAATTCCGGTGCGATACGCGAAAGGATAATAACCGGTGAACTGTTACGCATATCCACTTTCGATACAACAGCACGGATAGATTCTCCTTTTTTGAAGTAGTCAGAAGGAATCTGCTCTGATTTCGGAAGGATCAACTCATTGTTTTCATCATCCAATACCATGATTTCTTTCTTCCAAACCTGGTAAACTTCACCGGTAATAATTTCACCGATACGCTCTTTGTATTTCTTGTACAAGTGGTCTTTCTCCAATTCCAAAATGCGGGAAATCAAATTCTGACGCAAAGACAAAATATTTCTTCGTCCGAAGTCCGCAAAACGGAATTCTTCAGATACTTCCTCACCGATTTCGAAATCAGGCTCGATCTTAATTGCATCCGAGTATGCGATCTCAGTATTTTGATCTTCTACTTCACCATCAGCAACAATTTCTTTGTTCACGAAAATCTGAACGTCTCCTTTATCGATGTTTACAATCACATCGATGTGCTCATCTGTGTTGAATTTTTTCTTCAACATCGCACGAAATACGTCTTCCAATACGTGTTGCATCGTTTGTTTGTCGATGCTTTTGAGTTCTTTGAACTCGGAAAACGATTCTACTAGTTCCAAGCTGTTCATAGCTTCTTATTTAAATGAAATAACAATTTTTGCTTCGTTTATATCTGAAAAAGCGATCTTGTTTTCGATCACCACCAGTTCCTTTTTCTTTTTGCCTTCAACCGCTTGTTTTTCTTCGCGTTTCAGGACAATTCCCGTCTCATCAACAGCAATCAATGTTCCGGTTGTTTTTTCTTTTGATTTCAGCTTCACATCCAGGTCGCGCCCGATGTTTTTCACATACTGGGCATGAACGCGTAAAGGCTTGTCCAACCCTGCTGAAGAAACATGCAATTCGAAATCCGCATCTTCGCGATCCAGGTTGTGTTCAATATTCCGGGAAACGGACATGCAATCTTCGATCGAAACGTTTCCTTCTGTTTTATCCAACTCCAAGCGAATCACATTGGAAGCACTGATCGTCAATTCCACGATAAACAAGCGTTCGTCGCGGTCTTTGATTCGTTCTTCGGCTAATTCTCTTACTTTTTGTTTTGAAATCATATGAGATAAAAAGAGGGGACTTGCGTCCCCTCATTTGTGTTTTATACTTAAATGTGATGCAAATATACGCAAATTTTATTGAAAACCAAGGATTAGGAGTTAAATTGTTTATATCGGTAAAGCAATTCTATTTGAGAATTTGCAATTTCTTTAAAATATCATGCCTGAACTTCGACAACGGTCTGAGGTGATGATTTTCATCTATTTCCGATGTGTTAAATATTAGATTGTAAATCCTTTCTTTACTTAAATTGACTTCCGGAAAAGCTTTTTGCAACGAATCAATATAATCTTCTCCGTACTCATTCGCCAATTCAATCATGTCTTTCAATTCAAGCAGTTGAGCACCATATATTTTCTCTGTTTTAAAATCGGAAAAAGTTGTCTTGAGTTTTTTACTCAATTCATCCTTTTTTAAATAATCAATATAAACAACAGGATGTTTATCATCATCTTCAAAATAATTAAATTCATATGCCTTTGTCAAATCTCCGGGTGCTAAATAAGGATGAATATGTGTCTTTAAAGAAAACTTATTCGCTAGCTTTATTGAGCTATTGCAGTTTGAGCAACTTGGAATCAAGTTATAAAAGGATGTTTGAAAAATCGAGCTATCGCTTTGTGGAATCCAATGATCAAATTGAGCATTTATTAATTTCCCCGTTTTCTGGCTTGGTTCAGATGTCTCGTCTGAATCTTCACTTTCTTGCAAATCTCGAATAGTCATTATATAATTCTTATTGCAATAAGGGCATGTTCTGATTCCCAATCTTTCTCCTAAATCATATAAAGAATATAAAATTTTACCATCTCTATCTTTAAGCCCATTTCTTAATTCCGAATAACTAAAAAAAGACAGGATACTTTCTTTTTCATTATTAGTAAGTCTAGAGAAATTACAACTAACTCCATCATTGGGGTTGATTAACTCAACAGTTGGTGAAGCGATAACATATATTAAATGTTTTTTGAAAAAATCATAAGAGGAATCAGGTAAATTAACTCCTAATTTCTCTTTGTAAGCAAAATGATTAATCAGGCTATCGATTTTCATATTATATCCTGCAAAGTTTCTTGCTTCATTTTTTATAGAATCGACTATTGTCTTTGTCCTTGTTTGATCTTTCGTTGCTCTATGTGATAATTGGCCAAGGTTCAGTTTTGTTTTTATGACTTTGACTAATACATACGCAAAAACATGATTTACAAACTCTTCTCTTGCACCTTCAATATTTTCCTTGGGTAAACTATTTAGACTCAGCATATTTTTGCAATTGATTTTTATCGATCTTCAGTTTTTCCATCAATCTTTTAACCTCTCTTATTTTAGAGCCTTCATCTTCAAAAATAGAATGGTATAACGCTTCCAGTTCATTTCGCAAAATGGGTTCCCCAACCAGCTGAATGAGTTGTCCGTATTTATTTTGATTGTTTTTCAAATCCAGTGATTGCAAATCACATTTGAATGCATCCTGATATTCTTTTAATATACTTTCTCTGATGCTTTCTTTTATTCCTTCAGGATTTTTTGAGACTTTTAAGAATTGCAGCTCTAAATACACTTTTCGGATTTCTCCAGTAGCAAACTCACCCTGAAATCCTTTTTCCAGGAAGAATTGATTCTTCAACAGTTTATGAATACTTGATCCGAAAGTTTTAGAATCATCAGAAACCGGCCCACCATCTTCCAATCTCAAAATATTTTGTGAAGGAATATCCGAAAGAATAAAAGGTGAATGGGTCGAAAAAAGGATATTCAAATGTTGAATTTCTTTTAGTTCCAGCAATTTTATAGCTTCAATCAGTTTTGAGATGTACTGCCGCTGGTAATCGACATGAAAATACAATTCAACTTCATCGAAAATGACATTGATTTTCTTGTACGATCCATTTTTCGAATCAATGTTTCTCAAATGATACGCAATCGTATTGATTGAATTGATCAATTGCTGTTCTCCTGAACTCAAACTGGAAAAAATGGATTCATTCTCAAATTGGAACTCAAATCCGAAAAATGCTGCCGGGGCCTTATAAATTTGAAGTTTATTTTCTTCAGATAAATATTTTAAATGAGTAAATTCATTTAAATACAAATCAAAATTCTCTTTCGTTATCGTTAAAAAGATTTTCTCAAAATTCACTGTCTGCTTAGTAACGAGATTATAAAACTTCTCAAAGTTTTTTTCCTGTAACAAATGAAGAATTTGATAAATCTTAAACGTTTGGTGCGACGAATCCTTTTTGATTTGATTCAACACCATTTGTAAGTCCTTAATTCGGATAAAACTATCGGTATCTGATCTCAATTTTATAATCTTCGCATACTTCATAATTTTATTGAGCAAGTATTTGAATAAATAGAATTTAATCAATTCCTTTTCAGCTTCATCATCAAGGTCATTTTCATTTTTAAAACCATTGATTTTAGACGGATTAAATAAAACAAGATCAATAAAGTTCCTTTTGACACGAAGTTCCCGGCTCAAATACCCAATCGTGTCAAGCTCATTTATATCATCCCTTTCTTGCCCATTATCCATTCTTCCATTATTATCTAATCGATAACCACAAAATGTTTTTCCTTCAACTTTAAATACAATATCGGAATACGAGTTATCAAGAATAGTCTTATTCTTTTTTTTATCCGGCTTTAAACTCCCCAACGATACTTCAAATGCTATTTCCTGAACTTTTTTATCAAATACCGGCAGCAAATTCAGATTCAACAGCAAACGCGATTTATTCAGATGATTTTCATTGTTCACATCAACATCTCCGTCTGTTCTCATCGGGTTCAGAACAATTGGTGTCAGGTATCCGTCGTTCTTGTGAAATAGTTTATCAATCCAAAATCCTACCACGTTGGAATTCAATGAATAAGTTGAATAATTCAGTACAATACTGTAAAAATCCGAATCAAGCTTTTCCCTTTCTAATATTTTGATTGTTTCTTCTTTAGCGTTTGTCTGTTTTAAAGCAAAGAATACCTGAATGTTGGAAAGGTCCATGGAATCTAATTCCTGAATTAAAAAATCTGTCTTAGCTACTTCACGTCCCAATTCTTCCAGATCTTGCCTTTCCATTATAATATCTTCAATACTCTCTTTATCTGACTTAACCGTTCCTTTGGTTGAATTGACAAGAATTTTTCTAATCTCCCGATTCTCTTTAAGTTGCTTCCTTATGTTTTTCCGAATCTCCTTTTCTTTCTCTTTTTTAATCGCTTTCAGATCGATCAGTGGTTTATCTCTTTTAACCGATAAATTATAAATCTGTTTAAACAGCAACTCCAGCAAACTACTCTTCCCGCTACCATTCTTCCCCACAATTGCAGAGATATTGATAGTCGGACCACCCGGAATGGAGTAAAGATCTTCCGGAACAGTCGTAGCCGGAGATTTTTTTACTTCAACATTCAAAAGCGGATTATCCGGAGTCAATTCAATTTTTTCATTGGAATCGTCTGGATTGACCAGGTAGTTTTTTCCGTTTCCTCCGGATTGATATGTCCATTTCGATAAATCTTTATCTTGACTATTCAGGTATTCATACTCCTGATAAAACTTGTAAATTACTCCGGGTTTCAGGTTTTTCAGAAATTTAGAATCAGTTCCCGGCATGGGACGAATAGCGAGCAGTTTGAAACTCATGAATCGGTTTTGTTTAAGTAAGGTTTCGAATATACTAAAATGTTCCCGTTTCATTTGATTTCCCTTGAATCTGATCCCGGAAAAATTCCTTATTTTTAATCTTCATGAATACACATATCAAACTTCAAAACAACACCTTGCGAGCTGAAATCAACTTGTCTGGTGCCGAACTCACCTTCTTTGGAAATGAAAACATGGGAAATGTACTCTGGTCCAAACAAACCGCTCACTGGAATCGTGTGGCTCCGAATCTTTTCCCGATTGTGGGAAGATTGTTGAATGATTCATTTACATTTCAGGATGGATCTTATTCACTTTCACAGCACGGTTTTGCACGCGACAGGGAATTTGAAATCGTGGAACAAAGTGAAACAAAAATTCGTTTGAGATTGGTTTCTGACACTGATTCGCTAAGTATTTACCCGTTTCCTTTCGTGTTTGATGTCATTTATTCACTTTCCGAATCCGGGCTCACCATTTCGTATGAAACCCAAAATACCGGAAAGGAAATTATGCACTATTCTGTTGGCGGGCATCCCGCTTTTCACCTGGGAAAACCGTTGGAGAATTACTACCTGGAATTTGATTCGGCAATTCAATTGGAACGGCAGGAACTAACCGGGAGCTATTTTTCCGGAGAAGGAGTTTATTATGGTGTTTCAAACCGCCTGGATCTGGGTGATGAATTGTTCGAAAATGATGCATTTGTATTGAAAGAACCTCATTTTCAATCCGTTTCTTTAAAACACGAAAACGGTGAAACACTCGTGGAAATGCATTGCGATTCCTGGACGGCAATTGGTTTCTGGACAAAAAAAGATGCTCCTTTTCTGTGTATCGAACCGTGGTGGGGATGGGCAGATCATGTAGATTCAACAGGAAAACTGGAAGAGAAAGCGGGAATCAGAAGTCTGAATCCGGGAGAGAAGGAAATTCTCAATTACGAGTTACAAATGCCGAATTCCTAATGATTTCAATTACCCTTGCGTTAAGCGAATAATCTCAATCCGCCGGTCGGTCACTTCTTCTATAATCAAAGTCCACTTTCCGATAGTCAGTTCCTCACCGCCCTGCGGAATGGATTCCAATTGGTTAATTGCTAAACCACCTAATGTTTCGTAGGATTCGGATTCCGGGAGCTTTAAGCCGTACGTTCTGTTGAGGTAGGAAATCTCGGCACGCGCCGAAAATCGGTAGCTGTTGTCGTCAATTTGTTCTTCCAACCAATCTTCGTCGTCGTGTTCGTCTTCGATTTCTCCAAAAATCTGTTCGATAACATCTTCTATTGTCACTACACCGGATGTTCCGCCGTATTCATCTACCACAACAGCAATCGACTGGCTTTTCTTTGTAAACAATTCCAACAATTCCTTTCCCGGAATGGCCTCCGGAACAAACGAAATCGGCCGGAGAATCTGTGTAATAGTAGCCGGTTTTTTAAACAATTCGTAGGAATGCACGTACCCGATAATGTTATCTACGGAATCGCGGTATAAGAGCAATTTGGACAAACGGGTTTCGACAAATTTTGCCAGGAGGTTTTCGATGCTTTCTTCCACGTCAATGGCTTCGATTTCCATCCGCGGAACCATGCAGTCGCGAGCCTTAATTTTAGAAAAATCCAGTGCATTCTGAAGGATTTGAATTTCATTTCCCAAATCTCCTTCTTCTTCCATCCGTTCGTTGACATCCTGCACAAAATGCTGCAAATCGGTTTTCGAAAAGACTTTTTCCGATTGTTCAACGCGAATTCCAAAAATCCGGAGCAAGCCATTACTCGCCCAAACGATCAGTTTTGTAGGAATATAGAGTATCCAGTAGATCACCCACATCGGAGCTGATCCCAAACGGAAAATTCCATTCGGATTGATCTGGAAAATGACTTTCGGGAAAAATTCAGCAATCGAAAGAACGATCAGCGTCGAAATAATCGTCTGCAAAAGCACAATGAGGTATTCCTGTTTGATTCCCCATGAATCGATCAGCGGATCGAGCACTTCGGCCATGTAAATCCCGAAGATCACGATCCCGACATTATTCGCCAATAGAAGCGTTGCCAGGAAATGACCGTCTTTTCCGTAAAAAACATTGAGTAATTTACTATACCAGGAATTCTTGCTTCGATCCAGTTCCACTTTCAAACGGTTCGATGAAACGAACGCGATTTCCATTCCTGAAGAATACGCAGAAAATAGTAGTGATGCAAGAATAATAATGACGGAAGAATCCATTCAACTACTGTAAAGTAGAAAATTACTAAATTTTATTCAGACCACATCAAAACCGATGTCCTTTCTAAAATAAGCGTTGTCGAATGAGATTTTTTCAATACTTGCGTAAGATCGTTCCAATGCTGCGTCCAGGTTTCTACCATACGAAGTTACAGCCAATACGCGACCACCATTGGATAAAACCACCGGACCATCGCTGGATGTTCCCGCATGGAAAACCAAACTGTCCGTAACGCTGTTGATTCCGTTGATCACTTTTCCTTTTTCGTATGCATCCGGATAACCACCCGAAACCATCATGACCGTACAAGCGCTTCGTTCTTCAAATTGGATATCACATTCGGAAAGTGTGTTGGTAGCAACTCCTTCCAGCAAGTCGATCAAATCGGATTTCAAACGCGGCATAACCACTTCTGTTTCAGGGTCTCCCATACGGCAATTGTATTCAATCACATACGGTTCTCCTTTCACATTGATCAAACCAAAGAAAATGAATCCCTTATAGGTAATTCCATCTGCTTTAAGTCCTTTTACAGTCGGGATAATAATTTGATTTTCAATCTTATCCATGAAGGTTTTATCACAGAAAGGAACCGGGGAAACTGCTCCCATTCCACCTGTATTCAACCCGGAATCTCCTTCTCCGATACGCTTGTAATCTTTCGCTTCCGGAAGAATTTTGTAGGATTCCCCGTCCGTTAAAACAAACACCGAACATTCAATTCCTTTTAAGAATTGCTCAATCACAACGCGGGAAGAAGCGTCACCGAATTTAGCATCGGCAAGCATACTTTTCAATTCTTCTTTTGCTTCTTTCAGAGTTTCAGGAATCAACACTCCTTTTCCTGCTGCCAAACCATCTGCTTTCAAGACGTAAGGAGCTTTCATGCTTTCCAAAAAAGCATAACCCTGCTCTAAAGTATCTTTCGTAAATGTGGCATATTTTGCTGTCGGGATGTGATGACGCATCATGAATGCTTTTGCGAAATCCTTACTTCCTTCCAACTGAGCTGCTTCTTTATTCGGTCCGATTACCGGTACGTTTTTCAATTTGCTGTCTGCCAGGAAGAAATCATGAATTCCCTGAACAAGCGGATCTTCCGGCCCAACAATCACCATGCTGATGCTCTCAGCAAGAACAAACTCTTTGATCGCAGGAAAATCTGTCGCAGACATATCCACGTTCGTCCCGTGAAGTCGGGTTCCGGCATTACCCGGAGCAATAAACAATTGTTCCAAATGAGAACTTTGGGAGATTTTCCATGCGATGGCATGTTCTCGCCCTCCTGAACCCAACAATAAGATACGCATATTAACAGAATTTCAAGATTGATTCAAAGAAACGTTTTCCATCCTCATTAGCCAAAGCCGCATCAGCAGCTCGTTCCGGGTGAGGCATCATTCCAAATACATTTCTTCCCGGGTTACAAATTCCCGCAATATTATACATGGATCCGTTCGGATTACTTGCATCGGAAACCTGCCCTTCTTCATCCGAATAATGAAACAATACCTGGTCATTATCCAAAATCGATTTCATGACATCATCCTGGGCATAAAATCTTCCTTCTCCGTGAGCGATCGGAATTTTATAAGCGCGAGCGCCATCCAATCCTTTTGTGATTGCACTGTTGGATGTTGCCGGTTTCAAGTGTACATTCTTACAGATGAATTTCTGGTTGTTGTTGTGCAATAAAGCTCCCTGCAACAAACCGCTTTCCGTTAAAATCTGAAAACCATTGCAAATTCCCATCACATAACCACCTTTATCAGCATGGTTCATAATTTCTCCCATAATCGGAGACAATTTTGCAATAGCACCTGAACGCAGGTAATCTCCGTAGGAAAATCCACCGGGAAGCACGACAAAATCCGCACCTTTCAGGTTTGTATCTTTATGCCATAAACGTTCTACTTGTTGGCCCATAATTGTTTCAAGGACATACACCATGTCTTCATCACAATTGGAACCCGGAAAGGTAACAACACCAAATTTCATTGATCTATTTTTGCGACGGAAGCCCGTCAATTCATGAATGGCAACAAAGTTAGTCAATCTACTTCAGACAACCATATATGAAATGAGGAAAAATTTAGCAACAGCAATCAGTAACGTGAGGTAGAAAAAGATGCTCGCCACCCGCTGCCAGATCCGGTGGATAAAAGCGAACGTGAAGAAAAAGCTCAGCGGAATGAAAAGCAAACTGATCCATTCGGACTGTTGATAAATAATAATTTCGGCTACACCCAGGAGCAGTGTTCCCACTAAAACCCAAATCAGGGCACGATTCAGTTTTTTGAAACGGATATTACTTACACGAACACGAATCTGAATTCCGATGATACTCAAAAGAGACAAGATCACAATTGCGGCCGATGTTCCGTAAAAAAATACTTCTTCGTATTTGATCAGGGCCGAGTGCTTCAAAATCCGGGTAGAAATGGTATGTCCCGAAATCCACCAATAAGCCAAACCATTTGCAATCGGGATCAAAAAACCGATAATCATCAACAGCCATTGTCTGAAGCTAAACGGATGCAGCGCCCAGGCAGAAAACCAGAACGGAACGATCAAAACCGCACTCGGCGGAAGAAACGAAGCAGACATCCCGATAAAAAAAGCACTGTTGAAGGAAGACTGCAGGTTTGTTTCGCTTCCTTTCAAACGGAACAACAATCGCAAGGATTGAAGTAGAAATACATGGCTGATCAATACTGCATCGACCTGGTAAAAGGAATGCGAAAGACTCATCAGAACGACGTAAAACAAGGACGGTCCGTAATTGTTCTTATCCAGGAATTCGTGCTGGTTAAACAGGAAGTTCAGCTGAACTGCATTTGCCAAAACGATCACCGACGCCAGGATAGATGTCCACCAATAGCTCAGGTAGGTTGTTTTTCCCCACAATCCGAGATCCACCACTTCAATAATGCTGTGAAACTGAAAATGTGCATTCAGAAATTGAAAACCAACAACCAGTGGAATCAACAGAAACAAAGCAAAAGGCCTGTTGTTTAAAAAAATACCGAGCATCGTCTTTCAAAATTGAATTCCTGCAAAAATAGAAAACCCCGATTGATTAAATCGGGGTTCGCTCAGTTATTTCATTTATTATTGTCTGACAATCCGTTTGACGGTTGCTGTTCCATCTGATCTTGTGACTTTGATCAGGTACACTCCGGCATTCAAATGAGACAAATCTACCTGGATATTGTCGTGTTCTCCGATCTGGTAATCATTCAAAATCCGGCCGCTTTCGTCCAGGATTGAAACATTTCGTTCGTTGCGATCTGCAAACTCAATGGTTACATATTTGTCAACCGGATTCGGATACACATTGAAATCAGATGGATTACTCCATACATTTCCGACCTGAGAAGTTTCCTCATGAGGTGCGCTTTTCAATCCGTTGCACCCGTCGATATATGCTTCATAAGTTCCCAACCCGGTAGAAAATCCCGGGCCGAAATTGATATAATTCCCGGCATCAAAATTCATGATTCCAGCTGTGGAGTAATTTGAAGCGGCAGTTGTAAAAGACAGGTAATCTCCCACCTCATACTTAACAGCTCCATTCGTATAATTTACTTCAAGATCTGATGAATAAGTTCCACTAGAAACGCAAGTAGCATTTACCGTATAATTAAAGGTATGCTGTTCAAAATAAATTCCGAGGATTTTCTTCTTGATTTCAAATTCAAACGATTCACTCATTCCCGGTTGAACTCCAGCTTGAAAGGTCCACATAAACTGAAAAAAATCAAGATTATTATAAGCATCAAACTGAAAGTCGTAGGAATAATTATTACTTCCGGCACTAAAGTTTTGCACCCCCATTGTCGGATAGGAACAAATATAATCCCCGGATGCGTGACGCATAATAATCCTGTATTCTCTTCCATGTTCCAAATCAAGATTGAACAGGTTTGAACTGCGATTAATAAAGCCACCAGGAACTATAGGAATCATCACTGAAAAATTTCCGATAGCATTTACCCCGTTATTGATACACTCACAGGGCGACTGTGCCATTACCTGATCAAAAATCAGGATCAGGCAAAATGATAAGACTAACTTTTTCATAATTGTTCAAATTAAGTTTGTAATTATGATTAATTCGTCTTCAGAGTCGCTTGAGCTTGTTTCAATGCTTCCAATTCTTTCTTCAATTCGATAACATATAAAGTAAGTTCTTCGATTTTACTGAGCAACAATGCGTCCATTTCAGCTACATCCAATCCGTTTTCCACCATTTCAGCAGCTGAAGGAATATTCGGAAGATGCTTATTCAATTTGATGTACTCATCCAGTTCTTTTAAATCCAACATTTTGTAGTTCTGTTCGAACACGTAATCTGCCCAATTAGATGTTCCCTTCACAGCCACTTTCAATCTTTCCGTAAGGATTCCTGTCTGAACATACAGCTTATAACCTGAAGGCAAACTCACTGATCCGGGATCACCTACAAGCATGTTTCCATTCACGGTAAGCTGGGCTGTCGGATTATTGGTATTGACACCAATTCTTCCGTTATTCTTAAGGAATAGCAGGTAGTTATCTCCGTAAACTCTCCAGAAGTTGAGACCCTCACTCCCGGTAGCCGAGATATATTCCAGTCCCCACATTCCTCCACCTGATTCTGTATCTCCCCAAACAATCTGGGGACCACCGTAAGAGTTCGCTCCGGTCAGAAAAAGCATTTTTTGATGGAGATGTAACCCCGCATTGGTATTCGGAGATAAGGTGTTAATTCCAAGAATTCCGGTAGAAGTCAGCCGCATTCTCTCCACTCCATTTGTCTTGAAGTAGAGGTTTTTTTCAGTGGAAGCGCTTGAGCTTCCTAAGAAACTGGTTGATGTGTAACTGTTACTTGAAGTAGATACTTGTGCGTGCGCACCAATTGAGATCACAATCCCAAAGATTAGGGTTATTTTTTTCATATGAATAATGTGTTAGTTGCTTAAATATAATAATTTAAGCCTCTACATTCACATCCCTCAGAAGAAAAATCTCCCGTTCATCCATTCACCATCTAAAATAGCTTCGTGCTTTTTGTAAAACGCAATAGCCGGTTCGTTCCAATCCAGAACCTGCCAATCCATTCGTTTTACTCCGCGTTCTTTGGCAAGATCCACTACTTTGGAAAACAGCCTGGAACCAATTCCACCTCTCCGGAATTCCGGTTTCACATAAAAATCTTCGAGATACAAACAACGGCCTTTCCAGGTTGAATACGACTGGTAATACAGAGCAAAACCAACTACTTCCTGAAGATCATTCTCCACGACCAACGCTTCACATACCGGATCTTCAAACAGATCGATCCGCAACTGGTCAACCGTATTGATCACTTCATCCGGGGCTTTTTCATACAAAGCCAATTCACAGATCAAACTGTGAATTGCTTCTTCATCTCCCCGTCGCGCTTCGCGAATATTCATCTTATAAACCACCTAAGTTAAATCGGAAACGAATCCCTGTGCTCATATTCCCTGTCGGGTAAGATGTTGCGATTTTAGGATTCGTAATTACCTGGTCGTAATAGAACTGAACCATCAGGTTTGCTCCGATGTTGTAATCAATGGAAGACTTAATGGAAATCACTCGCTGACCAGCCGTAGCTTGTTCCGTAGACTCAACAACTTTACGGATTACCGTTAAGTTATCTCTGAAAGTAAAGTCAAAGCGGATATTCAACGGATTCTCCAGTTTGTTCTTACCGATCTTAAACGGTAAGCGTACCTTCGGGAATTTGTATCCTGCTCCAACTACGATTTCATTTCCTAATACTTCTGTTACCTGGTTGTTATTCAGGGAAAGCGTTGAGGAACGGTCTTTCTTAATCTCAAATTTGGTAATCAATCCTTGTTTTTTGATGTTCCATGTTGCATCGAAACCAATCAAAGGAGAGAAACGCTCTGCAATCGTTACCGTCTGGATGTTTCTTTCAGCAAGGAAGTTTCCGTTCAAATCACGTACTGTAGGAGAACCGTTCTGATCAAATGCAGCGTTCAGGTTTGACTGTACTTGCCCTAAAGTAACCGTTGATGAATATCCGTGGCGGATCACAAAGTTCTTCACATACTTTTTCATCTTTTCGAACTTCGCAAGACCATTGTAGTTCACTGTCCAGTTCGGCAACGGCATCGAAGCAAACGGATTCACAGATCGCTTATTTACTTTTCCATTCGTATAAGACGACAAGAATGCCCCGATGACAACTTCCTGTTGGGAAATTCCGTATCCGTCGCGGTAACCGCCCGAGCTTCCGGATGAGTTTGCGTTGGAACTTCCAAGGAAATCAGAAACAGTTTTTGTTGTTTCTCTCATTTGCTTAAAGTTCGCAGATTCATAACCAGCCGACAATTTTTCAAAAGCACTTCCGATTGAAATCGTTGAGTATGTCAACGTAGACGTGCGGAAACGGCTTTGCGATTCAAACTGCTCCGACAAATCATTATAGCGGAAGAAATCACTCGTGTTTTCAGACATGTTTCTGTTCAACGAAAGATCAATGGTCAAATCCTTCATTGGCTCCAGGGTTGCACGGCCCGTAAATGTCTGGCTATGCGTAATGGTATGCTGACGGTTCAAACCAGGATTGGTTACTATCCAGTTGTTATCCGCTGCTCTTTGCGCAAAGTTGTATCCTGTTTCTTTACCTGTAACAGAATAAGATTGCTGCCCGAAGATAAATCCGCCCATTCCTGAGCTGAATTGTGGGTTGAACCCTAAAATACTCGCCCTTTGGTTAAATCCTGGCAATAAGGTTCCGTCCGTTTGATTGTAAGTGGCAGAAACATTGCGAACACTCATCAATATACGTGCACCGAAACCAAGTATCGGATTGACTTTATTTTCTTTTTTGCGCTTTTGCTGACGCTCATGTTTGCGTTTCTTGCGTTCCCACTGGCGTCTTTCCTTCTTCGTCATTTCCTCCAATGGTTTCGGCGGTTTCAATTCCGCTGATTCCTTCGGATCTTTTTCTTTCGTATCGGTTTTTGTTTCGTCCGTAGTACCACCAGCTTTTTGTCTTGTGATAGGCGGGCGACCTCCTGATCCTCCTGTATTTACTTTTTTGAAGAACGGAATCTTATTGTACAGTGTCGTCATGTTTGCCTGAAGCTGTGCATTGATCGTTCGGCTGTTCTGTACGATATTTCCGTAATCTCTGGTTGCATCATAGGTTCCGTCCGTTTTGCGCCCGTCCTGACCAAGCGGTGCACGCTGCCAGTTGTATGCTCCTCCATATTTCGCATTTCCATTCAACCAGTCCAAAGCCGGAATCAAATTGAACGGAACGGTGTATGACAAGTTATAATCGTGGGTATAATCCATTGTTTTACCCAGGGTCCCCATCTGTTTCCAGATCGTATCCTTAAATTCACGATACAATTCCTGGTTTCCTCTGCGGTTTACTTCTCCATCCTGCTCATCGAAAATAGAGCGGTTGTTTGCAGTGAATGTCAATTTCAGGTTCTTGGTTAAATCCCACCCAAGACGATAACCTCTGTTCCATTGGAAGTTTTTCACATAAACCGGTCTGAACTGGAATGCGGATGCAGATGTATCGATGGTGTTTCTGATCTGGCGTTCGTTGTAATTACGCTGAATATCATTCGTGAAACCAATGGTTTTAGGCAAATACCCAATGCTTGTTTCACGGATCAATCCCCACCATTTCGATTTCTGCATGAACTTCGTCTTCTTAAACGGTTCGAATGGTTTGTTATCAAACGTATAAGCGTATGCCAGACTTCCTTTCCATTGTTTTGTGCGATCGTAATTCGTATTAAAATCACGGTGGAAGTTTTCACTGTAACCATAACCCAATGTCCAGTTTGAAACATCATAGAAATGTGCTTTCTTACCGGCAGCACGTTCTTTTCTTACTCCCTGGAAGTTATATGATTTTCTTTCCGTATAGTCCTGTGCAATTTTTGCGACGTCTTTTCTTTGCCCGGCTTCGTAAGAACTCAATTTAATATCCGGGTTGAACGGATCATACTCCGGGTTGATAATTCCCAAGGAGTATCCGTAGAAGAAAGGAACCGAAAGTTTGATTCTGTTTCCGAAGAATTGTCCTAACTGCAGGTTGGTTTGGAAATCCATTCCAATCTTCTGATTTCGTTGGCGTTCCTGGACACGTGAATCAACAGCACCCCAGTTCACTCCCGAATAGTTTCCTGAAAGTGAGAAGCTTCCGAAATCTGCTGCCTGAACCTGCATCTGGGCAATTGCCGCAGAACCTCCGTCATCTACGAAATCGCTCAGGCGTAACTCATTCACCCAAACCTGCACACATTTTGCAAGTCCATCGTCCGGCCAAGGCTTCGGATCGTTCTTTTTCGGGTTGCGAACCCCAATCATAATGGTTTTGATTCCCTGTAAGTTCGGGCTTCCTTTTACTTTAATTCTTCTGTCCGGATTTTGCGGATCAATAATCGTGTATTCTACGTTCGTTGCAACTCCCGATCCGCTTGATCCAAGCAATTCATTTCTGCGCTTCTTCAGGTTTAACAAGTCCTGGAAAACAATTTCCATATTGTTAGCCTCAGGCCATACATTATCTGCATTGTTGGTATACCATGGTGTCAGGTACAACGGAAGTTCGTATTCGTAATAATTATCTACGAAATCCGTTCCCAAACGAACGAACAAAGTTACATCCTTGTCATGCAACGTATTCGCTGTTACCTCTTCCGCGTGTACATACATTTTCAATTTCTTGTATGTACGAACGTCAAACTGAACATTTTTATATGCTGCTCTGGCATCACCGTCTTGTAAGTTACACACATCCAAAGTCAAAGACTGCTCGTTCATTTGTCTCTGCTGCGGTTGCGACGGGTCAATTTCGCGTTGAATTCCCGGAGGAATCTGGTATCCGATCGGTTGCTTTTCATTGTTCTCTTCAAAGTTCAATGCACCGATATTAAATGTTGTCAGGTTCGGATCGACCTGGATAACTTCTCCCGGTGTAGTCAAATCCAACAAATACTTTCTCCATTCTCCACGAACCAATTCCAGTTTCGCAAAACGGACAATGACTTCTTCATCAAATCCTTTCAGGAACATCCGCATGAAACGAATCGACCTGAAATCCCGGATTCCGTTAATCGATTTCTCCGGTTCACGGATCGGAACTTTAAACTGGTACCATTTCTCAGCAGGTTTATTCTGATCACTCGGTTGGTAAGTAACAACACTTGTAATAAAGTTTTTACCTACCACCATGTCTGAAGGTCTCAAGCTAACCTTATACTGGAAGTAAGCTTCTGATTCGGATAAGTTATTATCCTGGTTAATATCTTCCAGATCCGGCGTGTTTCTTGCCTGGGTTGGATAACCACCACCGTTCGGATTCATCGTATCTGACATTTCCGTAGTCGCGGAGTTCCCTTCCATTCCGTTGTAACGCTTATAGCGCTGAAGAATGTTCAGCTCTTGCTCATCGTATTGGTCGTCACGGTAAAAATTGTAATCATCATTGGAAGGGTCATAAATCATTTTTGATTTTGCCGCAGCAGACAAATTCGGATTTGACTGAACCCAGTTTACATAACTCGAATAAGAAGTTCTTTCTTCTTCCGAACGGTACCCGTCAATCCCGACATCCTGGTTGATACGAGAATTCGGATCATTGTCAAAGGCATTTACAACCACTTGCTGTGTCGAAACTTTCGCCCACGGAGTAATTACCACCGGGTAATTTGCTCCCGCATACGGAGGAATTCCGTTTTCAAAGCTTTTTCTTGAATCTGCAAGTACATCTTCCGAAACGTTTCCTAAGTTGAAGTACAAATCACCACCACTCAGGTTTGGTGTGGCAGCCATCGCATCGGCATTGAACGGATCAAGAATCCAGAATTGGATAAACTCCACGTTCGCCTGCTCGAAATCGTTTGTCGTCAACGCACGCATGATTCCACCCCAACGATCTGTCGGATTGGTGAAGGTTCCATCCGCATTGACCGTTGCAGTCGTATCATAGTTATACATCCCGCGTTCCTTCGGGTAATATCCCAATTCAAGCACCTGAATCGTTGGAATTGCTCCGTAAGTCAACTGCTGGTTCGGGAAAATTTCATCTTGTTTCACCTGACGCATACGGCTGTCAAAAAGCTGTGCCGTATTGTTCTTGATATGTTGCGGAGTCAGGTTGTTCGAAGCATAAAACAACGGATCGATCAAATACCAGGCGATGAGTGAACGATTGAATCCATTTGCCAATGTTTTCAATGAACCTTCCGGGAATAAATCCGGCTGCCCTTGTGGTGTGGATGCAATCCTCCATGCACTTTGCGTTCTTAAGTCAATCGTACTTTGACTTCCTTCAAAATCATCTACATAGGAAATTCCGGCTTTTGAAATCGCTTTCGGTGTTCCCGGAATCAAATGGGCAAATTCTCCTTTGAAAGTCATGAAGGATTTCTCCTTGGTTGAAATCACCGGTAAGAGGTCAATCAACTTCGTCAGGAAAGGTAATTCGGTTCGATAATTAATATCAAATCCGATTACGTTGTTTTTATACGGTTCACTTCCGATATCGACTTTTTGAGTCACCGGTCGTTCCATCATACGAAGCCAGGTAGCCCCGATATTAAAGTCTTTGTTGAATCGATAATTCAAATGGGTTCCAACCATGGATTTCGACTGGAATCCGAAGACCGAATTACTCTCAATGGAAATTTTAATCGGCGTATTTGACTCCAAAACTCCCGTATTCAGGATTTTAACACGTCCAAGGTTATAATCTACGGTATAATCCTGGCCTTCAACCATCGGAATTCCACCCGCTGTAACCTTAACCGCTCCTTCCGGCACGTTTAGTGCGTTCAAGGAGATATCAGATGTAACAGAAGACTGATACTCTCCTTTAAATGTAAAGCGGTTTTTACTTGGAATCTGCTGGGCAGCTGTTTTCGTGGAGTCGTATAATTCCGTGTATGCAATCGTGTTGGCAATCACATCAGACATCCCGTTCTGAATCAATTTGTTCTTCAGAACTCCACCGAAAGGTTCGGTTGTCGAGAACATGACCCGACCGTTCCTGGTGTTGATCGTACCACCTGTTTCGGCCTTTTGCCCGTTATAAACGATCGGAACGAAGTCAAATAATCCATCTGAGAACTGCTGGTTGTTAACATTCAGACGGTCCATTTCCACCAGGGTGATGATTTGTTTATCATCCAAACCTGGATACGGGAAAATCGGTGCCAAAACGGAAGTTTCCGGGTTGTTGTAATAAATATTTAATTTGAATCCGGTCTGATCCACCTGGTAAGCTCCGATCGAATAGATGTTTTTCATCATCAAATCCCACAATTTCAAAGTAGGATTCGTAATTGTCGGCTTCAACAATTTCAGGATCAAAGCATTCTGACCTGCAACTCCGTCCGTAGAGAATTCACCGACCTGGAATGTTCCTCCGCGGTATGTATATTCATATGCTACGGCCAATACCTCATCGTTGTTCACAGGCTGGCTCAGGGACATGAATCCGAGCAATGCGTTATAGGTAAATT
>VFQP010002448.1_pt1 | contig 20647 bp, 23 predicted proteins | sample 3512351 | NCBI WGS metagenome assembly VFQP01 (sample SAMN10412372, study PRJNA504923) | tailings metagenome | isolation source: Relicate 1 Philex TSF1 revegetated site | place: Philippines: Tuba, Benguet | collected 2017-08-29
GGCACGCACAAACGCCGTTTGCGACGCGGCGACAAGACGGGCGGGGAGGGGCGGGGGGCCGACTCGCGTCCCCGGTCCGTCGCTTACTTAGGCCGCCCAGAGACGCCGGGACCGGCCCTGAGAAGACCCGTCACGCCGCCGCGTCACGGCGTCACGGCTTCTTCTTGGGCGGCGTGGTCAGCACGTGGCTCGGCACCAGCAGCCCCTGCGCTGCCTTGGGCGCGGCCCCCGCGGCCGTGCTGGTGGCGGCCGAGGGCGGCGGCGGCGGCGGCGGCGGCGCGAGCGGCTGGATGGTGGCGTGCGGCACCATGTACGGCGCGTGCCCGGCGTGCTGCGGCGGGAAGCCGCCGTGGTGCGCCGGGTACGGATGCGGCGGCGGCGGCGGCAGGTGCGCGTAGGGCGGCAGCGGCGCGGCGGCGCCGGCAGCCAGCGGCCCGGGGGGGAAGGCGGGCGGGCCGTAGGGGTGGTGGTGCGGGTAGACGGGGCCCGGAGTCGGGTGGTACGGGACGGCGTGGTAGGGCGGGTAGGGGTAGGGCGCGTGCGCTGTGGGCGGCGGCGGCATGGCGTGCAGCGCCGGCGGGGGCTGCGGGAACGCCGCCGGCGGGTGCTGCGGGTGCGGGTGGTGCTGGGCCAGCACGGCGGTGGCAGCCAACGCGGCGGCGTGCGCCTGCTGCGCCACCGCCGCCGGGGCCGGCGCCACGGCCCTGCCGGCGGCGGCCGCGTTGCCGCTCTGCAGCCGCTGGAGCAGCTTGATGCCGGCAGCGTTGGGCGGCGGCGCCGCCGCCGCTGCGCGGGGCGCGGCCACCGCGCCGGCTGGGCTCTGGGCGCCGGCCACGGCGATCATCGAGGCGGAGGGTGGCGGCGGCGGCGGCCCTGAGGAGGCCGGAGCCTTGTGCGTGTCAAAGTAGGGAGCCTGGTGCGCGTGCTGCGGGTGCGCTGCGGCGGCGGCGGCGACGCCGGCGGCGCCGTTGGCGGGGCGCGCGCTGGTGGCGGCGCGGGCCTGCAGCGAGGGGCTCGGGGGCGGCGGCGCGGCGGCGGCGGCGGCAGCCGAGGCCGGGCGGGGCTGCTGCTGCTGCTGCCGCTTGATGGCGGCGGCGGCGGCCGCCGTCGCCGCTGCGGCGGGCGCGGCGGCGGTGGTGGTGGTCGATGCCGGGGCAGCGGCGCCTTGCTGCGCAGAGACGGGCCTCGGGATCTGGTTGCGGTTGGTGGGCATGGTGACGGGGCGGCTGATGTTGAGCATGATGTCCTTGGGCACCTGGGCGCCCGACCTGCGAGGTGGGAAAAGAGAAACCAAGAGCAGCCACACCGGCGCACTCGTGTGCGCTTGCCTGCGCCGCTGCCGAGGGCTCACAGCACGGCACGCCTCGTGGCGCGCCACGGCACGTCACGGCGCGACCACAGAGCGTTGGACCACAGAGCGTTGCAACCGCCCGCACCTGGAGCGGAGCTTGCCGCCCAGGTTGGTGCCGCCGGCAAACTCCTGGTCAAATGTCACCTCCAGCGCCTCGTCGTACACGCCTGCGCCCCCGCAAGGCATGGTTAAGGCTCGGGCTTAGGGGGCGGCGGGCGCGTCAGCAGCGCGGCAGTCACTGAGTGCAGAGCGCGCAAGGTGAGCAAGCGCCCGGCAGCGGCAGCGGCGACGGGAAGCGCACCCGTGACGGTGCCGCGGAGGCCGAAGGGCGGGATGCCGGCCTTGAGGAGGCACACCACGCGGTCGCCCAGCGCAAACTCGCCGCCCTGGATCGCCAGCTTGATCTGCGGGGTGGAGGAAAGGCACACGAGGGCACGCGCCCTGGGCCTGCCTGCCGCGCGGGCCAGCGAGCCGGCTAGCGGCGTCGCCCACGACGGCAGAGCTTCCGAAGAGCGATGGCGGCTGAGGCGCGCGCACCTGCTCGGGCCCGGGCGTGAAGCCGGGCAGCAGCAGCGCCGGCGGCACGTTCTCAAACACCAGCGGCTGCAGCTCCGCCTGCAACAAACACGCCCGCGAGAACAACGCACGCGTCACACGTCACATCGTTTGCGCGCAATCGCGCCGCATGATCAACACGGGCAGGGGCGCCGCCAGCAGCAGAATGGACGTGTCTGGGCTCACCGGCTGCGGCAGCGCGAGCTGCAGCATGCGCACGGCCTCGTCGGGCATCATCTGCACCGACGCCTTGACCAGCGGCTTGGAGGCGAGCGCGCTGTTCTTGACCCACTTGGCCGCCGCCACGACCTTGGCCTTGCGCTCGTCCGAGCTCAGCTGAGGGAGCGCGTCCGACATGCGCAGGCTGTGGTGCCCTACTAGCACAGACGCAGCACACGCATCGTGCGCGCGACGGTTTGAGAGTCGCGTTGAGCGGTTTGGGTGCGGCGGCGCGGTTGAGTGCGGCAAGGGCGGTGCGGAGTCGTTGGAGGAGGGAGATGGCGTGCGGGGCGCGCGCACCTCCGTCGTTGGCGTTGGCCTGCGCCGCCAGCACGTCAAAGACCCAGGGGTGCGCCGCGCGGTACTCGCCCAGCACGCCCAGCATGGCCTGCGTGGGGCATTCGAAACGCCACCCGCACCAAATGAACAGCTCGCGCCTCGGGCCGCTGAGCGAGTCGCGGTCTGCCCGTGCGGCGCTGGGGCGGATCGGGCGCCCGCGCCTGGCGGTGCTGTGTGGCACACAGCAAGACGCAGAGTCGAGCCAGCCACCCGTAAACGGCCACTCCTTGCCTGGGAGTAGAGCCAGCCGGTGCCGGTGCCGTCGGGCGCGGCAAAGCCCGGCACGCACAGCCCCTTTGCGGCGGAGCGAACCGCCAGGCCGATGTCGTAGCGGTCGTCGCCCTCCTGCGCGACATGATCCGACGGCACACGACGCCACGTAACGCAGCGCACGCTCGTGCACTCCACGCTCGAGAGCCCTGGCGCTTGACCAGGCCATCAAGGAAGCCTTGGGATGCTGGCCGTGCTGCTGGGGGCTTTGGGCCACCTCGGGCAGGCCAAGGCAGCATCGCGCGACACGCCTGCGCTTTCGTTCAGGCGCGCACCGAGATCCAGACGTTGCTGGTGATGCGCCCGAGCACGCGCGTGTTGATCTTGAGGCGGCGGGCCAGCTCGTGGCCGGGCATGTAGCGCGTGGCCAGGTGCTGCGCCTCCTGCGCCGCCTGCCGCGCGGCGCGGGCGCCGGCGTCGGCGCCGCCGGGGCCCATGGGCATGACGCTGACGTGGTAGCTGGTCGGCTGCCCGCCTGCCACCAGGGCATGCGACGTCAAGGCAACACACACGCTCGTGGTGCCGTTGCGCTGCGAGACATCTGATACGCCCGGCGGCTGGGCTCCGGCCCCGCCGAGGTGCCCGAGCACATGCAAATTCCTGGATCCCCCACCCCACACACACAGGCTCGGGCACAGCGGTCGCCGCCACTGAGGAAAGCACATGCAAGAGCGACTGGAGGGTCGCAAAGGGAGGGCGCACCTGTGCCGGCCCTGAGGGGCTTGCCTGTCTTGGCCATGCCGGCGCCCAAATCAGGCAGCACGACGGCCAGCGCGCCGTAGAGCCCCTTGCCCAGGAACACGGCGCGGTCGCCCGGCGCCAGCACCGGCAGCTTGGGCGCGTCGCCGTCGGCGGGCGGCAGCGGCGCGGCGCCGGCCGCGGGCTGGGCGGCCGGCGGCGGCGCGCCGGGGCGCGCGCGCAGCACGCACTGCAGCGGGAAGGCGACCTCCTCCTGCGAGTACATTTTCTGCAGCGTGCCGTCCAGGTGCTGAGTGTAGCCGCGGCAGACGCGCACGTGCATGAGCAGCTCCACGCGGCCGACCTCGAGGCCCTGCTTGACCAGCAGCTCGCTGGCCAGCTGCGAGGCGGGGCAGGCGGCGATGAGGACGAGGGCGGCGTGATGAGCAACGCGGGAAGGGTGCGCGGCGTGGCGGTCAAATAGAGCAGATGATGAGGCAGAAGCATGCGCGGAAAGCGAGGCAAGCGCGCGCCGTGCACTCACGATGCTGGCCTCGGACTTCCACTTGCTGGCCTCCTGGCTCTGCCAGACCTTTTGCTGCGGCTCCGAGTGAGCCGTCAGCACCCACTGCTCGCCGGCGTCGCTCAGCCGCGTGATTTGCGCCTCCTGCGCGCGCGTGCGCCCACGCACGCAGCCGCCAGCAAAACTCCGCCCCACGACTCACACGAGGCTCTGCGCCTCCACGCCCTCGCGGCAATCCCGCCGCGGCGCCCGCCAGCCGAAAGCGCGGTGCAGCAACGCGCCAGCACCGCCCATGCGCCCTGGCGCGCCGGAGTCACACCCCGGGGAGCTGCGTTCCGGCGCAGCGGCCGCGGGCGCGCGCTCAACCCCACGTACCTGCAGGTAGGGCCACTGGACGAAGCAGCGCTTGCCCAGCAGCGCCGGCGCCAGCTTGGCGGCCGGCACCTTTGTGTTGCCCAGGTCGGGCAGCGCCAGGATGAGTGACTCCTTGCGCGAGGGCGTGCCCAGCACGTTGACGGCGGCTGACTTGAGCACGGCCTTGACCTGCGCGGGGGGAAGATGGGCAAGCGCGGAGCATGCAGGCACGCAGATGGTCCGGCTCAGCAGTGGCGGACGCATCCGTGCACCTGTGTCTTGGCTCGCGTGGCTTCACGCTGCGAGACGTTAGGTACGCCCGGGAGCGTGCGCCGGCCCCGCCGAGGGGTCGGGGGCGCTGGCGGGGTGGCGAAGGGTGGCTCTGCGGCCTGGGCGGCCGCCGGATGTGCATGTGGGCCGCTCTGGCCTGTGCAAGCGCCACGGCCTCTGGTGAGCGCCCGCCTACCTGAATGCTCTTGAGCGTGGGGAAGCCGCGCGGGTTGCCGAGCCCCGTCAGCGTGCCAGGCACCAGCTCGGGCTTGAAGCCGCGCTCGTGCTCGGGCAGCGGCGGCGGCATCTTGCTCTTGACCATGCGCGACTTGGGCGCCGTCACGTCGCGGAAGTGCTGCGCACAGCACGCACATGCATGCAACAAGGCGTCCGCAGGGCCGGCGCGCCATGGAAGATCGGTGCGCCGGGCCTCGCGTCCAAAGCTTTGCCAGCAAGCCGTGCCCTGCCAAGACGCTGCGCCGCAAGATCGCCAGGCGCAGCCTGGCGATCGCAGCGTGCGTGCAGCACGGCGTCCCGCGTGGGCGGCGAGCAGGCAACGCGCTGAGCCGCGTGCGGAGGATCAGGGAGCGGCGCTGCTCACCGCGGGCAGCGTGGTGCCGCAGAACTCGGTCTCGGTCGAGGTGTCGTGGTGCCGGAAGGCGAGGATCTCGCCCAGCTTGTTGCGCTCGCGCTCGCCCGCCGTCAGCGCGATGTCCGAGATGAAGTTGACCTGCTCGAGCAGCCGCTCCTGCAAAGCGCAAAAAGGTGGCGAAAGCGGTGCGCACGGCTGGATCACGCGTCGCACGCTTGTGCAACCCAGCGTCGACATCGCCGAGCATGCAATTTCGAGAGGGCGCTCGAAGGAGGCGCGCATCGCCGCGCTTCGCCCGCACCTGCTGCACGAAGGGCACCTTGACGACGCCCTCCCAGTCGGCGCGCTTGCCCTCGGCGTCGATCCTGAACTCTGTCGGGTAAAAGTCGATGATGGGCGACTTGGGGTCGAGCATGAGCGGCTGGTAGGCGGGCGGCAGCAGCGAGGCGGACGCCGCAGGCAGCACCGCCAGCAGCTGCTCAAAGGGGCGGAACGGCGTGCCGGCGGTGAAGTGCACTGCGCGGCACCAGAGAGCGACGCAGACGGGTGTGCGCGCCGCGCATGCACCGCAGGGGTAGCAGGCAGAGGGGCGCGGAGGCGAGGTTCGAGCTGCACACCAAGCCCGAACCAAGCCCTCACCCTGCACGGCCTCGAGGTCCACCATATCCGAAGCCATGGGCGCGTAGTAGTAGGGGTAGAACCAGTCCCAGGACGCCACACCGCTGCGAGGCACCGCACCACGTACGCACACACGAGTGGTCGCCGCCTGGCCGCCAGGCGCCAAAGCGACCACCGTTCCAATCTGTCAGGCAGGCAGAGTGGCAACACTCACCGGTAGTAGTACTCGAGCACCCAGTGCAGTCCGCCGAGGTAGCTCTCCACCACCTTGCGCCGCTCGGCGGGCGTGGTGGCCTCCAGCTTCTCGTTGTACCACCGGTCCTGCCGTCAGCGGGCAGGCAAGCGCGACAACAGACAACAACAGGCGGCACCGCTCAAGCCCGATCTCGCCACCAGCGGGCGCAAACCATCCGCTCGACTGCAGGCAGCGCACCCCGCGCGGCGTCCTCAGCACGCACAGCACGCCGCGGCGGGCGCCCGAGCAGCGCCTCACCTTCCACATCTGCAGTCCCTTGCTGCCCATGCCCGACAGCATGAGCTTGCGCGCCTCCTTGCTCATCATGGTGGGCTGCGCCGACAGCGCCGGCGCCTCCTCCTCCTCGAGCGCGCCCAGCTCCACGCCGCCCACGCCCAGCGTCTGCGCCACACGCAACGGGCACACAGCAGGCAGCGTCAGCCGCCGCCGTGAGCAGAGCACCCGCGTCCACGTTCTCGCCGCTCCAAGGCATGCAGTGCCCCCGTAAAGCGCGAGAAGCAGGGCCGCCGAAAGCAACAAGTGGCGGCGGCGCACGTTGAGGAAGGCGCCCAGCGGCCCCGCCTGCTGCTCCGACGGCTCCAGCTTGACCACGGGCGGCGGCGTCGGCGCGCCGCTCTCGTCCTCCACGCCGCTGCTCGACACGTCCGTCGCGTCGCCGCCGCCGCCGCCCAGCCGCAGCGCCGCCATCTCGGCCGCCGACACGTCCACGCCCTCGTCGCGCTCGGCGGCGGCGGCGGCCGCCGCCGCCCGGTTGGCCGCCGCCACCGCCGCCATGGCCGCCGCCGCCGAGCGGCGTGCCTGCGGCCCGCCAAAGCCCTTGCCGTCGCCCGAGGGCCCCGCCGCCTGGCGCGCCGCCGCCGCCGAGGCGTTGCCGCCGTGCACCGAGCCGCCCGGCGTGGAGGAGCCGACGTCGCCGGCGCCGTTGCTGCTGTTGCCATTTGCGGCCAGCTGGGGCTGGCTGGCGTTGCGGCTGGCGGCCGATGCGCCGGACCATGCGGGCTGGCCGTTGGCGCCGCCGCGCTTGGCACGCTTGTTCTCCAGGTACTCGGCGTCCTGCGCATGAGTATTCCATGACCAGGAAGGTTCCACGAGGCAGGTGAGAGCGACGAAACGGCGGCGCTTGATTGCACAGCTGCGTGGAGGGGAGCCGCCATCGGGTTGAGGCGCAAGAGCCTGTGCGTCGCGTTGGTCCTTGCGCCTCGCTCAACCGACCCACAGTCACCGTGGACCTCTCCCTTACGCACTTGCTCCTGCTCGCCTGGTGTGTGGTCATGCGCTCCTCCTCATCCCCGCACTGCTCCTCACCTTGGCCCTCTCCTCGAGCACCTCCTGCTCCATGGCGCCCAGCTTGGCCAGTAGCAGCTGCAGCCGCCGCCGGTCCAGCTCCCCCGCGTACGTCAGGTACCCGCCCATGGTGCCCAGCAGCTGCTTGTAGATGCTCATGATGGCGTTGAGCGCGCCCTCGGCAATGTCCAGCGTCGGCAGCGCTGCGCAGTGCACGGCCACGCAAACAAGTAGCGCCAAGCGGAGGACAGCAGCTTCGTTGGCCGCACAAACAACGGCATCAGCCCGCGCCGCATTGCCGCCTCGCAGCAGCACCGCAGCATGGTTTGCTGTGCGGCCACACGCGCCCCACCGTCCACCGCCCATGTGGAGGGAGGGGGCGGGCAAGAGCAGGAGGTGTGGGCGGGCATGAGGCGGTATGCAGAGTGGCGCGTGGTGCGCGCGACCCACCTGGGAGGAAGTCGTTGCCGATGAGCATGCAGAAGAGCACAAAGTCGTCCACTACGCGCTCAATGTTGGCCACGCCCGACGGCTCAAAGGGCACGGGCACCGTGCTGAACTCCACCTCCATGTACTCGCGCAGCAGCCTGCAGGCACGCACGTGCGCGCACAGGCGCAGACGCACACGCTGGCGGTGAAGCGGAGTGGACGGACGCGCACGCTCACGCGCATCGGCAGAGGTTCGCGGCGGGCACACAGTTGCGGGCCGCCGCGTCGGCGGCGCCGCGAGCGCGAGCAGGGGAGGCCGCTCGGCACGCAAACGTCGCGTCGTCACCCTCACCCGATGTGGAAGAGAATAAAGTTCTCGGCGCAGGGGTTCTCGAGCACCTCGCGCGCTGGCTGCCCGCGGTTGCCGCCCGTGTAGCTGACGATCTCACGCAGCAGGCAAAAGTGGGGCTCGTGCGTGACGAGCGAGAGCATGATGAGGTCTGCGTCGAGCCCGTACAGGCAGTGGCGCTGGTTGGGCTGGTAGCCGGGCGAGCGCTTCTCCCAGCGGAGGTACTCCATGATTTTGTGCTCGCCCTCGCCCGGCACCTCGTGCCCTGTGGGCGCGCGTGTGGAGGAGGGAGGCAGGGCCAGAGGTGAGGGCGGTGAGGGTGGTCGCGGTTGGGATAACGCGAGGCGGTGCGGGCGGGTGGGGGCGCGGGCGGGGCGCGCACCGGAAAAGACGACGGTGGGCGCCTGCCAGACGGGGTCCTCGCTCATCTTCCTGCAGGGAGGCGGGCGCGCCAGCGGTGGGGACGCAAAGGCGGTCAAGCACCTCAGCAGCCTAGCGGAGCGGGGCGTGCTGGCCGAATGCCGCTGCCCTCGCTACGCTGCCCGCGCAGAGAGCAGCGCTGGCCGAATGCCGCTAGTCTCTCTCCCGCTGCGCTGCGCCGCGCCTGGCCTGCTGCTGCTCCCGCAGGCGGGTGATGCAGCGCGGGGCCGCCCGCCCGCACCTGCGGATGAAGAAGCGCAGGTGCTTGCCTAGCCGCTCCATGAAGGGCGTGCCGGGCGTGATGCAGTTGGAGTCGAAGGCGTCGGCCTTGACCTCCTCGCCGTTGCGGATCTTCTCGGCTTGGAGCTGCGAGTGAGGGGCCGGAGGACGGATGGGAGGAGGAGGCGCGCGTGCGCGCTGCTCTGCATGTGTTGCTGGCGCGCGCCGTGCCCGAACCCCTGTCAGGAGCCCCCTGTCAGGAGGGCCTGTGCTGCGCATGCAGCATGCTAGTGCAGCGCCACCTGTGGCTGCGCTGCTGGGGCGGCGCCGCAGACCCCATGTATGGGTTGCTGTGTCACCTGGGTCGAGAGGGTGGCCCCAATGTGCAAGCGACGTGTACCCCCCGAAAGCAAGTTGAGGGACATTGGCAGGGGCTCACCTCGAGCCTCTCCTTGGCCGCCTTGAAGCGCCGCGAGCGCTGCTGGTTCATCTTGGCGCGGGGCGCCACACCTACGCGCAGGCACGGCCAGGCACGGTCGGCACGCACAGCAGCGGCGCGTTGCGGGCGGGCGCACCAGGGTCCTGGGCAGCCTGCTGGCGGTGGACCGATGCTCTTGTGCAACCCCAGGGTGGATGCTGCAGCCGACCGGCTGTGGCGGACCGCGAAGGTGAGCCGTCGGCACTGCGGGTCAAGACGCCCCACCCACCCGCCCACCCACCCACAACGCAGCCAGAGGTAGGGCCCTCCACGCTGCCGCATGGGATGGCGCCTGTGCCTGCTGCTCCCCCCAAGCTCAGAGCGCTGAGCGCACCGTCGATGGCCATGAAGAGCAGCTTTTGCGGGCGGATGATCTGCACGAGCTTGTCGATGTAGTCGCAGATGCGCAGCATCATCTCCTCCTCGGTGAACTTGACGTCCTTTTGGTTGGCGTGCGTGCTGTTGTGGATGATCCCGTTCATGTCCAGGTACAGGTTGTCTATGTCGGGCGCGCCCTCGGTGGCGGTGAAGCGCTGGTTCAGCAGCGGGTAGCGCTCGCTGAGCCAGCGGTAGAACTTGGGAATGCCTGTTTGTGTGCAGAGGACATGCAGAGCTTGGACACGAGAAACTTTCCTGGGTCGCGTGCACAGCGCCCCGCCACCACTGCAGCGAGGACGCCTGGCCCCGCGCATGGATCGATCGCTCGCACGCCTGCTGGCGGCGCCGGCACGCAGCGCGGCCGCCCTGCTGCTGCGCGTGGATCACCGCCCCCTCGAGTCGTCGTCGCGTCGCGCAGGGCCAGACACAAAAGCAGCTGCCTCTGCGCGCACCCATCGCGTGCGCAGCCGGCTCCTGGCAGCGTCTGCGTTGTCGTCGAGTCGGTGCTCCGCAAAGGCGAGTGGCAGGTGGCTCTCCTCTCGGAGAACGGGTGCTGGCGCTGCTGTGTCCTGTCTGTCTCAACTCGTCAGCGCTACAAGTCTATTGTCGCTGTGCGCTGGGGCCCATACAGCTGGCCACACGTCTGGCCGACCTGCGCCGGGCAGTGGGGGCATGCGCGCATGGCATGGGCGTCCATACTGCTCTGCCAATCGTGAGTGGGTTGCACCTGTACCTCGTCAACAAGCAGCACCCATCATCCTCTCCCCCATCACGGTCGCGTTCGTCCACAATCGCCAATCGCGCTCCACGTCCAAAACTACTGCGCCGCACTTGCGTGACCCCAGCTTCACTGGATGTCGATGCCCTTGTCGGCCTGCTCCTTCATGGCGTCCAGCGACTTGGCGCCGCCCTGGCCCAGGCTCACGCCGCCAAACAGCATCTCGTTGGTCGCCTGCCCCTTCCTGCGTGTGTGCACAGCGCACGCGCGTGCATCCGCACACGAATTGCGTGACTTCCTGCACGTCCTCTGTGCTGAGCACCTGCGGAGGCCGCTCGCAGGCTGAGGAGGGGACGCGCGGCACGCCCAGCGCGGCGGGACGGCGAAGCACGGCCACATGCGGGCCCGCACAGCCCGCAGGAGGAGGCCCACGCACTACTGGCGCACCTGACGTACTCGAGGCCTGCCTGGCTCAGGCCTGGGCACGGCATGTACGCCTTGATGGGCCACCAGCTCATGCCCGGCATCGCGCCCAGGCCGCCGACGACGCGGCCCTCGCCGTCACAACTGCACGGACATGACATGGACAGGGAGGGAGGAGGCCTTGATGATGGTGTGCGAGACGCTGGGTTGGGGCCCCATCAGAAGAGGGCCACGTGACACGCCGCGCCTCGCGAGCCACGCGATTGGCGAGCGCCCCCGTCCACGCTCACCCCGCCGGCTTCTTGGAAAGGTCCAGGCCACACCGCTTGCACGCGTTCGGGTTCACCTGAATAGCACATTGGCAATCCGCTCAGCCTGAGCGAGGGCAGGAGAGCCTGTGGGCCCGCCCATCGCTGCACCCCACCTGCGGCGCCTCCTGCTGGGCTGCCGTGGACGCGTTCGTGGTGGTCGTCTCGGTCGCCGAACACCGCACCGGTGCACGCCGCTGAGCGAGCGCCGGGCTAGGCCGAACAACAGGCGGGGGGGCGCCACCCGCCGAGAACGGCGCCCTCTGCTGCGGCCGCACAGCTGCTGAGCGCATCGCCATTGCTGGGGACCCCTGGACGGTCTCCTGGCGGCCTTGGCACGAAAGACGGATCGAATCCAAAGCTCCCATGTAGGGCCAGCATGAGGTCCTTGCAGCAACACGACGAGAGAGCAGCGTGATGCAGGAGGTCCTGCATCGCTTCTGACATTGCCAGGGGGCGGAAAGTCGGTGTGGCCCTTTGGAGAGCGCCCCAAGTTGGAAGGAGATGCCTGGCCCGAGGGAGCGCGCGGAGCGCTCCACGCTAGTGCTGGCGGCCACACTGAGGTGAATGGATGTGTGTGCGTGTCTCTGGCCTGTGTGTGGGCTTCTTGCCTGATGTTGTCCCTGCTGTCGTGCACCTGTGCAGCGCGGGCGCCCTCTCCTTCGCGGCCTTCGCCGTGGCGCACGTCAAGCTGGTCACGCCGCACGCAGAGCTGGCCCTGGCCTTCGCAAAGGTGCGCGACAATCAGCGAGGGGTCAGCGGCGCTGGGAAGCGGTACCCCACGCAGGAAGGAGCTCCCGCGCGGAAGCGTGCAGCAGCGCCGAGTCAGGGAGGACGGGTGACGGACTGTCGGTCCCTCAGGACCCTTCTCCACGGCGCCCCGTTGAATGGATGCGGAGAGATCACGATCGATCGCACGATTCGCTTTTTGCGGTGGATGTGGCCACGTCCCGCCAGGCGCTGCGCCTTGCAGCTGGCGCACCTGCACGGCCTCACAGGCAGCGCAATGTGGCTTGCGGTGGCCGCGCGCCCGCAGGTCCCCCGCGATGCGTACCTCGTCCCCGCCGTGGCCTTCACCACCGCGTTTGTGCTCAATGCGCTCAAGCTGCTGGTGGACTGGGGCACGCCCAGGGTGCAGTTCAGCCTCATCGCGTGCTACATCGCGGCGCTGGCCGCCTTTGCCGAGTACGTGCACCTCTCGGGCGCGTCGCCCATCGTGCGGGACGCCTTTGGCCAGGGGCTCGACGTGCTGCGCCAGGTGCGCGTGCCGCCTGGACAGAGGGCTCCCGCATGCAGTTTTTCTCTCTTAACACGCGCATTGCGACGCAGAGCGGTGCGCTAGCGCTGCCGCCCGTGCGCCAGGTGATGTGGCTCTTCAACACGCCAGCCATGATCTGGCTGCTGGGGCTCACCAGCGACCTCTCCACGCGAGAGGTGCGCGGCGTGCCCTTGCGCGTGCAGGGGAGACGTTGCTTCTCTCACTCGCTACGCTGCTTCCGCTGCTTCGCCTGCGGAGGCACGGACAGAAGGAGCGCGGACCTCTGCGCCTCTTCGTGCAGGTGCTCATGTACATGACGGCGGACGTCGGCATGATGCTGGCGTGCCTGCTGGGGCTCGTGCAGCCCAGCCCAGCCGTCGCAGGTGAGGACGGGCCAATGATGAACTCCTTCGCTCTACTTCCTGTTGGGGGGCAGCACGGATCAGCCAGATGTGCACGGGCCGTGCTTTTCCGCGCCGCCGCGCAGTGGCCGGCATTGCCGCCTCGTGCGCCTTTTTCGTCGTCACGCTGCACGGCATCTGGAGGATGTTTGCCACGTGAGTGTTGCGCCCAGGCGTGGTGCCGCTGGTCGAGCTGACAGCGGCTTGCGGTCGGCAGCACATGTGCCACTGCGCGCCCGCCCGCTGAGAAGGCTGCCCGCCTCGCCGCTCCGCGCCCCGCAGGCCGCTCTCCATCCTGGCCCCAGGCACGCGGCGCTCGTGCCTGGTGGCGCTGCGCAACTTCACCGTGGTGCGCACCTTGCCTGCTGCGTCGCGCAGCCGGCGCGCCAGCGCCCGACCCCAGCACGCATGAATGGAAAAAACACTGCGCCCGCCGCGCTCGCGCAGATGACGTGGACGGCCTTCCCCGTCGTGTTCATCGTGTTCAAGCTTCACCCTTACTCGCCCAGCGTCCAGGAGTACAGCTACTGCGCCATGGACATTTTGGGCAAGGTGTGGCTTCCGTTGAGTTTGTCGAGTTGGCGCACCTTGCGTCGCACCCGCGTGGCGTCACGGGCCTGGCCGCTCAGGGCTCGCCCTGAGAGGTGCGGCGTCTGCAGGTGGTGTTCACGAGCGGGCTGCTGCAGAGCAACTTCATCGCGCTGGAGGAGCGGCGGCAGCGCGCCATGAACATGGTGGAGGAGGGCCGGAGGCAGGTGGTGAGCGCGCGGGTGACCCGCTGGCGCGAGCTCTTTTGTGCTCACGATGAGGACCTCAAGAGCGGGAGAGGCGCAGCACCCAATCGCGCACGCCCTTGTGACTAGGCGACTTCTGGGGGGGCCGGTGGCCCGCAGCAACGTGCGCCCACGCTGGCGCTGCCTGCGTGCACGCAGGTGGTGGAGGAGCTCATGACCCTGGTGCGGCAAAAGGAGGAGTTCATGTCGGGCGTGTCGCACGAGCTGCGCACGCCGCTCAACGGCATCATCGGCCTCAGCGACGCGCTGCTGATTGGCTGCTGCGGCGAGCTGAGCGACATGGCGCGCAAGACCATCAGCACCGTCAAGGGCAGCGGCCTGCGCCTGCTGACGCTCGTCAACGAGATCCTCGACAGCACCTCCATGGCGCACGTGAGCGAGGGAGCGGGCTACGCTCGTTTTGCCGGCGGCGCACGGCGCTCCCTGCGCGCTGGCCGAGCGTGCGGGAGGGAGGTGGGGCCGCCGCGGATGGGCGAGGTGTGCGAGTGGGATGGCGCGCGCCCACTTTGGAGCGAGCGCGTGCTGGCCAACGGTCCGTCGCGCCGCGCCCCGACCTCACCACGCGCGCAGGGCCGGCTGCCCATCCACTACGACTGCGTAAAGCTGGACCGCGTCGTCGACGACGTGATGGAGCTGCTGCGCCCCTCGGTGCGCGCCGCCCCACCTTTGCGCTCTCACCAGCGGCCACCCGCTTCTCGTGTGCGCTGCGACTTGTGTCGGACTTTTGCACTTGTGTCAGACACCTTGGGGGGGCCCGGACCCCCACCCTCCGGGCGTATCCGAGTCTTGCAGCTGAGGAGCTCATCTCCACAGATCCGCCCCTGGCGCCCGCCCTCTCCGCGCCGCAGGCCATCCCGCGCTCCATGGTGCCCGTGGCGGGCGACCTCGGTCGCCTGATGCAGATCGTGCACCACCTGGTCGGCAACGCCTGCAAGTTCACCAACGCCGGCTCCATCGTCGTGTCAGCGGTGCAGGTGTGTATGTTTGGGATGTGTTTGCATCTGCTTCGACGCCTCGGCAGGGCCGGAACTCAACTCCAGGTGGGGCTGCCTGTGTTGACGTGTGGTGCAGCGCGACGGCGAGGTGGAGGTGGCCGTCACCGACACGGGCATGGGCATCCCCTCGGACAAGCTCTACTCGATCTGGGAGCCCTTCTCCCAGGTGCGCGCCGCGCCGCGCGGCCCGGCCCGAAAGCAGCACTGTCGTCGCCGCAGGCAGCCGTCGCGTTGTGTGGCCTGTGGAGAAGGGAGCGTTTGGCGACCGCGCTGCGTGATGGGTGTTGTGCGCCCCGCCCCGCGAGCGCAGGTGGACGGGTCGCTCAAGCGGCAGCACGGCGGCACGGGCTTTGGCCTCACGCTGGTCAAGCAGCTGGTGCACGCGCACGGCGGCAAGGTCGTGCTCAGGTCCAAGCCCGGTGCCGGCACCACCGTGCTCATCACGCTCAAGGCAAGCGCATGCTCACGCGCGTCTTGTGCGTCGCCGCCGCGCCCACGCGCCGCGTCGCTCGCGAAACGCCGCGCTGGCATGAGCCAGGTTGCGAGGCGGCTGCGACCCACATGCACTTGCGCGCAGGCCTGGGACCCCGCCGTGCACGCCGCCACCATGGAAAAGGTCATGTCGCCGCGCGACATCGAGGTCACCAAGGATCGCGTGGCCAAGATGATGTCCATCCTCAAGCTGCGCGTGGGCAGCGGCTCGGCGGCGGCGCACGCGGCGGCGGCGGCGCAGGCGGTGGCCGGCAACAGCCCGCCGGCGGGCGGCCGCGCGCCGCCGCTGCCGCCGCGCGCCCGCGCGTCGGCCGAGGCCGTCATCGGCACGCAGCGCCCCGCTGCCGTCATCGCCAACATGGCGCGCCGCTCCGTGGACCTCTGGGCAATCATCCCGCGCCGCGTGCACTCGTTCGGGCTCGCCGCCGCGCAGCCCTTGTTCGCCGCGGCCAAGGGCGCCGTCAAGCAGGAGCAGCCGGCGGCGGCCGAGGACGTGGCGTCGCCGCGCTCCAAGTCCAAGTCCCGCACCGACTCGTCGTCGTCGCCGGTGCCTCCGCCGCCAAACACTGGGAGCGCGCCCGACGACCACCACGGCGGCGTCGACGACGACGTCGACGAGGAGGAGGACGGGGAGCGGCCGGAGCCGCCTCCGGCGCCGGCCACGCGGCGCTCGAGCAAGGACGGGTCGCGCCCCGTGCGCGGCAGCCAGGAGGCGCCACGCGCGCCGGCTGCCGCCGACGAGCCGGCGCCCGCCGCCGCGCCGGCGCCGGCCGCCGCGCACGCGCCGACGCCGGCCATGCTGGTGGCGGCGGCGCGGGCGGCGTTTGCGCGCCAGGCGGCCACCGTGTGCGACTCGCCGCGCCGCGCGTCGGGCAGCGCGCCGCGGCGGGCGCTGACGGCGCCGCGGGAGGAGGACGAGGACGAGCGCACGTCCAAGGAGGAGTCCAAGGGCACCACCGAGGAGAGGGCACGCCGGGTGCGCGACGGCACCAGCACCTCGCCGGCGCCGGGCGGCGGCAACGGCGGCAGCGGCGGCAGCGCGCGCGACGAGCATGAGAGCGGCCTGTTCGGCAGCCTGATGCTCAAGGCCAACGTCGCCGTCGGAAGCGGCGGCACGGTGGTTGAGGAGGCCGAGGGAGGGGACCTCCTGCACGACGTGGAGGAGGACGTGCGCGAGGGCGAGGCGGCGCTGTTCGAGGAGCAGCAGGCCGCTGCGGGCGTCCCCGCGCCGCCCGTCCACGTCCTGAGCGTCGACGACGACAACGTCAACCAGGCAAGCGGGGGCGGTCGTCGCGGACTTTTCTCGGCGCAGAAAGCTCTCGTCGCGAGTCGACCTTGACGGTGCGACTCGCCGAGCACTGCGCGTGCTCGCAGATGCTGATCGAGACGTGGCTGACGGCCGAGGGCATGACGGTGACCAAGGCCATGGACGGCGAGGAGGCGCTGCGCGTGCTGCACGAGCTCAGCAGCACGCGCCTGCCTGACATTGTGCTGCTCGACGTCATGATGCCCGGCATGAACGGATACGAGGTGAGGGCGCGCGGCGCGTCGAGGGGAGCGCATGCTCTTCTCGACTGCTGCTCCGAGGCCGCGACGCGCGAGCATGCTCCCTTGTTCGCGCGACCCCTGCTCGCAGGTGTGCCGCGCGCTGCGCGACTTGTACCCCTCGGCGTGCCTCCCCGTCATCATGGTCAGCGCCAAGGGCAAGGAGGACGACGTGGTGCAGGGTGCGTGCCCGCGCGGCGCAGCTGCGCCCTCACGCTGTGCAGGGGGCGAGAAGCAGAAGCTCGCTTGGCGCGAGTCAGCACGGCGTGCGGGTGGCGCCGCCGCTGCCGTCGACGACGCAGCGGCCTCGGCGACGGTGTCGCTGATGCCGTGTCTGCAACGCGGCGCAGGCCTGTCCGAGGGCGCCAACGACTACGTGGTCAAGCCGTACGGCCGCAAGGAGCTGCTGGCGCGCATCCAGGCGCACCTGCGCTACCGCGCCTCGGCCATGCAGGCGGCCGCCTCGCCCACCTCAGCGCCAGGTGCGCGCTTCCTTCCGCTTCCTCTACCCCGCAGGCACCGCCCACCACCGCCGGCAGCGCTTGTGAGCCGCGCTCTGCCTGACCGCGCGCGCCCGCGCCTGGTGTGCTGCTTCCGACGACCGTTGGCTGCGCAGAGTGCGATCCGGCGGCGCAACCCAACGAGGGCTTCATGGAGACCTTGTGCCAGACCAGCGCGGGATGCAGCCTGCCCGCCTGCATCAAGTCCAAGATGGAAAACGCCATGGGAGTCTCGGCGCCGCTGCAGGTGAGCGCCCCGCCCCCACGCGTGAAGGTGTGCGGGCCCGCTGGCGAAGGAGACGCCCGCTGCGTACCACTCTCCCCCACCAGCAGCGGGGGCCAGGCACGTCGCGTCGCCCCGCCCTCGCTGGCGCGCGAGGGAGGCGCGCGATGGGCCGTCCCACCAGCGGGCCGCTCCGCGCTCCCTGCGGAGCGCGCTGCGCCGTCCCTGCGCTTTGCGTGCCGAGCCCCGCCGGGCTTGCACAAAACGGCGCCTGCTCCACCCGCCCACCCGCCCGCAGGCGTTTGACGACCTGACCATGCTGGTGGTGGGCGTGGCCAACCTCGAGGTGCTGACGGCCAGCCGGCAGCCCTGCCTGCCCGAGCTGCTGGGCTGCCTCACCTCGCTGCACATCTGCCTCGAGGACCTGCTCGCGCAGCACGACGCCTACCTGGTCGACTGCCTGGAGGGGCGCCTCGTCATCGTCTTTGGTGCGCGCCGCGACGCCTCGGCTTCCTGCATCCCGATGCCAGCTCCGCACGCCTGCTAGCATGCCTGCTGGCGGGGCCGGGGGCTGAGAACGAGGCGTCGTTCGTCGCGCACGAGGGAGCCTGACCTTGCACGGTCGCGTTGTGAGTGTGGCTGCAGGGCTGAGCGGCGCACCAGTGCAGGAGCAGGTGGCGCATGCGCTGGAGCTGGCGGTGGAGCTCAACAAGCTGGTGGCCACGCTCACGGCGTCGGACGGCAGCAACGCGCGCCTGCTGCTCAGCTCTGGCATCCACTGCTGCACCGCCATGGTGCGCCAGCTTGTCCTTTGTTTGCGCCAGGCGTGTCGCATGCTTTGGATGCCCAGCAAAGATGCGGCGGGCCAAGGATCCTGACACGGCTGTCGTCATGATGCATCAATGCCGCAGGCGGCCGTGGTGGGCGTGCACCACCCGGTGATGCACATGATGGGCGCGCTGCCCGACAAGGCCATGCAGCTGCAGAGCACGTGCCCGCCCGGCTGCATCCACGTCAGCCGGCGCGTGGTGGACGTGTCGGGCCGCGCCAAGCGCTTCGTGCCGGGCGCCGAGCCCGGCGCCGCCGCCGACCACCCAGAGTCCACCACCTTCCTGCACCGGAGCGGGCCCTGGGCCGCGCACCAGCGCGGCATGGCGCAGCGCTTTGAGAGGTGCGTGCCTGCCCTCGCCACGCCGCCGTCTCCTCCACTCTGCGGCGTGACAGCGGCGGCGCCTGTTGGCATGTGGCGCGCCCCCGCCGTCGCCTGCTGCCTGCTGAGGAGCCGGAGCATGCCGTCGTCGTTTGCATCGTGCCTGCCGTCGCAGGTACATGGCGGCGCACCCGTACGGGCCCGTGGACACGGGCGCCTGCCGCCTGCGGCCGGTGCAGCGCGCCGCGCTGACCCTGCTCCAGGCTGACATCGCCTGGGTCGCAGAGGTGCTCAGCGCCACCGGAGAGCCTGGCACGTGAGTGGTCGGCCCGAGTCCTCGGCTGTCCTCGTGCCGCAGCATTTGCCTGGCGCTGACAGACGAGAAGACTGTTGTCATGCCACACTTGCAGGCGCGGCGCCCGCCGCGCGCCGGCCGCCGCGCCGACGGCGCACCCGGCTCTGCTCGCCGCGGCCGACGACACCGCCGCCAGGGCCGCGGGCGACGGCGAGGGCCCGCCTTCGGGGCCCCTGCCGCCCGCCGCCGTGCCGGGCGAGGGCCTCTCGCTGGTGAGCGCTGCGCGCTGGCGCGTGCGTGCCTCCTCTTGTCGCGCGCTGCCGGGCAGTGCAGCGCGAGGCGGCAACGCGGCGCGTTTGCTTGCCTGCGCGACCCGCGCAGGTGACCAAGCTGCAGCTGGACAAGGAGGAGCTGCTGCGCGAGCTCGAGCACAAGACTGCCGAGTCGGACCGCCTGCAGGTGAGAGAGTGCGAACGAAACAAGGGAAGAAAGGGACCGGCGGTAGGCACGGGAGAGGGAGGCTCGGTCGGCATCCTGCCTGGCCCCTGAACGGGGCCCGCCTGCAGGTGTGTGCGAGTGCCAGGGCTGCGCTCTGGCCCCGCCATCGTCGCCTCCGCGCCGTCCATGTCTATAAACAGCGTCGAGCCCGCGAGCGGCGAGGCTCACCGTGCAGCTGGCGCGCCTTTGATCGCGCTGCCCGGTGCCCGCAGGTGATCGTGGACAACCTGCAGCTCGACCTCTACGGGCTCGAGGTGCTGCAGCAGCAGCTCGACAGCTCGCGCGAGGAGATGAAGCGGCTGCAGGAGCAGCTCGCCGCCGTGCTCGCCGACAGCGCGGCGCGCGGGCAGGCGGCCGAGGACGCCGGCGCCGGCGCTGAGCAGGGCCTGCTGCCGCCCGAGCGCCCCAGGACGAGCTCGCGCCCAGCGTCCGCTGCACAGGTGCGGGCCCGGATCCGCGTCTTGCTGCAGCAGCGTGCCGACGGCAGCAGCGAGGCGGGGGTTAGGGTTAGGGTTCGCGCTTCGCCGGCAGTCGCACGTCTCGCCGGTTCCGCTTACTCGCCTCGCAGGTGATGCCCCTGCTGCACAACACAGCCGGCCAATTGCTGAGCGGCCAGGCCTCATTTGCCATCCGCCCCGCCGGCGCCCCGCTCACCCCTGGGCCCAGCGCCACGCACTCCCCGAGCGACATCGGTGAGCCGGCGTCCCGTCACGCCCTCCTCGTCCTGTGTCACTCACGCCTGCCGCCGGCCCCCTCGCCGCCTGCCGGCTCTCACCATTGTCACGCGCTGCCGTCGGGGCGCCCGTTGATCTGTCGCGTGGCGCAGAGGACTTGCTGCGGCAGGACGAGGCGGCGGCGGCCGTGCCTATGGCTACCTTCCTGGACCGCCTGGGCCTGAGCGCGCTGGCGCCCGTGTTTGAGCGCGAGCGCGTGACGCCGGACATGCTGCCGTACATCCATGACACGACGCTGCTTCAGCTGGGCGTCTCAAGCGTGAGGGACCTGGTGAGGGACCCGTGAGCCGTTGGGCGGGCGGGTTGGCCCCAGGGGGGGGGGGGGGGGGCGCCGCTGCTCTGTTCACGCGCTGCGCCAGGAACAGCGTGGACGCGCGCGAGCCTGCGCCAGGTCGCTTGCGTGAAGCAATAGGGGCAGGAGGGCCTGGCGGCGGCGCCAGCGTTGCCTGCTCAGGCGCTGCCTGCCCACGCTGGGTGTCTTGTGCGCAGGTGCGGCTCCGCCAGGCCGCCCAGTCGATGTGATCTCACGCCGCCTCACAAACACGCGCTCTCAGACTCCCAGACTCCCAGGCGCCGCCTCACAAACACGCGCTTCTCAGGCTCGACTGGGTGTGGACGCCACTAAATCTCTCCCGCTCCCTGCCTTCCTGCCTCCCTGCCTAGAGCACTCCCTCTGGGCCCGGCACTGCATTCTGCACTCGTCTGGCGCCAGCAAAGACTTTGGAGGGGCA
>VFQP010002450.1_pt1 | contig 20645 bp, 19 predicted proteins | sample 3512351 | NCBI WGS metagenome assembly VFQP01 (sample SAMN10412372, study PRJNA504923) | tailings metagenome | isolation source: Relicate 1 Philex TSF1 revegetated site | place: Philippines: Tuba, Benguet | collected 2017-08-29
CCCCACCGCCCTCACTTCCCCCGCCGCAACCACCACCGTCCCTCAGCCCCAGCCCGCCCTCACCACCCCTCCAGCCACCACCCTCACTTCCCCCGCCGCAACCCCCACCGCCCCGCAGCCCCAGCCCGTCTCAGCACAGGCCACCCCCACCGTACCCACTGCAGCGCCGCCTGCCGCACCTGCCGCCACCGCCCCTCAGCCCCAGCGCACCTCGGTGCAGGCCGCCCCCGCCGCACCCAACGCCGCGCCCCCGGCACCCGACCCGCCGCTCACACGCAGCCGCAAGGCCGCGTCCCTCGCTGCAGACGCGCACACCAGCAGCGGCGGCGGCGCCCGCTACCCTCCGCTCTGCCAAATGTCCCCCGCCTCCCCTGCCGTCAGCCCCGCCGCCGCCCCGCCGGCCTCCAAGGCGCCCAAGCTGCCCTTCCCGCTGCCTAGGCAGCGCCAGCACGGGCGTGGGCGCGCCTGCTCCGTCTGCAAGCGCTACCACAGCACCAACCCCTGCCACTCGGTGCGCGCCTCGTCCCGTCGACTCGCTTCAGCGCTGCTCTGGGCACGACGAGCCGCCCTTGCTTCCTGACGCCTGCGCCGCAAGCAAGCAGAGGGCTCACGCACGACTGCTTCGCCGCCCTTGCCCTCCTCATCGCCATGCGCAGGTGTACCCTTGGCTGGCGGCGCCCAAGTTCCTCGACGCGGCGTGGCGCCTGCACCGCGAGCGTTTCCCCGACGCGCCCACCGCCACGCACGGCGAGGACTTCCAGATGATGCCGGACCAGGCGCACGTGGAGATGCTGGGCGAGCACCGCGGGGAGGTGCGCAGCTTCGACTGGGCGCCCGACGACGACGGCAAGCAGCGGCAGCAGGAGGGGCGGCGGCTGGCGGCGCGCGGCGGCGGCAAGCGGCCGCTCGAGGGCGGCGGTGAGCAGGCCCCGGGGGGCAAGCGCGCCAGGCCCTCGGGGGCGGGAGGAGGTGCAGGCGGGAGCGCGGCGGCGGCGCAGCACCGGAGGCAGCACAGCGGCGGCGGCTTCGCAGCGGACCAGCCGGCGCTGGCGGGCGGCGCGGGTGGGGAAGCGGCAGCGGCGGTGGGAGCGGAGGGGGAGCGCGTGGCGGCGCCAGCGCCTGGCGTCATGGACGCGGACGCGGGCAGCCAGGAGGAGCGGGGGCAGCCCGCGGGCAGCCAGGAGGACAGCCAGGTGGGAGCGGAGGACGGGTGGGAGCAGCAGTCACGGCTCAAGGTGCTGCCCTTCCCGCTTCCCCGCGCCTTCCTGAGCGAGTCAGGCAAGGGCCACTGCACGCTGTGCGGCAGACGGCACCGGGGCGTCTTCTGCGGTATCCGCTTCCCCTGGGTGATGGACGTGCCGCTCCAGCGCGTGCGCGCGTTTTGGTGGCAGCACCGCAAGGCGTTCCCTGACCTCCCGACGGCCCAGCATGAGTTTTTCACCTCGCACGAGGTGGACGAGGAGGGCGTGGTCCGGCTGGTGAAGCTGGTGGGGCGCAAGGGCCCGGGCAGCGGCAGGCTGCTGGCGGTGTTGCCGCCTGCGGACGACGAGCAGCAGCAGCAGCAGGAGGAGCAGGAGCAGGAGGAGGAGGACGAGGAGGGATTGGGCGGCTGGCCGGCCGTTGTATACTGAACCCGGGGTGAGCGACGATTCACGAAGAACGACGCAGGGAAGCCACCGAGCGCGCCCGATTGCGATTGAGCTTGCCGTCGACTGAGTAGTGCATGAACTTTGCGTGCATTTTGCGAGCGCTCGTCGAAGTGGGGCAGGTGACCCTATGCACACGCCGAGGTGGAGTCCTGACCCCGGGGGCCTGGAGCGGGACGTTGTGTGTGAAGCAGACTTCTCTGAAGAGTGCCATCTCTGTGCGTGCTGCTGCTGCTTGCTCCTGGATCTGCTCTGGGAAAAGCGTAAACCCTCGAGTCGAGAAAGCAAGGAGCAGCACGGGTGGAGAAGCGAGCAGCTGTTGGTGATCCGCACTGTGGCGTGGCTGCCATCGGCTGCTGCGGCCTCGTCGCTGCGCACGCGATGACTAGCAGCTACAGCTGAGGCAGGAAGGCATGCGCGGAGCACCAGGCTCGAAACCAGCGATACCAGCATCAGCATCACCATGGCGGAGCTGCTGGCGCCTCCTGAGCCTTGCCGCACGCTGCAGGACCTGCCCGATGCTCTCCTCCAGCAGCTGCTCTCGCGGCTCGACGCCCGAGACCTGGGGCGCTGCTCAGGTGCGCGTGTCGCCATCACCATCATGCACAGATGAACAGCGCGCGCCCAGAGGTGGGCCTGCACCGCTCGGCGTCCACGCGCGCCCGTCCACGCATTCCAAGATGGCGAGCTCGCCACGCACCCAGCTGGGCGCACATGTTGCGGCTTGCTCTGCTCCGTGCCCACACCAAACAACATGTGCAGGCGTGTGCACGCTGTGGCGCTCCCTCACCAGCACGGACGTCACGGCGCAGCGCCTCTGGCGCACCTTCTTTGCGAAGCGGTGGCAGGTAGGTGCCAGAGCACACACCTGTGGCTTGCGGTGGAGCTCTGGCGGTGGAGGGCGGGCGCTGCCGCGACAGGGGCACACGAGTGGGTGGCGCGCGATTTTGCCGGGCACAGCGCCTGCGCCTCTGCCCACCGCCTGCTTGCAGGTCAACACGCGCCTGGATGCGTGCGAGGCGGGCATGAGCTGGCACCACGCCTACGGCGCCAAGATGCGCGAGATCAGCTCCTGGGCGGGCCGCTACGAGGCCGACTACCTGCACGGGCACACGCGCGGCGTGCGCTGCATCAAGCTGCTCGCCGCCAGCGGCCTCCTCGCCACCGGTGAGACAGCTAGCTAGCTAGCTCCTACTAGCCTGCACACGCCCTCGTCGGCGGCGGCATCAACGACATCGCCAGCGCCCGCCCACCCACGCGGGCCGTGCAACTGCTCGTTCCAACTGGCGTGGCGTGTGGTGCATGCGGCAGGGTCGCTGGACCGCACGGTAAAGCTGTGGGACCTGTCGAGCGGGCTGCCGCTGTGCTCCTCCAAGCCCCACAAGGGCACGGTGCGATGCCTGGCCATGGACGCCGACTGCCTCGTCTCTGGCGGGTCCGACCCCACGCTGCGGCTCTGGCTGGCGCAGCGCGGCGCCGCGCCGCCGCCCGCCAAGCGCAGCGGTGGGAGCAGCAGAGCGGGCCGCCTCAGCACCCTCGCGGCCGCTGGCGGCGACGGCGACGACGACGACGACGAGACGGAGGAGCGTGGCGACGACGGGGAGGAGGAGGACGGGGGTGGGGTGCGGCGGCAGCAAGGGAGCGCGGGGCTGGCGCGGCGGCCGCGCTTCGACGTGTCGGCGCGGCCTGATTTTCTGCTCAAGGGGCACACGGGCCCCGTCACGTCCATGTGCCTCACCGAGTCGGCGCTCTTTTCCGGCGGGTGGGACTACACGGTGCGGGTCTGGCGGCGGCGGCAGCGCGAGGCGGTGTCAGGCGCCGAGGACATGGGCGTGGTGGCGGCGGAGGCGGAGGCGTGGCCGTGCGCGTGCGTGCTGACGTTTGACGACTGGGTGACGGGCGCCGTGGCGCGGGGGCACCAGCTCATGGTGGCGGCGGGGCGCCACGTCAGCGTGCTGGACGTGCACACGGGCCAGGTGGTGCGGCGCTTTGAGGACTTGGTGAGTGAGCCGCCTGGCCTCGGCGCCCGCCCCCCTCCCGCTCAAGTCCAAGTGCTCTGCGCTCCGCTGGCGCCGTCAGCTGCTTGCGCACTGCAGCTCTTGCGGTGGCGCTGAGCCCCCAGGGGCGCTTGATGCCTCGGTGCGATTTGCGTGCGACGTGTGCGCAGCACGAGGGCCCAGTGACGTGCATCGAGGGCGCGCAGAGCGGGCGCGTGCTCTTCACCGGCGGCGGCGACGGGCTGGTGCTGGCGCACGACCTGCGCATGCGCGAGCCCACCATGGTGCTGTGGCACCACTCGGCGGGCGTGCAAGGTGCGCCCCGCCGGCCCACCAGTCCTCGTCCCTGGCCCCGCCGCCACGCAATGCCCAACACAAACTCCTCCCTCGCCCGATCCACTTAGCTCTTGGTTCCACACGACCACCTGTCCGGCACCGCCTCGAGTGTTTGGGACGCCGGACAGGGCAAGGGAGCGACCTGGGTGTGTCTTGTGCCCCTCCGTTGATGGTTATTGCCGTCGCAGGCCTGTCGTACGAGGACCCCTGGCTGGCGTCGGCGTCCGCCGACGGGTCCGTGGCCATGGTCAACACGGAGCAGAGCCGGCCCACCAACGCCGGGTTTGGTGGCGGTGCCCAGGCGGGCGGCCGGGGCGCTGGCGGAGGCGCTGGGGGAGGAGGAGGGGCGGGTGGTGGCGCGCGGGGCCGGCAGCTGCAGGCGGGCGGGGGCGCCGTGCACTGCGTGGACCTGGCGGACCAGTGGCTCGCGGCGGGCTGCGAGGCGGACGTGGTGCGCCTGTGGGACTTCACCGGTGAGTGAGCCTTGGTGTGATGGCTGGGCGGGTGCTGCTCTGCGGGAGCAAGGGGGCGAGTGCGGCCGAGCAAGATTTTGTCGTTGTGGTGGTGGTGGTGGTACGCTTGGCAGGCGCGGCGGCGGCGGCCGAGCGGCGCGTGGCGGCCAAGGCGGCGCGGCACGCGGCGCGCGCCACGCGGCAGCAGCAGCACTCGCAGCTGCTGCAGCAGCACCAGCACCAGGCGGCGGCGGCGGCCGCCGCAGCCGCGGCGCGCGCGGCTGCGGCGGCGCAGCAGGCGGCGGCCGCCGCGCTGTCGGGACCCCCCGCTGGCGCTGCTGCTGGTGGCGCGGGGGCCTTGCAGCCTCAGCTGCCGGCCGCAGGGGAGCACGGGGCCTGCGGTGCTGGCGACGGCTCTGCCTCCGCCTCCACCCAGCGCCTGCCCTCGGCAACGCCGCACGGCCGCAGCGGCCATGGCTTCACTCCAGGACCCTCAAGCCACGCGCCCCACCCTCACCCTCACCAGCAACAGCAACAGCAGCAGTTTCAACAGCAGCAGCAGCGTCGGGCTTCTGCCAACCGGGGCAAGCAGCAGCAGCAGCAGCAGCAGCACGGGAGCAACCCCAGTGGCCCAACGCCCATGAGCATCTCCCCGCCGGGACCCTCGCACGTGCGCTCGGCGTGGGCGCCGCCGCCCGGCGCGCCCACGCCGCCTGCCGCGCATGCCGCGCCCCCTGCCCAGCCGGAGCCCGGCGTCTTGGCGATGGGCGGCGGAGCACCAGCGGAGGGTAGTGGGAGTGGCAGCGGGAGCGCGGCTGCGGGGCCGGCGGCCGAGGGCCAGGCGCAGGGCGGGGCCGGGCAGCCGGGCAGGCGCAGGAGCGCGGGGCGCAACCCGTACCACCTGGCGGCCTCGGCGTACCGCAACCACCACGCGGCGGCGGCGCAGGGCGGCGGCCACGGCGGCGGCGGCGGCGGCGGCATGGTGGTGCTGGGCGGGGCGCGCGGCGGCGGCGCTGGGGGGCAGGGCGGCGGCGGGGGGCAGGGCGGCGGCTTTGCGTACCGCGCGCTGCCCAAGGCGAGGGGCGGCGCGGGGGGCCAGCAGCACCACGTGCAGGGCAGGCAGCTCGCGGCGCCTGGGCAGCAGCAGCAGCACAGGGCGTGAAGTGGGGGAGGGGAGGGCGGGCGACGAGTGGGAGTTTTGCAGAGCTCTGGCCTCGCGCGGACCTTTGGACCTCGAGGGCGTCGTGTATTCTTTCCTCCTTATGGGATCCTCCACGGAGGATCCTTATGGGATCCTCCGTGGGGGAGCAGCTGTTCTAACGTGCTGTCGAGTCGAACCCACGCGCTGCGTGCGCACCCACGCTGCGTGTGTGCGCGTGCTCGTTGTGCTTGGGGAGAACGCAACAGAATGCAAGCTCTGCAGAGAGGCGGCACGGCTGCGCAGCAGAGGAGCCCTGCGGACGCCGTTGGGCCGGCGCCACGGAGGCGCGTCTGGGCGGCGGCCGCGAGCACCAGCAGCAGCAGCGTCGCGACGCCGGAGGCAAATGCGGCGCCTGAGCAGCGTCACGAATCAAAGACCTCGAACTACGCGTCGGCGTGGAACCTGGAGCAGCGGCGCCGGCGCCTGGTGCGCACTCGCTGGCTGGCCGTGCACATTCGCAGCCCCAGAGCAAGCCATCAACACCGCCGCCACGCACGCGCAGGCTGTAAAGATTTTCAAGCCAAAGGAGACCGTCTTTTGGGAGCGGTGGGAGCTGCGCATGATGGAGCTGCTCGACGCGCAAGAGGCGGCGCAGCAGCAGGTGCGCGCACCGCTTGCAGCTCAAGGCTCAACGTTGCTGCAGAGCCGCTGCAGACATGCAGTTGCTCTCCTCACGGCATCTCCACTCGTGCGCCCAGGAAGCAGCACACGCGACCGACCCGGAGCAGCAGCCTGGCCCGGCAGCCGCAGGCGAAGCTTCTCAAGACGACGCCGCTCAGCAAGCAGCAGTGGACGGCGGCGCGTGGGAGGCGCAGGCGTGGTCGAGCTACTTTGCCTCGTACGACAGCCCCGAGGTGCACCTGCCCGGCCTGCGCTGCGCCGCCTACACGCGGGCGTGGGAGGAGGCCATCCAGCACTGGGGCCCCACGCACATCAAGGGCAAGGTGGTGCTGGATCTGGGCTGCGGGCCAGGCCTCCTCTCCTTGCTCTGCGCCAAGGTAGAATCCGGCGCCGCCCGCTGCCCGTGCATCTCCATTCCCCCAGGCAGAGCCAGCAAGGCTCACGCTCACGCTCACGGCGGACACAGCCGAGCTGGCGCAGTGCGCGTGACGGCGCAGTGTCCCCACCACGTGGCGTGGCGGCGGGGGGCAGCGCAGGCGGTGACACGTGCAGGTTCGCTGCGTGTTGTGGCCGCCGCAGGCGGGTGCCAAGCGCGTCATTGCGGTGGACGGCTCCAAGGCCATGGCCGAGGTGGCGCAGCAGGTGCGGGGGGCAGCACACGGGGCAGCACCAGGGGCGGCAGCAGCAGCCGGACGTGTGGCGCCTGCCCTGGCGCACGGGGGGGCACAGCGTTTGGAGGCGTGAAGAACCCCTGACCGTTGACCCGCACACGCGACCGGCGCAGGCGGCGCTGGTCAACGGGTTGAGCCAGGTGATCCAGGTGGTGCACGGGCGCGCCGAGGACCTGCGCCTGCCCGAGCGCGCCGACGTGCTCGTGTCCGACTGGCCAGGGCCCGCGCTGCTCACCGGCGGCATGCTGCGGTCGGTGCTGCACGCCAGGTGCGGCGGCGCCCCTCGACTCGTGCTCGGTGTGCTCTGCGAGCCGTTCGTTCACCGAGAGGCTCGAGCGAGCGAGGCAATCGGCCGTATCGTCGCTGCGTGTGCGTGCGTGCTTCTGGCAGGCGGTCGCTGCTCAAGCCGCACGCGCTGGTGCTGCCCTCGTCGGCCGACGTGTTCGTCACGGGCATCGAGGACAAGGCGCGGCTGGTGCAGACAAAGGCGCGGTTCGAGTCCGTCAGCGGCTTTGACCTGACGCCCGCCATGGCGCGCGTGGTGCTGGCGCCGCGCGTCGGCCCGCTCGAGCGCGCGTCGCAGCTGTGCACCAGCACCGCCCGCGTCGCGCGCGTGGACTGGACGGGCCCGCTGCCGCCGCTGCGCGCGCCGCTGCCGCCCTCGTCGTGGTCGCTGCCCGCGTCGCCCTTTGAGCTCGAGTGCCAGCGCGACGAGCGGCTCTTCGGGCTCATGCTCCACTTCGACCTGGCGTGGGACGGCGGCGGGAGCGGCGGCGACGCCGCCGACGCCGTGCAGCGAGCCTCGGCGCCGCCGCCCTTCACGACGAGCCCCCGCGCGCCGGCGACGCACCTGCAGCAGGTCACCCTGACCTTCCCCCGCAGCGTGCGCGTGCAAAAGGGCGACGTGCTGCGGGGGTCCCTCGCCATGGAGCTCGTCGCGCCGCCCGGCGCCGGCGCCGTGTACGGCAGGGACCTGCGCATCACGCTCGGCATCGACTTCAAGGGCGTGGTGGCTGAGGCGCAGTACGTGCTGGCGCACGGCGTGTCGGCCGGCGCGCACGCCGCGCTGCTGGCGGAGGCCTTGTAGCCCCTGTCTGGCGGACCGTATACTGCTCATGGTGCATTGCAGGCGGGAACCGCGGACGGGCGGGGGTTGATGCAAAGGACGGGGCGCACGAATCCAGAGCACCTAAGGTTCTTTTGATTCCATGAAGGAGGGCGCGCGGCAGCCAGCGGCGGCGGCGGCGTCGCGATTGCGGGGTGGCAGAGTCTCGCACGGAACCGGAGTCTCTCCAAGGCACGCAGAGCGCGCGCACGTGTTGACGTGTCCACGGCGCCCCGCAGAGCGGGTGCGCGCCACCAAACAGGCAAGGGCGGCCAGGTGTCGGTTCAACAAGTGCTCTCGAGAGACGGCACAGCAGTGCTGAAGCAGCACAGCGGAGGGAAGAGACGCTGTCCAGGGCGCGCGGGTAAGGGTGCAAGAGCCACAAGAGCTGCACGGTTTTGAGGTGGAAAAGAGAAAGAAAGAGAGAGAGCGCAAGGCAGGGCAGAGCACTTTGCCCACAATGCGTGCGCACGCCACACGACGACACATACTGGTGCACGCAGTCATGACGCCGGCCCGCGAGAGACTCTCTCGCGACCAATGCCGGCACTCCGGTGCATTGCAGGTGTGATTGCTGAGCGCGGGGCGGGGGTGCAGCAGGGGCGAGGTGATGATGACCAGGAGGGGGGGCACGCGCCGAAAGGCGGCGCGGGAGGGAGGCGAGCGGTGCGCGAGGCACGAACCATGGCGAGCGCTGCCGGGCGGGCGGCGGGCGCCCGCCCGCACGCTTGCGCCCACCCGCACGGCTCTCCACGCATGCAGCACAGCGCAGCGCACGCGCACGTGATGCTTGCACGAACAGGCTGGTCGTGTACACGGACGGACGTGACGGGGTGGGGGTCGCGTCGCTCACGCACGCACTCACACATCACCTCTTATCAACGCACGCGCTGCCGCACGGCTGGGCCGCCCCATTGATCCGCCCGCGACGAAGCCCTCTCGCCCAGCCTCCAACCACTGCCAACGGCGCGACGCACGAGCACACGCCCCAGCCGTGCGCTCCCAGCCCCGGCACAACCCTATGACCAAAGCACGACCAAACGCCTGCCAACCACCACAACGCGGGCAACGCCAACGGCAGCAGAAGCCAGACGCGCACAGCAACGAAAACGACCGTTAGCACCACCACCACCACCACCACCACCGACGCCGCCTGGGGCTCTCTATGAACACAATCAAAGCCGCCGGGGCGGCCGCACGCAGCGCCCCCAGGCTAAAACAGTTCCCTTGTCCGTTCTAGGAGGATTCTCTAGGCTCGCTTGATGCAGTCTTGCCCGCGGCGGAACATACAGTGTGCCGCCGTGCTCAGTGCCCCCGCCGCGCTCAGTCCACCGTTGCGGGGCCGCGGAGGGGGCAGGCGCAGCGCTGCGGAACGGGCGCGCCTGCCCACCTCTGCCACCTGACTCGCGCCTCCCTCGCTTCCGTAAGCCACAATGCGCCACGTCGTGCCGACCATCACCCCGTGCCGACCACCACCGTGGGCCATCCATCCCTGCCATCCACCCTGCGGCGTCTGAGCGCACTCGCACGCAGCTGCCACGCCCATCCCACTCGCCGTGCCGCCGCGCCACAGACCCGGCGCAAGCGCCGCTACCGCCGCGTCTGGTGGGGCGAGGTCGAACTCTACTCACATGCCACGCCACGCCACGCCACACGCCGCATCGCGCTCGCTCATGCGCTCGGCCAAACGAGGGGCCCGCACCGCGCCGACCGCCGCACACGCAAGCTCGCGCCGCGCCGCGCCACTGCTGCGTGCAGGCGCCGGGCCACTCCACTGCCGCGTGCGTGCGCCGCACGAGGGCCGCAAGTGCCCGTCCTCTCCGGCAGTGCCCCGCGGAACGAAACGCGGCGCGGGACGCTCGCTCGCCCTCGCCCCGACCGCGCTCGTGCGTGCTCCGGGGCCGCGTCGCGCCCCTGAGGGGCGCGACAGCAACTCCCAAAGGAGCGAAAGAAGAAGGTCAAGGCGTGGGTTGTCGGAGCAGGGCAGTCCAACGAGCAGCACACCATACCACGCCCCCCCACACGCAGCATGGGCACGAGCCCAGAGGAAAACGAAACGCGGCGTCGCGCTGGGCACACCGCAGGTGTCGTACAGTGCTGGCCGACCCAACAGTGTGCCGGGGCGGTGAGGTGCACTGCCCCAGCAGTTGTTCAGCAGTCCCCTCTTCCCACAACACAAAGCAAGTCGCACGGTACTAATTTTACGGTTGACGGTACGGCCGCAGGACAGACGGAGTTCTACGCTACTTTCACACTCTCAACCCCTGACTTGTGCAGGAACGCTGTACGTCGTCGAGGTGTCAAGGCACGTCAACGGCACCCCACGCAACCTAATCATCCACACGCGAGGAGGCTGTACACGCCACGCCACGGCACGCCACGGAGCGACGGGGCGGCGCGCAGTCACAGAGCCAGCCCTGCCATGTCCCTAAGGGTGCAGCGTGCTTTGCTCAGGCAGGAGCCAAACCGCTGCAGAGGCCTCCCGCGCCCTCCCCGCACCCGCGCAGCGCGCGCAGCACAGCCGTCGCGCGCAGAGCTCTCCAGCCAGAGTCCGGCGCCACCCACTCGGCGCGCGCCACCTTCCTCTCTCTCCCCGCCACACCGCCAAACGCCACGCTCGGCCGTGCCGTCGTCAAGGCGCCAAGAGGCTTCGGCTGCCGCCTCCGGCAAGCGGGCACGTCCCAACGGAACACGCACTGATGCAGCCGCAGGACCCCACTGGGGGCGAGGGAGGGGCGAAAGAGGACACCTCACCACCCAGCCCTGAGCAGGGCCCGGGGGAGTCCAAGGAAGGCAGCGAAGAGCACGCGCACAGCGAGGCACACACGCCACGGCTCCATAGTTCTGCCGTGCAGCTAAGGGGCGCCTTGAGCACCCATGAGGCGGGCGCGGAGCATGGCAGCTGCCAAGGGAGGTCTTGAGGCTCGCAGCAAGGGAAGCAGGCGGTGGTGGAGGACAGGGCAGCTGCCAAGGCAGGAGAAGGGAGCGAGACGGGCGCGGAGGACAGCTGCCAAGAGAGGACAGAGGACAAGCCCACGACATGAGCCGCACGCTTCCAACGGCCAACCGCACAACCGCACACGGGGCGCCGCCCACTCCAAACAGCAGACCCAGGCCGGAGCCGGCACACGCCGCACCACGCACAGCACACGCCCGCGCCGCGGCGCCTGACCAGGCATGCCGGTCACCACCAACAGCCCCACGCCGACGGACCAGCCCCCAACACGCATCCAGGGCCCGGCCGGGCGCCCCGCTCTCACCGCGCCGGGACTCTCAGGACCGGCCCGCCTGGTGCGTGGCGGCGGCGATCGCGCCCACCGGGTGCAGCTGCTGCTGCTGCTGCTGCTGCTGCATGTGGTGGTGGTGCTGCTGCTGCGCGCCCGCCTGCTGCCGCTGCTGCATAAACGCCTTGAGCGCCTGGCCGTGCGGCACGTCCGGCGACATGCCCATAATGTCGTCAATGTCGTCGGCGCCGCCGCCCACCAAGCCGCGGCTGGCTGGGCCCACGCCGCTGGCGCTGGCGCCGCCGGGCCGGGCCGGCCCGCCGGAGCCGCTGCCGTCGCGGCCGCCAGGCGCCGCCGGCGGCTCCGCCGCCGGGCCCGCGCCGCTGCGCGTGGGCAGCGAACCAAACGGGCGCACCCGCACACATCAGCATCGCGCCTCCACCGCCGCCGGCGACAGCGCTCCGTGTCCCCGGCGCGGGCCCACAAAGTGGCCCGCAACGCCGCGCACCTGGTGCGGACGACGCCCGTCACGTTGCCGAACAGGGCGCCGGCCGAGTGCTTGCGGAAGCCCCCTGAGCTGATGGAGCCAAACACGGGCGTGGCGCCCAGCACCATCATGTCCTCCACGCCCAGCTCGTCAAACTCGTCGCCGTCGGCGCCCGCCGCGCCAGCGCCGCCAGCGCCGGCAGGCCTGCTGGAGAAACCGCCAAAGGTGGGCGGCGTCATGAGCTCCGAGCGGAGGCTGCCCAGGTTGGAGAGCGGGTCTGCACAGGCAGCGGCGAGTCGAGGGCGCGGTCAAGCGGGTGCGGCGAACCTGTGTGGCCCCCACAACGCCGGCTGCGCCGGCGCGCCGTGCCATGCAAGGAAAGCTCTCAAGGCAGAGTGAGAGGTCGGGGGCCTCTCACTCTCACCTGCGCCCATGAGCTCGGTGCACATGTCCACCATGTCAACCGACTTGCCAAACGGGGACGTGCCCATCATCATCATGCCGCCGCGCACGCCCGGGCTCATGCCCATCATCATGCCAAGGCTGAGCCCGCCCGACATGGAGCCCGCCGGGGGCCACGCCGGCGGCGAGGGCTTGGCCTGCGCGCCGGGGCCGTGCGGCTGCGGCGGCGGCTGCGAGGCGGCGCCGGCGGCGGCGTGGGGCGCCTTGGGCAGAGGCGGGTGCGGCGGGGGCAGCGGCGGCGCCGCGTGCTGCTGCTGCTGCTGCGCGTGTGGTGGTGGCGGCGGCGGCAAGGGGGCGTGCGGCGGCGGGCCAGGGGCGCCGTGCGGCGAGGCGTGCGCGTGGTGGGCGTGGTGCGCCGGGTCCAGTTCGTAGGGGAACCCCTGCGCGGCGCGCGTTGTGAAAGAACACGCCCAAGGTCGCGACTCGTGTGCGACCAGAAAGCGGGCAAAGACGGGGGCACCGCGGAGGTTTCGCGGCGCGCCGTGCTCACCGGCGCGCCCGAGCCGTGGTTGAGGTGCATGGCGTCGTGCACCGACATGATGCCGTGCAGCTCGGCCGCCGTCAGCACGCCCGCCGTGGTGTGCGAGATGAGCGGGTCCTCCAGCCCACCTGCCCAGTCACGCGCACGCAGGCAGCACGCACACACGCACGCACGCAGCGTTGGGCCCCCCCCCCCTTCGCTGCATGCTCACGTCACTCGCAACGAGAGCGCGCGCTCACCCATGCCGGAGATGCGCTCCAGGCCTGGCGCCGCCGCGTGGGCCCCACCGCCGCCGGCCGCCGCCTGCTGGCCCGCTTGGTGCGCCTCGGCCTGCTGCCGCAGCAGCTGCGTGCTGTAGGCCAGCCCATGCGCCTCTGAGCCCTCGTCTAGGTCCGACAGGTCCTGCGGCGCCGGCTGCTGCGGCTGCGGCGGCAACGGCGGCGGCAGCTGCTGCTGCTGCTGCTGCTGCGCGCGGGCGGTGGGCGACGCGAGCGGGCTCGCGTGCTGCGCGTCGCTGGCGGCGCGTCGGCGCGTGGAGGCGGACGAGGCGCCGGCGTCGGCAACGGCGCTGGCGGACGACGGGCGCGAGGCCGGGTGGTGCGCGCCGGCGCCGGCCCCGTCGTGGTGGTGGTTGAGGTGCGTGGCGGCCGAGGAGGACGAGTCCACCTCGCCGGGCAGCGGGAAGTTGCAGCGCGCCGCCGGGCCGCGGATCTGGCGGGCGGCCTGGTCGTAGGCGCGCGCCGCCTCCTCGGCCGTGTCAAACGTGCCGAGCCACCTGTGACGGACGGGAGGTGCATGGCCCCGCGACTCGATCGCTCACCCTGTGGAGGTGGGTGAGGAGACGGATCGTGGGCCAAAGTAGCGTGCAGCAACGCACGCCACGGACCTGCGCGCGCCGAGGTTGGGGTCGCGGATCTCGGCCGCCCACTTGCCCCAGGGCCGCTGCCGCACGCCGCGGTACGCCTTGGCGGCGGCCGAGGACGACGCCGCGCCGCCGCTGCCGCGGCCGTCGTCCTGCGAGGCCTTCTTGCTCTGCGGGCGCACGCACGCACGCACGCACGCACGCCCGCCGCGGACACACAGTTCAACCAGCGGCGCACGAGCCACCACCGCCTTGTGAGCTCGTCTGGCCATGGGCCCAGAAGAGGCTCCACAGCGGGGCGGACGAGGCGAACGAGTCGCACCTTGCTTCGCTTGCGCGGGCTGCGTTGCTCGTCCTCGTCGGACGCCTGCTCAGAGCCAGAGTTGCTGGCCTGGCGCTGCTCAAGCGCCGCCCTGCCGCCGCCTCCTCCTCCAGCTGTGCTCGAAAAGTGCGGCGCCAGCGGCGGCGGCGGCGGCGGGACGTTTGGCAGGCCGGCCGTGGTGGAGGAGGCGGCGTAGGGCGCCAGCGCCGCCGCCATGGCGGCGGCCGCCGCGCCCATCGAGGGGTGGTGCTGCGCGTAGCTGTGCGGCAGGTGCACGGACGGCGGGGGCGTCAACCGCGGCGCCAGGACGGGCGGCGCGCGCGGCCCCTGGCCGCCCTTGCCAGTGGCCCCGGCCGTCGTTGCGGCGTTGGGCGCGGGCGAGAGCACTTGGGGCGTGCCGGGGCCCGCGCTCGTGGCCATCTTGTCGAGCTGTTGTTCTTGTGTTGCGGTGAGCAGGAGACGCAGCCTGCGGCGAGCGCGCGAGGCGCGGCGTGCCGTGAAAAGGGTGAAACCCGACCGCGCGCGGACGCGAACAACCGCAACGGGCGCCCAGGGACCACCGCCGCCGTGCCGCGGATGGGATCACGATCGCCGCGCGAAGCAGGCTGCGTTGCTGCGCGAGCTGCTCGGCATCGCGGCATCGCGCTCCAGCGCAACGCGCGAGCAGCAGCTGCAACGCTGCTGCTCAGGCGCCTCTGCTCGCCGTGCAAGCGCTCGCTGCGTCACCTCCTCAAGCTGATTGCTGCGCGCGCGCGAGTTGCCCCACCGGCTGCACCGTGCACGCCGTGACGACCATGAGCGCAGCTCCCCCGAGCGTGCGCGAGAGAGCAGGAGAGCGAGGTGGCGCACCTCGCGTGTGGATCAGGGCGTCGTGTACGAGCAGCGACGACAAGGCGTGCTCAAGGTGAGGCTTCTGCGGGGCTGCAGACGGTGGTCCCGATGGAGCGCCAGGTTGCGGGAAAGGTGCTCTTCAGCAGGACTGAGCTGTGCACACCGTGCAGCTCCACCCTGCAGTGCTCCACAGCAGCCTGCAGCTGCACAACACGACCTGACGCGCCGAGGGCGAGAGGGGCGGCTCGCCCGCGAGGTCTACGCGCATGCGGCCCCCTCGCCGCGGTAGCATTCGCTGCGCGGGCCAGGGCGTGGTCACGATGGAGCGGCTGGGCACGCTGAGGCGGCTGATCACCCGAGCTGTGGCCCCACCCTTGCGGTGCGTGCCACGGCGTCATGAGTGCCCGCCCCACGCCAGCCCACAGCGCGCAGGATGACGCCCGCGTGCAGCATCCGGCACGCGGTCACTCTTGCGTGTGGCCAGCAGCTCTCCGATGGACCGATGGAGCCTCAGGTCGACTGATGCATGACCGCAAGTGCGGCAAGAGGCGCACGCGTGGTGCGCCGGTGCGTGATGGCTCCTCGCAGGGAGTCCCAGGCGGCCGTGCAGCTGCTCGTCGAGGTGCTGCAGCCCGGCCCCCTCCAGGTGGGTGACTGGCTCGTGCGCCACGAGCTGAGCGCAGCACCGCAGCGGGAGACGGCGCGGCGGCGTCCTGGCCGCACCAGCCCCCGTGCACACCAATTGCGGCGCTGGCCTGCCGCCGTGCCTTGCTCGATGATGGTGGCCTCTCCTCTGCAGGGCCGGGCGGGGCAGTGGGAGCACGCGCGGCGGCAGGAGGCCGAGGCTGCCGTCGCACGAGCCGTCAGCAACTGGAAGGAGATTGAGTACCTGGGTGACCGGCAACGGCGAGAGCAGCAGCAGAAGCTTGTTGGCGCCGAGCATCAACAACTCCAGCAAAGCAGCGCCGCTGCTGGCGACTAGCGACAGTGAGCGGCTAGCACGGGCACGCAATCACGCGATGTGCGCGGCGGCTGTTGTTGGCGAGTGGGAAAGAGCAGTGGCAGAGCGTGTGTCAGCGTAGTGCTGCTGCCGTGCGCCTGGTCTGGCTCATGCTCTGTGCTCGTTGCCATCGTTGGGACCGTGCCTGGTGCTTGTCTTCTTCCTCTGCGCCATGGCTGAAGGTGCAAGGCACGTCCCCTCTCCGCGCTCCTCTCCTCCTCTCCGGTGCGCTCCCATCACTAGCTGTCGCCGCTCGAACTTCCGCACCGCCTTCCATCTCGCGCGCACGCTCTGGATCGCAAACACGCGTGTGTTTGCGTCGACTGCAACGAGCGCCACGAACGCCGCGATGGACCACAAGGTGTGAGCGCGTCGTCGTCCCCCGCCAGCGGCACCACCCAGGTCGCACAACCAGACACGCAGGCACGGCTGTGCTGCTGCAGCCAGCAGCGTGTCGGCTCATCTCTCTGCACGCGGTGACGCGCAGGACCGCGTGCGGAGCCACTATGATGCACACGCGGGCAACAACGTCTCCACGCGCGAGGTGCGCATGCGCGCGTCAGCAATCCTGCGGGCAGGGGGAGCTTCTTCGCGAGTGTGCTCCCCCTTCCTGCCGGTACCACCTGCATGCGCACGTGCAGGCGCTGCAGCAGCGGCGGCAAGGCGCCGCGCTGCCCCTCAAGCTCTTCCACAACGACATCAAGCGCAGGCTGCTGGCCAAGTGCGCGTGCGGCAGTGCAACGCTCGTTTGCACGACGCGCACTGGGCTCTGGGCGCACACGGCCCCTGGGCTGCCCTCCGCCCGCAGGTTTGCGCGCCGCGGCTGCTCCCTGCTGGACCTGTGCTGCGGGCGGGGCGGCGACCTGCAGAAGTGGCGGGACTGCGGGGTGCGGTACGTGTACGGCGTCGACATCAGCCGCAACGAGGTGGACGAGGCCATGCGGCGGTACCAGGAGATGCTGCAGGACGCGCAGCGGCGCAAGCGACGTGAGGCAGCAGGAGTGTCCCTTCAGGCGCCGTGCTCGCAGCCATGCTCGCTCGCTTGCAGCAGCTCCCTCCTGGTGAGCCCCTGGTGTGTGCCGCCGCCGCGCCTGATGCAACATGCGTGCAGCCGTGGACCTGGAGGCGCAGTTCGAGTGCTCCACCGTGCTGGGCGAGGAGGAGTTTGAGGCCGACGGCGGGCCCTTTGACGTGGTGACGTGCATGTTCGCCATGCACTACTTTTTCGAGTCGGAGCGCAAGCTCCGCATGTTCGTCCGCAACGTCTCGCGCAACCTCAAGCCAGGTGCGTGGTGGCTGGTTCTCGCTTTCGCGTGGCGTGCCCTGGAAAGGGACGGGCACCGCAACAGGAGGGTGGGGAGGGACCTGGACCTGCATGGGTGGCGCCTGCTGCAAAGCGCAGGCGGTGTGTTCATCGGCACCATCCCGGACGGCAAGCGCATCCTCTGGCACCTGGGCGGCAAGGCGCAATTCAACACCAAGCACCTCAAACTGGAGAAGCGGTGGGAGGTGAGGGTGAGGCGGCGCTGGGCGCTGGGGTGTTTTGGGGTGCGAGCGGCAGCGACGGCTGCTGCCCTCCACGGTCAGGGCGGCGGGGTGCAAAGCGACGCTGCGTGGCTGGCGCTGCTGGCGTGTTCCGCAGGGCGACCATCACAAGCAGCAGGCGTTTGGCAACGCGTACCTGTGGGACCTGCACGACACGGTCACTGCCAGTGCGTGCGGCTGTGCACTCGTGGGCCCACTCCTCCCGCAGCAGCCGGTCGTAGAGTCTGGGCGCGTGTGTGTTGTGTCAATGCGCGGCGTGCGCAGGCGTGGACGAGCGCAGCGAGGGGTCTGTCGAGTTCCTCACCTTCACGCAGCCCATCACGCGCATCGCCGCGCACTACGACATGCTGCCCGTGCTGAGCTACGAGGACCCCCAGCTCGAGGGGTGAGAGTGGTGTGGCGGCGGTACGAGGGGCTGGCTAGCTAGCTGCCGCCCGCACGCGCGTGGGGGTGCACCAGGGATGGGACTCGTCCCCGCGCCCTGGTGTGCCGCACGCGGGCGTGGGGAGCACCTTGCGCCGCTCGGGGGATCAGTGATGCTCGCCGTGCCGCCCAGCGTGCGCACGGCACCCACTCGGAGATGGGCGCTTGCTTTCTGGGGCGGCCTCGAAATGCGCATTGCATAGACTCCTGCCCTGCCCCTCTCCCTGCCCACGCAGGCTGTTTGAAGAGGAGGACGGCGGGGTGCCCTTCAAGCACTTTTTCCCCCAGTTCCCCCCCGAGACGGACATGTCGCTGGCCGTCGCCTCGTCCTGCTTCATGGCCTTTGTCTTCCGGTGAGGCAGTTGGATCCGGCCCGCCTGCACCGTTGTCACCGCTCGTGAGGGCCGGATGCCCGCGCCGGCATCCCGCCGTCCCCGCGCGGCGCGCTCCCGACTCCCAGCACCGCACAGGTGACGCTGCCATGACCGCGTGCTCTGCACGCAGGAAGCTGGACGTGGGCGAGGAGATGCCCATCCTGGAGCCGCCCCTCATCAAGACCATCCCGCTGCTGGAGCAGCAGCAGCAGCAGCAGGAGGAGCCGGGCGGCGATGAGCCCCTGCAGGACGGCGGCGCGGAGGAGGAGGGCGGCGAGGACGGGCGGGCGGCCAAGCGCGCCCGGCTGGGGGACGCGCCCGCCGAGCTAGAGGAGGGGGAGGACGGCGGCGGGCACCTCGACGGCCAAGCGGCGGAGCAGGAGGGGCACCATCACGGCTACGACAGGATAGACCAGCAGCAACAGGAGGAGGAGGGGGAGCAGGGAGGCGATGACGGAGAGGTCGAGGACATCTGACGCGTCCACCCTGCGCCCTCGCCATGCAAGACGACGCCAGCGCGCCCTACGTTCGTCGCAAGTCAGAGCTCGATGACTGCAGCAGCAGAGATTTAGCCTGCAGGTGTTGTGCTGCTGCCCTGCGGCGCGCGGCTGCAGCAGCACGTGGGCGGCCTGCGCTGGGCGAGCAGCAGCGCCAGCTAGTGCCACCCGCGTACAGCCGCCGCCAGACAAGCTGAGCACGGCAAGATGTTCAAGATCCTGCTCAAGCAGGATGAGGCCAGGCGCCAGGAGCAGGAGTACCGCGAGGAGCAGGAGGAGCAGCACGAGACTCGCGACTCGCAGCGGCGCACGCTGGGCCGTGCCTCCCGCGCGCTCGAGCGCATCAGCCGTCGCTGGGGCGAGCCGTCCGCGCAGCAGCCCGCCGAGTTCCCGGACGAGCTCGAGCCGGAGCGCACGCACTGGGAGCCCACCGCCGCGCACCAGGCGCTGCAGCAGCAGCAGGAGCAGGAGCGGCTGCTGCAGGGGCCAGCGGACCACCGCGATGACCCCATCGCAGGCCTGCACATCCTCGACGGTGAGGGCAAGCGACGGTGACGCCCGCCGCTTGCTGCACACCCGCCACGTCCCAAAGACACGCGCATCCCCCTGCACGGCGAACACAGGCGACGTGCACCAACACGGCGACGAGGACCTGCTGCACCTGCACCACCTCCACCAAGCCGTCACCATCCACGACGCCGACGCCGACCCCACCGCAGCGGCTGCCGCGGCAGCCGCCGCGGCGCTCTCCTCCAGCGGCGCGGCCACCGCCGACGCGCCCAGCTCTGGCAGCCCCCACGCCTACTACGCCTCAGGCCCCGACGCGCCGCCCGGCGGCAGCGTGCCGCTGCTCCCGCCCTCCTCCCTCGGCGCCCCGCCCACCGACGGCGGCGACGGCGCGCCCGGCGGCAAGCGGGATCGGCGCGGCAGCGGCGGCAAGCCCCGCGCCCCCGCCGCCGCCGCCGCCGCCGCCGCCAGCAAGAAGGCGCTGCAGCACACTTGGCTGCGCATCGACATGCTGGGGCGCACCAGCCTGGTGACGACGGACAAGCACCGGCTGGCGCTCAAGCTGGGCGTGCAGCCGCGCGACCTGCGGATGCTGGACGCGGCGCTGGCGTCCGTGAGCCCTCAGACCATCCTGGACCGCGAGCGCGCCATCGTGGTGAACCTGGGGCCCGTCAAGTGGTGAGCGAGGCGCTGGTGCCTGGGGGCGCGGGGCGAGCGGAGCGCTGGGGTCGGGCGTTGGGCCCTATTTCAAGGGGTGAGGGAGGGGACGCTGGGTGGGTGGGTGGGTGTGGAGCGGGACGACCCACCGTGCCCCAGATCCTGCCCTCGCCGCGCGCACACAACCGCCCCGCACTGAGAGTGTGCGCTTGTGTGCACCTCGCCGTGCCGCCGCCTGGCGCAGCATCATCACGCTCGAGTACGTGCTGGTGGTCAACCCCGGCGACGAGGCGGCCAAGCCCTTGATCCAAACCCTAACCGACAAGCTGGCCAACCCCATGCACGTGGGCAAGGTGCGCGCCGCCGCCGCAGCTCCGTCAGCCGAGCGCGCTGCGCCGCGCGCGCTGCTCTCTCACGTCACACGCCGCCTCGCTCGTCTTCCTGGCTTGCTGGCGCGCCCCATCAACGCAGGTCATTTCGTACCCCGGGCTGTCGGCGCTGTCCAGCGTTCGCTCGCGGCTGCAGCCGCCCGGCAGCATGCTGGGGGCGCCAGGCGGCGGCGGCGGCGGCGGCGGCGGCGGCGGGTCGTCGTCGGGCCTGACGAGCGCGTCGGGGTCGCACACGGCGGGGCAGCAGGCCATTGGGCTGAGCTTTGAGCTCAAGGTGCTCGAGATTTGCCTCGACCTCGTGAGTGTGTGTTGCCTCCTTTTCGGGGGGGGGGGGGCGGCGGGGGGGGACTGGGAGGTTTGCGCCCTCCTTTGCGTGGTGCTGCTCATTCAGTGTGGCTGTGCGTGGGACCGGTGCAGCCAGCATGCGGAGCGGGCAGGGCCTTTGCAGGGGCCGCGTTGCGGACGCGTGCTCGGGGGAGCAGCGGCAAGCGGGGAGTGTTGCGTGCTGGTGTCCGTGCGCCGCAGACGGTGGGCGCGATGGACACCGAGGCTCGG
>VFQP010002451.1_pt1 | contig 20641 bp, 22 predicted proteins | sample 3512351 | NCBI WGS metagenome assembly VFQP01 (sample SAMN10412372, study PRJNA504923) | tailings metagenome | isolation source: Relicate 1 Philex TSF1 revegetated site | place: Philippines: Tuba, Benguet | collected 2017-08-29
CCCATCGGCGGACATGTAGGTGGCGGTGCGTTCGGCGGTGCTCGACATGGCTGGTTCACTCCCTGCAGTTGTGCGAGTATGCCGTCACCGCCAACGGAGTGCGAGTTTCCGCTTGATCGAGTCAGCCACCGACCCCGTGCCGGGCCGTTGGGCCACCTTGAAGGACGCCGCAGGTGTACTCGAAACCGAGCCGGCCGATCTGCTCAAGCAGGTCAAGAAGGGCCGGCGGCGCGCCACCAAGATCGGCAACAACTGGTTCGTCTACCTCGATGCCGAGGTTCAGGCAGCGGCGGCGGAGCGCGAGCGCAAGCACCGCGACAGGCAGACGCAGCGCAAGGAAGCGCTGCGGCGATTGCAGGCCGAGAATGAGAGCCTGCGCGAGGCGCTGGACCGCGCCCGGGTCGCGGCTCCCGAACAATCCGCTCACCCCGGTCTCGGCCGTGAGCTCGCGCCGTTGCTCGAGGGCATCGAGCGGCATCATCGCGGCATGACCGCCGAGATCGAGTTCCTGCGTGCGGAACTGGTCGCCACGCGGCAGCAGCACGCCGAGGAAATGCGCCGCAAGGACATCCTGTTGCAGCAGGCGCACAAGACCCTGCAGGAGGTCGTCAAGCTCGGGCCGCCTGCCCAGGGAGCCGCGCCGCCGCCGGCCGCCGAGGTGGCGTCGCTGCGCGAGGACCAGGCGCGGATGTCACGGGTCCTGGGCGAGATGTCGCAGCTGTTGTCGGTGATGTACCGCCGGTTGCGGCAGGGTGCCTAGCGCCGGTTGCCCTTGATGAAGTATTCGACCGGGATGATCTTCACCAGCGTTTCGCCGGGGATCTCGTCGGGCACCGAGGGGAAAGGCGAGGCGCGCTGCACGAGCTTGACCGCGTCCTCGTCCAGCATCGGCGTGCCACACGACTTGTAGAGCTTCACGTCCAGCGCCTTGCCCTTGCGGTCGATGGTGAACTGCACCAGCGGCGTTCCCTCGAGGCGCTGGGCGCGGGCCTGGCTGGGATAACGGTGGTGCCGCAGCAGCCACGCCTGCAGCCGCGCATTGTAGTCGTTGGTGGCGCGCGCGTCGGTTGGCTTCGGCGCCGGCGGAGGCGGCGCGGGGGGCGGCGGCTCGGGCGTGTGGGCTTCGGCCACCGAGGTCGCGGCACTGGCGATCACCGCCGGCGGCGGCTCCATCACCGGGGGCGGCGGCTCGGGCGGAGGCGGCGGGGCTTCCTTCACCACCGGCTTGGGCGCAGGCTTGGGCTCGGGTTTCGGCTCCTCCACCTTCGGCGCGGGCGGCGCCGGTGGTGGCGGCAGCGTCAGGGTGATGGGGATTTCCCGTGGCTCGGGCGGCGGCGCGCTCGATGGCATGCTCATGGCGATGCCGACGCCCGCGGCATGCAGGACGAGCGCGATCGCCGTCGATACGTGCCGGACCGATGCCATGGTCGCTACGGCGCGGGAGGATGCTCGGCGATCAGCGAGATCTTGGCGAAGCCGGCTTCGCCGACCTTGCCCAGCAGATCCATCACCGTGCCGTAGTCCACGCCCTTGTCGCCGCGCACGAAGATCACCTCGCTACCGCGCGTCGGTGCGAGGCCGCGCAGTTTCGTGCGCAGGTCGTCGAGCGAGAGCTGCGCATCGTCGAGGAAGATCGCGCCGTCCCGGTTGATGCTGACCACCATCGGCTTCTCGGGACGGTCCAGATTCTGGGCGGTCACCTTGGGCAGCTCGAGCGGCACGTTTGACAGCATCAGCGGCGCGGTGATCATGAAGATGATCAGCAGCACCAGCATGACGTCGACCAGCGGCGTCACGTTGATCTCGGCCAGCGGCTTGTAGCCGCCTCCGTCCTCGAAGCCCGGCGGCTCCAGCAGTCCCCCGGCCATGTCAGGCGGTCCTGCGCAGCGCGGGATGGGCTTCGGCGCGGATCAGGCCCTTGGCGATGGTGACGATCTGGGCGTTGATCTCTTGCCCGATGCGGCCTATGTCGACGGCCAGCTTGTTGTAGCCCAGCACGGCCGGGATCGCCGCGGCGAGACCGATGGCGGTGGCAAACAGCGCTTCGGCGATGCCGGGGGCGACGACGGCGAGACTGACATTCTGCGAGGCCGCGATGCCGGCGAAGCTGTGCATGATGCCCCACACTGTGCCGAACAGGCCGATGAAGGGCGCGGCCGAGCCCACCGTCGCCAGGAACGGAAGGCCAGGCTCGACCTTGCGGAGTTCCGCCGCAAGCGCGAGTCGCATGGCCCGCTCGATCCGGTCGCGGATTTCGGTGCGGCTCTCGTCGCCCAGCCGGTCGGCGGCTTCGGCGTGGGCCGCTTCCAGGATCACCTTGCCGATCCCATCGACGCCGGTTGCGGGCGCGCCGCGTGCGATATCCTGCAACTGGTTGACCTGCTTGCGTAATCCACGCAGCCGGATGGCTTTTTCGATGATCACCGACCAGCACATCACCGACAGCAGGACGAGCAGGAGGATGACGCCTTTGACGACCGGGCTGGCTTGCCAGAACAGCGTCCAGATCGACAGGTCTTGATGCATCGGCATGGCCTGGGTTCGAGCAGTTGATCGAGTCCCCAAGCTTATTGTGTAAGTGCGAGTGATTTGCAACTATCAAATTCGAGAGGGCCGGCTCGGCCTCTCAGGTGTGGAAGCCGAAATGCCACGCCAGCTGGCTCAGCGCCATCAGGATGGTGTAGCCGGTGAGCCCGAACGCCAGGGCGATGCCGAACACCTTCAGATGGCGCTTGATGCGGGTCCAGGGGCTCATGGCATCCTCGGGGCCAGATCGGGCCGGGCCACGCCGTTGAGGATGACGCGCCCGTCGCGGACAAGTGCCTCCAGCACATAGAAGTCGCCATCCCGGCGCACCACCGATTCCCGCTCCATCCGGGCGAGGTCGGTATGCGCGGTCGTGGCCGCCAGCCGGGCGACGGTGTCCTCGGGAAGGTCCCGTCCGGCCTCGCGCAACCGGGCACGCAGGGCGCGGGCGCTGTCACGGGTCAGCGCCCATACCAGCGCATCGGCCGACACCCGCGCCTTGAGCGATCCTTCGAGCCGCTTGATCACCCGGTCGACCGAGGAATAGTCGAGCGGCGCATCGCCTCCGAAGCCCAGTTCGCCACTTGCGGTCGCCGTGCCCGTGGGCATGGTGATGGCGACGTTCTCGAGATAGAGCCGGGTCTGGGGCCGGATGATCGCCAGCGCCTTCTCGCTCATCATGCGCTGCATCTCGACCTCCTGCTGGGGCTCCGGCAGGCCGGTCGCGACGATGCGGACGAAGTCGCCGTAGAGCGCGCCCAGCACGTTGCCGTCGAGCCGCGCGAGGCGCAACCGGCCAGTGCTGCCGGTCATCTTGATCTCGTCATAGTCGAGCGCATCGACCTTCTGGTCGATGGCGAGGGTGACGTCGCCGCCCTTGCCGTCGATGCTCAGCGCCGTCGTACCCTTGTAGATCGCGAACGGGCCGTCGATGTTGAGCGCCACGGCGGTGCGCAGTTCCACCGGCGCCGAGAACAGTCCGGTCAGCGACTGGCCCAGGAAGCGATCCAGGATCGCCTGCTGGCGCAGCGGCTCGTCGGCGTCGCGGAACTGGTTGAACAGGTCGTAGGCGTCATCCAGCGCATCCGCCGACAGGTTGTTGACCTCGAGAGTCCAGGCGCTGGGGCCCAGGCTGCCGCCCTCGAACTCGGCGGCCTTTACGCCGAACACAGCACTGGCGTCGATGCGGTCGGCGCCGTCGGGCGCGGCCTTCACCTCGTATTCCACCCCGTCGAAGCGTGCGGACTCGACCGCGTCGGGGTTGATGAACCGGATTTCTCCCGCGTGCGCGTCGGTGGTGCCGAGCCAGAGATGCCGGCCACGCTTCTTCTGGTCGCTTCGGATCGACATGTCGCGCAGCAGCAGCAGGCGGTCGTTCGCCTCCCATTTGAACAGCGGCATGTCGAGGCGGACGTTGAACGCCTTCCGCTCGGTGGCGAGACGTCCCGACGCGCCGTCCCATTGCACCGAACTGTGCGGCCCCATGGCGCCGGTGAAATCGGGATTGCTGACCAGGGTCGTCGAGCGGCCGAAGAGGCCGAAAGTGGTTTTGAAGGTCAGGAATGGCTTGCCCTGGAGATACTGGGTCAACAGCGTCTCGATCACCTCCGGCAGCCGGAGTTCGGTCTCGGCATGGGCGAAGCCGATTTTCGGAAATTCGGCGCGCGGCAGGATCGGGCCGTGGGTAATGGTGTGATCGAACCGGATCTCGAAGGCCGTGCCCGGTGCGAAACCCAGCGTTTGCTCAAGTGTGTCGGCGTACTGACCCTCGAGCACCAGCTTGCTCGTCGCGTGGGAGCTGAACCAGCCGCGGTCGAAGCTGACCAGCTCGATCCGGTATGCGCCCTGTTGCGAGATGGTCTTCAGCGTGGAGCGCAGCGACGCCTCGGCCGAATAGCCAACCAGCGCCGGCAGCACGAGCAGAATCGCGGCGATGATGCCAAGCGCAGCAATGGCGCCCGCGACACCACGCTTCATCCGATTCCTCCCGGCCACGATATTGTTTTTCTTATTGTTACCCGGCTGCCGGGGGTTTGTCAGCGCTGTCGGCGGGCCGGCGTTCGCCAAGCCGACTTTAATCGGCGGGTGTGACAACTTTGCCCGGGTTGAGGATGTTGTCCGGATCGAGCGTCCGCTTCAGCCTGTGCATCAGGTCGATCTCGACGGCGCTCTTGTACCGGAGGATTTCCTCGACCTTCAACTGACCGACGCCGTGTTCGGCGCTGATGCTCCCACCGAGCATGGCGGCGATGTCGTGCACCCGCTCGCTCATGGCATCCCACCCAGTTAGAAAGACCTGTTTATCCATGTTGATTGGCTGGCTTACGTTGAAGTGGATATTGCCGTCGCCCATGTGCCCGAACGGCACCGGACGGCAACCCGGAACCAGCGCCTCGACCGCCGCCGAAGCGGTCTCGATGAATTCGGGAATGCGGGCGATGGGCACCGAGATGTCATGCTTGATGCTGCCACCCTCGTATTTCTGGGATTCGGACAGGTCCTCGCGCAGCTTCCAGAGTTCGGCGCGCTGGGTTCCCGATTGCGCCAGCACGGCGTCGGTGATCAATCCTTCGTCTAGCGCCCGCTCAAGCAGCGCTTCCATGGCGTGCCTGAGATCGTCTCCGGCGGCGGCCGTGGTCAGGTCGATCAGCACGTACCATGGCGACGGCGCGGCGAGCGGGTCGCGGTTACCCGCCATGTGGCGTGTGACGAAGTCGAGGCCGATCCGTGGGATCAGCTCGAAGCTGCTGACCCGGTCCCCCGAGGCTTCCTTTGCCAGCGACAGCAGCGCCACCGCGCGGGCGACGTCTGGAACCGCCACAATCGCGGTTTCCTGCTGCTTCGGCGCGGGGAAGAGCTTCAGCACTGCGGCCGTTATGATGCCGAGCGTGCCCTCGGAGCCCAGGAAAAGCTGCTTGAGATCGTAGCCTGTGTTATCCTTGCGCAAGGCCTTGAGGCCATTCCAGATCCGGCCGTCCGCGAGCACCACCTCGAGGCCGAGAACCAGGTCGCGCGCATTGCCGTAGCGCAGTACCGCGTTGCCGCCCGCATTCGTCGACAGCACGCCGCCGATCTGCGCCGAGCCTTCCGAGGCAAGGCTGAGCGGGAACAGCCGCCCGGCGTCCGCCGCCGCCAACTGTGCCGCCGCGAGGGTGCACCCAGCCTCCATCGTCATCACAAAGCCTTGCGGATCAACGCCTCTCACTCTGTTCAGCCTGCTCAGGGACAGCACGATCTCGCCGGCGCCGGAATGTGGCATGGCGCCGCCGCACAGACCGGTATGGCCACCTTGCGGTACCAGTTTCAGGCCGTGTCTGGCGCAATGCCCGACCACGTCCGCGACCTGATAGGTGTCACGCGGCCGGGCGACGAGCGGTGTGTCGCCGTGCCACCGGTCGCGCCATTCGGTGAGATAGGGCGCCATCTCCGCGGGATCGTCGATATAGCCGCCGGGGCCGAGCAGGGCCTTCAATGCGTCGATGGCATCGCTCCGGCTCATGGCCGTCCCTCGCGCGGCGCGGCGGCGCGGCGCAGCCGGTCGTTGACGGCCAGCCCGAGGCCGGTTTCCGGGATCGGCATGACGGCGATGGCCGTGATGCCAGGATGATCGAGCGCACGCAGCATGGCGAAGAGGTTAGCGGCGGCCTCGGCGGTGTCGCCCGAGGGGCTGAGGTTCAGGGTGATCGCAGCGCCCGGAAGCGGCCGGCCGAAGGCCAGCAATGCCTCGCCCTCGCGGATATCGGCGGCATCCAGCCGCACACCGGCGACGGGCGCGTAATGGCTGCCCAGCTGGCCGGGGGCGGTGATCGCATCGCCATGGGCGCGCCGCGCCAGCGCGACACCCGCCAGATCCTCGATATCCTCGGCGGCGATGCCGCCGGGGCGCAGCAGCACCGGCGTTTCGCCCTCGAAGCCGATGATGGTTGATTCCAGCCCGACCTGGCACGGGCCGCCGTCGACCACCAGCGCAACCGGCAGTTCCTCGACGACGTGACGCGCGGTGGTCGGGCTCACATGGCCCGACCGATTGGCACTCGGGGCGGCGAGTGGACCGAAGGCGCGCAGGATCTCCCGGGCGGCCGGATGAGCCGGCATGCGGATCGCCAGCGTGTCGAGGCCGGCCGATGCGAGGAGCGACACGGGGCAGTTGGGCCGGCGCGGCAGCACCAGCGTCAGCGGACCGGGCCAGAACCGAGCGGCGATCCGCCGGGCCAGCGGCGTCATCTCGACCAGCGTCTCGGCGAGCGCCATGTCGGCAACGTGGATGATCAGAGGGTTGAAGGTGGGGCGGCCCTTCATCTCGAAGATCCGCGCCACCGCCCGGTCGTCGCACGCGTCGGCGGCGAGGCCGTAGACCGTCTCGGTCGGCAGGCCAATGGGCTGGCCGGCGCGCAGCAGTGCGACGGCGCGCGCCGTGGTTGCCGGGCCGGCCTTGAAGATCGCGTGTTCGTTGGTCGCGGGGCTGCTCATAACCAGCATTGTTTAGAACAAAACGCGGTTGGTTTCGCGATTCTTCCTCTCTAGGATGCCCGGCAATTGATACCGCTCGGTAAAATCGTGGATAAGCCCAGCCTCACCTATCCGTTCGAAGAGTTGCCGCCGGCCGGCACAACGCGCGAGATCGCGCCGGGCATCCGGTGGTTGCAGATGCCACTGCCCTTCGCGCTCGATCACATCAACCTCTACCTGATCGAGGACGGCGAAGGCTGGGTGCTGGTCGATACGGGCATCCGCGGTGACGTGACGCGCGAGCACTGGATGCAGGTGATCGAGACCGGTCTCGACGGCAAGCCGATCACCCGAGTCGTCGCCACCCACATGCATCCGGACCACCTCGGCCAGGCGGGCTGGCTGTGCCGGCATTTCGACGCGCCGCTGCTGATGAGCCGCACCGAGTACTTCTACGCCCGCACCTTCTCGGGCGAGAACGCGCGGGTGCTGCCGCCCGAGGCGATCAAGTTCTACGAACGCGGCGCCGTTCCGGAATCGATCATGGCCGATATCCGCGCCCGTGGTTGGGGCGGATTCAGTAATAATGTCGAGCCGCTGCCGGTCGGCTATCACCGGCTTATCGATGGTCAGGTGCTGACCATCGGTGGGCGGACCTGGCGCGTCGTCACCGGCAGCGGCCATTCCCCCGAGCATGTCTGCCTGTTCTGCGACGAGCTCGACGTGCTGATCTCGGGCGACCAGGTGCTGCCGCGCATCACCTCGAACGTCAGCGTCAACGCCAACGAGCCCGAGGAAGACCCGCTGCACTATTGGCTGGAGTCTCACCACAAATTCCTGTCGCTGCCCGACACCGCGTTCGTGCTGCCGTCGCACAACCGGCCGTTCTACGGCCTCCACACGCGGCTGCATTACCTGATCGACCATCACGAAGACAGGATGCTGGCCTGTGAGGAGAAGTGCGTCACTCCGCAGACCGCTTTCGACCTGCTGCCGGTGATGTTCTCGCGCGAGTTGGATTCGTTCCAGACCATGCTGGCGCTGGGCGAGTGCATCGCCCACCTGCATTGCCTGATGGGCCGTGGCCGGCTGGAGCGCACGCTGGATCAGGATGGCCGCTACCGCTATCGCAGCATCGACCCGAACCTGCCGGCGCGCGCCGATCCCGAAGGCCACGACAGCCCGGATCTAGCCCCGATCATGGTTTAGCCGGGCTCGACCGCCAGCACCTCCAGTGCCCTGTCGGTTTCCGCCCAGCTGCGCCAGGCGATGCGCTGTCCCGGACGCAGTCCCAGCAATGCGGCGCCGATCGGGGTCAGTACCGAAATCCGGCCCTGGTCGATATCCTCCTCGCGCGGATAGGCGACGGTCACCGTCCGTTGATGGCCGGTGACGAGGTCACGGTAGGTGACGCGCGAATGCAGCCGGACCGCGTCGCCCGGCATATAGGAGTCGGGCACCACGTCGGCGCGATCGAGTTCGTGCTCCAGGAAGTCCATCACCTCGGACAGTGCGCCACCCCGCGCGTTGGCGAGGTTGCTCAGATAATCGAAGTCGGTTTCCGCGATGATGATGGGCGGGAAGAGGTCGGTCATGCTCATGATCCTTCTGCGCGCGGATATCGCGCGGGCGGCGCGTGGCGCCGGTTCGGGGTTCGGTCGGTGGATCGGCCCCGGAAGCGGAAGGCGCGCTAGGCGCGGCTGTCCGGGGCGGGCGTGCCGGATCTGATGTGACCGGCGCGGGCGCAGAAGCGGATATGACGGCAGGACCTGCTCATGATGGTAAAATGGTCCCGGCGGACCGCTAAGGCAAGCCGCTCGGCACATCAGGGGATTGGCAAAAGGCTCCGTCGGTCACATCTTCCGGGTAAGCGGCGACAAGCCGCGTGAGTGGGAGGAGGCCTTCATGACGGGACCGGCGCCGCGGATCGACCGGCGATGCGGGATTTAGGCATGGATCGTCCGTGGCTGGCGCACTATCCGCCGAACGTCGACTGGCATCAGGATTTCGAGGCGCGCCCGGTCTATGCCGCCCTCGATTCCGCTGCCGCCCAGTGGCCGGACAACGTTCATCTCGACTTCTTCGGCCGCGCGTTTTCCTATCGCGAAACACTCGATCTCGTCGCCCGCGCCGCGAAGGGGTTCCAGAAGCTGGGCGTTCGCAAGGGCGTCAAGGTCGGGCTGTTCCTGCCAAATTGCCCGCAGCAGGTGATCAGCTATTTCGCCGTGCTCAAGGCCGGCGGCACGGTGGTGAACTTCAGCCCGCTCTACTCCGAGCACGAATTGCTCGCCCAGGTCGAGGATTCCCACACCGACATCATGGTGACGCTCGACCTGGCGCTACTTTATCCGAAGGCGCGCGCCATCCTCGACAAATGCAGCCTGAACGCCCTGGTGGTGTCGCGCCTCTCCGACGCCATGCCGGTGCTGAAAGGCACGGCGTTCCGGCTGCTGCGGCGCAAGGATATCGCGCCGCGCCGCTGGGACCAGCGGCAGCGCTCGTGGCACGATCTGCTGGACAATGACGGTGTCTTCGAGCCGGCGAGCATCGACCCGCTCGAGGACATCGCCGTGCTGCAATATACGGGCGGCACCACGGGCATGCCCAAGGGTGCCATGCTCACGCACGGCAACGTCTACATCAATGGCTGCCAGAACCGTGCCTGGTTCCCCGACTTCATGCCGGGCGAGGAGACCACGATCGGCGCGCTGCCATTCTTCCATGCCTTCGCGATGACCACGATTCTGGTGATGGGCACGATGACCGGCTGCCGCATCGTGCTGCACCCGAAGTTCGAGCTCGACGCGGTGGTGAAGGATGTCATCGCCAAGCGGCCCAGTTCGCTGCCGGGCGTGCCGACCATGTTCACGGCGCTCGCCAACCATCCGAAGGTGAACCGGAGTTCCTTCGGTTCGGTGCGCTGGGCCATGTCGGGCGGCGCGCCCCTGCCCGGCGAGGTGCGCCAGCATTTCGAGACCGTCACCGGCGTGAAGATTCTCGAAGGCTATGGTCTCACCGAATGCTCGCCCACGGCCACCTGCGGGCCGGAGGTGGGCGTCAACAAGCAGGGCTCGATTGGCCTGCCGCTGCCGGCGACCGACATCGTCATCGTCGACCGCGACGATCCGCGAAAGGTGCTGCCGGTTGGGGAAACCGGCGAGATCTGCATCGCCGGGCCCCAGGTGATGAAGGGCTACTGGCAGAATCCGGCCGCGACGGCCGAGGTCATCGTCGATGGCCGCCTCCGCTCGGGCGACGTGGGCTACATGGATGCCGACGGCTACACCTTCATCATCGACCGGATGAAGGACCTGATCCTGGTGGGCGGCTTCAACGTGTTCCCGCGCTATGTCGAGGAGGCGATCCACAAGCATCCGGCGGTCAGGGAAGTTACGGTCATCGGCATCCCCGACGACTATCTGGGCGAGGTGCCGAAGGCGTTTGTCGTACTCAAGCCGGGGCACTCGCTCGAAGCGTCGAAGCTGACCGAGTTCCTGCGCGGCGAAATCGGCAAGCACGAGATGCCTCGCGAGATCGAATTCCGCGACGAACTGCCGAAGACCGCCGTCGGCAAGCTCTCGAAGAAGGAGCTGGTGGCGGAAGAGGCGGAGAAGCGGAAGACCGCAAGCTAAGTCGAGGGGCTGTGCGGCTGTCCCCATGGGCCTTGCCGCAATGTCGCCATATCACCGCGTGAAACAGGTACCTGCATGACCACGCTGCTGATTTCCCACAGGGACTGCCTTCTCCACGATACCTCACCGGGCCATCCTGAATCGCCCGACCGACTGCGCGCGGTGATGGCGGCGCTGGAGGCCGGCGAGTTCGAAGCGCTCCGGCGCGAAGATGCGCCCGAGGCGACCGATCTACAGATATCGCGCGCCCATCCGGCCCAGATCATGGACATGCTCGCGTCCGCATCGGCCCAAGCCGGCGACGGCTATGTCAGAATCGACGAGGACACCATCATGTCGCGGGGCTCCGAACGCGCCGCGCGGCTTGCGGCGGGCGCGGTCTGCCGGGCCGTCGCCGCGGTGGCCAGGGGCGAGGTGCGTAACGCATTCTGCGCCGTTCGCCCGCCGGGCCATCACGCCGAATCGGTCCGGCCGATGGGCTTTTGCCTCTACAACAACGTGGTCGTCGGCGCGCTGGAGGCGCGGGCGGTTCACGGTCTCGAGCGTGTGGCGGTGGTCGATTTCGACGTCCATCACGGGAATGGCACGCAGGAACTTTTCGAGGCCGACCCGGGCCTGTTCTACGCCTCGACCCACCAGTCGCCGCTCTATCCCGGCACGGGAAGGGCCGATGAAACCGGTGTCGGCAACATCCTCAACCTGCCGCTCAGCGCGGGCAGCGGCGGGGCGGCGCTGCTGCGGGCGATACGCGAACGGGTGATCCCCGCGCTTGAGTCGTTCGCCCCCGACCTGCTGATGATTTCCGCCGGCTTCGACGCCCATGAAAACGACCCGCTGGCTGGTCTCAGCGTGGCCACGGAAGACTTCGAATCGGCCACCGATCTGTTGTGCGCGGCAGCGGAAAGCTTGTGCGCGGGGCGAGTCGTCTCTACTTTGGAAGGTGGATATGATCTCATGGACCTGGCGGCCAGCGCCGCCGGGCATGTCCGTTCTCTGATGCGGCACGGATGATGCCGCGCCGGGCGCGGGCCAAGGAAACGTGATGGCGGATACGCAGACGACACTACCCGACGACATCGCCAGCATGACATTCGAACAGGCCCTCCAGGAGCTTGAGGCGGTCGTCGCCCGGCTCGAGGGTGGCCGCGTCGGGTTGGAGGAGTCGATCGAGATGTACACCAGGGGCTCACAGCTCAGGCAGCATTGCGCCGCCAAGCTCGCCGATGCGCAAGCGCGTATCGAGAAGGTCGTCGTGGGCGGCGACGGATCGCTGTCGGCCCAGCCGGCCGACCTGGGTTGATCCGGTGAGGCAGAATGTGAGCACGATGCCGGATATCGCGGTCCTGCAGGCCGAAATGGGCAAAGTCGCCGAGGCCATCGACGGCGCGCTGGAGCGCATCCTCCCACCGGTCGAGGGTACCGAGGGCCGCCTGATGGAAGCCATGCGCTACGCCACGCTGGCGGGCGGAAAACGGCTGCGGCCCTTCTTGGTGCTGGCGAGCGCCACGCTGTTCGATGTGCCGACAGACCGGTCTACCCGCGTCGCCTGCGCGCTCGAATGCATCCACACCTATTCGCTGGTGCATGACGACCTGCCCTGCATGGACGACGACGACCTGCGCCGAGGCATGCCGACGACCCACCGCAAGTTCGACGAGGCGACCGCTGTCCTGGCAGGCGACGCATTGCTGACCTATGCCTTCGAGATCGTTTCCGATCCGCGCACCCATCACGATCCGCTGGTCCGCGCCGAGTTGGTGCACGCCATGGCGCGCGAGGCGGGCGCTCACGGCATGGTCGGCGGCCAGATGATCGACCTGCTGGCCGAGACCAACGAGCTCGACGTGGGCGCGGTCACCCGGCTGCAGCAGATGAAGACCGGCGCGTTGATCCGGTTCGCCGTCGAGGCTGGCGCGATCATGGGCCGCGCGACCGAGGACCAGCGCCATGCGCTGCAGAATTACGCCCACGATCTCGGCCTGGCGTTCCAGATCGTCGACGATCTGCTCGACGTCGAGGGCACCGAGGAAGAGGTCGGCAAGAAGGTCGGCAAGGACCAGGGCGCCGGCAAGGCCACGTTCGTCTCGCTGCTGGGCGTCGAGCGCGCGCGCACCCAGGCGCAGATGCTGGCCGACCAGGCCGGCGTGCATCTCGAGATCTTCGACGAGCGCGCCGAGCTGCTGCGGCTGCTGCCGCATTTCGTCATCAACCGACGACACTGAGGGATCGCCCGCACGATGAGCCAGACCCCGCTTCTCGACACCATCGGCACGCCGGAGGATTTGCGCAAGCTGCAGCCCAAGCAGCTCCGGCAGGTGGCGGACGAGCTGCGTATCGCGACCATCGACACGGTCTCGCGCACCGGCGGCCATCTCGGCGCGGGCCTCGGCGTGGTCGAGCTGACCACCGTGCTGCACTATGTGTTCGACACGCCGCGTGACCGGCTGATCTGGGACGTGGGCCATCAGTGCTATCCGCACAAGATCCTCACCGGCCGACGCGACCGCATGCATACGCTGCGCTCGGGCGGCGGTCTGTCGGGCTTCACCAAGCGTGCCGAAAGCGAATACGACCCCTTCGGCGCCGCGCACAGCTCGACGTCGATCTCGGCCGGACTCGGCATGGCGGTGGCGCGGGATCTGTCCGGCGGCGCCAACAACGTCGTGGCGGTGATCGGCGACGGCTCCATGAGTGCGGGCATGGCGTACGAGGCCATGAACAACGCCGGCTCCATGGACGCGCGGCTGATCGTGATCCTCAACGACAACGACATGTCGATCGCGCCCCCGGTCGGCGCCATGAGCGCCTATCTGGCCCGCCTGCTGTCGTCGCGTCAGTATCTGGGCCTGCGCGAGATCGCCAAGCAGATCGCCAGCAAGTTCCCGAAATCCATCGAGCGCCGCGCCAAGCAGGTCGAGGAATATGCCCGCGGCATGGCGACCGGCGGCACCCTGTTCGAGGAGCTGGGCTTCTATTATATCGGCCCCATCGACGGTCATAACGTCGACCACCTGCTGCCGGTGCTGAAGAACGTCCGCGACGAGATCGACGGCCCGGTGCTGGTCCATGTGGTGACCCAGAAGGGCAAGGGCTATCCGCCCGCCGAGGCCGCCGCCGACAAGTATCACGGCGTCTCGAAGTTCGACGTGGTGACCGGGGCGCAGGTCAAGGCGAAGGCCAACGCGCCCGCCTATACCCGCGTGTTCGCCGAAGCGCTGATCAAGGAAGCCGAAGTCGACGACAAGATCGTCGCGATCAACGCGGCCATGCCGTCCGGCACCGGCCTCGACCTGTTCGCCGAGCGGTTTCCGAAGCGGTGCTTCGACGTGGGAATCGCCGAGCAGCACGGCGTGACGTTCGCCGCCGGCCTTGCCTCGGAAGGCTATCGGCCGTTCACCGCGATCTATTCCACCTTCCTGCAGCGCGCCTACGACCAGGTGGTGCACGATGTCGCCATCCAGTCGCTGCCGGTGCGCTTCGCCATCGACCGCGCGGGCCTCGTGGGCGCCGACGGCCCGACCCATGCGGGCACGTTCGATGTGACTTATCTGGCCACCTTGCCCGGTTTCGTCGTCATGGCCGCCGCCGACGAGGCCGAGCTGATGCATATGGTGGCGACCGCCGCCGCCATCGACGACCGGCCGTCCGCGTTCCGCTATCCGCGCGGCGAGGGCGTGGGCATCGAGATGCCGGAAAAGGGCATTCCGCTGGAGATCGGCAAGGGCCGTGTGATCCGCGAGGGCTCGTCCGTCGCCATCCTGTCGTTCGGCACCCGCCTGCAGGAATCGCTGCTTGCCGCCGACATGCTCGCCGCGCGCGGCCTGTCGACCACCGTCGCCGATGCCCGGTTCGCCAAGCCGCTGGACCACGACCTGATCCGCCGGCTGGCGAAGGAACACGAGGTGCTGATCACCATCGAGGAAGGCGCCATCGGCGGCTTCGGCTCGCATGTGCTGCAGTTCCTGGCCGAGGACGGCAGGCTGGATAAGGGCCTCAAGGTCCGTTCGATGTTCCTGCCCGATATCTTCATCGACCAGGACAAACCCGAGGTGATGTACGCCGTCGCCGGCCTCAACGCCCAGCACATCGTCGAAAAGGCCCTGGGCGCCATGGGCCTCGACGCGTCGTCGGTCCGCCAGGAAATCGCGTAGGCTGCTGTCGCCCTGATGGCTCCTCACCCGGCGGCTCCGCCGCCACCGTCTCTCGCAAGAGGAGACGGGAGTTGACGATTGCTCTCTATCCTTGCTCCCGCATGGGAGAAGGTGGCCGCCCGCGAGGCGGCCGGATGAAGGGCGCCGCGCAAGCGGCATCTGCTGGTAGCTGACGAATGCCGAAAATCCGCGTGGATGTCCTGCTGGTCGACCGGGGGCTCGTCGAGAGCCGCAGCCGGGCGCAGGCGCTGATCATGGCCGGCGCGGTCTATACCGGCACCGAACGCATCTCGAAACCGGGACAGACCCTCGCCGAGGACGCGCCGCTGGAAGTCAAGGGGCGCGACCATCCCTGGGTCAGCCGCGGCGGCCTCAAGCTCGATCATGGGCTCAAGCATTTCGAGATCGACCTTGCCGGCAAGGTCGTGCTGGACGTCGGCGCCAGCACTGGCGGTTTCACAGACGTCGCGCTACACAATGGCGCTGCGAGGGTCTACGCGGTCGATGTCGGCCACGGCCAGCTCGCCTGGTCGCTGCGTCAGGATCCGCGAGTCGTCGTGCTGGAGAAGACCAACGCCCGCCATCTGACGGCGGCCGAAATCCCCGAGCCGGTCGATGCGGTCGTCTGCGACGCCAGCTTCATCGGCCTGCAGACCGTGCTGCCCGCGCCCATGGCGCTGGCGGCGCCCGGCGCTGTCCTGATCGCTTTGATCAAGCCTCAGTTCGAGGTCGGGAAGGGGCAGGTCGGGAAGGGTGGCGTGGTGCGCGACCCCGCGCTGCACGACGAGGTCTGCGCGCGCATTCGGGACTGGCTGGATACGGAGGCGCATTGGAGCGTTCTCGGCATCACCGAAAGTCCGATCACGGGGCCCGAGGGAAACAAGGAGTTCCTCATCGCGGCCCGCCGCGCGCCCTGATATTGTGGGCCGCGAAAATCCCGGGAATCCAATGATCGTCGCCAACGCCGTCAGTTACGAATATCCCAATCTGCGCGCCCTCTCGGATGTCAGCTTCACCATCGGCCAGGGCGCCATCGCCGCGCTGATCGGGCCGAACGGCGCGGGCAAGACCACCTTGATGCGCTGTCTCGCAGCCCTCGAGCTGCCCTATTCCGGCACCATCGCCATTGACGGCATCGATACCGCCGAGCATCCGCGCGAGGTGCACAAGCGCATCGGCTACCTGTCCGACTTCTTCGGCCTCTACCGCGAGCTGACCGTCGAGCGGTGCCTGCGCCACGCGGCGATGGCCGGCGGCGTCCCGCCCGAGAATGTCGGCGCCGCGGTGGCGCGCGCCGCATCCCGGGTCGAGCTGTCCGACCGCATGGGGGCACTGGCCGGCACGCTGTCGCGCGGACTGCGCCAGCGGCTCGGCATCGCCCAGGCGATGATTCACGATCCGACGGTGCTGATCCTTGATGAGCCTGCCTCTGGCCTTGATCCGGAGGCGCGCCACGACCTGTCCAACCTGCTCAAGATGCTGCGCGACCAGGGCATGACCCTGCTGGTCTCGTCGCACATCCTGTCCGAGCTCGAGGATTACGCCACCGAGGTGCTGTTCATCCGCGAGGGCAAGCTGGTGCAGCACGCGCCGCTCGGCGCGTCGGCCTCCTCGCCCACCATGCGCGTGCGGATCGAGATGGCCCGGCCGGTCGAGAACCTGGCAGCCGCGCTGTCGGCGATCGAGGGCGTCAACGCCGTCAGCGCCGGCAACGATCTGTCGGCCATCATCCAATGCGGCGCGGGGGCCGATGAGCGCCAGCACATCCTCGCGGCGCTCGTCGCAGCGGGGCTTCCGGTCAGCGCCTTCGCCGAACACCGCGAGCGGTTGCAGGAATCCTATCTGCAGTTCGTCGATGGGCTGGAGGCGCAGAAATGAACCCGGAACTGCTGCGCAATATCTGGCTCGAGCTCACGATCCGCCGGCTGATCGCCATGCCGCTGGTGCTCGGCGCGTTGTTGCTTCTCTGGAGCTCGGACCGGTTCGTCGCCGACCTCGCGGGCGGCTTCTTCTTCATCATCACGATCCTGTGGGGTACCCGACAGGCCGCCGACGCCGTCGCCTCCGAGGTCACCGAAAGCACCTGGGACTGGCAGCGCCTGTCGACGCTGTCGGCGTGGCAGCTGACCTGGGGCAAGGTGATCGGTGCCACGCTGTTCACCTGGTACGGCGCGCTGATCTGCCTCGGCGTGCGCTTCGGCGCCATGCTGAAGGATCATGACGTCGTCACCCTCGTCTACGGCACGCTCTATCTGATCGGCGCGGCGCTGATGGCGCAGACTGTCTCGTTCCTACTGGGGTTGCAGTCGGTGCGGCTGCGTGGCCATCGCACGCGGGTGGGTACGCTGGTCAGCCAGATCATCGGCATCATCGTGGGGTACACGGCGCTCAAATATGCCGGCATGGTGCCCGGCGCCGATGTGAGCTGGATCAGCTCCGGCTCCAGCGACGCCATGATCGAATGGTGGGGGATCCCGGTCAGCGCCAGCATCATGGCCAGCGTCGGCATCGCCTCGTTCCTCGCCTGGACGCTGGTCGGCGCGCACCGCCTGATGATGCGCGAGCTGGCCTACCGGGTCCGGCCGTGGGCATGGCCCAGTTTCGTGCTGTTCACCTGCGCGTTCATGGCCGGGTTTCCGCCGTCGGTGGAGCAGGCCGCCACCGGTGGCTTCGTCAGCTTCGAGCTTGCCGAGCGGCTGGCCATCGCCGCCGTCACCTCGGCCGCGCTGACCTATGCGGCGCTGTTCTGGGACGACAAGGATCCGGTGACGTTCCGCCGGCTGATCCGCCTGTACGAGGGCCAGCGCTGGCGCGAGTTTGCCTCCTACACGCCAACCTGGCTGATGTCGCTGGCGATCACCGCGATCCTGGCCGTGCTGCTGCTCATCGTCGGCGGCGGCGGGAAGGTCGGCGGCGTCACGCTTTGGGCGGCGGTCATCGGCTGCCTGCTGTTCATGGCGCGCGATATCGCGCTCAACCTCTATTTCTGGCTGTCGCCCAACCCCGTGCGCGCCAACCTGATCACCCTGATCACGCTGGGGCTGCTCTATGCCGTGCTGCCCGGCCTGACCGGTTTCGACGACGACATGCTGTTTGTGTTCTATCCGTTCGCTCCGGCAGGACCGGTGTTCACCCTCAGTGCCGCGCTGATGCAGTTCGGCATCGTCGTCCTGCTGCTGGTGCAGCGCTGGCGCAAGCGCTTCCTGCTGGCGGCCGCCTAGCGCCATGGCGGGTCCGATCGACGTCCGCATCACGGCGCTCGGCGCCCAGGGCGACGGTATCGCCGAGGCGGGCGGCGAGAAGCTCTTCGTTCCCTTCACCGTGGCGGGCGACCTCGCGCGCGTGCAGCTCGGCGAGCGCAAGGGCGAGGGCGCCAGCGCCGCGCTGGTCGAGGTGGTCGAGCCCGGCCCAGGGCGCGCCACGCCGGATTGTGTCCATTTCGGCATCTGCGGCGGCTGCGCCCTGCAGCATCTCGATGCGCCGTCCTATGCCGCGTTCAAGCGCGACCAGATCGTGCGGACGCTGGCCCATAACGGGCTGGGCGGCGTACCTGTCGCCGAGCCGCTGATCGTGCCGGCCCGCGCCCGCCGGCGGACACGGTTGACCGCGCGGCGCTCGGGCGGCCGGGTCCTGCTGGGCTATCTGGAGCGCGGCAGCCACCGCATGCTCGGCGTCACCGAATGCCCGGTGATCCTGCCCCGGCTGGAAGCGCTGCTGTCGCCGCTGCGCGGCCTGCTCGCCGATCTTCTCGGGGCGAAGGACACGCTGCACCTGAGCCTCACCGCCACCGACACCGGTATCGACCTGCTGATCGCCGGCGACAAGCGGCCCGGCCTGCGCGCGCTGCAGAGCCTCGCGGCGTTCGCGGAGGCGCAGGACATCGCCCGGATCACATGGGAGGCGAAGGACGGACCCGACCCCGTCGCCGTTCGCCGTCCGCCGTCTATTCGCTTCGGCGGCGCGCCGGTGCCGGTGCCGCCCGGCGCGTTCCTGCAGGCGACGAGCGAGAGCGAGGCGTGGATGGCCAACATGGCGCGCGATGCCGTCGCCGGGGCGAAGAATGTCGCCGACCTGTTCGCCGGCTGCGGCACCTTTACCGCCGTCCTCGCCGAGAAATCGGCGGTATCGGCTTTCGAATCCTCCGCCGAGATGGTCGACGCCTGTCGCCGCGGCCTCAACCACGCGCGCGGCCTGCATCCGGTGGCGCTGGCGCGCCGCGACCTGTTCCGCGAGCCTTTGACAGTGAAGGAACTGGGCAAGTTCGACGCGGTGGTCATCGATCCGCCCCGCGCCGGCGCGCGGGCGCAGACCGAGACGCTGGCGGTTTCGAAGGTTCCGGTCGTCGCGGCGTTCTCGTGCAACCCGGCGACCTTCGCGCGCGACGCCCGGGCCATGGTGGACGGGGGCTACGTGCTGGAGCAGGTTACGCCCATCGACCAGTTCCGCTGGTCCGCCCATGTCGAACTGGCGGCGGTTTTCAGGAAGTAGCCCGTCACCGGGCCAGCGTGCGGAATTCATGGCGAGGAACGATCCGCGCCCCTGTCCGTTCTATAGCTTCACCCAGAGAGGAGCATGGACATGGACTGGAACCGCGTCGAAGGCAATTGGAAGCAGATCAAGGGCAAGGTGAAGGAACAGTGGGGCAAGCTGACCGACGATGATCTCGATGTGATCGCCGGCAAGCGCGACCAGCTGGAGGGAAAGATTCAGGAGCGCTACGGCTACGAGCGCGATCGCACCCGCAAGGACGTCGACGACTGGTATGGCCGCCAGACCTGGTAGGCTGATCCGCCGAACGAAAAAAGGCCCCGCTGGCGCTGCCGCGGGGCCTTTTCATTTTTGCTTGAACGCCCGTGGCAGCGGACCGATTTTACCGGCGGCGGCCGTAATTCGCGGCCAGATACTCGACGATCTGTTCCTTCTCGTCGGCTTCCAGCGGCTCCTGCTTGCAGTCCTTCAGCATCTGGTCGACGGCCATGTCCCACTCCGTGCGGGTCAGCTTCTGGCGTTTGATCCAGCCGATCTTGAAGCAGTTCTGGAAGGTGTAGAACGTCGCCTCGCGACCTTCGCCCGGCACGAGGCCATCGTACTTGTCGTCCTTGCGCAGGAAGGTGCGCTCTTCCGGGATCGGGCTTTGATACTGGGTATCCGGCTGGGCCATGGCGGTGCCGGTCAGCACGCCGGTCAACGCGGCGATCAATACGAACGTCTTCATCGGCTCATCCCCTCGGTACAACTTATCCTAGCGGAATACGCGCCGCCGGGCCATGCGGTTCATGGCACCTGCGGCCCATACTGCTTGGCCAGATAGTCGAGGATGACCTCGCGTTCCTGTGGCTCCAGCGGCTCGTAGGGATGCTGCTGGAGGATGCGGTCGATGGTCGTGTTCCACTCGTCGCGGGTCTTGCGCGTGGCCTTGATCCGCGCGTCCGAATGGCAGGGACTGCAGAAATAATAGGTTTCCTCGCGGCCGTAGTCGGGCCGCAGGCCGCCCCAGTCGAGCACGGTCGGCACCTGCTTCTCGGCCGGGATCGGATTCTGGAAGCCCTCGTCGATGGGCTTGGTCGCCGGGTTCATCTGGTCCGGCGTCGACGGGTTGACCGTGTCGGGATTGGTGTTCTGGGCCAGCGCCGCCGCGCCCGCGCCGAGCAGCCCCAGGCCGATGACGGCCGCCCAAACCTTCCTCATGCGAAATCCTTCCGAAGCGACGCCATGCCAGCTCTACCTGAAGTAGGTGCGCGATTGCCCATGGCTAGCCGACCTGGCCGCGGTGGCGCAGCATGTGATCGGCCAGCACGCAAGCCATCATCGCCTCGCCCACCGGCACGGCGCGGATGCCCACGCACGGATCATGGCGACCCTTGGTGACGATCTCGGCTTCCT
>VFQP010002452.1_pt1 | contig 20633 bp, 17 predicted proteins | sample 3512351 | NCBI WGS metagenome assembly VFQP01 (sample SAMN10412372, study PRJNA504923) | tailings metagenome | isolation source: Relicate 1 Philex TSF1 revegetated site | place: Philippines: Tuba, Benguet | collected 2017-08-29
AGATGTAGCCCTTGGGCACTTCCTGGTCGAAGGCTTCGGCGGTGAGTGCCATGCCCACCATCACCAGGAACGCCAGGGCCAGCACCTTCACCGAGGGGTGGCGGTCGACGAACTCGCCGATGGGCTTGGCGGCGATCAGCATCACGCCGACGGAAATGACCACGGCGGCCACCATCACGCTGATGTGGTCGACCATGCCCACGGCGGTGATCACGGAGTCGAGCGAGAAGACGATGTCGATGATCGCGATCTGGCCGATGATTCCCCAGAACAGGCGCGAGCCGGAGGCGCGCAGCAGCTCGCCATCGGTCGGCGCGGTGGCGTGGCGTTCACCCACCTCGACCTCGACGAAGATTTCGTGCGAGGCCTTGTAGAGCAGGAACAGGCCGCCGAGCAGGAGCACGATGTCCCGGCCGCTGATGCCCTGGCCCACCACGGTGAACAGGTCGGCCGTGAGGCCCATGATCCAACTCAGGGTGAACAGCAGCATCAGCCGCGAGACCATGGCGAATCCGATGCCGAGCCTTCGTGCCTTGTCGCGCAGGTGGGGCGGCAGGCGACCCACCAGGATGGAGATGAAGATGATGTTGTCGATGCCCAGCACGATTTCCAGGGCGGTCAACATCGCAAAAGCGATCCAGACATTGGGGTCGGACAGAAGTTCCATGAGAAAAGAGGCCGGTTCGAGTGCCGGACGAAGGCACGAAGACGGTGAGGACCGTCGGCAGGGAGCCGGCTGAGGGCCGGTCAAGCCCTCAGGCGAAGGCGCGGAGGCTTCGGGGAGGGCGCTGCGGCCCGTCGAGTGCGGGTGGGATCCACTCGGCGACGAGGTGGTCGCGTGGAAGGTCCCAGGGTGTGGCGGTGGCCATGACACCGAGGCTCACGTCGAGGCACTCGGGCAGTTCGGGGATGTCGTCGAGCAGGCCATGCACCGCGTCGAGCGCCGAGGGCGTGCTCGACAGCGCCACATCGGAGCTGTCCTTGGACACCTCCACCAGCAGACCCGCCGCGTGCGCGGGCGGCTCCAGGGCGTCGGTGTTGGCGAACGTGAATGCGCTGACGCTGCAGAAGAACTGCAAGGCAAACAGGGCAAGAAGCCAGCGACGCATGGTGACCGGCATTCTACAGTGCCCCCCTCGCTTCATGTCGCCCATGCCGCGCAGGTCTTGGACGACCCGCCGCCTGGTGGCCCTCAGCCTTTCTGAACGTGCGCAACTCTTCCAGAAAGGTCTGCAGGGCCGCCGATCGATCATGGGCGCGGTAGATGCACACCACTTTCGAGATGTTGGGTGTGACGTCGCGCACCGGGAGAAACACCACCCCGGGCAACCGAAGATGGCTCGTGGAGCGCGGTACCAGGGCTGCGCCGAACCCGCCGGCCACGACCGCCACGGCGGTGATGGAATCGCCCACGTTCTGAGTCACCTGAGGTTGCAGCCCGGCCTTCGCGAACATCGTGAGGAGGGCGTCGGTGAAGTTGGGACGTGGCCCGCTGCCCTGCACCACCAGCGGGAGCTGCACCAGATCACGCAACGACAGACGCTTGCGCCTGCCCAGCTCATGCCGGGCAGGCACCGCAGCCACCAATTGCTCGTGCATGAAGGGCTCACTGGCAATGTCGGGAAGTTCGTTGCCCTCCCGGATTAACGCGGCCGTGATGCGTCCCTGGCGCAGGGCCACCACCTGCTCAGCGCGGTTCAAGGTCTGCAGCACCAGTTCGATGCGGGGATGGGCCGCACGGAAAGCGGCCAGAAAGCGAGGCACGACGTCCAGCATCAGAGAGCCGAATCCCGCGATGTCCAGCCGCCCCACCTTGCCCATGGCCACACTGCGGGTCCGTTCCACCGCGTGCCGGGTGAACGACAGCAGATTGCTCGCTTCCCCCAGCAGCACCTTTCCAGCTTCGGTCAGTTCCACCCCGCGCGCCGTGCGTGTGAACAGCTGGGCACCGACCACCGCTTCCAGTTGCTGAATCTGCCGGGTCAGGGGGGGCTGGGAAATGTGGAGCTGGCGCGCCGCGCGACTGAAATTGAGTTCCTCGGCCACAGCCACGAAGTAGCGAAGGTGCCGAAGTTCAAGAGCGGAGAGGTCAGCCATGTCCATACCCTAGCCGCATCGATGCCAAACCGAATCGGTATTGGACGGTATTGACAGGCATTCCCAAAATGCGGTCTGCAACGAGAGCCGTGCATGAACGCATGGCATCGAACAGAACGAGATCCACCGGATCAATGGAGACAAACCATGATGCAACGCCGAAACATCCTGCGCGCCGCTGCGGCCGTGACGCTGGGTGCGCCCGCTCTGGGCACCTTCGCTCAGGAAACGTTCACCTTCAGGTTCCACACGTTCATGACAGCCAACTCGGACACCTGGGCGTTGCTGTGCAAACCGTGGATGGACAAGGTGAGCGCCGAGTCCAACGGACGAATCCGCTTCGAGGGGTATCCGGCGATGCAACTGGGCGGCGCCCCCCCGCAGCTGTACGACCAAGTCAGGGATGGCACGGTGGACTTCATCTGGACCCTGCCTGGACTGACGCCGGGGCGTTTCCCTCGCGTCGAGGCCTTCGAACTGCCTTTCATCATGAACAACCCGGAGGCCACCTCCAAGGCCTTGTGGGAATACACCCAGACGCATGCACCGGATGAGTTCAAGGACGTGCATCCGATCGCACTCCACGTATCGGGACCCGGGGTGTTCCATTCGCGCCGCAAGCCCATCCTGAGCACCAGCGATCTCAAAGGATTGAAGGTGAGAGGCCCATCGCGCCAGGTGACGAAGCTGCTGCTGGCGCTGGGCGCCACGCCTGTGGGGATGCCCCTGCCCGCCATTGCCGACGCCATGCTCAAGGGCACCATCGACGCCGCCGTATTGCCCTGGCAGACCGTTCCCGCGGTGAAATTGCAGGAGCTGGCCAAGTTCCACAGCGACTTCCCCCCCCAGACCGGCGCGCTCTACACGACGGTGTTCCTCATGGCCGCCAACAAGGCCAAGATCGAAGCGCTGCCGGCCGACTTGCGGCGCATCATCGAAAGCCATTCCGGCATGGCCACGTCGGCGTGGTGCGGCAAGACCACCGCCAGCACCGACCCAGTGGGGCGCAAGTCGGCCGCCGATCTGGGCAACAGCATCTCCACGATCGCCGCCGCGGAGGCCGACGCCTTCGTCAAGGCCTCGGCCCATGTGGACGAGGAGTGGGTCAGCGAGATCAGCAAGCGCGGCCACGATGGCCGGAAACTGCTGGAGGCCGCCAGGACCTTGATTGCCAGGCACGGTCGTGGTTGAGGAGAGCAGGACGATGTCGATCACGATGCGCGCGGCCCGGCTTCACCAGATGGGAAGCCCTTTTCAGATCGATGACATCGAGGTGCCGGAGCCCGGTTCACGCGATGTCCAGGTGAGGGTCGAGGCATGCGGCGTGGTGCCCAACCTGCGCAACGTGGTCACGAGCTACACCAGCAAACATCCCACGCTGCCTGCACGGCGTTTGCCGGCGGCCTACGGGCTTGATGCCACCGGCGTGATCACGAAGATCGGGCAGGCGGTCCAGGGTCTGTCCCTGGGCGATCGCGTCTACGTCAACCCGGGGCTTTCCTGCGGTGGCTGTGAGGCCTGTCGGCGTGGACAGACCAACCAGTGCCCGGACTTCACGTTCCAGGGGTACTTCGGCTTCGGCCCCGGTTCGCAACGGCTGTTCGACGCGTACCCGACCGCCGGCTTCTGCGAATACCTGGTGGCGCCTGCCAGCAACATCGTGCGGCTGCCACCGTCCATCAGCTTCGAGCAGGGCGCCCGCTTTGGCTACCTGGGAACCGCGTACGCCGCGCTGCGAAGGGCCGGTCTGGCACCTGGCGAAACGGTGCTGATCGATGGCATGACCGGCACATTGGGACTGGGTGCCGCGCTGCTGGCGCTGGCCATGGGTGCGTCGCGCGTGTTCGGCACCGGGCGAAACGAAGCGCTGCTGGAGGAAGTGCGCGCCTTTGCGCCCTCGCGGGTGCAGCCGATCCGCTTGGGGCAACGCCCGGTCAACGAGACCGTGATGGAAGCCACTGCGGGCCTGGGTGTCCACGCCTACCTGGGCGCGCTGGGCCCCGGCGCGCCCGTGGAGAGCACGCTGCAGGGTTTGCTGTCGCTGCGCCGTGGCGGCTGCGCCGTCGGCATGGGCGCGCTGGCGGCCACGCTGCCCATCGATCCGCTCGTGATGATGCGCCGGCAGCTGAGCTACACCGGCTCGCTGTGGTTCTCCACCTCGGAAGGCCAGGACATGGCCGCGATGGCAGCCGCCGGCACACTGGATCTTTCCGTTTTCCAGCACGAGCGCTTCCCCCTGGTGGACATCAACCTGGCCATCGAAGCCACGCAAGCGCGGCACGGTGGCCTCACCAACATCGTGGTGACCCCTTGAAGGACATGGGTGTGAAAAGCGGAATCGTGGAGACCGAGGTGCTGATCGTGGGAGCGGGCCCTGTCGGGCTGGCGCTGGCAGGTGACCTCGGTTGGCGAGGCCATCGCTGCATCGTCGTGGAGCGCGGCGACGGCAGCATCGGCCAGCCGAAGATGGATCAGGTCGGCATCCGGACGATGGAGCACTGCCGCCGATGGGGCATCGTCTCCGACGTGGAAGCAAGCCCCTACAACCGGGACCGGCCACAGGACAACGTCTACGTGACGGCGCTCACGGGGTGGGAGCTGGGACGCGAGCCTTTCAAGAGCATGCGCGAAGACAGGCCACCTTCGTACAGCCCGCAGAAGCGCGAACGCTGCCCACAGAACATGTTCGATCCGATCCTGCAAAGCTTCGCCCGGTCTCATCGAACCGTCGAACTGAAGTACCGACACCAGTTCATGGCGTTGGATCAGGACGGCGAGGGTGTGACCGCCATCGTGAAGGACCTGTCCAGCGGACAAGACCTCACCCTCCGCGCGAGGTACCTGGTCGGCGCGGACGGCGGGCGCAGCAGCGTGCGCGAGGCGCTGGGCATCACCATGAGTGGTCGGGGCCTGCTCACACACACCACCAACGTCATCTTCCGGGCGGCCAATCTGGACGCACTGCATCACACGCGGCCCGGCTACCGCTACATCTTCGTCGGTCCGGAGGGCACCTGGGCCACCCTGGTCGCGATCAATGGTCATGACCAGTGGCGCATGTCGATCATCGGGTCCAGGGAGCCGCGCACCCACACCCCTGACGAACTGCGCGCGCTGGCGCATCGGGCCATGGGCAAGCCGTTTGATCTGGAGATTCTCAGCGTGCTGTCCTGGCAGCGGCAGGAACTGGTGGCGGACACCTATCGCCAGGGTCGCTGCTTCGTGGCGGGGGATGCGGCCCACCTGACCTCGCCCACGGGTGGCCTGGGCATGAACACCGGCATCGGCGACGCGGTCGACCTGGGCTGGAAGCTGTCGGCCATGCTGGAGGGCTGGGGCGGTGACCGGCTGCTGGATGCGTACGAAGTGGAGCGCCGTCCGATCGCGCAACGCATCGTCGCGATCTCCACGGCCAATCTGCAGCACATGAAGTCGCCCGGCCGGAACGACGCCTTGCTGGAGGACAGCGAGGAAGGCAGGGCGACCCGGGAGCGGGTGGGCCGCGCCTTCAGCGACGCCATGAAGCGCGAGTGGTATCTGGACAACGTGCACATCGGCTACCGCTACCACGGATCCCCCGTGATCCTCTATGAACCCGAGTCGGCGGAACAACTGGCGAACGAAGCCGCCGAGACCGCCGGGTACACCGCAACAACGCAACCGGGCCGACGCGCGCCCCACGCCTGGCTGGATGACGGTGAGTCCACGCACGATCGTTTCGGCCGCACTTTCGTATTGGTCGACACGCACGGCGCACCGGACGAGCGCCAGGCTGCCCTGCGCGCAGCCGCTCGTCAGCGTGGCGTGCCGTTCGACATCGCCTGCTGGAACGAAGACGAAGTCCCCCGACTGTACGAGCGGCGCTACGTGCTGGTACGACCCGACGACACCATCGCCTGGCGAGGCGACGCCTTGCCAGCGGACGTGGTGGGACTGCTCGATGCAGTCACCGGACATTGACACCCCTTCAAGACACCCGATGAAACTCTTCAGATTCGACCATGGCCGCATCGGCCTTTCCTTCGACGGCGAGCGCGGCCTGGACGTGACCGACGCCCTGGGCGTGGACACCAGCGCCTGGCCCCCCGTGCAGATGGTGCAGTTGATCGCCGACTTCCAGCGCCGCATCGACGGCATTGCGCGGCATCCCAAGGTGCGCGAGATCGACTTGAGCGCCGTCCGTCTCGACGTGCCGATCGAATGGCCCAACAAGCTCCTGGCGTATCCCGTGAACTACGTCAAGCACGGCGAGGAGATGAAGTCGAGCAACCGCGCCGATCGCAACGGCTTCTTCCTCAAGGCCAATTCATCGTTGTCGGGGCCGAACGACGACATCGTGTTGCCCGATCTGCCGGACCGGGAAATCCACCACGAATGCGAACTCGGGATCGTCATCGGCCGACAAGGCAGACACATCACGCGTGCAGACGCCCTCGGCCACGTGTTTGGCTACGCCTGCCTCATCGACATGGTGGTGCGAGGCAACGAGGAACGCGTGATGCGCAAGTCCTACGACACCTTCTGCCCCTTCGGTCCCTGGATCACCACGGCAGACGAGGTTCCCGAACCCGGCAAGCTCCAGGCGCGCCTGTGGGTGAACGACGAACTTCGACAGGATGCCAACACCCGCGACCTGATCGTCGACATCCCGGAAATGATCGTCATCGCCTCCCGCGTGGCCACGCTGTACCCGGGCGACATCATCGCGACCGGAACGCCTGAAGGCGTCGGCCCTGTGAAGCGGGGCGATCGCGTGCGCATCGCGATCGAGCGGGTCGGTGAGATGACCGTCCAGGTTCGCTGAGACACGACAACGAAAGAACGCCATGGAAACCGCCACGTCTGAAATCGACTTCGACTCTGCCGCCGATCTGCCGGCGCTCTATGGCCTGCTGGACAAGATCCAGGTGAAGAACGGCTGGGCGAAAGCGGTGCCCGTCATCGTCAAGGAGCCCCGGCAGGTGTTCGTGCCTCACCGCTGGCGCTACGCGGACACGCGGGCCGCCTTACACGCCGCGGGAAAACTGGTGGGCACGGAGTCGGCGGAGCGGCGCAATCTGATCATGGCCAACCCCATCCCCGGCAACGACTACGCCACCGTGCCGACGTTGATCGGGGCCTACCAGATGGTCAAGGCGGGCGAGAAGGCGGTCAGCCATCGGCACACGCCCAATGCCATGCGCATCGTGCTCGACGCAGCACCCCGCACCTACACGGTGGTGGCAGGGGCCAGGATTCCCATGGAGCCGGGCGATGTCCTGCTCACCCCGAACTGGAGCTACCACGGTCACAGCAATGAAAGTGGACAGGACGCCTACTGGATCGACTTTCTGGATGCGCCGCTGACATCCGCCATCGGCGCCATGTTCTTTCAACACCATCCCCAACGACTGGAAGACGGCCTGCACCTTGACGAGAAGTCGCCCATGCGCTTCGCCTTCTCGGACTACGCCCGCGATGTTCAACGCCAGCCCGAGGTGGCGCGAGGCGTTCGCGAACTGCTGCTGGGCCCCGCGAGCCTCCTCACTTTTGATCGCCTGGCGATCCACCTGGTGGAAGGTGCGGCATGGCAGGTGGAGCGCAGCACCGCCAATCAGATCTACACGGTCGTGCAAGGCCGCGGCACTTCGCGCATCGGGGATCAGGAATTCGGTTGGCAACGCGGTGACATGATCGCTGCCCCGGGGTGGCACGACCAGTTGCACACGGCGGTGGCGGACACGATCCTGCTGCGCGTATCGGACGAACCATTGATGCGGATGCTGAACTGGTTCCACACCGGCCAGACGATGGCCGCCGCCAAGGCACAGCCATGATCGAACGCCACGTCGAGCTGTCCACGCCGGATGGCGTGATGAACACCTTTGTGGTCCACCCAGACGAAAACGGGCCCCATCCGGTGATCCTGTTCCTGATGGATGCGCCAGGAAAGCGCGAGGAACTGCACGAGATGGCGCGACGACTGGCGGCCACTGGCTACTTTGTCGTCCTGCCCAACCTTTACTACCGGCGAACCCGCGAATTCAAACTCGTTCGGGACGAGGCTGGAATGGCAAGGATGTTCGATCTCATGCATTCCCTGACCAGCCGCCTGGTGGTCGACGACGCGACCCGGCTCATGCGTTTCTGCGAGGCTGAACCCGCCGCCGACACCGAGCGCGTGGGCGCGGTGGGTTACTGCATGAGCGGTCCGTTCGTCATGGCGCTGGCCGCCGAGTGTCCCGACCGCATCCGCGCCATTGCGGTGATCCACGGGGCGAACATGGTGACGGAACACCAGGACTCCCCGCACCTGCTCGCACCCCGCATCCGCTGCGAGACCTACATCGCGTGCGCAGAGAACGACCAATGGGCGTTGCCGGACACCATCGCCAGGCTCGAGTCGGCCCTGCGGTCTTCCGGCACGCCACACCGCATCGAGTGGTACGCCGGCGCGCAGCATGGCTTCGTGTTCCCAAGCCGTGGCGACATTCACGACAAGGCTGGGGAAGAACGCCACTGGGAGCGGCTCTTTTCCCTCTTCCGCCGAACGCTGTCCACATGAACGCATGCGGACGACCCACCCAAACCGAAAAGGAGACCCCATGACCCAGCAAGCCATCGTTGTCGGCGCAGGCCTGGGCGGCCTGACAGCCGCCGCCGCGCTTCACCGGCGAGGTATCAAGACCACCGTCCTGGAGCAGGCATCGCAGCTTGGCGAGATCGGCGCCGGCGTGCAACTGGCGCCCAACGCGCTCAAGGTGTTGCGCGCGCTGGGGCTGGAAGAGCGCGCATCGGCCATGGGGTTCGAGCCCGACGCGCACGTGGTACGCAACTGGAAGACGGCTGAAGTTCTGGCATACACGCCGTACAAGGGCACGCTGCGCGACGTCTTTGGCGCCGACTACTTCGGCTATCACCGGGCGGACCTTCACGAACTGCTTCGCTCGGCGGTGCCAACTGAATCCATTCGCCTGAGCGCTCGCTGTTCGGGGGTTCGGGAGGAAAACGGCCGCGCCATTGTGGAGCTTGCGGACGGCAGCGAACTCGCGGGTGACGTCATCGTCGGGGCGGATGGCATCCACTCCCGGGTCCGTGCCAGTCTCTTCGGCGAGGCCCAACCGAGATACACCGGAAATGCCTGCTGGCGGGGCATGACACCCGCCTCGACGTTGGCCCCGGGTCTGCTGCCACCGGACATGACGGTGTGGTTCGGACCCGGCGCGAGCGTGGTGCACTACTACATCCGTGGTGGCGCGTTCATCAACTGGATGGCAGCCTTCGAATCGGAACAATGGGCCGAAGAGTCCTGGACGGCCGAGGGGACCCGTGAAGAAGCGGTGAGCCGCTTCGCCGACTGGCACCCCTCGGTTCGCGCACTGATCGCCGGTTCCGACAAATACCTGAAATGGGGCCTGTTCGATCGCGACCCCCTGCCCCAATGGAGCAAAGGCCGCGTGACGCTGATGGGCGATGCCTGCCACCCGATGCTGCCCTACCTGGCGCAAGGTGCCTGCATGGCGCTGGAGGACGGCTACGCAGTGGCTGAGGCCATCTTCACCGGCTCGAACGACATGGTCGCCGCACTGGCCTCCTACGAACAGGCACGGCGCGAAAGGACGGCGCGCGTCCAGATGCTGGCCCGCACCCGCTCCATCGAGAACCACCTGCGCGACGAAGCCTCCATGCGGGCTCGAGATGAGCGCTTTGCCCGGATCCGGGCAGAGGCAGCGGCCGGCAAGCACGCCTACGGCATCGAATGGATCTATGAACACGACGTCACCGCTTCCACCCACGCACAGGAGGTCCAGCCATGATCCGCTTCACCACGCTCTCGCGCACCGCACTGCGCGTCCTGACGTTCGGTCTCATCGCCACGACGGGCACCGGAGCACTGGCCCAGGCCGACACCTGGCCCAGCAAGCCGGTGCGGTTCGTCGTTCCGTACCCACCGGGTGGCCTCGCCGATTCCGTCGCCCGTTCGCTGGCCGAAGGCCTCTCGGAGCGGCTGAAGCAGACCGTGCTGATCGACAACAAGCCGGGCGGCAGCCTGATCATCGGCACGGACCTCGTCGCCAAGGCACCACCCGATGGATACACGATTCTGCTGGCCAGTTCCTCCAGCCTCGCCATCAACCCTTCGGCGTTCAAGAAGCTCCCCTACGACGCGCAGAAAGACTTCGCGCCGGTGTCCTTGTCCTTCCGCACACCGCTGATGTTGATGGTGTCTCCCTCGATTCCGGCCAGCAACGTCAAGGAGTTGATTGCGCACGCCAAGGCCCATCCGGGCGCGCTGAACTACGCCTCGTTGGGTCACGGCAGCACGCTGCACCTCTCCGGCGAACTGTTCAAGTCGCTGGCCGGCGTGGACATCGTGCACGTGCCCTACAAAGGCACCACGAACGCCGTGCCCGACCTGCTCGCGGGACGCATCAGCATGATGTTCGATGGAGGCGCGATGTTGCCTCAGGCGCGCGAGGGCAAGGTCAAACTGATGGCCGTGACCAGTGCCAGGCGCATCCCGGGGATGCCCGAGGTCCCGACCATGAACGAGGCGGGCGTGACCGGCTACGACCTCGACTTGTGGTTCGGCGTGGTCGCTCCTGCGGGAACGCCCGCGCCCGTGGTGGAGCGGCTGGCGCGCGCCATCGATGAGGTGCAGAAGCAGGCCACTTTCCGGGAACGGCTCAGTTCGTTCTCCCAGATCCAGTACGAAACCACCACGCCGGCCGGGATGGGCGACATCGTCCGCAAGGACACTGCGCTCTGGGCCAAGCTGCTTCGGGACTACAACGTCGAACCTCAGTAGCGCATGGGCAAGCGCGGTCGGGTCGTCCTCTCAGTCGACCGTCTTCAGCACGCGCGCCAGCTCGTGGATGTCGGCTGGCTTGAGCAGATGGTGGTCAAAGCCGGCGGCCATGATGCGCTCCCTGTCGGTGGCCTGGCCCCAGCCGGTGAGCGCCACCAGCACGGCGCCACTCAGCTCGCCGATGGCGCGGATGCGGCCCGCGAGTTCGTAGCCGTCCATCACCGGCATGCCGATGTCGATGAAGGCAACGGTGGGCGGGTGGGCGACCATCGCCGACAACGCTTCCCGCCCGCCATACGACACCGAGGTGCTGGCGCCCATCAAGCCCAGCAGGTGCGCCAGCGAGTCGGCGGCGTCCCGGTTGTCGTCCACGACGAAGATGTGGTGTCCCGTGGCGGCACCCAGGGTGAGGTGGGGCGCAGCGGGGGCCTGCGGCGTGGGCAGGGACCGGGCCAGCGGCAGCTCCACCGTCATGGTGGTGCCGGTGCCGGCCCCCGCGCTCGTGGCGCTGACGCGACCACCGTGCAGTTCCACCAGGCTGCGCACCAGCGTGAGCCCGATGCCCAGGCCGCCCTGCGCAGCGCGCGATGTGCCGCTGACCTGGACGAACATGTCGAACACGTTGTCCAGCATGTGCGGCGGAATGCCGATGCCGGAGTCCGTCACCTGCACCTTCACGTCACGCCCGTCCGATCGCATCGTCACCACGATACGGCCCTTGGGTGGGGTGTACTTGGCCGCGTTGTTGAGCAGGTTGGCGAACACCTGGGTCAGGCGGACGGCGTCGCCGTGCACGGTGCAGGTTGCGCATTGCAGGTCCAACACCAGCTCCTGCCCGGCCGCCACGAACAGCGGCTTGCTCACCTCCACGGCGTCCAGCACCACGCGGTCCAGGACCACGGTGGCCGGCTGCAGTTCGATCTTGCCGCGCGTGATGCGTGAGACCTCCATCAGGTCGTCGATGAGCCGCACCATGTGGGTGAGTTGCCGCTCCATCATGGCGTAGAGCGACTGGGCCTTTTCCGGGCTCGGCTGCATCTTCGAGAGGATGGTGAGCCCGGTGCGCAGGGGCGCCAGCGGGTTGCGCAACTCGTGCGCCAGCGTGGCCAGGAATTCCGTCTTGCGCTGGTCCGCCTCGTGCAAGCCTTCCAGCGTGGCGCGCAACTGGTGCTGGCGCTTGCGCGCGGCCAACGCCGTTCGCACCGAACTCACCAGCGAAGAAGCGCGCATGGGCCGCTCCAGCACCGTGAGGTTGGCCAGCTGCTCGACCGCGTCGGTGATGGCGATCGAATCCACGCCCGATCGGGCGACGACGATGACGGGCAGATCGGACCACGGCGGCTGGGATCTCAAGGCCAGCATGACGCGCCCGAACCCCAGATCGGCGAGCACCTCTTCGGCGATCACGACGGCGCCGGCACCTGCCGTCATTTCCGTCGCCAGTGCCGCAGCGTCTGCGCACGAGTGGGCCGAAATGCCCGATCGCGCCAGCAGGCGGGTGACCATGACGGCATCCTTCGCCGTCACCATCTTGAGCAGAACGCGCAACTCGGGGTTCCGCTCTTCGGGGGTGGTCATGGGGCGTTGGTACCTTCGGGACTGCCGGTGGCGGTCAAGGGGGTAGGCACACCAGTGAGAATGCCGCGGAACTGCCGCAAGGGAGGGCCGACGGAAATGCCCTTGGGATCGATGCGGAAACTGCGGATGCTGCGCTCATGCTCTCCGCTGCGCTTCTTCACCACCGAGATGGCCTGCCGCACTTCGCCCTGGGTCTCGTAGTAGCGCATGAGCACCACGGCATCGGCCAGGTAACTCGCATCCACCGGCGAACTCATCTGCGTGCCGATGAGGCCATGCTGGGCGCCGATCAGGATGGTCGCCACGCCAGCCTGACCGAGGAAGGTCAACAGTTCATGCAGTTGAACGACCAGGAACCGTTCGTCCGGCATGGCATTGAGGTAACCATTCAGGCTGTCGATGATCACCACCTTCGCCTTGTGTTCTGTGACGGCCCGCCGGATTTCGTGCACGAATTCACCCGGCGAGAGTTCGGCCGGATCCACCTGGCGCACACGGATCCGGCCTGCTTCGATGTGCTGGTCCAGCGGCAGCCCCATGCCTCTCGAACGAGAGCGCAAGGTGCCGATGCTTTCATCGAAGATGAACAGCGCGGCGCTCTCCCCGCGCTCAGCCGCCGCCAGGGCGAATTGCGCCGCCACACTGGATTTGCCGGTGCCTGGCGCCCCCACCAGCAAGGTGCTGGTTCCACGCTCGATGCCTCCGCCCAGCAAGTCGTCGAGTTCCTTGAGTCCACTGGGCAGCTTGAGGTGCTTCACATCTTCCACGTGTTCCGCCGCCACCAGGCGGGGGAACACGACCAGGCCGCCCTTGACGATCTTGTAGTCGTGGTAGCCGCCCCGGTAGGACTGCCCGCGGTACTTGAGCACGATGAGCCGGTTTCGTGTGCTGCCGTAGTCGGGGTGGATCTGCTCCAGCCGCACCACGGCGTGCGAGATGCTCTGCACCTGCAGGTCATGCTCCGTCGCGGTCATGTCGTCCAGCAGCAGCACGGTGCAGTTGCGCCCGGCAAAGAACTGCTTGAGGGCGAGGATCTGGCGGCGGTAGCGCAGTGAGTTGCCGGCCAGCAGGCGCAGTTCCGACAAGGAGTCAAACACCACTCGGGTCGGGTTGCTGCGGTTCACCTCTTCCAAGATGCGAGCGGTGGTTTCGCCCAGCTCGACCTCGGACGGGTGGAAGATCGTGTACTGCTCGTCGGGCGAGAGCGCATCCTGGCCCGGCAGCATCTCCCGGACAACAATGCCGTCCAGCGTCCAGCCGTGCGACTCCGCCACGCCCTGGAGTTCTTCCTCTGTCTCCGACAGGGTGATGTAGAGCACGCGCTCCCCCATGCGCACCCCTTCGGTGAGGAATTGCATGGCGAGCGTGGTCTTGCCGGAACCGGGGTTGCCCTCGACAAGGTACAGGCGGCCTTGGGTCAGGCCTCCGCCCAGGACATCGTCCAGGCCGGGCACGCCCGTTTTGTGAAGTGGGGTCAGTTTTGCTGAGTTCATGGGATGGGGTGGATGGTGGATCCGTCTTCCTGCTTCTCAGGGCCATGATTTTGTAACGTGACGCGGCGTTTCCTTGTAGGACAACCCCTTTTCACGCAAGTTTGTCCGACCGGATTGCGGCAGATTCTTCCCGGATGTGGCGGCACGCCATGTGCCCCTTGGCTGTCTTCAGGTTTTTCAAACGCAGGAGACACATCCATGGCAACCACCACCTCTCCCCGCAAGAAGAGCGCTTCCCGCGCTCCGCTTCAAGCCGCGCGCAAGCAGCCTGTGCGCATGCCCGCACAACACCTGGCCGAAAACGCCCAGGAATCGGATCTGAAACTCCAGCCCCGCTTCATGGCCCCCGACTACCAGGGCAGCCAGAAACTGCATGGCCAGGCGGCGTTGATCACCGGCGGCGACTCGGGCATTGGCCGCGCGGTGGCCGTGCTGTTCGCGCGCGAGGGTGCGGACGTGGCGATCACCTACCTGGCGTCGGAAGGCGACGCCGAGGAAACCCGCCGTTGCGTCGAGGCCGAAGGGCGGCAGTGCCTGGTGGTGCAGGGCGATGTGAAGGACGCCACGTGGTGCGAGCAGGCCGTCGCCGAGACTGTGAAGGCCTTTGGTCGACTGGACGTGCTGGTGAACAACGCCGCGTTCCAGAAGCACGAGGAATCCATCGAGGACATCGACGACGAGCGCCTCAGGGAAACCTGGGACACCAACCTGGGGGGCTATTTCCGCATGACCCGGGCGGCCCTGCCGCACCTGCAGGAAGGCGCCTGCATCATCAACACCGGCTCGGTCACCGGCCTGCGCGGCAGCGCGCACCTGCTGGACTATGCGGCCACCAAGGGCGCCATCCATGCGTTCACCAAGTCGCTGGCCAGAAACCTGCTGGAACGCGGCATCCGCGTGAACGCGGTGGCGCCAGGGCCGGTGTGGACGCCGCTGAACCCCAAGGACCAGCCTGCGGAGAAGATCGCGGAATTCGGACAGACCACCGACCTCCAGCGAGCGGCTCAGCCGGAAGAGTTGTCGCCCGCCTACGTCTTCCTGGCCTCACCCTGCTGCTCGAGCTACATCACGGGCGTGGTGTTGCCCGTCACGGGCAGCGTCGATGCCATCTGACGGGTGCAAAAAAACCGGGAGCGGGTTCGATCCCGGTTCCCGGTTTGAAACAGCATCAGCCGGTGTCAGCTGTTGTTGCTGTCCTTGTTCGACTTGCCAGGCGTTGTCGCGCCACTGTCACTCTTGCCGCCGGCCTGCTGGCTGCGGCTGGAGCGCCAGGTGGAGAACTCGTCGGAGAACTTCTTGAAGCGGTCCTCGCGCCATTGCTGGTAATCGTCGTCCAGCGCCCTCATCTGCTCACGGCGCCACTGGCTGTAGTCGGGGTCGAACTGGTCGCGCTGCTGCGCGTCGCCCCCCTGCCGCCCGCCGTAGCCCTGGCCATACCCGCCATAGCCGCTCTGGTACCCCACGCCGCGCTGCTCTTCTTCGAACCCGCCGCTGAAGCGGCCTTGCTGATCGCGGTCGTACTGATCGCGTGAGTCCTGGCTGTAGCGCTGCTCGGTGTCGCGCAGCCCGTACTGGCCGTAGCGCTGGCCCTGGTCATGGCGCGGGTCCTGGCCATACCGCCGGTCCTGTTGATAGCGGTTGTCCTGGCCCCGGTACGGGTCCTGGCCGCCGCGTCCACCCCAGGGGCTGGGCGATTCGTCGTCGCGGTAGGCACCCAGGTTGTCCTGCCGGCGCCGCCAGTCATTGCTGCTGCCCAGTTCCTGGTGATCGCGCCCGCGCCCGAAGTCGCCCTGGGGTTGCCGCGAAGACTCGTGCCAGCCGTACTGGCGGTCGCTCTGGCTGTAGGCCTCCTGCTGGCCTTGCTGGCGATTGCGTTTGTCTTGTTGACCCATGAGAATCTCCTTTCGATGGTGAATGGATTGCAGACACTGCCGCCACCATGACGTGGCCGCCGCAGCATCTGGTCTCTGCTGGCAAGTCGCGTACCCGGCGCGTCTTCTGCCACCATCGAGCCCTCCGTATCACGCCCCACGGCCGTGGGTGCACCGACGCATCACCCCCTGGCGCCGGCCTGGGCTTCACAGCTTCGAGAAATCCGGCTTGCGCCGCTCCATGAAGGCGCCGAATGCCTCGCGCGCGGCCGGTTCGCGCAGCATGCGACCGAAGCTGGCGCCCTCCTCGTCCATCACGGCGAGCACCTGCGTGGCCTGGTTCTTCTTCATGAGGCGCTTGGTTTCCACCAGCGAACTGAGGGGCTTGGCAGCCAGCTTGCGCGCCACAGTCTGGGCGTAGCCGGCGGCTTCGGTGGGTGGGAGCACGCGGTTGACCAGGCCCACCTCGAGCGCGGCCTCGGCCATGAAGGGCTCGCCCAGCAGCAGCGCCTCGGCGGCGCGGTGGTAGCCCAGCATCTGCGGCACCAGCAGGCTGGACGCGGCTTCGGGGCACAGGCCGAGGTTCACGAACGGCATGGAGAAGGCGGCGTTGTCGCCGGCGTACACCAGGTCGCAATGGAACAGCATCGTGGTGCCCACACCCACGGCGGGGCCGCACACGGCAGCGATGAGCGGCTTGGGAAACTCGGCGATGCCGCGCAGGAAGCGGAACACCGGCGAGTCGCGCCCGGCGGGCGGGTTGTTGAGGAAGTCGGCGATGTCGTTGCCGGCGGAGAAGATGGTTTCGCTGCCCTGGATCAGCACGCAACGCGCGCTGGCGTCGTCGCGCGCGGCCTGCAAGGCGTCGGCCATGGCGCCGTACATGGCGGCGGTGATGGAGTTTTTCTTGTCGGGGCGGTTGAAGGTGATGGTGCAGACGCCGGCTTCGGTGTGGACGAGGATGTCGCTCATGGGTGTCTCGGGTTGTGCAGGGATGGGACTCGGAAATTACCACGAACGGGCGTGCTTTTTTAAGGCGACCGCCCTCTACACTTCCCACCTCATGCCACCCCGATTCACCTCGTTCCTTGTCCATGGCCTGGCCCTTGCGCTGACCGCCCTGCTGCTGGTGGGCGCGCCCGCGATGGCACAGGCGCAGGCCTCCACCGCCGGCGCCGAGCGCCCCCGCATCGGCCTGGTGCTCTCGGGCGGCGGCGCGCGCGGTTTTGCCCACGTGGGCGTGATCAAGGCGCTGGAGGCCGCCCGCGTGCCGGTGGACGTGATCGTGGGCACTTCCATGGGCGCGATCGTGGGCGGGCTGTACGCCAGCGGCATGAGCGCGGACGATCTGGAGCGCGAGATCCAGTCGGTGGAATGGGGCGACCTGTTCGACCGCCGTGAGCCGCGCCAGCTGCTCTCGCAGCGGCGCAAGGAAGAAGACTTCGAGCTCTCGCCGGTGCTCACGCTGGGTTTCCGCAACGGCGCCTTCATCCTGCCCAGCGGCGCGGTGTCGTCGCGTTCGCTGGAGATGCTGCTGCGCCGCTACACGCTGTCCACGCGCCACCTCGCCACCTTCGATGGGCTGCCCACGCCCTTCCGTGCCGTGGCCACCGACATGGAAAACGGCCAGCCGGTGGTGCTGGACCACGGCGATCTGGCGGCCGCGCTGCGCGCGAGCATGTCGGTGCCGGGTGTGTTCGCCCCGCTCGACCTGGACGGCCGACTGCTGGGCGACGGCGGACTGGTGAACAACCTGCCGGTGGACGTCGCGCGGCGCATGGGCGTGGACGTGGTGATCGCGGTGGACATCGGCACGCCACTGGGCGGGCGCGCTTCGCTGGGCACCCTGTTCGGCGTGACCATGCAAATGGTGCACATCCTGACCGAGCAGAACGTGCGCGCCAGCATTGCCACGCTCACACCGAACGACCTGCTGTTGCAGCCGCCACTGGGTCAGCTGACCTCGGCGGATTTCGGCAAGGTGTCCGAGCTGGTGAAGCTGGGCAACGATTACGGCAAGACGGTCGGTGAGACCCTGGCGCGCTTCGCCGTGGACGCGCCGAGCTACCGGCAATGGGCGCAGGCGCGCGAGGCGCGGGCGGCGGCCAACACGGCGCGCATCGGCGCGGTGGCTTCGGTGAAGTTCGAGGGGGTGAACGAGGCCCACGCCGCGCGCCTGGCCACGGCCCTGGATACGGCCGAGGGCCAGCGGCTGGACGTGCCCCGGCTCGAGCGCGACCTGCAGAAGCTGGCGGCCACGGGCGATTACGAACGGGTGGACTACAGCCTGACGCGGCGCGACGACGGCGCCGAAGACCTCACGCTGCGGCTGACCGAGAACACCTGGGGCCCGAACTACCTGCGCGTGGGGCTGGACCTGCGCACCGACTTCCAGGGCCAGGGCGCGTTCAACCTGCGCCTGAGCCACAACCGTCACTGGCTCAACGAGAGCGGTGCCGAGTGGCGCAACCGCATCCAGCTGGGCGAGACCCTGGGCCTGTACACGGAGCTGTTCCAACCCTTGACGCTCAAGAGCGACCGCTTCGTCTCGGGCTATGTGGATGCCAGCCTGCGGCGCGTGGAGCTGTACGACGACCTCGGCCGATCGGTCGCGCTGGTGCGGCGCCAGGGCATCCAGGCCGGCCTGGACCTGGGCTGGCCCATGGGCCTGCTGGGCAACGTGGGCGACATGCGCGTGGGTCTGGTGGCGGCGCACCGCAAGGTGACGCCCGAACTCATTGCCGGTGTGTTGCCGCAGGACCTGGTGGGCACCTTGCGCTGGAACGAGGTGGGCGTGCGCGGCGCCGTCATCGCCGACCAGCTGGACTACGCCAACTTCCCCTCGCACGGCTACCGCGCCAAGGGCGAAGTGGTGCTCGGACGGCGCACCTACCACGGGGTGGCCACCGGCAGCGACAGCTTCACGCGCCTGGAGGGCACAGCCACCGGCGTGAAGACCTGGGGCGTGCACACGCTCAACGCCGGCGCGCGCCTGGCCTACGCCAGCCAGATCCCCATCGGTGCCGTGGACGAGTACGCGCTGGGCGGCTTCCAGCAACTCTCGGGCTACCGCGTGGGGCAGGTGGCGGGCAACTACCTGGTGTTCGGCCGCCTCACCTACTACCAGCGCCTGCCGTACAGCGCGGGCGTGGCGCGCGCGCTCTTCGTGGGCGGTTCGCTCGAAGCCGGCAACGCCTGGACGGATCGCAGCGACATCACGCTGCGCGGCATGCGTGCGGGCAGCAGCCTCTTCGTGGGCGCAGACACCGGCATCGGGCCGCTGTACCTCAGCATCGTGAGCGCGCCGCGCGGCTACACCGGGCTCTACCTGTTCCTCGGTCGGCCCTGAGCCGGGTCATTCCTTGAAATAGACCACTTGGTGCGTGGTGGCCAGCATCACGCCAGCCTCGTTCCAGAGCTGGGCGGTCTGGTCGAAAAAGCCGTTGCGGAACACCTGGCCACGCGCCTGCGCGAGCAGCCAGCCGCCGCCGGTGGCAGCAAGTTGGGCCGAGCCGGCGTGGAAGTAGATGGTCATGGACACGGTGCCGGTGGGCACCGGCTGGGCGCGGCGCAACCACACGCGGGGGTAGAACACGTCCGCCAGCGCGCTCAGGCTGGCGAAGTCGAGCGGGCGCGGCGGATCGTCGCGCACCCACATCTGGATCAGGCTGTCGTCGCCCTGGCCTTCCCAGCGCTCGGGAATGGCCCCGCGAACCACGTGCATCGCATACCGCTGCGGCCAGACCACCCGCGTCGAAAGCACCGCACGCGCGACCTCATCGGGTGCCGGTACAGCGGGCATGGGCTCGTCGTCCACACCCCAGGTCTCGCGCCGCGCGGCGGTGACGGCCGTGGCCGTCAGCACCGGGGTCGATTCACCGGTGGTCCGGTCGGGTTGAAGGATCTCGATCACCCAATGCTGGGTGGAGCGGTTGGTGCGAACGGGTCGCGCCGTGATCGTGAAGGCGCCATCGGCCAGCGCCGCGGCATAGTTGACCGTGAGCGCCACCGGCTCGCCCAGCAGTTGCGGATGCTGCAGCACCGAGCGCATGACCGTGGCGGCGGTGATGCCACCGAACGGCCCGACCATGTTCGCGTAGGCAGCGGAGGTGTGGCCGCTGTAGGCGTGCTCGCCTGTCGAAGTCAGCGCAACCGCTTCGTCGAATGCGTGCACGCGTCAGACCCTTTCGAAGATGCCGGCGGCGCCCTGTCCCATGCCCACGCACATCGTGACCATGCCGTACTTCTTGTTGTGGCGCTTGAGCGCGTGCACCACGGTAGCCGAGCGGATGGCACCAGTGGCGCCCAGCGGGTGGCCCAGCGCGATGGCGCCGCCCATGGGGTTCACCTTGCTCGGGTCCAGGCCCAGGGTGTTGATGACGGCCAGCGACTGCGCGGCAAACGCTTCGTTGAGCTCGATCCAGTCGATCTGGTCCTGCGTCAGGCCGGCGTGCTTCAGCGCGGCGGGAATCGCCTCGATGGGGCCGATGCCCATGAGGTGCGGTGGCACGCCGCGCGAGGCGTAGCTGACGAAACGCGCCAGTGGCGTGAGGCCGAAGCGCTGGATGGCGGCTTCGCTGGCGAGGATGAGCGCGCCCGCGCCATCGCTGGTCTGCGAGCTGTTGCCGGCGGTGACCGAGCCGCGCGCAGCGAACACGGTGCGCAGCTTGGCCAGACCTTCGATGGAGGTGTCGGGCCGCGCGCCTTCGTCCAGGTTCACGGTGCGGGTGCTGGTCGTGACCTCGGCGCTGTCCAGGTCCACGCTGCGCTCGGTCACCTCGACGGGAGTGATCTCGTCCTTGAACT
>VFQP010002453.1_pt1 | contig 20632 bp, 13 predicted proteins | sample 3512351 | NCBI WGS metagenome assembly VFQP01 (sample SAMN10412372, study PRJNA504923) | tailings metagenome | isolation source: Relicate 1 Philex TSF1 revegetated site | place: Philippines: Tuba, Benguet | collected 2017-08-29
TCCTTCAAGTTGCGCGGTGACTGAACCGACTCTCCCTTGCACGTGCACGAGCCATCAGAGAGCGAACGTGCCGCAGCGTCCTCCCTCAGCGCACACAGCAGAAAGCAAAGCGCCCTCCCTCAGCGCCGCTCCCTCGCCGCTCCTACTTGTGCGCCAGCAGGAACTGCGCCACGGCCGCGTTGGCCACCGTGGGGCCCACGGCCGGGCCCAGCACGTTGTGCCGCCGCTTGCTGTACCCTGCGCACAGCACACGTCAACAGCACACACACCCGTCACGTTCTAGGCACCGCTCCGGAGCACCTCCGTGCTGCAAGAGCCGCGGGCCGGGCGGCCCCCTCCCACGCCCTTCGGCGCGCGTGCTCCCCCGCCACGCACCCCCACACCACCCACACGCAGCGGACAGCTCACCGGGCAGCAGCTCGGCGGCCAGCGGGCTGAGCGAGTCGAACTCGGTGAGCGCGTCGTAGGCCGAGTGGAAGGCGTCGGCCGCCTTGTAAAAGGCCTTGAGGTCCTCGGGGTGCGCGCGGTAGTAATAGTCCTTGCCGTACTGCGCGCCAGCACAAGGTGGTGGTGGACACGTGCAGCAGCACAGCGGTGGTGGGCAAAACACACGACAGCAGTGGTGTTGGGCGCGTGCAGCACCACACGACAGGAGACCTGAGCCTTTGTGCTTGTCCCACTGCCCGCTGCTGCGCTGCCCGCCCGCTCCCCTGTGTGCGGCGTGCGGGCGGCAAGGTTGAGGTGGGACTCACGGCGGTGGTGAAGTCGGGCCACTGCGCCAGCACGGCGTAGCGCTCGGCCGTCAGCTTGACCAGGTAGTCGACGAAGCTGCTGTGCAGCACGCTCACGCGCGCCACGTCCTGCACAGGGCAGGCGGGGCGCCCAACCTTGCCGGCGGCGCATCCCACCGCGGTTGTGCGCACGCCCAGCCCTGCACCCCAGCCAGCGCACCTTGAGCTCGATGCCGCTGGCTGCGCCCTTGCGCACGTCCGCCACGCTGTACTTGGCCCCCGCCGTGGACGCGCCTGCGCAGGTTGGCGGGGCGGATCGCCGCGTTGTTCACGCCGCAGCCACCCCCCAGGCTCTGATCACACTTGCCATGGCGCCGCCCTGCCACTGCCGCGCGCACCTGCTGAGACGGACACGTCCACCGCACTGCCCTTGGTGCTGGCCGAGACCTTGATGCTGCTCGATGCGCTCGTCGTGGGCGCGCCGTCAGTGCTGCGTCCACGTTGCGTTCATCACCACGCACGCAAGCACTGCGTCAGCGCGACGCAGCCTGCAGCGCCACGTTCGCTCACACGAGCGCGCCCCTGGGCTCGACATCACGAAGTCCGGCCCCACAGGCCATCGCCTGCGTGCACGGTCCCCATCGCTGCAGGCGCCACGCGCACCTGGGGAACGAGAACACGCCGAGCGACTGGTAGCTGCGCGTGCCCGCCGGGGCCAGAGCGGCCTCCAGCCCTGCGCGCACCACGGAGAGCGCGATGGAACCCGGACCATTGGCGATTGCGTGGTGCTCTGCGCGGTATCCGGCGTGTAGCCGGCGTGGATGCACCGTGAGCGCATCGCTGCGCCCACTTGGCGAGCTGCTGCACGCAAAGGATCTCAGGATTGCGACCTCTGGCACAGCTCCCCCATCGCGCCCCATCGTCCAGCACGCTGCGCTCCACACGCTGATGCTGCTTCTGTATGCTCCTTGTGCGCTGCGGCAGCTCCCTGCTCCGCTTGCTGAAGAAAGCGAGCCTCCACAGCCCGTGCGCACCCTTGAGCACGGACGGCACCGTCGAGCGCAGCATCCTGGCCCTGCGTCCTGACGCGTTGCTGCTGCGCCTCCTGCTGCTCTCGTCGCGAGCGAGGATGCAAGCCCTGGTATGCCCGCGCCGCTCCCAAGCGTGCGTCCCAGGTGTGCGTGCGTCCTGCGATGATGATCCCGAGGCCTCTGCACATCTGCCCTGCGCAGCAGCGCCAATGGCCCCTGCAGGGAGGCGCACGCCAGCCGCCGGCCTGCGTGTGCGCTCCGCACCATCCTTTACACAAGCAGCGTGATGCGGCTGCGGCAGCGTCAGGCACTGGAGGCAGACAGGGGCAGACAGCATCCCAGCCCTCTGGTGGTGGAGGCCGTGGCGGCGGCAGGGGCGGACGCGGTGGCGGGCGCGGGCCCCCTCCTCCCCCCCGGCAGCAGCAGCAGAAGGACAAGCGCCCTGCAGACCAGGACGCCAGCGCAGCTGGCCCCGGCCCCTCCTCGGCGCCGCCCCCGCGCGCCCCCAAGGCGCAGCGACAGCTGTTCGGCGCGCTGCAGGCGCTGAGGGGCGGCAACCCCGCCGACGCCGACGCCCCGCCGCCAGGCGCTCCTCCTGCCACCAGACCCAGCGGTACGCACCCGCCGCCTTTGGAATCCGGCTGCCCCTCAACAGCAGCCCACGGCCATCCACACCCGTGCGGATGCCCGCACTGCCTCGCAGGCGGCGCCAAGCAGCCCAAGCCCGCCGGCGCGCCGCAGGGCAAGGGCAAGGGGGGCGCCGCCCCGCGCGTGCCGCAGCCCAGGCCCCGGCGCGGCGGCGGCCCGTCGGAGCCCGACGACGTCATCGTGCTGGCGCCTCCGCCGGGCGGCGCGACGGCGGTGGTGGCGGCGGCGGGGGCCGGGGGTGAGCTGCGGGAGGTGGACGGCACGCTGGTGGACGCGTACGGCGAGGACGGCGCGCAGGTGTGAGGGTTAGGGTTAGGGTTAGGCTTGTTGTTCGTGAGACAGTGCTGCTGCCGAGGGACTGTTTGCATCGCCTCGGCAGCGTTGTGTGTCAAGGGGTGGCTCACAGGCATTGTCCGAGCAGGCTGTGTGGCGGCCCTGCGTGTGCGCGGCAGGTGTGGCGGGACCGGCTGGCGGCGGTGGGCTGGGAGTACGACGACGATGAGGAGGGAGAGGAGGACGAGGAGGGAGAGGAGGAGCAAGAGGAGGACGGTGAGCGTCCTGGAGCAGTCGAGTCTTTTCGTGCGTGGTGGTGCCAAAGTGCCGCACCGCGGGAGAGATGGGCTGACGACGACAATGCGTGCACTGCACTCCATCGCGCGCAGGGGAGGTGGGCGGGGCTGAGCGGCAGGCCGTGGCGCCACCCGAGGACTTGCTGCTGGAGGTGGCGCCCATGGGCGCGTGGTTCTCCTCCCAGGAGCCGCAGCAAGGTCAGGGCGCGGGCCTCGAGAGGTGTTTTGGCAGGGTCGCTTACGGGCAAGACCTCGCACGCCGGCGCCCACAGCACACTGTGTGCTGCTCACGCCTGTGTGATGTGCGGTGGTGCCGGACGAGGCGATGGCTTCGTCTTGCGCTCGTCCAGCCCTGCGATTGCGTGCCTCCCTCGTGCGCAGGTGAAGGCGGGGCGGCGGCGGCGGTGGAGGAGACGGCGGAGCAGCAGCTGCTGCGCAAGTGGTACACCACGCAGGTGCGGCCGCTTGGATCAGCGATGGGTCCGTGGGTGGGTGGGTTGTGGAAGGACTCGCTGCGTCGCGCCGCGCCGTGAGCGTGCGTGGCACCATGGACCGCACCTGCTCACAGCCACCTCCGGGTCGCCAACCCTGGGAGCTGCACTTCGGTGCGGATGACGCGTTGCGCCGTTGCGTAGCGCCGCGGGCACGGGATTTGCCCCGCCTCGCCGCGCTGAGCGCGCACACGCTGGCTGATGCGCCCGGTCGCTGGGAATTGTCGGGCCCCGCCGAGGTGTCCAAACAGATGCAAGTCCAGAAATGCACACACGCACGCCTTCCCTGCGGTGCTTGCGCAGGGCTACCTGCCGGCAGCCCAGTGGGGACCCATCAAGGCATCCCTGCTCCCTGGTGCGCTGGTCAACCAGCTCATGATTGCCCTCACTCGCTCCCTGCTGCTCCCCTGCTGCTCGCTCCCTGGTGCTCCCTGCTCACACGCCCCCCGCTGCTCCCTGCTCACACGCCCCCCGCTGCTCCCGCAAGGCTTGTTCTGGTGGTGCTGCGTCGCGATGAGGTGGCCGTGGCGCTGTCATCACCGCAGGGCGGGGACGGGGGCTGGTGGCCACGCGCGCGCTGGCGCCCGGTGACCTGGTGCTGGTAAGCCCTGCATTAGGGCTGCTGGAGTACGAGCCCGAGGACGAGGGCGGGGCGGAGGCGCCGGAGAACGAGGACCTGGCCCGGCACATGATGAGCAGGTGACACGTGGTTTTGGAGGGTGGGCTTGGCGGCTAGGGAGGCTAGGGGGGACGATGAGCAGGGCAAAGGGCTAGGGGATGAGCAGGGCAAAGGTGGTCGGAAGGCGCCGCCCCATGGGGACCCTCGTTTTTGCCTTGCATCTCGATTGAGCAGGTGCAAGGTGACGCCAGGCCAGGGCAAGTGGCTGACGGACCTGCTCATGAGCGACAAGCCGGCGGTGGAGGCGGGCGGCGGCAAGGCGCGCGTTGCGGTGCCCCGGCTGCCCACGGAGGAGGACGTGCAGGCGCTGCAGCGCCCCTCTGGTGGGTTCATCGTGGGGCCGTTCACGTTGGAGCAGGGAGCGAAAGGGCCCAAGGACGAGGTGCAGGCAGCCGAAGGTGGCGCGAGCTTTGCCCTACGCTGCCGCATCGCCCGCAGGGGAGCGGCAGCCGCTCTTCGCCGTGCTGCAGCAGCACCTGGGCGGCGGCGGCGAGGAGGAGCGGCAGAGGTGGCTGGAGAGCGTCGTCAACCTCAACTGCCTGGTGCGGCCGCTTGCGGCAATTTTGGGGGTGCTGTGCTTTTCCGTGCGTCCTGAACCACTTGGCACCTGGAGCGCTGTGCCAGCACGCCTGTGGCGGTGGCGGCCAGCTGCTTGGGCTGTGGCCCACCTTGCAGCTGGCCTCTAGAAGCTCGCTGTTGCTCTTGTGCGGCGTTGCTTGGCAGGGCGAGGAGTTCAAGGAGCCAGTTGAGGCGAGGCTCACTGCTGCTGTTCTGTTGATCTCTTGTGCGGCGTTGCCTGGCAGGGCGAGGAGTGCAAGGAGCTGGCGTCCCTAGAAGCGAATCTCACTTTTGCTGCTCGTGTTGCTCTTGTGTGTCGCTTTTCCTGAGCTCAGGGCGAGGAGTTCAAGGAGCTGGCCTCGAGCGCGCTGCGGCAGGAGGACGCGCCCGGGTGGCTGGGCCTGTGGCCCGACGCGGCGGTCATCAACCACGCCTGCGCGCCCAACGCCACATGTGCGCCTCCTCCCGCGCTCGCGCTGCATTTCCTCCCTTGTTCCCGCGCTCGCGAGCGTTCACGGGGCGCGCCTGCACGCACGGGGCACGCCGCTAACACTTCGGCGGGGAGCGTGCTTTGCGTGCTGTGCGTGCTGCGCGCAGACTGGGCGCTGGGGGACCGACTGGTCGTGCGGGCGACGGAGGACGTCGAGGCGGGGCAGGAGGTGCGCTGGCCTGCGTGACGGAGTGGAGACGGGGCGACGGGTGCGCTGAGCGTTGTGCATCTTTGTGCGAGGTGGCGGGCAGGCTCACCGCGCCTTGAAGCCAACGGCGATGCCGCGGGCCCCTTCTGCATGGTGTTGTTCGCCTGCTGACAGGTGACCTTGCGCTGACAGCTTCACCCACTCGCCCTGCCTCCACCCTGCACCTGCTTGGCAGGTGACGCTCTCGTACCTGGGCGCACTGCTGACGGCGCCGCTGGCGCAGCGCCGGCAGGAGCTGCAGGACAAGTGGGGCTTCCGCTGCCAGTGCGTGCGGTGCAAGGCCGAGGAGCGGGCGGCGCCGCCCGGCAGCGAGCTGCAGCAGCAAGTGGCCGAGGTGTACGAGGTGCGTTGCGGGTGGTGGTGTGGCGCGGAGCGTGGCCAGGGGGAAGGGCCGTCGGAAAGGCACCAGGAGTGGCAAGGCAGCAGCAAGTGGCAGAGGTGTGCGAGGTGCATGACAAGACTTCCTGCCGCATGGCCTCTTGGCCTTTGGGCCTTTGGGCCCTTCTGCACAGCTGCGGCGGGCAGCGGCGAGCCATGGCCACCACTGGCAGCATGAGGCAAGCGTTTTCCGTGCGTCCCTGCCGTGTTGCTGCTGGCGATGCAGTGGTGCCAGGAGCTGAACGAGGTGCTCCAGGGCGCGCTGGAGGACGAGGACGTGGACGAGGTGCAGGACATCAGGTGGGCGGCTGTGTGTTGGGGGGGAGGAGCATGCGCCTGTTTGCCGCACACTTTGGCGCGCGCAGTTGCCCGCGCTCGCATGTGCACCGCCCACTGAGACGTGCGTCCCGCGGCTTGCTGCCGTCGACGCCCTCGGGGAGTTGCATGCGTCGCCTGCCCTGTGTGCGCGCTCTTTGCCCGGGCGTGAGCTGCTGGAGTGGAGCGGTTGCACCCTCGGCGCGGCCTCAACGCGCGCTCTCGTTGCCTCGCCGCGACTGCTCACACGCCGTGGTGCGTTGCCCCGCCCAGGCGTGAGCTGCTGGAGCGGCGGGACGCGCTCGAGGCGGCCATGCGCGCGGCCAAGGTCAGCAGCAAGGCCCGGCGCTGGCTGCAGGTGCGACCCCGCCGCCGCCCCCGACGCGACCGCCCCCACAAACACTGGAGCGCTCGTTCGTCTGCGTGCGGGACGTTGGCCCTGGTGAGGAGCGAATCCATGCGCTTGTGCCTGCAGGCGTCGGTGTATGACCTGTACGACATGCTGAGCGTGTGCGCTGACGAGGACGACAGCTCTAGCGGCGCCGCCGTGTCGTCGGGCAAGGGCAAGGGCGCCGGCAAGCCGCCGCAGCAGCAGCAGGACGGCGGAGGCAGCGGCGGCGACGGGCTGCTGGACACGGAGAACCTGGCCGTGTGCGCGCGCATCCTCGAGTCGGTGGGGCGCGGCAGCGACGCGCAGGTGACGCCAGAGCTTAGCTGGTCGTGGTGGCGGCGGCGTGAGGGGGCCGGGCGCAGCGTCAACTGGGCCGCCTGGGGGCACAGTGGCGTGGCCTTGGCACATTGTTGTGTGTGTGGGGGGGGGGGTTGACTCGGCGCAGGCGTACCTGGCCGCCGAGTACATGGTGCGTGCGGGCGTGCGCTTCGGCGTCAAGCACCACGAGGCGCAAGAGGTGAGAGGCCTGCGATTGCACACTGCGCGCTTGCGCATCGAGGGGTTGCGTGCTCTGTCCTGCTGATGGTGAGCCGACGGCGTTGCCTGCGCAGGCGACGCGGATGTGCCGGGCCGCGTTCACCGCGCGCTACGGGCCGGCCTCGGCGCGCATGCACGACGCGCTTGTGGAGGCGCGCCTGGAGGACTGATGCCACCGCGCTTGCTCGCCTGCTTTCGCGCGCTGCGTGTAAGGCTGCCAGAAGAACGTTCGTGGGGCGAACGTTCCCTGCCCTGACGAGTCGAGAAACCGCCAGCACCGCGCGCGCACACCAGGGCCGAGCGTGAAGCGCGCATGTGCACGCAGCCCCGGCGGCTGCAATGTGAGCGCGCAACAGCGCTGGAGCGCACTCACCACTCCGCCGGTCCTGCCGTGGAGCTCGCCCTCCAGTGAACAGCACGCGCGGCCATGGCGCACAGCGGCAGCACCAAGTCGCTGGCGCTGGCGCTGTGGCTCTGCGTCGTCTGTGCCTGCGGTGCGAACAGGGGTGTTGCGCGCCGTGCGCCGATCCGGGTTGCGCCCTGCGCTGGAACACCACCCGGAGCAGCTGCTCTCGGCACGCCTGCGCAGGTTTAGCGCCCTCCGCGGCATCGTCAAGGCTTTGGCCTTCGTTCGTGGGCTTTGGACGCAGCAGGGCGCTCCAGCAGGGTGAGCGGCGTTTCACGTGCGCGCGCACGCCATCCCCGGCCACAGGCACAGAGCAGCTCGCTCGGCCATGCAGCGCACCAGCATCAGCAGCAACGGAGGCAGCTATGACAGCCCGCCTCTTGGAGAGACAAGCCTGGGCACGTCATCTACCGTAACGCGGCTCAACAAGGCACGCACTCAGCTGCAGCTGTGGGTGATGCTGCCAAACGACCTTGCGCGTGCCTGGCGCAGGTGGTAGAAACGCCACTCAGCAGGGCGGCGCGCCCGGGTGCTCCGCCGACCTCTGGAACCAGTGGGCGCTCAACACGCCCGTGGGCCCCTCTGGCGACCTGCTCTCGCCCGATCCGGCGCTGAGGGGCTTTTGGTACCTCGGCGCGCCCTCCACCACCTCTGCCGACCTGGGCGTGCTCACGCGGCCGCGCTACGAGGGCAACGCCACGGCGGGCGCCGCCGTCACCTTTACCTGCGGCACGGACGTTTCGCTGCAGCGCGCGGGCTTTTGCAACCGCACGGGCCTCTGGTACGTGTGGGCGCAGGCGTGTGGTGTGGATTGGGGCCGCAGTGTGAGGGCGGGGGGAGGAGGGGCACGCTCGGGCGCGGTGTGGGTGCGGGGAGGCAGCGGTGCGCTGGGAGGCGACCAGCGCGTGAGCGACACATGTGTGGGAGCAAGGAGCGTGCGCAGCAGCAGCAGCAGCAAGAGCGGGCGCCTCGCGCTCCGCCTTGCAGCAGGAGGGGAGAATCCTCCCCCTTGCAGCAGGAGGGGAGAATTCTCCTCTTCGGGGAGGATGAGCGTCTTTGCGCTCATCCTACCAGGGCTCCTGCTCTCCCTCATGTTTGTCGCAGGAACGTGACGTGGCCGACGCTGAGCTCCAACCTTTCGCTGCTCCCGGTGCCCGACTGCGCGGGCAACTGCTCGCTCAACAATGGCTTTTACGCGGGGCTGGTGCGGGGGCTGGCCAACGGTCAGACGCAGACCTCGCGTGAGTGGGGGAGCGGGCGGGGCGTGGTGATGGGAGGAGGCATGGCGCGGGGAGGAGGGCGGATGCAAGCCTTTGCGGGAGTGGTGGTGTAGGGAGCAAGCAGGGCGGGAGGAGGGCGGTGGGGGTGGCGGACGCGCCCCTCGTGCGGGTGCCCGTGGCGCGGCGTGCGGCCAGCCGCCTGCACCGCCTCCCGTCACGCAGCCATTCACGGGCACCGCGCGCCGCCGCGCCGCCAAACGTCCCGCACAGCGCCACACAGCGCTGCACCTGCCCTGCCTCCCACGCCTGCGCGTCTTGTGGCGCAGTGGAGGGCGCCGGCGACATACCGCTGGCGCCCGGCAGCCGCGCCAGCAGCTGCATCCAGTCGTCCACGGAGTTCAAGCGCCCGCCCGGCTTCAACTTCAGCGTTCCTGAGGAGGTGCGCGTGCGCGCGTGCGCGCGCGGCACCCCTTGGCCGCTCCGTTGCTCGCTCGATCAGGCCGCCTGCTGCGTCGCCGCCGCACTGGCTCTTCTCGAGTGCCGCAGCGCTCGCCTGGGAGGGAAGCAGGGCGCAGGGGCAGCCTCGCGAGGCCTGGCCGCAGCGTTGGGGAGGCAGGGCGCAAAGGAGACGCTCCGGCACCGGACGCTTGAGGACAGCCAGGGTCGCAGCCACGGCCAGCGTGTGGCCAGCTGCGCCGTGCACGGCTGGCCAGTTGGCGGTGGTCCCGAGCCCCCAGGCTCGGGACCCCTAGAGCTCCATGCGTGGGCGCAGGTGGGCGTCAACTACATTCTGCTGGCCGACAGCGCCGAGGGGCGGTGGGTCACGGCCGAGACGTGCAACCTCACCACGGCCGACACGTACCTCTACGTGATGGACGGATGCGGGTACAACCGCACGGTGCGCACGCGTTGCGTGCCGCCTGCAGGGACTGCGGGACCGCTGGTCGGGTCGCAGCTCCGCGGCACGGGAGGCACGGCACCGCCAGCGCGCAAGGGGGAGGGGATTTGTCTTTGGAGGTGGCCATCTTGCCGCGTCCCTGCACGTCTCACGCTAAGAGTGCTGTGTACGTGCTGCGCGCGTGCTGTGCCCGCAGATGGTGGTGGAGAACGACGACGCGTGCGGCGAGGGCCAGTCGCAGGTCAGCTTCTACGCCGAGCCCCGGAGGACGTACGTCATCTACGCCTACCTGTACGGTGAGCCGCCGCCGCCGTCCCTGTGCTCATTCTGCTCTTCTGCGCGTTTCGCCTTTGGGCGTCATGGCTGGGGGCGCCTGCGGGGCGTGGTGAAGCGTCATTGAACGGTTTGGGCGTCGGGGCTGGCAGCTCCTGCGGGGCGTGGGTTGAAGAACCTCAACAGACGCGTGCTGTGCTGCTGCTGCTGCTGCTGCGTGGCGTGTGGCGTGTGGTGCGCACCACGCAGACTTTACCTGCTGGGGAGGCCCGAGCCTGCGCATCTCCGCCGTCAAGGGTGAGGCCAGGTGGAGCGCTGGCAAACCTCAGTTGCTCGCCCTGCGGCACCGCTCCCCAGCCGCGACGGCTGCTACTGAGCTGGGTCTGGCATGCATTTCCGCCTGCTTGGTGGGCCCGCTCACGTTTCTCCTTCACTTTCCCTTTGCTCCTCCATCTGCGCCCCAGGCGCGTGGTCCGAGGCCACCTGGCGGCAGTGGAGCGTCAGCCCGGCGAACGCGCCGGGCCTGTGCCTCACGGCGCCCCAGGCGTACAACGAGACGGTCCAGCTCCAGCCCTGCAGCACCGCCGCCAAGGTGCGCGCGTGCGCTGCGATTCGTGTCAGAATCCGTCCAGCACCTCTTCAGTTCACTCTGCTACTCACTCCTTTTGACGCACTCGGCGCCTCCTCGCTGGCAATTTCTCCATGGCCAAGGGGGCCGTGCGGTGCAACGCTAAACGTGGCAGCCACAGCGCAACAGGGGGCCCTTGCTGCGCTAGCAACGTTCCGAGCGGTTCCGCTCCACGCCGCCGTTTCCTCCTGCCTGCGCAGGGCCAGGTGCTGCAGATGAAGCAGGTTGGCAACGGCTACGCGTTCCTGCGCCCGCTGCACTGGGCCTCTGACAGGTATGCGCACCTCCGCCTCCGCCTGCGCACAGTGCGCTCACGCGGCAGCCACGCTGCGCTCGCCCGCCGCCCGCCTGCGCCCGCCGCAAGCGCCCCGACGCAACACATTCGCGCGGCTTTGCCTCCTGCCTGTTTGTTGCCGCTTTGTTGGCGCAGCGCGCTGGTGCTGGCGGACGGCAACGCCACGGGCACGTCGGTCCTGCGCACCTCCAAGGACAAGGCGGTCCGCTCGCCGCTGCCCTGGGCCGAGGAGACGCGCCCGGCCGCCCGCGCCATCTTCGACATCCTGCCGCCGCACGCCGCGAACTCCAGCGCCGCCTCCTCCTCGCTCGATCTGGGCGGCGGCGGCGGCGTGGCGACGGCGTCGGTGGACGGCAGGTGCGCACGCCCGCGCCGCTCTCCAGCCCCCGCTCGCTAGCCCTCACCGTCAGGAGTGCGGGTTCGCTCAATGCGAATCATGCTGGCACCTGGTACTTGCCGTGTGTTTGTGCAGCGGCGTGCCGCTGAGGACGCTGAGCGTGCGCATCCAGAGCCAGGCCACGGGCGCCTGCCTGGCCTGGCCGGGGCCCGCCAGCCCCGGCGCCAACGCCACGGGCCCCCTGCAGCTGCGGCAGGTGCGACCTTGAAGAATGCCGCGCTTCTGGATGTCAGGATCGGAAGGTTTCGCAGCTTTTGCAGGGCCGCTTGCGCAGACGAGCCGCACGATGTTTGCGCCAGTGCCAGCGGGTGACAGACCCACTGGACGCGAGAGACAGGCAGTCAGACCTTGTGCGGGGACCTGTGCGTTGGGCGTGCGCCGCCGCTACGTGTGCAGGTGCCGTGCGACTCGAACGACACCTCGCTGCTCTTTGACCTCGCGCAGCCGCCAGGTGCGCGCATGGGCTTAGGGCTTGGGCTAGGGTTCACGCCGGGCGCCCTCCCCACGTTGCCGTCGCCGCCGGTTCGGTTGTCGTGGTGCAGGGCGCACCAGCGCGGCCCTTGCTGGCGTCCAGTTGAGCGTGGCGCTGGCCATCGCGCCCTCGTTCTGCTGGTCGACGGTGTTTTGGGACACAGCGGCGAGCGTCGCGGCGGACACGGGCGCCGCCGTGTTCCCGCTCCCCTCGCGCAACCGCGCGCCGCCGCCGTCGCCGCCGCCGCCGCCCTCGCCGCCGCCGCCGCCGCCGCCGCCGGCGGGCGCCGTGGCGGACAACGTCAACGTGACGATGCAGCCCTGCAACGCCACCGACCCGGTGCGCGCCGTGCTGTGTGCCCTCATGCAGGGCTTGGGTGCGCAGATCGCGCCCTACCGTTGCGCCTGCAGTCTTCGCGAGGCATGCCATGCCAGCCGCCGCACGCCGCTGCGAATCTTGGTGTCAGGTGGCTCTCAAATGCGTCGCTGACGTGTCATGCTGTGTGTGCTGCCGTCGGTTTCGTTGCCCTTTCCGCTCGTGTGTGTGCAGTACCAGTCGTTCGTGCTGCGGGACGCCGGCAACGGCTACGTGTGGCTGGTGGAGCAGGGCTCGGGCCTGCAGAGGTGCGCGCAGCATGCCGCCTGGGCAGGGCTCTGTAGGGCTTGGCGTTGTGCGTGTGAGGAGCAGGGCTCGGGCCTGCAGAGGCCAAGCGGTGCGGGGCTCTGCGCGGCACTAGGGGCGCTGCGGGCCATGCACAGATGGGGCCAAAGCGCTGTTGTGCAGGCTGTGCAAGCAGCCACCGTGGGCATGCTATGGCGACTGGTGCGCTGGCCGGCACCTGCTCAACAACGCAGGGTGGTGCAAGTGCGCGACTCGCTGCACATGGACGGGTCCACGCTGCAGCTGGCGCCGGCCGCCGACGGCGAGGACCGGCAGCTCTGGTCCGTCGACGACATGGGCGACGGGTGAGGGCTTTGCGTCCCCTCCCCTCCCTTCCGCCCCGCCATCCACCGCGGAAGGGACGGCACCGCACAGCACGCAACGAGCCTTTCGTCAACGGGCGTGTTGCACCCTCTCCTGGCTTGTGGGTGGACGATTAACGGCGACGGTGGTGGTGGTGTGGTGTGGCCTGCGGACGTGCGCAGGCTGGTGCAGCTCTCCAACGCGCACACGGGCCAGTGCGCCGACAACACTGGCTCCATCGTGGCGCAGGGCAACCCGCTGCAGGCCGTGGCGTGCAGCCAGGCGCTCAGCCCCGGCGCCGGCGTCAACGGAGTGCCCATCGCGCAGGGCTTTCGGCTCGCCGGCCTCAGCCCGCCGCCGCCGCCCGCGCCGGCGCCGCCCTCGCCCGCTGCCGCCGTCCCCTCGCCGCCGGCGCCGGCGCCGGCGGGACCGGGCGGCGTGCCGTACGACGACGGCAGCGGCGGCGGCAACGTGCTGCCTGGGACTCCGGCTGGCGCGCCGCGGCCGCCGCCGGCAATCACCACGCCCGGTGCGTGCGGGCGTTTCTCTGTTCCTTTCCGCTGCGGGACGCGTCGCGCCCGGCGGCTTCCTGCAGGCCCTGTCCCTGAGGTGACCAGACGCTGAGCAAAGGTGATGGTGGACGCGCGTGTGTGGCCGCAGGCACGCCAAGCGGCAGCGGAAGCGGCGGCGGCGGCGGCGGCGTACCCATCGGCGCCATCGTGGGCGCGGCGGTGGGCACGGCGGCGGTGCTGGCGCTTCTGGTGGTGGCGCTGGTGCTCTTCGTGGGGCACCGCCGGCGGCGCGTGCTGGCGGGTGGCAAGGCGGCGGCGGGCGGCGGGCCGCTGCTGGGCGGCGGCGGCAAGGGGGAAGCTGGCGGGAAGCTGGGGTCGGCGTCGGGTGGCGGTTCCGACCCAGACGACAAGGTGCGTTGCTGCTTCTGTCGTTGGTGGTGCCGGCGTTGCTGCTTCTGTCGTTGGTGGTGCTTCTGTCGGTGGTGCCGGCGTTGCTGCTTCTGTCGTTGGGTGTTTAGCGTTTGCGGTGTGTGCTTCTGGCCAGCGCTCCCACTCGCCATAGCTGCCCACGGCAGCAGTGCTGCGCCTGGGTCCTGAAGGACGGCCTGTCTGAGGCGTGCTCGCGTGCGGCCTGCGGCCTGCGGCAGGCGTACGGCGTGGCGACGCCGATGGACGGCGCCGGCAGCGGCGGGCTGGCGCACAACGGGAGCAAGGAGTTTGGCGGCCCGAGCGCGCCGCTGCTGATGCCGCAAATGTCGGTCAAGGAGCGGCATGGCAAGCTGGTGGTGCGGGGGCTCATGAAAGGGGTGAGTGAGTGGCATGGTGCCTCTTCTCTATCGACCTGGTGGAACGAGAGCACGCTCTGCAACGGCCGACACGGCCAGTGCGAGAGGCACGTGCGCCCGCGACGCGTCGTCCGCCGCCGCGCCGCTGCGCTTCGCCCTGGCTCATCCCACCCACCCGCGCATGCACGCGCAGGAGCCGTTCCTGCGCGGTGCGGCGCTCTTCTTCTCCTGGACCGACCTGCCGCCCGCCTCGGCGGGCCTCGTCGCCGTGGAGGAGGGCGTCACGGCGGCGCAGCTGGACCGCCTGCTCCACTCGAGCGAATCCTCCACCTCCTCCGACCCCGCCGCCCTCCACGACTGCGACGACGACGGCGAAGACGGCGGCGGCGGAAGCACGTACCTCGTCGTGGGCGGCGGCCGCGGCGGGCGGGAGGACGGGGACGCCAGCGGCAGCCTCGGCGCCGCGCTGGCGACGCCCTCGCAGGCGCGCGAGCGCGGCGGCGGCGGCGGCGGCGGCGGCGGCGCGGCGTCGCGAGGGTTGCCGGAGGTGGACGGCGAGGGCGCCGTGGCGGCGGGCGGAGACGACAGCACCACGTCGGGCGTGTTCCCGTCGGCGACGGCGGGGATGGTGGGCGCGGCGGGCAGCGCCAGCGGGGACAGCCGGTCGACGGGGCCGCGGCGCAGCTGGCAGTTTTTCTCGGCCGCCAGCATGAGCAGCTACGCCACGGCGCTGGGCGGTGGCGGCAGCCGCGCCAGCAGCGGCAGGCCGGAGATCACGGCGGGCGGCGGCGGGCGCACGCGGAGCGGCAAGGCGGCGGCGGAGGAGGAGGCGGCGGCGGAGCGCCGGCGGGCGGCGCTCGGGCGGCGGCGCGCGTCGGACGTGCAGGACGGGGCAAGCGGGCGGCGGGGCGCGCCGCCGCGCAGCAGCAGCAGCCGAGCCGTGGCGGCGGCGGCGGCGGCGGCGGGTTCGGACGGCGGGCCGAGCCGGCACAGCGTGGACCAACTCCGCGCGGCGTCGCCGCCGCTGCCGGCGGCGCTGGGCGGCGGCGCGAGCGCGCTGCTGCGGCAGCTGCCCACCATCAGCAGCCTGCAGCGGGCGCGGGCGGGCAGCGAAGGCGGCGACAGCGACGGCGCCGCCGCCCCCGGCGGCGAGGCTCCGGAGGCGCAGGCGGAGGTGGAGGTGGAGGTGGGGCGGACGCCGGTGCAGCGGGTGCGGAAGGGGTCATCGCTGGCGGCGCAGAGCCCCCGGCTGTACCGGGGCTCGGCGGCGGCGGCGGGTGGCGGAGGAGGGCAGAGCCCGGTGCTGCGGCTGACGAGCGCCCAGGTGTCGGAGCAGATCGAGGTGCTCAAGGACGGCCTGCTGGGCCGCGGTGAGTCAGTCGCTGTGCCAGCCGTTTTCACGTCGATTCCGCCGTCACAGTCTCGCCGTCACGACCAGCTCCTCGCTGCCCAGGGGGCCGGGGGAGCGCGGAGCGCCAATGGCAGCAGCGAGAGCAGAGCAAAGCGTGCTGCGGTGCCGGTGGAGGCCTCCGTGTCGCGGGCGCTGCGGCGGCGCTGCAGGGCCGGCCCCGCGCGTGACAGACTGCCTTTGCCCACGTGCCGCCGTGCGTGGGCTCGTGACCCTCCAGGCGCGACGGCGCTGGTGTTCAAGTGCCGGTGGCCGTGCCGCTTCGGCCCTCACGCGCTGCTGGCGCTAAAGGTGCTGCGCGACCCGTTTGAGGGCGAGCACTCGGAGCACATGGCGGCCTTCGCCTATGAGGCCTACGTGCTCGAGGCGCTCAGGTGGGTGCCAGGTCGTTGGAGCGATGCGGTCGGCGCCTGGGTCTGTGTGGCCTGGACATGCTTTCGAGGCGCTCAGTTGGGGCTGCATCGTTCGCGTCACTGGATGCTGAGGCGCCCCGTCCGCCTCGGCATGCCTCGCGCACAACAGCGCTCGCCTCTGCACGCTCTGCCCACCTCTCTTCCGAAGGCAACCGCCGCCTGCGTGTCTGCCCCCTCAGCGGCAAGCCAGCAACCACCAACCGCCATCTCGCGCTCCACGTTGTCCGCACGTGTTTTTGCGCCCCGCCCGCGCCCAACCGGCCGCGCCTGCAGGCACCCCAACGTGGTGCGCATCTACGGCTACTGCCTCGAGGCGCCCACCGTCTGCCTCGTCATGGAGCTGCTGCCCTCCTCGCTCAAGCAGCGCCTCCGCGGCGGCGCCGGCCTCTCCGAGCCCGCCTCGCAGCAAGCCCTCGCCATGCACTACACGCCCGCCGGCACGCCGGCCGGTGCATCGGCCGGCGCGCCGGGCCACAGCCACAGCAACTCCAACGTCACTGGGGCCGCGGCGGCCGCGGCGGCGGCCGGCGGCAGCAGCGGCGGCGGCGGCGGCGGGGACGCGCCGCCCACCGCGCCGGCCACGCCGCTGCTGCAGCAGGCGGCGGCGGCGGCGGCGGCGGCGGCGACGGACAGCGCGCGCAGCAGCGCGTCCATCTCGCGGCCGCTGGCGGCGGTGCCGGCGGCGGCGGCAGGCGCCACGGTGGGCGCGGTGCAAGCGGAGGAGAGCGAGGAGGAGGCGGGGCGCAGCAGCGCGCTCACAGCGGTCGACGGCCACGTCACGCTGTCCGTGCGCCTCGACCCGTTCGCCGCCGCCGCCGTGGGCGGCGCCGCCGCGAGCAGCAGCGGCGGCGGCGGCGGCGGTGCTGCCGCAGCGTCGGAGAGCGGGAGCAGCAAGCCGGCGGCGACGAGCGACGGCGGCTTTGTGCGTCGGTCCAAGCCGCCGCCGCCCTCGCCGTGGGAGCTGGCGGGCACGCCGCCGCAGAGCGCCAGCGGCGCCATGACCAGCGCGCCCGCCACGGCGCTGGCGGCGGCGGGCGAGGGCGCGACAGAGGTTGCGGCGGCGGCGGAGGCGGCGGGCGGCGTGCCCGATTCTTCAGAGAGCGCCGTGGGGCTCTCGGTGCGTGGTGTTTCTGGCGTGGTCGTCTGCATGTTTTGTCAAGCGATGCGCTGGAGGCGCTGAGCTGCCGTGTTCGCGTGCCGGGCTACCCTGACTGTGCTGTTGCGCTGCCGCGTGCGCGTTTTTTGCTAACGCCGCGCTGCTGCCGCCCTGCGCCTACGTTCGTCGCCCGTCGTCGCGTGTGCGCGCACCCCGCAGGGGAGCGTGCACGGCACGCCGTCGGGCGTCACGCTCACCACCACCGCGCTGACGGCGGCGCTGCTTCCCGCCGCGCCGCAGCTCTCGTCCGCCACCACCGCCACGTCAGCAACCGACCACCAACCGCTGGCCAAGCCGCTGCTCAGCAGCGGCAGCGCCTTCGCCTCCACCACCACGATCAGCACGTGGACCGGCCTGGGCACGGCGCCGCAGCACGCGCAGCAGGGCGCGCAGCAGCAGGTGCCGTGCGGGTGGCTGCCGGCGGCGCCGGCAGGCGGGCAAGCGGCGACGCCGCAGCAGCAGCAGGGCGGCAGGCTGAGCGCGCTGGACGTGCTGAGGATCAGCCGGGACGTGGCGACGGGCCTGGCCTACCTGCACACGCGGCCGCTGCCGGCGGACGCGGCGGCGGGCGGCGCGGGCGGGGGCGGGGGCGGCGCGGGGCTGGCGGCGGCGCGGGCGCAGGCGTGGGGCGGCGCCGGCGAGGGCGTGGAGGGGGGCGACGGGTCGTTCGTGGCGCGCGCCATGATTGTGCACCGAGGTGAGCAGCGGGAGAGGGAGGCGGAGGAGGATGACTTGAACAATTGGACAGTCAGCGCTGGGGCCGACCTGGACGCGGCGTCCAGGCGTGCTGCTGCGTGGGAAAGCGTTGCCGAGCCCAAATCCCTGAGCCCTAATCGTCCGCCGCCCCTGCGCAGACCTCAAGCCGGACAACGTGCTGCTCAACTCGCGCGGCGTGGCCAAGATCAGCGACTTTGGGCTGGCGCGCGCGCACGACTCCACCACCGTCTACAGCGGTGCGCCTGGCTGTTCGTGGTGTCCTCCCCTTTCCCTGCCCTCTTCTGCTCCCTCTGCTCTCTCTGCTGTTGCTTGCGCCGGCGTGCGCTGCCGACCACGTGCGCTCCTCGCAGCACAACCGGCAGCACGCCGCTCCCCTCCCACCTCCCACCTGGCACACGCGATGCCGTGCCCTGCCTTGCATGTGCGCCCTCGCAGCGCACCTGGCGGTGGGCACGCTGCGCTGCTCCCCTCCCGCCTGCCCTGCTGCTGACGCTGGCTTGCCCTCCTGACCAACACAGCGGTTCTCGCAGCGCACCCGCCCGTGGGCACCTCGGGCACTCAGTGACTGTGAACCGCCCTTGTTTCTCACGCCGGTCCGCGTTGCTCTGCCCGTCCATCTGTGCCGCCCGCAGCGCACCTGGCGGTGGGCACGCTGCGCTGCTCCCCTCCCTCCTGCCCCGTTGCTGACGTTGGCTTGCGCTCCCACACTTTCTCGCAGCACACCTGCCCATGGGCACCTCGGCACTCAGTGACTGTGCACCTCTCTGTTGCTCACGCTGCCACGTGTTGCCATGCCCTGCCTTGCCCGTCCCCGCCCGCAGCGCACCTGGCGGTGGGCACGCTGCGCTGCTCCCCCTACCACCTCTCTGCTGCTCTCGCCGCCCCATTGCGCTGCTCGCTCGTGGCCGCAGCGCACCTGCCCGTGGGCACCTTTGCACCTCTGCTGCACCTCTCTGTTGCTGACGCTGCCATGCCCTGCCTTGGCCGTGCCGCCCGCAGCGCACCTGGCGGTGGGCACGCTGCGCTACATGGCGCCCGAGCTGCTCGACGGCGAGACCAACAAACCAATGTCCAACCGAATTGACATCTACAGGTGCGCCGCGTGCGACGAGGGCACTGCGGCAGGGCAGTGTGGCGGGCCCTGCGGTGCTTGCGACAGCAGCCCTGGGACGCGAGCGCACCAGTCGCCGCGGGTCGGGGTGCGCGTCAGGTGTCGTGCGGCGGAGACCTGTGTGGGGCTCGCTCGGAGCCGGCGCGCAGCTTCCACTCGTGTCAACCTGACTGCGTGCGGACGGGCCCGCTCACACGCGTGCATGCGTGTGCGTGTGCGGCTGCGTGCGCGCAGCCTGGGCATGCTCATGTGGGAGATGGTGTCGGGCGAGGTGCCGTGGAAGGGCCTCACCGATCGGCAAATCACCACGGCGGTGAGCGCGGCCTCGCATGTGCCTCAGGGCTTGCATTCTCTAGGGCTTCCGGAGGGGATCCCCTCCCGCAACGCACGCGCTAATCCTGTCTGCTGTCGGGCCGCCACCTGCCTGCAGGTCCAAATGAAGAAGCGCCCGCCGCTCTCGTTGCCGCACGCCAGCAGCGCCGCCCTCGCCACCACCGCCAGCAACATCCCCGCCTCGCCGCAGCCCTCCTTCCTGCTCACGCCCGCCGGCATCAGCGCGGCCTTCACCACCACCATGACGAGCTCCGTGGGCGCCTCCACCCCCTCGGCCGCCCACCCCCACCACCACCACCTGCACCACTACTCGCTCGCGCCGGCGCCCGGCGCCGGCCTCACCACCGTCACCCTCTCGCAGGTGCAGGAGCACGCCATGTTCCAAGCCCTAGGCGCCAAGCCCTCGGCGGCGCCGCTGCTCGCCACCAGCGCCACGCTGCCCCCGCCCAACGCCGCCTCCGCCCCCTACAGCCACCACAAGCCCTCGTCCATGCCGCTGCTCAACCCCGACCGCGCCTCCGCCCGCGACCGCCCGCCACACGCCGCCGCCCATGCGCAAGACCCAGACGAGGACAGGGCCTCTGCCAGCGCCGTCCGCCTCTCGCTCGGCGCGCCCACCGCCCCCGCCGGCGACGCAGCAGCAGCCACCGGCAAGGCGCCGCCGCTCCCGCCCATCGTCGCCGCCGGCAACACGCCCACGCCGTCCTTCCTCCTCGCAACAGGCGACCAGCCCTCGCCCTCCCCCGCCTCCTCCAGCGCGAACAATGCCGCCGGCGCCGCGGGCGCGGCCCCGGCGCCGTGGCTGGCGAGCACCCCGCCGTCCTCGTCGTCCGCGGCGGCGGCGGGCGCGCGCGTTGGGAGCGGCGCGTCGTCGTCGCTGCTGTCGCCGGCGGCGTCGGCGTCGGCGCGCAGCGCGCCCAGCGGCGTGAGCCTGCCCTCGTCGGCCTCCATCGCGCACGCCGCCGCCGCGCTCAACGGCGGCGGCGCTGCTGCCGGCGGCGCCGCCGCGTCAGCGACTGCGCCCAGCGCTCCAGGTGCGCGTTTTTGTTTGTCTGTTTGCGGGGGCCGCTCACCTCTCTCGCACCCGCTCTCTCGCTCAACAGCACCGCTCAACAGCACCCTCTCTCGCTCAACGAGGACCCTCTCGCCGTCGTCGCGCTCCGGCGCCGCCCAGGCGTCCTAACAGATGCATAAGCCCGGCGCACCCACACCACTCAGGACGTTCACCTGTCGGCGTGCACCTGTTGCGCAGGCGTCCCGCCGGGTCCTGCGGCGGCTGCGGCGGAGCCGGTTGGTGGCGTCGTCGTCGCCGGAGGTGCAAGGGAGCAGCAGCAGCACCAGCAGGCGGTGACGGGGGGTGGCGGCGCGTCACTTCAGGTGCTGCTGGCCCCGGCGAGCTTCGAGCGGCTGCCGCAGCTGCGCACCGTGGTGGCGGCGTGCTGGCAGCACAACAGCCTGCGGCGGCCGACGGCGCAGGCGGTGGCGCGCACGCTGGGCGCGCTGCTGCAGTCGCACCTTGCGGCGGCGGGCGCCGCAGGGCTGGTGGGGCCGCCGCCGGGAGCGTCGGCGCCGGCGACGCCGGGGGCGGCGGCATCGTAGCGTGCCTCTGGCAGGAAAGG
>VFQP010002455.1_pt1 | contig 20621 bp, 14 predicted proteins | sample 3512351 | NCBI WGS metagenome assembly VFQP01 (sample SAMN10412372, study PRJNA504923) | tailings metagenome | isolation source: Relicate 1 Philex TSF1 revegetated site | place: Philippines: Tuba, Benguet | collected 2017-08-29
CTGAGGTTCCAGTACATTAGTGGTAAATCTCCCTGAACCAAATATAGCCCGTACACTCCGTTGCTGCTGCTGATTGAATGAAGCATGCGGAAATAACGAAGACTCCTTAGTGGAGAAGCTGCTGTGTCCTGCACGCACACTGGCTGAAATGCCTTTCGCAATTAAATATTCCATCCTGGCTGCCGCCTGTATGCCAGCCATATTAATCCTGTATGTTTGAAGAAGATAGGCTGCCGGATTATCCGTAACCGGTAGTCCATTGTATTCCCAGTTCGGTTTTCCATGGATATCATATAGCTCAGGGTAGTTGGGCGGTAAACTGATCACGCGCAACAATGCTGGAGATGCCACCGAAACGTTCGTTGCATTGGAATAATAAAGAGATGTAGAGGCGGTTAGTTTCTTGTTCACGGATTGATAACGTAACTGTTGGTTCGATGTTAGTTGTTTCGAAAAGAAATTTCCTTTTAATAGATGATCTTCATTGCGAAAACTCAAAGAGGACGTAAAGAATACCCGAGCGATACTACCCGATAACCGAAGGTGACCATTCCACAAAGCTGCAGCTGTATGGTAAAAATTTCGATGCCAGTTTACCTGACGGCTGCTGTCAAAAGAAAGTAAATCGGGTGCATATGAAAGCGATCGTTCTACAAGGCTTGGTTGTATATTGTCATTCGAAAAAGCAATCTTCCTCATTTCACGGTATTGTTCTGTAGTGAGCATTTCCGGTCCTGCCTTGCGTATGGTAACGCCAGAGGACAGGATGGCTTCAACAGAAAGTTTTTCTTCAACAGGTTCTTTTGTGGTGATAATAATAACGCCATTTGCTGACCTGGATCCATATATAGAGGTAGCGACCGCATCTTTTAACACTTCGATACTTTCTATATCTGCGGGGTCAATGAGTTTGAAAGGGCTTATTCCCCCATACGGGTTTTGATAAATGTCCAGACTTCCCGGAGATGCAATGGAAGAAAGTTGATTTATATTATTGTTTTGCGGAGCAAACGGAATTCCATTTACAACAATAAATGGCTGATCAACCGGAGGTATCAAGTAGTTCAGCAACGGATTTGGATTGATAGAGTGCTGTCCGCGTATTTGTAATAAAGAAGAAGCATCCGGAGCACTGCCTGAAGAAGTTACAAGCAGCCCCGGAACTTTGCCTTGCATGAAACTGAATATGTCATTTCTGGGCATTTTGTTCAGATCGGCAATGTTAACTTTTACCACATTTCCTGTGTTGAATCTGCGCGTTGTTGAACCATATCCAAGAATAATCGTTTCATCCAGTTCACGTATTCGTTGCTGCACTTTGATCTCAAGAAATTTATTGTTCCCGGTTATTATTTCTGTTGGAATTATTTCTGCACCGGTGATAGTCAAAGCTGTTCCTGGATTCATTGATGGCAATTCGAAACTGCCATCTCTGCCTGTTGTGACACTTCTTTTTTCTGATTGAATTTCAATTGTAGCTCCGTCTACAGGATTGCCAGACTGCATTATCACGCGTCCGTGTACTGGTTTCCTGCGTTCAGTATCCGATGTAAGTATGATGGAGTTTCCATCGATCAGAAAGCCGATGAACGTTTTTCGGAGCATCATCTTCAGGAGGTCGTTGACGGTGACACTATCTTTTTGAATTGTAATCGCCGGGATTCTTTGTTCCTGTTCGCTTGTGTATACAAAAGTGTACGGGATTTGTTTTTCTATCTGGCGGACAGCTTCACGAAATGAAGTATTGGTGAAGGATACGCTGACCTTTTGTGCAAAGGTACACATGCCTGCCAGGCTGGCAATGCAGTATAGGATAAGCAGTTTCATCCGTTTTGTATTTCGTTCCCTATTAAGATGTTCCTTTCGGTTCATCTTTGTTAAGGTAATAAAAATGCGGATGAATTTGCGGATAACAGCTGCTCTCTATTGAGTATGTTGATAGAAAATCAGGCGAGAAGCTGTTGCTGTTTCAACGCTTCCATAAGTCTTTCATTGAGTTCCATCTTTACATCTTCAAAACCATGCGCCGTAGTCCATGCCTGGATTGCAATCGTATACTTGTCTGGTTCAAGATTGATGACGCCGATGCGAAGAGCTGGTTCTTTCTTTAGCGAGTCAATGCGGGAAACAACTTCTGTTGCGGTTTTGCGCACTGCTTCTTCATCGATCTTATAGGGGAATTTTAGTTCAATATCAATTCTTCTTATGCCTTCGCGGCTCAGGTTTATCACAACATTGTTGGAAAGTTGTCCGTTAGGAACGATGATCGTTTTATTGTCGAATGTTTTTACAAGCGTGTAGAAAAGCTGTATCGAATCTACTTTACCCTGCTGATTTTGCATCACCACGTTATCACCAACTCGATAGGGACGAAGAACAAGAATAAGAATACCGCTGACAAAATTCTGCAGCGTGCCGGAGAGTGCCAGACCGGCGGCAACACTAAGCCCTGCGATAATAGCAGTGAAGAAAGTAAGTTGCAGACCCGCAGCCTGTAAAGAAATGACTATGACGAAGATCTGCAGGGTGATCGCAATAAGATTCAGTAGAAAATAGCGCAGCGAAGCATTGAAGTTTCTTCGTTCTAATACTTTTTTAAACCATTTGGATAGAATCCGGACAAGCCAAAAACCAACGAACAATATGATTATTGCCAGGACGATCTTCGGTACATTTAAGATCAGCCAGTCGGACGCTTTTTTGTAAAATTCTTCCCAATTCCAATTCATGGAAACTCAGGTAAAAAAAACTATGCCATTCTAGGTGTTTTAAGCCGCAACATCCGCTGTCATCGTCACAGCGTATTCAAGTCCCTTGCCGGTGAGGGATATCTGCGCAATATTCAGCTGAAGGATTTCTACGAACCCTTCCTGTTTTAGCTCATGCAAATGTGTGACAATTACATCCCATCCGAACTGCTGGCGTAGAATAATTTCCCTCGGATTTACATTGCTCAGCATAGGCTGATCATCATTTTTTACCAATTCATAAATAGTCCGGAGGGTTTGGTATCTTTCAAGCATAACTCAATATTAATAAGAACGTCAATCGAAAGCTGTTAACACTCACCCAAATTTCCGCCTTCCATCCATCTCACCAAATACCATTTAGTGAGTACACCTCCGTTTCGTAAAGTAAGCTGAGTAAGAGATAGCCTCTTTCCTCTCTTTTCCCTCCTGGCCCCGGAAACGATTTCGGATTTCCTCACTATCTACCTGCTACACTCTAAATATTTCTGCTGTATCTTTCCGCGTCCCGGCTATTTAACTAAGTTTTATAAAGCACCTTATCCAAAATGAATATTCGCTTTCTTTCTCTTGCCTGTATCAAACCCACAAACAATAAACAAAAATGAACCGTCTGAAATTTTACTGCATAGCGTTGCTGTGCACACCATTGATCAGCGTGGCGCAAAGCCGTACGATTGATCAACGGGTTGATTCTGTTTTAAAGCTCATGACGCTGGATGAGAAGATCGGACAATTGAATCAATATTCCGGCCGTGAAGTAACGGGGCCTGCCAGTGATAAAAAAACAAACCAGCTGAATGATCTCAAAACAGGCTGGATCGGTAGTATGCTGAATGTAAAAGGAGTAAAGGATACCCGGGAGATACAGGCTGCAGCGATGCAATCGAGGCTGAAAATTCCATTGCTGTTCGGCCAGGATGTGATACACGGTTATCAAACCGTTTTTCCTGTTCCATTAGGAGAGTCAGCATCATGGGATCTCGAGGCGATCCGGGCTACAGCGCATGTGGCGGCTAAGGAAGCTTCTGCATCCGGACTTCACTGGACATTCGCACCCATGGTTGATATCGCGCGGGATCCGCGCTGGGGTCGCGTTATGGAAGGAGCCGGTGAAGACGCTTATCTTGGTTCTCAGATTGCTATTGCACGTGTGAAAGGTTTTCAGGGTGAGAAACTCGGTGGACTTGATGCCATTATGGCCTGCGCCAAACACTTTGCTGCTTATGGTGCAGCAATTGCCGGCCGTGACTATAATGCGGCGGATATGAGTAAGCAGCAGTTATGGGAGACCTATCTGCCACCCTTCAGGGCAGCTGTAGATGCTGGTGCGGCGACTTTTATGAATTCATTCAATACATTGAACGGGGTACCCGCGACAGCAAGTTCATATCTGCAACGCGATATCCTGAAGGGAGAATGGAAGTTTGATGGATTTGTTGTGAGTGACTGGAATTCGATCGGTGAAATGGTGCCATGGGGTTATGCAAAAGATGCAAAAGAAGCGGCTCAGCACGCTATAATAGCAGGAAGTGATATGGATATGGAGAGCAATGCATACAGGAAAAGTTTGGGCCAACTGGTTAAAGAAGGGAAAATAAATGAAGCTCTGCTGGATGATGCGGTGAAAAGAATACTAAAAAAGAAATTTGAACTCGGTTTGTTCGAGGATCCATATCGTTTTTCAGATGTTCAGAGAGAGAAAGATGTGCTGAGCGATAAGAAGCATCTTGCAATTGCACGCGATGCTGCTGCAAAATCTATTGTATTGTTGAAGAACAAGCAGTTTATACTTCCGCTCAAACGTAGTTACAAAACAATTGCGGTGATCGGTCCGTTGGGTAAATCTAAAAAAGATATGCTTGGCAACTGGGTTGTTTTTCCTAATGATACTGCCACTGTTGTAAGTGTATGGGATGGGTTGCAAAACAGGAAAGAAGCAACGAAGTTTATTTATGCAAAAGGATGTGATATTACCGGTTCATCGACTGCTGGTTTTGCACAAGCGATAGCGGCCGCTAAGCAGGCTGATCTCGTGATCTTCGCTACGGGAGAAAGCGGAGATATGACCGGGGAAGCAAGATCCCGTGCTGATATACATATTCCCGGAAGGCAGGAAGAATTGTTCAAAGCTGTCAAAGCAACCGGTAAGCCTGTGGTTGCGCTGGTCATGGGCGGGCGCCCGCTGATCTTTGACGCGATTGCGGAAGAAGCAGATGCTGTATTGTTCACCTGGTGGCTTGGTACCGAAGCTGGTAATGCAATTGCGGATGTCTTGTATGGAGACTATAACCCATCCGGTAAATTGCCGATCAGTTTTCCCCGTTCGATTGGTCAGATCCCCGTTTCTTACAATGCTTACAGTACTGGTCGACCAGTAAAAGATCCAAAGAATATTCACTATCGTTCAGCTTATATAGATGAATCAAATCTTCCGCGTTTTGCATTCGGATACGGACTTAGCTATACAAGTTTTAAATATGCATCCCTGGAAGCAGATAAGAAGACGTTTAAAAAGAATGAAACGGTGACGCTTACTTTCCGTCTCTCCAATACAGGTAAAGCTGCCGGTGCGGAAGTAGTGCAGCTTTATATATGGGACAAAGTAGCATCCGTTGCGCGTCCCATGAAAGAACTGAAGGGATTTCAGAAAGTCAGCCTGAACGCAGGTGAATCCAAAACCCTGCAGTTTGTAATTGACAGGGATGCACTGTCTTTTTATAATTCAGATCTTAGGTATGATGCTGAACCGGGGGAATTTGAGATCATGATTGGAGGAAGCTCTGATTCGATCATGTTGCGGCAGGTAATAGAACTTACCGGTGAATAAAGAAAATGGCAGGCTTTAAGGCCTGCCATTTTCTTTTAAAAGGGGTGCTTTCGGTGAGGTAGATTTCACCGTCAGCTATAGTTTCAGATACGACCAGGTATAGCTGTTTAATAAGAAGCCTGCCTGAAGAGGCAGGCTTTAAAAACGAACTTATACGACGAGACACATAACGGGCACCAAAGTACAAAGGAAGCCGTGCTTTTGAAATCGCAAATGTTTGTGTCAGTGATCGGATTTATACCATGTTTGAGCATTCAGTATATACGTTCGCTTATGGCTAATCATATTGGTAACATGAAGTATTATAATATTTTGCGCGGATATTTGTACTATGTCCGATTATCTCCACATCGCGTTTGATCCGATCTATGCCCATCCACTTCCGGAAGGGCACCGCTTTCCCATGTTGAAATATGAACTGATCCCCGGGCAGTTGCTGCACGAGGGGACGATTCAGTCGCGCAATCTTGTCAGGCCTGTTCTTTGCGCCGATGAGATTGTTTTGTGGACGCATACAGAAGACTATATCAGCAAGCTGAAAGGGCAGACTTTGAGCGCAAAAGAGCAGCGTCATATCGGCTTTCCACAGTCGCCCGCATTAACGGAGCGGGAATGGGTGATCGTCCAGGGAACGATCGATTGCTGTCTGGCTGCTTTTAAGCACGGCGTAGCATTAAATGTAGCGGGGGGAACGCATCATGCGTTTGCAGACAGGGGAGAGGGATTTTGTTTGCTGAATGATTTTGCCGTAGCGGCTAACTATCTTTTACACTACAAGATGGTAGAAAGAATTCTCATAGTGGATCTTGACGTACATCAGGGAAATGGAACTGCCGCCATTTTCTCTAATGATCCAAGGGTTTTTACCTTCAGTATGCACGGAGAGCGTAATTATCCTTTCCATAAAGAGAAAAGTGATCTGGATATTGGACTGCCAGATGGAATAGATGATGGAAAATATCTGGAATGCCTCCAAAATGCATTGCCTGCTCTGCTAGAATCATTTAACCCACAGTTTGTTTTTTATTTAGCTGGTGTTGATATTCTATCTACCGACAAATTTGGAAAACTTAATATAAGTATGGCAGGTTGTAAGGAAAGAGATAGATACGTGTTCGAAACACTGCGGCGATTTTCGGTGCCATGTGCGGTAGCTATGGGAGGAGGATACTCTCATGATATAAGGGTTATCACTGAGGCACATTGCAACACTTTTCGGCTAGCGAAAGACATTTTTGCGCTTGAATGATTATACATTGTTGTTGATTGCTATGTATTGGACAGGTGATAAATAATTTATTGCTAATGTCTGCGATGATTATTCGCCACATTTTTTTTTATGCGGGAAAACGCTCCACATTTAGATCCGCATACTACACCGTTCAGGGTAGGAAGTTTGACGGTGTGTACTACACGGGAACGCGTACACGGTTTGTGGTATCTACCAAAAATTAGGCCCGTGATGAAGATCAAGGGCCTGCTGAAACATTAACTATTACGCACCAAAATGTTTATTCCATCGATAGCTTTTTACGTAAAGCACCGGGGGAAAAATCATAGAACTTTTTGAACATAGTAATAAAGTTGCTGGTCTTTTCATACCCCAGCATATAGGCAACTTCTTTTACGCTGATGGGTTGTTGATCCAACAGGTGTCTTGCGAGCTGCATTTTCTTTTTGAGATAGAATTCATAGATACTGATCCCGTACACTTTCTTGAAGTTGCGTTTTAATGTTGATTCACTTAATGCTACCTGTTTTGCAATAGCCTTAATAGATGGAAGGTTCTTGTCAAGATATTCATCAAGGATCTTTTCCACTGCCAGCATTTTCATCTGTAGTTGTTCATTGCTGTCCTTCTTTTCACTGGCAGGCATTGTCTGCAATCGGCGGAATATGTCGTGCAGGATAGATAACGTTTTGGTTCTTGCATAGAATGGATCGGTTTTACCTTTGCTCATCAATTCCTGCATGTCTTCCAGATTGTGATGAAGAGTGAAGGATGCTTCCTCTGTGTAAAGCAAAGGTTTCTTTTCATAGAACAGGTCATGTGCCTGAAATAATATGTCAGGATCAGCATCCCTGAATTCCCTGAATATCCATTCTGCGGATATATTAATGATCAGGGCTTTAACCTTGTGGCCTGGCAACAATGTGTAGATAAGCGGATAGTCAGCAGACATGAATACAATGTCTGGGAGCAGTGTGCCTTCCCGCTTTCTGATCTGAAAGTTTTTAGGGGTTAACGACGCAATCACCGTAAAGAACTTACCGGTAGCTGGTCTGATAGGAAGCTTTTTAAATTGACGTACACCCATTACCTGAATGTCCATCGTCATCACCTGCAGACCATTGTTAGTGTCTGTTAATTTAATGCTTCCTGATCCTTCCGCTAATGGCAAGCTGATAGTGTTGTTGTTTGACTCAGCGTTAAAGATGCGTGCAAGTTCACTGAAGAAATTGGCCGCATCGGGTTGTGTGGTAGTACCACGCAACTTTTGAAAGGCGGTAAGTAATTTATGCACAGAAAAAGGTTTGATAAAATGGAGCAACTGACATACCAATTTGGAATCAGGATGATGCATGTGCAGGTATATAGGTGTTTTGTCTTAAGGTAAAAGCACTTAAAATAAATGAACGTATCCGGGCATTTATTGAACGTATGTAGGTACGATGAAAAAAAATATGAGGATATTTTTATTGAGCGTTAACTACTTCATTAACTATTATCATCAAAGTCTTTCTGTTAAACTCCTATCCCGGGAAAGCCAGCCCATATTTATTATCCAATACTTTGATTAATGAACGTTACAGAATGCTGATCAAATGGAGTCACTCACCATTCAGATTCTGAACCTCATCTTCCATTCCAGGAAGGCCATTTGTTTTAACCTCAAATCCTGGTTTATGAAAGCAAAATTCTATCTTACTCTCATTGCATGCACACTCATCTCATCCATTCTTTTCGCTCAGTCTGATCTTTCCGGTTTAGTATCTTATTCAAAACCATCTGTATCACGTAACGCTCCGTCAACTGCGACTGATGACTGGTTCACTAATGCGTCTTCGTGGATTAAAAATTTTGAGTACGAATTTCATACGGCGGGTCTGAACTCATTCAAAGCCATAAGCCCGGTCTATAAAGTCGGCTATCTTATCGGTTCAAATGGTTACGTTGCTTACCCGATGCGGGTTGAGGCTTCTAACGCTGACTGGCAGGTTAAGTTCAATCTTCGGTCAGTCGGCCGGGATAAAGCAGCGTTTCATTTTAAAGTACCTGAATCTATTGATAATGGCAGCAATGCGCTTGTTCAGCATTTCCGTTTTGCCGATGTGCAATACGTGAATAATGACAAGGGCATGCGTCAGAATTTTATTATCTATGAAAATCCGGGAGGGAAGGGGCATCTCCGGCTACGGCTGTCCCTTCAATCCCAATTAAATTCCAAACTGGTTAATCAGCAAAGTCTTGTTTTTACAGAAAAGGTAACCGACTCCGTCAGGTTGATCTATGAAGAGCTGAAAGTTTGGGATGCCAATCATCAATTCTTACATGCTCATATGGAGCTGGATGAAGAAGGCAAAAGCCTTTCAATTGTTGTTGATGATGAAAAGGCGGTTTATCCGGTTACGATCGATCCGCTTAACAAGACACCGGACTGGACAACTTCTGCTGACGGACTTTTGCCCGGCTTAACTACTCCCTTATTGCAGGTACAGGCTTTATATGGTTATACGGTTACCGGCCTGGGTGACATAAATGCTGATGGCTTCGAGGATGTTGCTGTCAGTGCACCAGCTATGGCCAATGTTTTGAGCGGATCCGGTACATTGCTTAGTGTGGGTGCCGTATTCGTTTATCTCGGATCAGCAACTGGACTTTCCACAACGCCTGCTCATACTTTACAGCCAACGGCAACGGTTGGCGGTGGCCTTTTTGGCTTCAGTGTTGCAGCAGGTGATGTGACCGGTGACGGACGACCCGATATCGTTGTAGGGGCACCATTGGAAAGTGTTACCATTAATTTTGGTCTTGGAGGAATTGTTACCGGACGCGTTGGGCGGGTGTACCTGTACAACGGAGCAAATATCACTGTGCCGCTTCCTGCCAGTACGCTATCTCTTACGTTAACAACGGGGGAACTATCGAATACCTCTATTTTGCTTAATGCACTGCTAGGATTTTCTGTTGCTGTGACTGGAGATATGAATGGTGATTCAAAAGGAGAAATCATTGCGGGAGCTCCAACTTTTGCAAGATTAAATGGCCTGGCCAATGTGCAGACCGGCGGCGCGTTTGTTTATCTCAGTAATGCATCAAATACATTTACAACACGGGTGTCTCTTAGTCCGCCAACGGGAAGCGTGCTTGGTTTAAGTGGAGCTCTCGAGTCGATTGTAGTTCCGCTTCTTGGTCAAGCCGTGTGGGACGTTGCAGCCTTGCTTTTAAATCCTGTATTGAATGGTCAGGTCGCAGGTCTGTTGTTTGGCTTTAGTGTGGAAGGCGCAGGGCCATATACCAACGATGCAATTCCTGACGTAGTTGTCGGCGCTCCCGCAGGTGTTAACCTGGCGGTTCTGACAGGAGGACTTAGTGGCTTAAGCACTGATGTTGCAAATATTGTGTCGGGGCAGGTTCTTGGAGGCTCTGCATACGTTTTTGCCGGAACCGGAAACGCCGCGGGCGTTAACACATCCTCTGTTGCCCGGTTGCAGGCAAGCCCTACTGGTATTCTGGGCAGTGCCGCTAACCTGTTCGGCTATTCAATACGAAGCGCCAGGAATGATGCGAATGCAAGAACTGGTAATATTCTTATCAGCGCTCCTGTCTCAAGCGTGCTTAGCAATGTTGTTGGTGCTTTACAGCTTAAGTCAGGAACCGTAAACGTGTTTGCAAAGCAAACAGGCGCAATTACCAATCCGGTTGCTCCATTGCAAACATTGAACTCTCCACGTCAGTCATCTGTATTGAGTATTTTGACTGGTCAACCATTGAATCTATCTCTTATGTTCGGAGCCAGCATGGACAACATGAGAGATATCAACTGTGATACGTATGGTGATATTATTATAGGAGAACCATTGTCGTCAAGTGTTCCGCTGATCGGTGCGAATGTAGTTGGAGGGGCTGCGTACATCCTGCTCGGCAGGCCAGATGGTACGTATGAGCCTTCGCCGGTACATTGGGCTACCACGACCGTAACGTCTCCGCTTTTGGGTGTAAACGCTACTGCATTATTTGGTTTTAGTGTGGCAGGTGCAAAAACATGGGGCACAGCAGCATTGCCTGCTCAGGCGACAAGGGCTATTGTCGGCGGACCCGCAAATACACTTGATTTTGGTGTGGGGCTGCTTAATTTGGGCAATACCGTCGGTACGCTGCTGGGTTTTGTGGCAGATGCAAACGGACTTGGTAAAGCCTATTCGTTCAATGGAAATCTTTGCGGTATAGTATTGCCGGCTACAATGGTCAGTTTCAGAGGAAACAAAGATGGCTCAAGAGTGTTGCTTGAATGGATAACAGTGGATGAACAGACTCTCAGTCATTATGAAGTGGAAAGAAGTATCGATGGTGTCAACTTCACAAAAGTTGCTGATGTAACAGCGAAAGATCAGCAGCGTAATAACTATACTTTCCCCGATGAGAAACCGCTGTTTGGAAACAATTATTATCGTTTGAAGATTGTAGATGACGATAGTAAATACGTTTATTCAAATACGGTTGTAGTGAAGTTTGATCAGAAAAATACGGGCATAGTAACAATTGCTCCAAACCCGGCTCAGCAACAGGTTAATATCAGGCTGACTGGTTTTGAAAAAGGTGAATACACATTACGTCTATTTAATACCGCAGGTATTCTGTTTGAAACAAGGAAAATAAATCTCCGTGAGCATCAGCAAACGGAAGTGATGAACCGGAACCGGAACATCGTGCCGGGAGTTTATATGGTTACGATCCACGATGAGAATAACAATAAGCTCAGTACGGTTCGGTTGATCGTCAACGAGCAATGATGAGTGAGTTCCAGGGTTAAAACGGGGTCGTCTTAGGGCGACCCTTTTTTAATTATGTATGTGAAGTCCGGTGACTTTTGTTATATAAAATTTAACCAGTTGATACTTCGTGTTGATCCGGAGGAATTATACATACAGTCAACGTTGCTGACATAAAAAAAGGGCTGGATAGACATCCTGCCCCGTTTAAAATCCAATATCCTATGAAAAACCACTACAAGAATACGACGCTGTTTTGGATTCAGCAATAGCAAGTGAGCAGATAGGGCATAAAATTGAGTGAAAAGGTTAAAAAACGGGATGAACCGGTGTTTTTTAACTGTGTTTTGGTACCTGTTTTGAACCCCTTTTACCGGGTGATTATGAGTTACAGGCGTTCATCCATGATAGTGAGCAGTTTTGGCCTAAGTAAACTCAATCCCCGTGCTCTTTGTGCTCTTACTGTGCAGGGAGATATCAGTAAGGATGCAGCAACTTCCTCTGTGTTCTTATCTTCCAGGTACAAAAGTTCCAATACCTGGCGGCATCTTGGCGGTAATGCCCGGATAGCATGATGAATGGTTGCCTGTATCTCATGATGCAGCATGGGAAGAGGTTCATTTGTTGCAGCAGGCAACTCTTCCAGTTTTTCAAGTCTGGGTGCTTTTTGTTTTTGCTGTACCCATTTTACCGCGTCTCTGCGCGCAACTGTAAACAGATAGGCTCTTATATCACCGGATGAATGGAATTGTCCGCGATATTTCCATGTTTTTATAAATGCTTCTGATGCGATCTCCTCAGCAGCCGCTGCATCATTGATCAGTGAACAGATGTACTGGCATAATGAAATATACCATGCGTTAAAGAGATAGGTTATGCCGGTACGCATACCCTCACGGAAAGCCGAAGCATGACTTTCCATCTCCTGGTGATGGAAAACAGGTTTCATGGGGAATTATTTTTTTATTTGATCAATGACAGGAGTAGAAGGCGTAGACTCGTTGATAAGGTTCGTGGGGATTCCTGCCGGGGACTTATGTTTTTGTCTGAGTAAGTTGTCATCATGACCCCGGATGAAGGTATAAGTTTTTTATACCGGAGACAGATTGTATACTCATTGATTTTTGAATACCCCGCTCTTTTCAGCGGTTAAGGGAAATAAGCGAAAACAGGATTGAATTATTATAGTTGAAGCAGGTTTTAAAACGGGAAATGCTGAGGATTAAACGCTGATTTGGTTTAACAGAGCCTGGGTTCAGGTAAATGGACCGGTATCCTGGAACGCACGCTGCTCCTGATATTTCTTTTACAAAACCAATATGCAGCCATCGGGCTTTTGCTCACCTCCAAAGGCCTTCTTCGTTTTAGTGAAAAAGAAAAGCAGGAGCAGAAAACTGAATATGTTCTGATCGGATTGCTGATCAGCGTTTATTTTTCGATCGTTACGGGGAATACTGGTGAATTACCTGGTTCGCTTATGACCGCTCACAATAGATTATTCTGTTTTTAAACTTTGAACAGGGTTTGCGATGGCAGCTTTGATGGTCTGATAACCGACAGTTACAATCGCAATTAATATTACCAGTAATGCTGCTGTTGCAAATACCCACCAACTGATAGAAGTGCGATATGCATAACCGCTCAGCCAGTGGTCCATTCCCCACCAGGAAAGTGGTGAAGCAATGGCGATAGCCAGCAGTATCGGCTGAAAAAAATCTTTTGAAAGCAAGGCAGTTATCCTTGTTACTGATGCTCCGAGTACCTTTCGCACGCCAATTTCCTTGATGCGGCTTTCAGCAAGACACGCTGCCAGCGCAAACAGACCGAGGCAGGAAATAAATACAGTGAGTCCGGCAAAGAACGCGGCAAGCGTTCCTATAATTTTTTCCGTCGCAAACTTGGCTTCATAAGTTTCATCCGCAAAGAAATGTTCAAACGGGTAATCGGGATTGTATTTTTTGAACACCCCTGCAATTGCGGCAAGATTGTCATCTTTCTCCCTGTCTTCATTCAACCGAAAAGAGATTGCACCAAAATTCTTTATATCGCCATGAATAATAGCAGGCATAAACGCCTGGTATGGCATGTTGGGAATGAAGTTTTGGATCACGCCGACTATCTCATATTCTTTTGTGCCTTGCCGGATCTTTTTACCAACCGCGCTGTCGCCGGCACCCATCATTTTTGCTGCGGCCTGGTTGATCAGCACGCAGGATGTATCAGCAGGGAATTCTCTTGTATTGAGATCGCGCCCCTGCAGTAATTTTAAACCCATGGTGGAAACATAATTCCGGTCTGCCGAGAAACGCATCACCACGTGGCGTTCTCCTTTTGGATTGCCTTGCCAGTCATAGTTATCGCCATTTGACCAAACATCGGTGATCGGGCAATTGGAACGGGTGATATCACTGATAGCCTTGCTGTTGAGCAATTCCTCCCTTATGAACGGATAATTCTGTTCCATTTTGCCTTTCATATACATATATGCGAGTCCGTTACCATGATAACCCCTGTCTCGTTTCTGGGTATGTTTGATCTGCCGGTAAATAACAATCGTGCAGATGATCATTACGATCGCAAAGGTGAATTGCACTGTGACAAGCATTTTTCTTGGTGTAACAAAAATCCGGATCCTTTTGAAATGGCCTTTTAGTACTTTGACGGGTTGATAAGAAGAAAGATAAAAAGCAGGATAGATCCCTGCCAGCACTCCTGTAATGATCATGAACAGAATAGCCGCGATCCAGAATTTATAGTTTCCAAAAGGTACTGACAAATGATCTCCGATGAGATAATTGAATGCGAGCAGGGCGGGATAGAGCAGGATGAGTGCGATTGCTCCCGCGAAAAACGAAACAAGGACGGATTCTCCCAAAAACTGCGTGATAAGTGAACCTCTGCCAGCACCCACTACTTTTCGGATCCCAACTTCCCTGGCTCTTTTCTGGCTTCGGGCAGTACTCATGTTCACGTAGTTGATGCAGGCGATCAGCAGGATAAAAGCTGCAATAATACAGAACATACGGACGAGAGTAATGTCACCTCCATCATTAATACCGTTATTAAAACTTGAACGCAGGTGCCATTTCTCCAGCGGATGAACAAATAACTCATTTTCCAGGTCACCTGCATGTTTTTTTATCACATTGGCAAACAACTTATTTGCAGTTGCTTCTTCAATGCCTGGTTTCATCAGTACAACTGTACGGATATTGTTATTTTCCCACTTATCATCATCCCAGCCTACTTTTTTCATATAGCTCCAGGGGATGAGATAATTGAATTCCAGGGAGGAATTGATCGGGGGATCTTTTATCACGCCAGAGACAGTAAAGTAGTCTGAACTGTCAATTCTCACGGTATGTCCAAGAACGTTGGTGTTTCCAAAAAGTTTGTTTGCCATCGTTTCAGTGAGCACGATCGAATATTCCGATTGCAGTGCGGTGTTAGGATCACCTTTCAGGAATGGAAAATCAAATACATTGAAAAAGCCGGGGTCGGTGAAGAGTCCGGGCATTTGGTATTGCTGACTTCCCGCATGCAGAACGAAGAGAGCCACCCAATTGAGCCGAACGGCTGTTTCAACCTGCGGATAATCATTCTGCAACACCGCTGCCAATGGTTTTGGGGTTGCTCCCCATACTACCACATTGTTATCAAATTTTGCCCGGTTCATTACGTGAAATATTCTGTCCTTCTTTGAATGAAACCGGTCAAAGCTGAGTTCTTTAAAACTCCATAACAGGATCACAACCGCGCTGACCATACCTAATGCCAGTCCTGCAATGTTGATGGCTGAGAAACTTTTGCTACGAACAAGATTTCTCCAGGCTACTACTGCATAGTTGCGAATAATGCTTTTATTGAATCGTGGTATGGCAGGTTTGTACGGCCTGGCTGTTATTTCCGGAGGTGAAGCAGATCTGAGGGTGTTGGCGGGCTTGATTTCCGGTACTTCGTCGCCCGCTTGTTCAAGGATGCGGTTAAAGGCTTCGTCATTCTTTGAAACTCTGACAGGGGCTGAATTATTCCAGAACTCCGTCATGAGTTGTAACTGCATATCCATTGATGGATCATCCGCGATCAGGTCCTGCAATTCCTGCAACTCTTCTTCGGAAGCTTCACGCGCCATTTTTCGCGCGTACAATTGCCATATACGATCCTGTTTATCCATCAATCGATCATGCGTCGGTTAAGTGATCGTAAAAATAAGTAAAAGGCTATTCGTATTTCCTTCCGTTTGTGTATTAAACGATTCTGTGGAAAAAATGCGGAATATTTTACATTTCCTTAAAGAATTGAAAGGGACGGCTGTGGGGAGATCATCGGTCTGACCGCCATTTCAAGGTCCGATGGCTAAGCAAGTTCTTATTCACGTAGTGCTGTTGGTTGTTTGCGCCGTTCTCCTGATTCTGCATAGCCGATGTTCTTATTTTCGGCATCTCTGGTTAAGTTTAGTGTTTAAGCATCTTGGTTTTTTCGTTTTCTCATGTGAAGCACCGGGGGAAGTTTCCACTTCCCCTTTTTCTTTTGAAAGAGCTGCATTAAATGGCCCACAGCTACGATGACGACATCTTTTTTTATTGACTTTCTTCCAGTAGGGGAGATGTTGCCTGTTCTGCTGGCGTAATAATGTGGTGGGAGTAAGGGCATCGCTTTTTTTTCGTGCCTTCAGATAAGTACTTCACGTCGGTAATAGCCCAGTTGCTGTTTAGTTCGTTGTATTTGCAGCAGCATTAAGTTATCTTGGTTTAATCAATGCGCCCCGATTATCCAGGTAAATATTTTTATGACCAACGCAGTCGTTATGTATGTCTGCTGTTGGCGCTTACCGGCAGCAACCTGCTGTTTATATAATCTATTCCTCCTGTCCCAGGGAGGTTACAACCCTTATTGCTTATCCTAAATTATTCATCATGCAACACAGTTTTTTTATTCATTTAAAGAGGAAGTATGTTCGTATCAGTATCAGCGAGATAAGGTATGTGCTTTCGCTGGATCATCATGTAAAGATTGTTACAGATCATGGGATATACATTCCCTTTCTGACGATTAAGCAATTGGAGAAAATTCTTCCGCCGGATCAGTTTTGCCGGGTCAACAGGTCGACGCTGGTAGCATTGAACAGGATCATCTCGTTTGACCGGCAGACGGTCACCCTCCGGGATGGCGTCTTTTCTTTCAGCGACAAATACAGGAAGCTGATGGAAGCGAGGATCCGGATGTTATGGAATGCTGATCATACGGTTGTTAATGAAGCCGATGATCCGGATATCAGTAATGCGAATGGATTTATTGATTTCAGCGGAACGAGTACCATATGTAAAATAGCCTGACGCATGCGTCAGGCTATTTTACATATAAGAAGGTGTTTTTATCAGAAGCGGAATCCAAGGGAAAGTCCTGCGCGCAATCCTGCCCAGCCTCCCGAAAGTTTGACGTTTGCTCCGCTTGAAGACACGCTGATCTCTTTGTCGGCAATAGGTACATCGATATCTTCCAGCGCGCTTCTAAGGCTGTTTTGCTCCTGCTGTGACAGTACACGGTTTGTCAGACCGGAAAATCTTCCATTGACGGCTCCATAATGTGGTCCGAGTATCCACCAGTCAAGTGCCAAACTTTTACCGAGAAACCATTGCGCTCCTAATTGTATACCCCCGGTATGCGAAGATTGTTGTCCGCTTATAACGATCGATTCGGTTCTGTTACTGTGTTCGTATTCAAAAACAAGATCTTCCGATTTGAATTTTGCATAGCGATAAAATGGCGCGATATAGAATCCTTTCCCATACCCTCGGCCCAGATAAAAGCGGAATTCAGGCGTTATTGCAATATTGCTGATCCTTAGATTGTCAATCACCTGGTTGGTGTATGGGTCATCATCTGTTATGTTCTGGAAAAAACGTCTCATCGGCACACGGGTCGTAGGCATTGTGCGAAACGAGATGGCAAGGCTTGTCTTGCGGGCTAATATCCTTTCATATTGAAGGGAATAATTTTTTACAATCAGGCCTGTCAGATTTACTTTCAGCAGATTTTTTTTGATGTCGTTTTCTGAAATATCTGTACTTGCATCATCAGAACGCGTGGTTTGCTGAGCATTCAACTGCTGTGAAAGACCGGTTAGAATAGTGAAAGATAACAGGATTGAAAAACGTTTCATGTGGTGTTTGATTTCAGATAACAATATATTAATAAGTTGCTTTGCCCTACAGGTATAATTACGATAGTACCTATAAAAAGGGACAAGATTTTTCTACAGAGTCTAAAATCATTCTGAATCTTTTATTAACCAAATAAATGCCAGAATTATAATTAGTTTTAATAAGGATTCGTTCGTGTCAAAAAAACGGTTTCTTTTTCTTCTTCTATTGTCTGGCTTACCTTCGCGCCATGAAAGATTTTTCAGGAATAAGGCTGATCGCAGCGGATATGGATGGTACTTTACTGAATAGCAGACATGAATATGACAAAAACTTTCCTGCCCATTATGGCCTGCTAAGAAATAAAGGGATACTTTTTGCGCCGGCGAGTGGCCGCCAGCTATATAATCTCCAGAACAAATTCGGCGAGCTCGGGCATGAGATGGTTTTTATTGCAGAGAATGGAAGTCATGTGCAATATAAGGGCCGCGACCTGCTGGTACAGTCCCTGCCCGAGGGACGCGTTCCCGGGTTGATCCGTATGGCCCGTGAGATAAAAGGAGTGAATATTATTCTTTGTGGTAAAAAACAGGCGTACCTGGAAAGCCGTACTCCTGAATTTTTACAACAGGTTGAAATGTATTACGACCGCCGCGTGTTTGTAGATGATCTGCTTGCTGTAAAAGAAGATGATTTTCTTAAGATCGCGATCTGTGATCTCAGTGGAGCTGAAGCAAACAGCTACCCGGTTTTCCGTCATCTTGAAGGAGAGCTGCAGGTGAAGGTGTCCGGTAAGATCTGGCTCGATCTGTCTCATCAGCTCGCCAACAAAGGCCGCGCTTTACAGGCCGTTCAGCAGCAGCTGAATATTTCTGTTGAGGAATGCATGGCATTCGGCGATTACCTCAATGATGTGGAAATGATGCAGCAGGCTTATTTCAGTTATGCAATGAGCAATGCACATCCGGAGGTGAAAAAGGCCGCGCGTTTTGAAGCAATGTCTAATGAAGAGAATGGCGTTGGGCAGATTATTGCCCAGGTGATTGATGCTGTTCCTGATTTCAGGTAAGCTGTGTTGCAGGTATTGTTACCGTTATGGTGGTGCCGCGTCCCGGGTTTGAACAAATATCCAGTTCACCACCTATCATGATCGCCCGTTCTTTCATGCCGAGTAAGCCAAGGGTTTTGCTTTGTTCATCGGGTTCAAACCCTTTTCCATCGTCGGTGACGGTAAGTTTAAGTGAGGCGTTGTTTAGCTTCAGACTTGCTTTTACCTGGTGGGCATTTGAATGGCGTGCTATATTGGTAAGTGATTCCTGGAAGATGCGGAACAGTCCTGTGCCGATCAAGGCGGAAACGCCTATATCTGCCATTTCACTATGGAACACGGTGCGTATGCTGTATCTTTTTTCGAATTCCTGGCTATGCCATTCAAGCGCGGCTATAAGGCCCAGGTCATCCAGCAGACTTGGGCGTAATTCTGAAGAGAGTTTTCTTACAAATTTGATGGCTTCATCGCTCGAAGTCTCCATTGTTTCCAGTCTTTTCAAGATCTGAGGGTCTATTGGTTGCCCGAGTTTTCGTTTCACGGATATTACATCCATCTTGAATCCTGTCAGCAGTTGCCCCAGTTCATCATGCATTTCGCGGGCGATATGTATCCGTTCCTCTTCCCGGATATTTTGAAGATAGGCGGAAAGATCGCGGAGCTGGTCATTCATCTGTTCTGTTTCTGCAACCTGTTGTGCGAGCCTATCATGTGCCTGTCTGATTTTTCCCGACATCGCATTGAATGCCCGTGCAAGCTTACCCATTTCATCGGTGCGTTCTACCGGCACGATAGCTGTGTAATCGCCTCCGGCGAGTGCAGAAGAAGCGGCTGTGAGGTCTTTCAACGGACGGGTAAGATTCCTGCTCAGCAGCCACGCAAGAAAACTTCCAATGGCTGTCAAAAATATCCCGGCCATCAAAAGCCAGTTCATAAAACGGTTTGGCGCTGCCAGTAAACTTGCGCGGGTAAATTCAATAGTGACCATCCATGGAGTATTCTGAATAGATTGTATAGCACCGATTGCTGGCCCTTTGCCATTTTCAAAGTCAAATACACCTGTCGATCTGCTTGCCAAACCCTTTGGTGGCATTACAGGGCTTACAAGGTCCGTCCAGATGGTGCCATCTTTATTTGATACATAAAGGATGGCGCCGGATCCCAGTAATTGCGAAAGCTGTTGTACGCCCTGCTGTGTGGTGGAAAATTTACGCCAGCGTAGTAAATAGCCAACGGTTTCCTTTCCTTCCCTTACAGGATACATCACGGGATAATAGATTTGCTTTTTTTTCTCGTAAAGCTTTCCGATAAAACCGTTTTCGGGTATGTTGATTTTTAATAAAGCAGGGTCGTCTGGCATTTGTCCCGTCAGGTTATCTTTCGCTACATGTAACACAGGTATTTTATGTGCATCATATAGGGTTGTTGTCATATTTGCACTGTCGTTCTGGAATACCCTCATTGCACGCAAAGCCGTTTCCTGCTGTGTTGCTTTGCGGGTGATCAGATACGCGCGGAGTTCTTCCTTGTTTGCTGATTGTTTTCCTGTCTGCAGAAAAGCCTGGAAAGTTTGTCCGAAAAGTGAGCTTAGCTGAACACTCAATGATAATAATCTTTCCCGGCCTGTATCCAGGTAAGATCTTCTGACGGTGATATACGAACTGATACTGAAAACAAGAATGATGCAGAGCAGCAATATGCAGATCAGCAGCGGCAAACGTTGCTGGAGCGAAAGGCCGCGCACAGGGATCCTGCTGAATTTATATTTTCTCTTTTTTGTGGTCATACGCCCGTTTCCCCGGACAAGAACGATGCCGGTAAAGGGTGGGGTGGGGGAGAGGACCGTTGAGGAGGACCGC
>VFQP010002457.1_pt1 | contig 20620 bp, 21 predicted proteins | sample 3512351 | NCBI WGS metagenome assembly VFQP01 (sample SAMN10412372, study PRJNA504923) | tailings metagenome | isolation source: Relicate 1 Philex TSF1 revegetated site | place: Philippines: Tuba, Benguet | collected 2017-08-29
GCTGAACGGAGAACCCGAATGAGCCACCTGAGCCTTGACCAGATCAAGGTGGGACGCCTGTGGCGTCCGCGCTCTACATCCCCGCCATGAATGACAGGGCTTTCCGCGCGTCCCGGTAACCTTTCAACCATGCCCCGCCATTTCCCCATACCTCGGCTGCCCGCTCCCGCTGGTGGTATGTCGCCCTCGCCCATTGATCCGAACTTTGACCGCTACTACGTTCTGGACGTGTCCGGCCGTCCCGTACGGTGCTACGACTACATCTAGCATTCGATCTGGGGTGAGCTGCGAGGGCAAGGGCTGGCAGATCAAAAACCGGCTCCTGGAGCACGCGGTCGACGTCTGGACCTACTTCTCCTGCTGGGCCAGCCTGAAAGACGACAAGCCGCCTATGTTCCTCACGACGATCAATGGCGTTCTAAGCAAGATCTTCGAGTCGGAGACGTGGGAAGAGGCAGAGGACAAGCATCGGTAGGTGCTGGAGAAAATTCGGACCACTCTGCCACGCAAGGATGGATCATAAGATGTGGGCCGGATACGAGCTTTGCGCAGGCCATTTCAATAATGTGTCGCCGCATTCGCACATTGAGATCACATTGCCGATCGCGTGCCAGATTCAGGAATCGTCCTACATCAGATTCGCTGGCCTAGGCATAGAACTGAGGTATCGATGCCCTCCTGGAGGCGTACGGATGTCAGCAGTTGTAAAGGTGCTACAGGAAGACGGCCAGTGGAATGTTGAGTCTGAGTACGAGCGCACTCCATACCCGTCCCGCACCGAGGCCATTGCTGCAGCTGTTCATAGAGCGATGGAATTAGGAGCCCTACTCATGATCTACGAGTTTGAGGGCAAGAAGCGCGACATGACATGACAGCCGGCAATCCTTTTGACTCGAACGGAGGCTGCCATGTCAGGTGATATTCATGTTGTTCCCCACAATGGCCGATGGGCTATTGCAATTGAAGGTACTGGGCTGCGCGCACCCTATGACACACGCGAAGATGCCATGTCAGTAGCAACTGAAATGGCGAGGGTGGCACAAGTAGACTTAATCATTTATAACCAGGATGGCAAAGTCAGTGAGCACCGCATGCGCGCGTATGCTCACTAACACCAAGGGCTTCCCACTTTTGCCGCGCCGCAAGTCGCCGCGCGGCCTTTTTTTATATTGCCGTGAAAGGGTTTCCCCTGTAGGACGAGCACTTACCCCGCGAGGGTGCTTTTAATCCCAGCAGAAATCAGCGATTATCGCTTCCGCTGGAAACAGCAACCCTAAGTCTAATTCGTTCGCCGCTGCGCCCCCCGGTGCTGCGGTTTTTTTTTGCCCCACCCCTCCTTGTAGGACCGGTGCGGATACCGTAACGAACAAAGCCGGCGCAAGACTAGCGTACCCTAGACTGAGGAGACGCATCATGGCCAACAACGACATCCACGTAGTACCAGCGGGGGAAGGCTGGGCCGTCGAAGCACCAAACAGCGGGAAACGGACCATGTTTGCCACTCAAGAAGAAGCGATCGCGGCGGGCACCGAGCGCGCGAAGCACGACAAGGTCGAGTTGCTGATCCATGGCCGCGACGGCCAGATCCGGGAACGCAATTCCTTCGGCCATGACGCGCGAAACATTAAAGGCTAAGGCCCATGCTGCGCGCTTCGGCCGCACCGACCCTCGCTCAGCTCTCTCCCATGCTCCTGGTGGAGCGCAAGGCCATTCCGCGCGAGGACGATTGGCTCTACGAGATCAAGCACGACGGATACCGCGTCTTGGCCAGTACCGGATCCGACGCACGGCTGCAGAGCCGCGGCGGCATTGACGCTACCCGCTGGTTTCCGGAGGTCGTGGCGACTATCGCCGACATGCCTGCCGGTACAGTCCTGGATGGCGAAGTCTGTTCTGTTGGGTGTAGTTTGTGAGTTTACTTCTCTCTCTGATATCGTCAGGCCTCAGGCGGAAAATAGCGGAGAGAGCTTGGGGATAGCTGCTGCAGACAACCCGGAATTCTCTCGACGGCGGTGGATCGATGCGCGCGACGACCTCCCACGACTACCGAACTGACAGTCCTAGCCTTAAATAAAAGGGCCGTGAAGCTTTGGCGGCCCCCTGCATGACGGCACCCATGCGACTTCTGTTCAGCACTCCCAGCTTCACATATGCAGGCTATCCGCGGCCAGGGCTTCCGATCATCGTCGGCGATGACATGCGTCCGCTGCAGCCGGTTCAGGACTTTATTGTGTGGAAGCTTCTGGGGCAAGGAAAGCATCTAAGCTTACTAACATGGGAAGACTACGGTCGCCGGCTATGGGACTTCTTCTCGTTTCTAGGCGCCAACGATTTAGACTGGGACGAACCGTGCAGAGAGCCAGGCAAGAGCCCGCTGGCCAGATACCGCAACTGGTCTCTCGTTGAACTGAAACTTAGCCCGAAGACGGTGAACGGTCGTCTCCGGATCGTTTGTGAGTTCTACGAATGGGCAGGTAGAAATGGACTCATCGACGGGGTGCCATTTGGCTACTTGGCGACTCGGCGGGTCACGCATAATGACCTTCTGACGCATGCGCGAAGCGATGCAAGTACCGTCAGTCGTCCTGATCTTCTAATCAGGGAGCCCTCTCTGCTACCAGAGTTCCTCTCGAAGGAGCAACTGAGGGTGTGCCGCTGCGCGCGTGCGAATGCAAGCACCATGCTGCTTTTCGACTTGGCCGCCCGAGTCGGCCTCCGCTCATGCGAGGCACGAACCTTCCCGCTGAAATACGTTTTCAATCCGGCAGCACGCGCGGACTGCCTGCCGAGCCAGATGATCCGTGTGAGGCTCGATCCGCGAGATATGTGGCTCAAGTTCAACAAGCCCCGGGACGTGGATATCCCATACTCGCTCATGGAGAACATGTATTCGTACACGCTGTTCGAGCGAAACAGGCTTTCTGCGAATGGTGACGCTCGTGTCGAGTGTCTGGTGCTAAACGTCTATGGCAAGCCGTACACCAGGTCGGCCATAACTGAGGCATTCAAAGGACTCTCTGCACAGGTCGGGTTTCGAGTGCGCGCACACATGCTTCGCCACAGCTATGCAGTCCATACACTTGCGCGCCTTCGACAGGAACAGAATTTCCACGGAGAACCCTTGTTGTACGTGCGCGACCGGCTTGGCCACAGCAGCGTCGACACAACAATGATCTACCTACGCCAAGTCAACCAGTTGGCAAGTAGTCTTGTGCTCGCGCTCGAGCACGAGTTCGACGAGCTCTTCGGCATCGCGAGCGATCAAGACGAAGAAGGATTGCGACGTGCCTAGAGCGAAGAACTACGCCATTGCAGCGGGGACTTCGCGGCCAGACCCAGCTATCGAGAAAAGCCGCTTCACACGGAAGTCGGCGCTACTGGATCTCTCTGAAATCCTCGGTGCCGAAGCGCGATTGATCGGAACGAAGACAATCGACTACCGGTCCTGGTTAGGCCGAGGGATCGACGATTGGGTGTGGACATGCGTCGATGGCGTGCTGTCAATGCTTGCATCTGGTTCCCGGCAAGCGTCGACGGTTCGTTTTGTAGGTCAATCGATGCGGTACTTCTTCTCGTACCTCTGCGATGGCCGCTCGAAGCCCTTGGTTAGTCGTGCCTCGGAACTGACCCCGATTCACGTAGCACAGTACGCGCAATGGCTGCAGTTGCAAGGGAAAACAGAGGGTTGGAGTAAACATACCGCTCGTGGCTACTTTGCGGCGTCCAAGCAGATGTTGTGGCATCTGATCCATCAAGGGGTGATTCATGCGCCGGAAATCGACCGCTTCTTCCCCAAAGCCCCAATACCAACCGCGAACGGCGAAACTCGCACAAAGCCCCTCAGCAATGGAGAGCAACAGCGCCTTGCGGACGCTCTCAAAGCAGATTTGATCGATTTGCACCATGGCGGCTTCGCCTTGAACCCATCTGAAATAGCGACCGTCAGATACCTAGTCATCGCGATGCGATCGGGGGGCAATCCCACACCTCTGCTCGAGATGAGACGAGACGCCCTGATGCCGGGCCTGGTTCCGGGCGTGATGGGGTTGCGCACATACAAATACCGAGGACATCAGGTTCATGTGCGCGCCACTCGCGCCACGCCGGAGTCGATTTCGCTTCCAATGGATGCCGTCGGCTTACTCCGGCAGGCGATCGCAGACAGCAAGGATTTGGCCGCACAAGCGCCAGATCACCTGAAAGATCGTGTGTGGCTATATCGATCCGCACTGCCGGCAGACCAATTCGAAATCAAATGCCTCGCTTATGCCACTCTTGTGGCGAACATTAGGAAGCTGGTGACGAGGCGCATGATCGTTGCAGATGACGGCAGTCCGTTGAAAGTCACGATCAGTCGACTTCGCGCGTCACTGGCAAAGAGAGCCTGGCGTTTAAGCGATGGCGATCCGATTGCTGTCGCTGGAGTGTTGGGTAACACAACGAGGGTGGCCGACACGAACTACCTCGGAATCGATGAGCAACTGCAGGCAGACGCGGCCACGTTTATCGAAAGGGAACTGGGCGAGCTGCTTCGCGGTGGAACGCCAAAACAGGTCGTCCCGATCTCACAAGACCCAGCGTCCGGGGCGCATTCCGTTACACCGACTGGTCGCTGCGCCGATAGTCTGCACGGCGCGCGGGCGCCGAAGGATGGAACGAACCACTGCGATCTGTTCGTCATGTGCCTCTTCTGCCCGTCATTCGCAATTACGGGCGAGCTTGCAGACCTATGGCGTCTCTTCAGCTACCAAGCATTTATCATATCCGAACTCGATTACTTCGATGCGGCCTATGGACAAGGATCCTCGGGAGACGCTCAGCTTGATCACGTCAGAGATCTCCATCGCCGCGCAGCAAACTTTATCGACGAACTGAGTCAACGCTCCTTCGGTCAGAACATCGTCGCGGCAGCGAAGGAGAAGGCTTTCCGTGAGCCTCACCCATTCTGGGCATATCAAACGGAACGGCTAAAACTCAGACGAGCGGCGATCCATCTACATACCGCCGGAGGTGCAAATGATTAGGAGTGCGAAATGGGAAGCGCTCTCTGAGGAATCTTCTTCGACAGTGGTGAAACTGCCTCCACAGGTCACACGCCGCGCCTTCGAACTACTCGCCGCGCAACCTCTATCGGTGTCGGGACTACCGCCGGAAAAACGAGACCAAGCGGTCGTGACGGCAGTAAGCGACGATGCTGGTCATGAGCATGTGGTGAGCAGGTTCGGAGACGCGGTCTGGGACATGCGCAGCATGTACAAGACGCTCAACACTGTGGCCAGTGAAAAGATCATCGTGTGGCCGCAGGACATCCCATCATGCCTGCTTCTGGACGCCAAGGCCGCCCTGTACACGTGGCTGCGTCGCGGCCGACAGGGTTGGGCTCGCCCCTCGGGGGCCACGTTCACTGGCTGCGCACGGGCTGGAATCCGAACGTTGCGTTACTTATCCTCCCAGGGCCTAAGCAGCTTTGAAGAGTTGAAGCCAATTCATCTGGCTGACCACATTGATCATCTCTGGACGGTAGGCAAGCTCGAATCTCATACCATCTTCCTTCGACTTCAAATCGTCGATCTCGTATGGGCGTTTCGAGATGATGTTGAACGCCCGATGCGATTGAGTCCCTGGGGTAACACCAGTCTTCTTCAACTCTGTGGTGCAAACAAATCACGAAATGCGATAGTGAGTGGAAAGACGCCCGTCATCCCACCATCAGTGCAAGCTCCGCTGTTCAACTACGCGGAGACTATCGTCCGTGCTGCCGATGCGGAAATGCGTACCTCCAACGGCGACGTCGCTGCAACATGGAAACGGCGGTTCACCCAACTAAGGGATGCAGTGCTCTATCTGCTCCAGATCAGCACTGGAATGCGAAACAGCGAAGCGACAGGAGTACGTAGAGACGGATGGCGTAGCGAGGTCCGAAAAGGCATCACCTATCACTGGGTTGAAACGGTCGAACACAAGACCGGCAAGGGAATCGTTGAGTTTCTGGCACCACCAGAACTGATTGCAGCTCTTGCCGTGTTGCAGCGAGCCGCGGAGCCATTGCAAGAGCGCCTCCGTCGTGAGATTGAGTGGCTCGAGACCATGCTAGCGGAGACGTCACTGGGAGACAGAGAGGTCCCCAACGGCACGAGCAAGAACGGGGTGCTCCAGCGCCTTGCCGAAGCACGTGCCTCGCGAGACAAACTGTTCCTGCGGCTTGACGGCAAGTTCGGTGATGCACCAGGTTCGCATTCTCGTGTAGGCGTTCTGAGCCAGAGAAGCTGCGTCGGTCAGTTGAACGTCCTTGCCAAAGCGGCCGGCGTAGATTGGAAGATGGCAAACCACCAATGCCGTCGAACCTTTGCCTGGAACGTGGCCAACAGCCGTCTTGGTCGCAGATCTCTGATCTTCTTGAAGTGGCAGTTCAAGCATTCCACCATTAGCATGACCCAGCTTTATGCGGCGAACCCGCTTCAGGATGAGTCGCTGTACGATGAGTTCTTCGATGAAGTAGTCACCGCCAAAACTGAAATCATGTCCAGTTGGTTCGGTGATGAGGTCCCTCTCGCGGGAGGCGCGGGTCGCAGGATCATGCAATCGAGGGCAATACCAATCGCTGATCGGGAGAATCTCCTCAGGCACACAGCCGAGCATGTGAACATCCGGGCGACAGGGCACGGGTGGTGTCTTGCGGAACAGCGAGGATGTGTTGGTGAAGGTCTCTATGAGGCGTCAAGGTGTGCCGACTGCGGCTCGGCAGTCATCGACCAGAGCCATCGCGAGACTTGGCGTTCGATACACCTTCAAAACCTAGAGCTTGCAAAGATAGACTGCGGTCCTGCTGTTGCCCAGCGTGCCAACCGCGAGATTGCCAGATCGTCCAAAGTCCTTCAGGAGCTTGGTGTAACGGAGGCGGGCACAGATGAATGAAATCAGAAGTGGACCCAGCGAAAAGAAGGCATCCAGACGACGCGACAAGGGTACCACTGCGGTTGCTTTGCGCAATGCGTTGCTGCTGGTCAAGAATAGTGGTCACAGGGTCAGCATCAAAGCCGTTGCCGAGGAAGCCGGTGTGGATCCGTCTCTGGTCCATCACGTCTATCCCGATATCGCCGAGGAGATCCGGAGCATCGCCGGCCGAAGCACGCGTACCCAACGGGACAGCAAGCACGCTGATTTGGTCAAAGCCCGCACCCAGATACGCGAGCTCAGACAGGAGGTGGCGACGCTGCTCACCGAACTGGCTGACGCCGCTTCCCTAAACCTCACGCTCCTTGAGCAGCTAAAAGACCTTCGGGCTGGCCAAACTGGTCCCAAGGCGTAGACCGCAACACCGTTGCGACGGTAAATGTGTCACTCCCGATCCGGCAGCTCAGCGGACATCCGACTATCTTAGAATTGCCGTCGGTTGCTCAGCTAGAATGTGCTGCATTGAGATCCCAGAGAAAGCTTCGATGGAACCGGAGCTCACGGCTGTTGGACGCTTGTCGGCCAGCTTGAGTCGCTCAAAGAATATTTACCACCGCCCGCTCCCGGACCAAGAATAGACGGTCGTCAATAATGCTGTGAGCTTCGGCTCGTCGACCGTTGCGGTGGTCGGCGAACAGAAGCCCTGTTTTTCGCGGAAGAGGCTTGGTCGTGGCTGCCAGTCCGTCGGCAGACACGTTCGACACCGGGGCGGCCGGGCAAGCGGCACAGCTCACGCAGTCGGAACAGTTCCTCCGTCGATGACGTACTCAGTGCCGGTGATGGCGCTGGCGCGGGCAGAGACGAGGAAACCAATGAGTTCTGCCACTTCCCGGGGTGAGCATGGCCGGCCAAGAGGAATGCCGCCGAGCGAATTCATGATGATCTTGCGGGCGCCTTCCGTGTCGATGCCGCTTTGTCGGGCGATCTCGGCAACGAGACCTGCGGCGGCATCCGTCTCAACCCAACCCGGGGAGACACGCACGACACGAACGCCCTTCGGACTGACCTCCTTGGACAAGGCTTTGCTGTAGTTTGACAGGGCCGCCTTGGCGGCGGCATAGGCAATCGTCGCCTCCGGCAACGGTAATTGCCGCTGGATGGACGTGACGTGGATGATGACGCCCGAACGCTGCTTGACCATCGAGGGCAACAACGCGCGATCGATGCGCACTGCCGGGAAAAGGTTCAGGCTCAATGCCTTCTTCCATTCATCGTCATCCAGCACGCTGAAGCCACCGGCCGGTGCAGATGAGCCGCCCACTACGTGCACGACTATATCGACGCCACCGAACCGCTCGAGCACGGCGTCGACAATGGCTTTACAGCCCTCGGCCGTCGTGATGTCCGCCCCGATGAACCGTTCTTCGGCAAGTTCATCGGGACGGGAACGCGCCGTCGTCAGAACGTTCGCACCTGCCTCGCAAAGGCGTGCGACAACGGCTTTGCCGACGCCTTTGGTTCCGCCCGTAACGAGCGCCCGAAGCCCCAGAAGTTCGGGTGTGGAGCTCATTAGCGAATCTCCAGCGACCCAATCCTGCCGCCGGCCAGGACGAATGTGTAGGTCAGCTCGACTGGGCTACCGGGGAAGGTGCCCGTGAGCCGTGCGTGCATCGTCACAGTGGCGCCGTCCCGGGATACGTCCAACGGCTCAATGCTGTACTGGTACCTGGTTTTGCTGTCCTTCTTCCAGGCCTTGATGGCTTCCAGCCCCTTGAACGTGCGGCCTTCGTCCAGCACGACGGCATCGGCGGTAAAGCAGTTCGAGAGAGGGGTGGTGTCGGCGATGGTTTCCGCGAGCAGATAGGCATCCAGTGGCGGAGGCAGCATCATGTTCATCGGGGTTCACCTCAACGTGAAGGTTTGCATGCCCCAATCATGGCGCTACAGTTACCGTATCGCAAGAACGCACAAAAAAGTAAGTAGCCCTTGGCTAACCGAAAAAACTACACCCCCGCGACTGCCGCAATCGATGTCGAAGCCGCATTCAAGCTGCTGGAAGGCCGCTGGAAGCTGGTGATCCTGTTTCACCTTTTCGGTGGTCAGGTGCGGCGCTTTTCGGACCTCGAGAGACTGATCCCCGGCATCACACAGAAGATGCTTGCCCAGCAGCTACGCTGCCTCGAAACGGACGGCATCGTGACGCGTACGGTCTATCATCAGGTGCCGCCGAAGGTGGACTACCGCCTGACTGATTGGGGCCAGGCGTTGTGCCCGGCACTGGATGCGATCCTGACATGGGCGGAGCGCCGTGAAGACTTTCCGTAGGCGGCGCCGAGCTTGCGTGCGTGAGGCTAGCAGCCTGTCACCCAGAACTCCAATTTCGCAAGTCGTCGACGTGGTCTCATCCGCGATCGTCTCAGGTCGGGCCAGAACCTGACGGTCGTCAATCTCAGGTGAGGGGCAGCACTGGGTCGTGAAGCGCCGGGTGGCGCGCCGTTAGCTTGTCGTCGGCTGCGAGTCGATGCGCGAGCTATCCCTCGATGTCGCGCGTCTCACATAGCGCTAAGGTGTGTCGGAGATCGCGCATTTGAGCAGTGTCCGTCAAGACGGGCGGCTTTCAGGATGACAAAGCTACGTTCAGGTGTCCCACTCAGGTGCCCATGCTGGGCTGAAAACGCGCCCGTCTGGCCTGGCCAGTGCCGATATTGCGGACATGTCCGCGGCTGTCAACCTGAAGTCGAACACGGCAAGATTCTCGGCTATGCGTCGGCGATTGGCCGACTTTGGAATCGCAGCGATCCCTTGCTGCATGTGCCAGCGCAAGACAATCTGTGCGGGCGTCCTCCCGTAGCTCCCGGCAATCTCGCTCAGCAGCGGCTCCCTCAGAAGACTTCCGCTTCCAATGGGGCTGTAGGAGATAAATGCCATCCCGTATCGCCGACAGGCTGACATCACTTTGGCCTGGTCCAGGTAGGGATGGTATTCGCACTGGTTTGCTACGAGCGGCTCCGTCGACAGCGCAACCGCCTGATGCAGCAGTGCGACCGGGAAGTTTGCCACCCCTATGTGCCGGGCGAGCCCGTGACGCCTGACTTCGCATAGCGCCCGCATCGTCTCGGCAAGCGGCACCGACGGATTGGGCCAGTGGATAAGGAACAGATCGACGCAGTCCAGACCCAGGCGTGCCAGGCTGGCTTCTGCGGATTGCTGCAGCCGACCGCAAGCAACATCCTCATGCCACACCTTGGTGGTGACGAAGTACTCATCACGTCGTAATCCGGAAATTCGCAGCGCCGCGCCGATTGCTGGTTCGTTGCCGTAGCGCGCGGCGGTATCGATATGTCGGTAGCCGGCTTCCAGGGCCCACAGCACCGCTTGCGTGCCATCATCGTCGACCGCTTGCCATGTACCGAGGCCGATGGCTGGGATCGATGCGCCGTTGGCCTCGATCGTGGGACTTGCTAGCATCGCGACTCTCCCAATACTGCCGTTGCCGGCGAAAGCCAGCCCGGGCCGGAAGACGCGCTCCCGGTGGGCTCGCGTTATTACGCCGCGAAGGCCTCCGACAAGGAAACATAGACCTTTCTGATGGTGGACCTGACCACCCAGACACCCTGCGTGTTGGCGGGGAAAGCGACCGTGTCTCCGGCGGAGATATGTATCGGGTCGCCTCCGTCCCGGGTAAAGGTGCATTCGCCGGCAATGAAGTGCATCACCTCCGCATTGGCTGTCGCCCGCCGAAATGTGCCAGGACTACATTCCCAGACCCCTGAGTCCGCACCCCGAATCCCGGAAGCTGCCAAGACTCTGGTCCTGGTGCGAGGCTGGGAGTCACCGATGGCAGTAGGCATTATCCCGCCATCCTGCAGGTCCGAAATCGATGCGGACTGGACGATATGCTCGATCCTGTTCATGCCACCCTCTCTTCCTTACCAGGGGTGCGCAGTTTGCGAAGCTCCGGGTACTCGTCCACAAGGCCATCAAATATCTCATCAACGACGACACCACCCTCGGCGACCGAGCCGTCGGCGAGCCGCTCGTCAAGTCGCTCGAAGACCTGGTGCTTCAGGAAGAAGCGCCAGCTCACCGGGACCTCGCTGAGGCGTCGGGTGAGCGCAGCATAGCGCGGCGCCGTCCACTTGCCTTCATGCGCGAGACGGAGTTCGCCATAGCCAAAATGCTCGCCATGGGCAGTTGGTCTGCGGTCTGCGCGCAACCTGTACGTCTGCGCTGCATCGATTTCGCCTTCGTCGATGACCACCCCATACAGGGCCCGTGCGTCGGCGACCGTTACATAGCCGCGGCGCACATCTTCAAGCACGTTGGCGGGGGCCCGCTGGTACGGATCGCCGTAGCCCCCACCTCCGCCACCTTCGCAACGGATGATGTCGCCCGGCCGGCAGTGCACCAGGTCCGTATTACCTAAGTTCTCCTCCCCCGGCATATCCGGATTCCGCGTGAAACTGGAAGTGCGTCCGGCCCGACCGCCGCAGACGCCCCACGCACCAAAGTGCGAGCGATCCCGGTTGCGGGCCGTGACCAGCGTGTTTGGCGAAAACACCTGGAATTCCATGACCGTGCCGAGGCCACCCCGATATTTGCCCGCGCCCGCGCTGTTGCGCACCATGCCGTAGCGGCGGATCCGAATGGGCACCTCGGCTTCGTTGATCTCCACCGGTGTATTGCGCAAGAAGGCAGAGTTCGCGCCCGAGGCATCCGAGCCGTCTCCGTCAGGAGACCCTCCCGCCCCGCCGCCGATGGGGCCGATCGATGCCATGACCGTCTTGCCGGAGCGATCCATCGTCTTGACGTTCAGGATCGACATGCCGGAAGACGGGCAAGCCGGGAGCCGCTCCGGCGCGGCGCGGGAGAACGCGCCGAACACAACTACCTGCAGGACCATGCAGGTCAAACTGCGCATACCGACGGCCGCGGGCGCTTGTGGATTGAGCACCGAACCCTCAGGCAGCACGCATCTTGCGATACGCAGCATGCCCGCATTGAGTAGCAGATCCGGGTTGAGCGAGTACAGCACGTAGTTCAGGCCAACCAGCGGCAGCACGTGCCGCTCCCGGCCTCCCGTCGGGACATTCAGGGAGGATGTCAGTTGCGGATCGCTGCCCGTGAAATCGAATTCGAGCGCCCCGTCACTGACGCGCAGCGTCAAGGCAACCCGCATGGGCTTGCCGTCGATCGCTGCGTCCTCGTCCGCGTAGTCAGCGAAGAAGTATTCGCCATCAGGGATACTACGGGCCACGGCGCGTGCCTGCTGTTCAGAATAGGCCAGCAGGGCCTCGATGCCGTGCTCGAAGCGCTCCAGACCAAAGCGCTCGGCAATCTCGATCATCTTGCGCTCGCCCGTCGCGAGGCTGGCAAGCTGGGCTTTCAGGTCGCCGCGATTCTGTTCCGGCGCGCGCACGTTGGCGGACATCAACGAAAGCAGCGTTTCATCCAGAACGCCGGCCCGCACGATCTTCATCGGCGGGAAGCGAATACCTTCCTGATGGATCTCGGTCAGCGTGCGCGACAGCGATGCCGGAACTGCTCCGCCCATGTCGGTGTTGTGGATGTGACCGCCGACAAAGCAGATGAGCTTGCCCTGGAAGAATACCGGCTTCCACATGACAACGTCCGGCGTATGGGTTGCCACGAATCCACTATAGGGATCGTTAGTGAAGAACACGTCGCCCGGTTGATAGCCATCGATCAGCTCCAGCAACGGGCCGTAGTCCAACCCGGCATACCACGTTGCGCCCAGCGTGCGCGGCGATGCGAACGTGAGTCCAGTGGGAGACATGATCGTGCAGGAAAAGTCCTCGGTCTCCTTGACAAAGGTCGAGTGCGCCGTTCGGATCAGGGTGAAGGCCATGCTTTCCGCTGCGGCGACGCAGTAGTTTGCGAAGATCTGCAGGTCCGACTTATCGAATTCCATTGCTATTTCTCCTTGCCGCTCACTGCAGCCCGACACACAGGTACTTCGTTTCCAGGTATTCATCGATGCCGTACTTCGACCCCTCGCGCCCCAGGCCGGACTGCTTGACGCCACCGAACGGCGCCACCTCGTTCGAGATCGCTCCGGCATTGATGCCGACCATGCCAAACTCCAAGCCCTCGGCAACCCGCCACGCACGCGCGAGATCCCGCGTATACAGATAGGCTGCAAGGCCGTACTCCTTGTGGTTGGCCAGTGCCAGGACTTCCTCCTCGGTCTCGAAGCGCGCGATGCCGATCACTGGCCCGAAGGTTTCTTCGCGAGACATCAGCATGTCTGGCGCAAGCCCCGCAATCACGGTCGGCGCGTAGAAATTTCCCGACGCGGGCGCGCCTCCGGTCACCACAGTGGCGCCCTGCTTCCTGGCGTCGTCCACATGCTGCTGCACCTTGGTCACCGCAGCGTGGTCGATCAGTGGGCCCACCAGGACTGCTGGCTCGAAGGCATTGCCGACACGCAACTCCGCCGAGCGCCTGGCAATGCCCTCGACGAAATCCCGGTAGATGCCGGCCTGCACATAAAAGCGGTTGGGCGAGATACAGGCCTGCCCCGCGTTGCGGTACTTGGCAGCGAGCGCGCCCTCGATGGCAGCATCGAGATTGGCATCGTCGAAGACGACAAACGGCGCGTGGCCGCCAAGTTCGAGCGCCACCTTTTTGATGGTGGACGAGCACTGCTGCATCAGGATGCGTCCGACCTCGGTCGACCCGGTGAACGAAAGGTGCGAGACCCGAGGATCGCTCGTCAGCACCTTGCCGACCTTGACCGAATTTGCAGAATCGGCGGTGAGAATATTCAGCACGCCCGCAGGCACACCGGCGCGCAGCGCCAATTCACCGATTGCCAGTGCCGTCAGCGGTGTTTGCTCGGCGGGCTTCACCACGATCGAGCAGCCCGCCGCCAGCGCCGGCGCCACCTTGCGAGTGATCATCGCCATCGGGAAATTCCACGGGGTGATAGCCGCGCACACTCCAATCGCCTGCTTCAGTGTCAGCAACCGCTTGTCGGCCTGCGGCGTCTGCAAGACATCACCGTTGACGCGTTTGGCTTCCTCGGCGAACCACTCGACAAACGACGCGCCATACGCGACCTCGCCTTTTGCCTCCGCCAGCGGCTTGCCTTCTTCGACTGCGATCAAGGCAGCCAGGTCGTCGGCGTTCTCGGAGATGAGGTCAAACCAGCGCCGCAATACGGTGGCGCGAGCCTTGCCGGTCAGCGCCCGCCACGCGGGGAGCGCGAGCGTGGCGGCGTCGATCGCCTGCAATGCGTCCTCGACGTCAGCGTCTGGCACCACGGCAATGACGTTGTCCGAGGAGGGGTCGACGACCGGGAACGTGGCCGCGGAAGCAGCGTCCCGCCATGCGCCGTTGCAAAGGTATTGATGCTTGATCAGGGAAGCGTCCCTGAGTCTTGATTTGATATTCATCGCGTTCTCAATGCCAGTGTCAGGACCTTGCGCCCGCGTCAGCGGAGGCAGTGATAACAAGGTTCCCATAGGAATCGACTTCGACCGCATAGCCCGGCAACACGCACGTGGTGGTGTCATCCTGGGCCACGACGGCGGGTCCGCTGAAGCGCTGGGTCGCGCGCAGCGCGGCGCGCTGGTACAACGGCACTTCCCGGAATTCGCCTTCCATGAACGCCGAAATCGTGCGGACCGGCTCGGGATCCGAAGCATCCGCTTCGATAGTCTGCAGCGCGGGTTTCGGTGTCGGCGCGGTGATCACCAGGCGCAAGGCGATAACCTGGACCAGCGCTGCGTCGTCGCTGTGTCCGTACAGCCTTTCATGGGCGCGATGGAAAGCCGCGCGGATGGCCGCGAGGTCGTCCTCGGCAAAGGACATGCCATCGAGCGACGTGTCGATCTCGAACGACTGGCCGCGATAGCGCATGTCGGCGGACACCTTGATCTGTGCCGTGGTGTCGGTGCCGATCTCCTGGCGAATCCACGCCCGCGCCTGGCTTTCCAGTTCCGCGCGATCCTGCGCAAGTTGCCGAAGTGTGTCCGTGTCCAGGTTGTAGTAGGTGGTCTTGACGAAATCGTTCTTGGTGTCCGCGATCAGCCCGCCAAGGGCACTCAGCACACCGGGGGTCATGGGCACCACGATCTCGCCCATGTTTAGGGCCTTGGCCAGATGGCAGGCCAGCATCGGACCAGCCCCGCCGAACGGCAACAACGAGAACGTGCGCGGGTCGATACCGAAGCGCGAGACCAGCCGGCTTACACCGGCGTACATGCCCGAGATCGACACATTGATAATCGCCTCGGCGGTGCGGTAGACGTCCTGACCGATCTTCTCGGCGAGCACCTCGATGGCGCGCCTGGCGGCTTCGCGGTCAACCTTCACCGCGTTGTAGCCAAGGTCGGACTGGCCCAGCACGCCCATCACCGCGAAGGCATCCGTAATGGTCGGGTGCGTGCCGCCGCGGCCGTAGCAGACCGGACCCGGGTTCGAGCCGGCGCTGTCGGGACCGACCTTCAGCACGCCGAAGTCATCTACCCAGGCGATGGAGCCGCCCCCGTCTCCGATTGACGACACCGACACGGAAGGAATGTGGATCTGGAAATCTCCGATGTACTCCCCCGTCGCATACTGCGGCTGGCCGTCGATGATCAGCGCCACGTCGGCGGTGGTACCGCCGATATCCAGGCTCATGCAGTTCCGCAGCCCGCATTGCTGCGCGATGTACGAGGCACCGATCACGCCGGAGGCGGTGCCGGACAGGATCATCTGGACGCAGTTGGACTTGCCATTCTCGGCGCTCATCACGCCACCATTTGACTTGGTCACCTTCAGTTCAGCACCGATGCCGGTTTCGGCAAGCGCACCCTGGAGCCTGGAAAGATAGTGCGAAACCTTGGGCTGCACATAGCCACCGATGACCGCGGTCAGCGTACGCTCGTACTCCCGGATGATCGGCCAGACCTCATGTGAGCACGATACAAACAGCTCCGGCCGCGCTCGCCGAAGGATCGCCTTTACCTGTCTCTCATGCTCGGGATTACGGTAGGCATGCAGCAGGGATACCACGACACCTTCGCAATCCGCCTGCTCGACGGCCTCGAGCGCCGCGAGCACGCTTTGCTCGTCGACCGGTGTGTCGACACTGCCGTCGAAGTTCAGCCGTTCCACCACGCCAAAGACGCGGTCGCGGGAGATCAGCGGCTCAGGACGGGAAGACATCAGGTGATACATGTCGGGAATCTTCAGCCGGGCCACCTCCAGCACGTCTTCAAAATTCCGGGTCGTGATCAGGCCGAGACGAAGGCCCTTGCGCTGCACGACGGCGTTCACGCCAACGGTGGTGCCGTGGGTGAAATAGCTGACATCCTGCGGGCAGATGCCATACCGGCTCGCCAGCATCTCCATGCCTTGCAGCACTTCGCTGCCAGGGCTGTCCGGTCGCGAAAACACCTTCAGCGTGCGTACGCTGCGGGTTTCGCTGTCGAGCACGGCAAAGTCGGCGAACGATCCGCCAATATCCACACCAATTCTTAGACTCATTTCCGATTCCTGTCTGGGTGACGGGTTAGCGTCCGATCTGCTTGTTCCACATCTCGATCCACGCCGGTGTGTTCCGGGCCACATCGTCGAACGAAATCCACAGCGAGCCTTCCTCCGTTGCCACGCGGGGCTTCACCTTGTCCGAGTACTTGACGTTCTGGTTGGAGGCGGCGTACTGCATGGCGTTGGCAAAGCAGTTCTGGCCTTCGACCGAAGCGAGCGTGTCCATGAATTTCCAGCCCAGCGGGGAACTGTTCTTCACCTTCTGCGCCATGTTCGGCCAGGCCACCGCGCCCGGTGCGGGATTGGTGTAGCCGATCGCCGACGTGCCGGCGTCGTGCTCGGCCCAGGCACGGCCGTCGAAGTACATAGCCATGTCGATATCCCCGCTGCGCAAGGCCACCAGCGGTGAGTTCGGTTCGCTGTAGAAGACTACGTTGCCGCTGTCACGCAGCCGCTTGATCTGGTCCAGGCTGGCCTGGACGTTGTCGACACGACCACCGAACACCTTGGCAAAGAGTGCGATCAGACCCTGCGTGGTGCCGTTGTAAGCGATCCCGGGGATCCCCGCGCGCCATTTGCCGGCAACCACGCCATCGACAAATTCCTGCCAGGTCTTGGGTGGTGCCTTGACCGTGGTGGTGGAGTACATCAGGCCGAAGTTGCCGTAGGTCACCGGAAAGCCGTACCCGCTGCCATACTCGAGCAGTTTGGGGCGCAGTTGCACGATGTTTGGCACTTCCGTCGCAGAGATCTTCTCCACCAGGCCCCGGTCGCGCGCGATCTTGCCGGAATCCACCGATCCCACCATCACGTCGATGGGCGGACGCTGCGGATTCGCCGCAATCTGGTTGATCCACTGCGTCGGAGTGCCGAGGACAACGTCGACCTTCTTGCCTGTTGCCTTTTCGAACGGCTGGACAAAGCACTTCCGATAGGCCTGCTCCCACGATCCGCCAAACGCCGTGACCGTCAAGTCCGCGGCGTTCGCTACGGTGGTGGTGACACACAGTGCCGCCCCGCAGAGCATGGGCACGGCAGCAGCAACACGCGCTTTCAACTGGCAAGTCTTCATGACAACTCCGCTTTGATTGAAGGTAAGAAAATGGGAATGACGGGGGAAACTGGACCTTCAATAGGGTCCTATTGGCTTGTGAGGGCCCTCAGGCCATAGCAGCGTTCCACGACCAGCAGCAGTACCAGGGTGATCCCCATCTGCACGGTGCTGATTGCCGCGATGGCGGGATCGAACTGGTTCTGCAGGTAGGACAGCATGACCACCGGCAAGGTCGTGACATCCGCGGTACCGAAGAAGTACGACACGCCCAGGTTGTCCAGCGAGACCAGGAACGCGAACAGCGATCCGGCGAAGATGCCCGGGGCAATCAGCGGCAATGTGACGTGCCGGAAGCCCTGCCAGCGCGTGGCACCGAGGACGGAAGCCGCCTCACTGAAGTTGGCGTCGACATTGCGATACACCGCGATCACCGTACGCATGACGTACGGAACCGAGACCACGGTGTGTGCAATCAACAGCGCCGGGGCCGAAGCCGTGATGCCGATCTTGGACAGGTAGTACAGCAGCGACAGGCCGATCACCAGCGGCGGAATCGCCAGCGGCGACAGCAGGAAGGCCATGCAAGCATTGGCCGCCCGGCCCTTCGCCCGCGCCAGGCCGAGCGCGGCTGGCACCGCCAGGACGATGGCAAGCGCGGCCGATGCAAGCGCGAGATACAGGCTGGTTGCCAGCGAGGTCATGAACGGCTGGTAAGCGACAATGCGCGCATACCAGCGCAGCGAGAATCCCTTGAACGGGAACGTCATCGCCTCGCCCGGCGTAAAGGACACCGCCACCACGATCAGGATCGGGGCCAGCAGGAAAATGCAGAAGAGGAAGACGAACAGTCCTAGCAGACCATTCCCGGCACGCTCGCCCAGGCGAGCATCGATCAGCGAAGCATTGGTGTTCATCGCGCCCCCGTAGCCCGCGCAAGGTGAGCCTGCAGATAAAGGCAAACCAGGACGATCATCAACAGGACTGTACCCATGGCACTGGCAAAGCTCAGGTCCTGGGCCTGGCTGAACTGCTGGAAGACAAGCAAAGGAAGCGTGACCACACTGCCCTCGCCGAGCAGCAGCATTGTGATGAAGCTGCCGTTGGTGACCATGAACACCAGGGCGCAGCCGGTGATGATGCCTTCCAGCGACAGCGGCACCGTGACCAGCCAGAAGGTGCGGAACGCGCCCGCGCCAAGGATCCGCGCCGATTCTTCCAGGCGCTGGTCGACGGAGCGCAGCACCGGAACGATCGACAGCACCATGAACGGCACCATTACGTGCACCATGCCCACGTAGACAATGACCGAGCTGCTCAGGATGTTGAGCGGCTTTTCGATCAGCTCAAGCCAGATCAGGAAGTCGTTCAGCAGTCCGCGGCGCGCGAACAGCACCCGCCAGCCGAAGGTGCGCATGATGATCGACGTCAGCAGCGGCGTTACCATGATCAGCAGCAGCGGCACGGCTAGGCGCTTGGCGCGTCGAACCATGAAATACGCAATCGGATACCCCAGCGCCAGGCACAGCACGGTGGTGATGGCACTGACCTTGAGCGTATTCAGCACTACGCCGAGATAGTACGGGTCCGTGAAGAGGCGGTGGTAATACTCGAAGGTCGGCGCTGCGGCGCCGCCGTGGGTGTCGGACAGCCCAAGGCTGCGGCCCACGTTCTGCACCAGCGGAAGTCCGAAGAACAGGATCAGCATGCTGAGTGCCGGCAGGCACAGCATCACGCCGAGCCGGCGCCCACGCCGCGCGGCCGTCGCTGCCAGCCCCGCGGGCGCCGGCATCAAGGCGATGTTGGTCGAGGCAGTCATGGCTCACGCTCCCCGCTCAGCCGTGGCCGCGCCGGCTTCGGCGTCAAGCAGCGTGAGATCGCGCGGTGCGAAGGACAGGTTCACGGGTGCGCCATGAAGCGGGACACTGTCTTCCCCCGATGCCGATTGGCGCGAAACGGAGATCCTGGTTCCCAGCCCCGGCACATCGATCACATAGGAGTACTGGTTGCCTTTGAACACGCAGTCGGCCGTGATGCCCCGCAACGCGATGTCACCAGGACGAGACTGGTTGAGAGCAATTTTCTCGGGGCGGATCGCAAGCTCCACGCGGCGGCCCGGCGTACCGACGTCGGGGCGGCCTTCGATCCAGCACTCGGAAGCGGGAGAGTCCGGGAGACGCACTTTGATCTGACTGCCATGGCGCTCGACCACATCCGCCGTGAAGATGTTGGCGGTGCCGAGGAACTCCGCAACAAAGCGGTTGCGCGGTCTCTCATAGACTTCCCGCGGTGTGCCAATCTGCAGGATGCGCCCCTGGTTCATGACCACTACGCGGTCGCTCATGGTGAGCGCCTCTTCCTGGTCGTGGGTGACCATAACACTGGTAATGCCGAGTTGGCGCTGCAGGCGGCGCAACTCGAACTGCATGCCTTCGCGCAGGTTCTTGTCCAGCGCACCCAGCGGCTCGTCAAGCAACAGCACCGACGGATTGGTCACCAGTGCCCGAGCCAGCGCGACGCGTTGCTGCTGGCCACCCGAGAGCTGCCCGATACGGCGATCGCCGTACCCGGGCAGGCGGATCATTTCCAGCATCCGCGCAACCGCTGCATCGCGCTCCTGCCTGGCGACGCCTGCCATCTTCAGGCCGAATCCGATGTTTTCAGCGATGCTCAGATGCGGAAATAGGCTGTAATTCTGGAACACCATGCCCAGCCCCCGACGGTTCGGCGGCAGGTGCGAGATATCGACACCATCGATGCGAATAGCACCGGTATCCGGGAAATCGAAGCCAGCGATCAGCCGCAGCGTAGTGGTCTTGCCACAACCCGACGGGCCGAGCAGCGCCAGCAATTCCCCTGCATGGATATCCAGGGTCATTGGCTGCAGCGCCGTCACGCTGCCAAAGCGCTTGCTGACGCTGTCCAACAGAAGAGGCTTCGCACGGCTGTTAGTGCCGGCGTCGGTCGCGACAAGGTTGTCGTCGAAGGGGATGGTGGCGGGCATGTTCATGGGCAGTGGCAAAAACTGAGGGTGAGTGGGGGCCGCACCGTCGAGCGGCGCATGTCATGGTCCTGCAAGAGATTGAATGGACGCCGGGGCTCAGCCCGGCGCCGTACTCGCGTGGGTATTCGCGTGCGACCTGCGAAGGTCGATGGCGTCGCGTATCTGGTAGT
>VFQP010002458.1_pt1 | contig 20616 bp, 21 predicted proteins | sample 3512351 | NCBI WGS metagenome assembly VFQP01 (sample SAMN10412372, study PRJNA504923) | tailings metagenome | isolation source: Relicate 1 Philex TSF1 revegetated site | place: Philippines: Tuba, Benguet | collected 2017-08-29
GCTCGCGGTGATGGCCTGCGTGATCGCGCTGGTCGACCTCGGCGTCAAGTCGCCCCTGCGCGGCGCTACCCATGGGCTTACCCTGGCCACGCTGGCGGTGGTGGCGTTGCTGCTGGGATTGGCTGCCTCCGGCGGTCAGACGATCGTCGGCTTCGGCGGCATGATCGTGAGCGATCCGATGGGCAATTGGCTGAAGTGCTTCGCCGCCATCGCGCTCATGGTCACCCTGGTCTATGGCCGTGGCTACGCCAGCCAACGCGACATGCTGCGCGGCGGCGAGATGTTCTCCATGAGCCTGCTCGCGCTGCTGGGCATGTTCGTGATGATCTCGGGCCACAACTTCCTGGTGATCTACCTGGGTCTGGAGTTGCTTACCTTGTCCAGCTACGCGCTGGTGGCGCTGCGCCGCGACAACATGGCCGCCACCGAAGCGGCGATGAAGTACTTCGTGCTCGGGGCGCTGGCCAGCGGCTTCCTGCTCTATGGCTTGTCCATGGTGTACGGCGCCACGGGCTCGCTCGATCTCGCGCAGGTGCTCGCGGCCATCGCAGGGGGCGAGGCCACGCTCAAGGGCTCGCCGCAGGTGCTCACGCTGGGCCTGGTTTTTGTGGTGGCCGGTCTCGCATTCAAGCTTGGCGTGGCGCCGTTCCACATGTGGGTGCCCGACGTGTATCACGGTGCGCCGACCTCGATCACGCTCCTGATCGGTGGTGCACCCAAGCTGGCGGCTTTCGCGATCGTCATCCGCCTGCTGGTCGAAGGCATGGCGCCGCTGGCGGTGGACTGGCAGCAAATGCTGGGCGTGCTCGCGGTGGTGTCGCTGCTGGTGGGCAACCTGACCGCCATTGCGCAGACCAACCTCAAGCGCATGCTCGCTTTTTCCACCATTGCCCAGATGGGCTTCATGCTGCTCGGCCTGCTGGCCGGCGTGTCGGGGGGCGATGCGTCCAACATGGCCAACGCTTACGGCTCGGCCATGTTCTATGTGGTCACCTACGTGCTGACCACCCTGGGCACCTTCGGCGTGATCATCCTGCTCTCGCGCCAGGGCTTCGAGTCCGAGAACATCGAGGACCTGGCAGGCCTGAACCAGCGCAGCCCGCTGTACGCCGGTGTCATGGCGGTGTGCATGTTCTCGCTGGCCGGCATTCCGCCGCTGGTGGGGTTCTACGCCAAGCTGTCCGTGCTGCAGGCCCTGCTGGCTTCGCCGTCTGCTTTCCATGTGGGTCTGGCGGTGTTTGCCGTCATCATGTCGCTGATCGGAGCCTTCTACTACCTGCGTCTGGTCAAGGTGATGTACTTCGATGCGCCGGTGCAGACCGCGCCCATCGAGGCCGGGGCCGAGGTGCGTTCCGTGCTGTCGCTCAACGGCGCGCTGGTGCTGGTGCTGGGCATCGTGCCGGGCGGTCTGATGGCGCTGTGCGCGCAATCGGTGGCGGCGCTGTTCGGCTGATTGCCAGCGTCGTGGAACCCGCGACGCGCGCCCGGCTCTGACCCTCCATGGACCAAACCGCTGCCGTCTGGCTGGTGTTGATCGTGGCCTTCGTGGCCGCCAACCTGCCGTTCCTCAACGACCGCTGGCTCGCGGTGCTGCCCCGTCGCGATCCCAAGACACTCTGGCTGCGGCTGCTGGAGCTGGTGTTGCTGTACTTCGCGGTCGGTGCCCTTGGCCTGGGCCTCGAGCACCGCGCGGGACAGATCTATCCGCAGGGTTGGGAGTTCTACGCTACCACCGCCTCGCTGTTCGCCACCCTGGCCTTTCCGGGCTTCGTCTACCGCTACCTCTACAAGAAGCGGCATGGCTGATGAGCACCTGAAGGAAGTGCCGCTGGCGCGCACGGAGCTGCTGCGCGGGCATTTTTTGCACGTGGTGCGCGACACCGTTCGTCTGCCCGCCGGCACCGAGGCCACGCGCGAGTACGTGTTGCACCCGGGTGCTGTGATGGTGATCGGCCTGCTCGACGATGGCAGCGTGGTGCTGGAGCGCCAGTACCGCCACCCCATGCGGGCGGTGATGGTGGAGTTCCCAGCCGGCAAGCTCGATCCGGGCGAGGGCAGCCTGGCGTGCGCGCAGCGCGAGCTTCTCGAAGAGACCGGCTACCGCGCCCGCGAGTGGGCCTTTGCCGGCCGGTTGGCACCCACCATTGCCTACTCCGACGAGGTGATCGACATCTGGTTTGCGCGTGGCCTGAGTGCCGGCGAGCGCGCACTGGACGACGGCGAGGCGCTGGACGTGTTCAGCACCACCCCCGAGCAACTGCAGGCCATGTGCCGTGACGGCCGCGTCATCGACTGCAAGACCCTGGTGGGCGCGTTGTGGCTGCAGAACGTCCTGGGTGGCGCCTGGGTTGTGGATTGGCAGGACAATCCGGCCCCATGAAGGTTCTCGATCTGCAGTGCGCGCACCAGCACGTGTTCGAAGGCTGGTTCGGCTCAGAGGAAGATTTCGCGAGCCAGCTCGAGCGCGGGCTGGTGAGCTGCCCGCTGTGCGGTGATCAGCACATCGAGAAGAAGCTCTCGGCGCCGAGGCTGAACCTGCGCAGCGGCAAGGAGACCTCAGAGCCGACGAATCAGGCCGCGGTCGCCATGAGCAACCACCCCGCCCACGCCGAACTGGCCCAGCTGCAAGCGCGCATGCTCAAGGCCATGCGCGAGATCGTGGCCAGCACCGAAGACGTGGGCGAGCGCTTTGCCGAGCAGGCGCGCGCCATGCATCACGGCGAGATCGAACGCCGCAACATCCGCGGCAACGCCGCGCCTGACGTGGTGCTCGAATTGATCGAGGAGGGCGTGGACGTGATGCCGCTGCCCTTGTTGCCACCGACCAAGGAGACGCTGCAATAGCGGCGGCGCGTCAGGGATACAAGCCACGCAGATCGCGTGCGTGCAGGATGCGCTGGCAGGCGATGATGAAGGTGGCGGTGCGCAGGCTTACCTTGTTGTCTTCGGACACCTGCCACACGGCGGCGAACGCGTCTTTCATGATCTTCACCAGCCGGGCATTGATCTCGTCTTCGGTCCAGAAGAAGCTCGAGAAGTCCTGCACCCATTCGAAGTAGCTCACCGTCACGCCACCGGCGTTGGCAATGACGTCGGGCAGCACCAGCACACCGCGGTCGTGCAGGATGTCGTCGGCCTGCGGCGTGGTGGGGCCGTTGGCGCCTTCGATCACCATGCGCGCCTGGATGCGGCCGGCGTTCTTCTCGTTGATCTGGCCTTCGAGTGCGGCCGGAATCAGGATGTCGCAGGGCAGTCCCCAGAAATCGGCGTCTGGCACGGTCTCGGCATCGGCGAAACCCTTCACCGAGCCGTGGCGTGCCACGTGATCAAGCAGCGCGGGCACATTCAAGCCGCTGTCGCGCACCACGGTGCCGCCATGGTCCTGCACCGCCACCACACGCGCACCGGCTTCGGCAAACAGCTTGGCGGCCACGCCACCGACGTTACCGAAGCCCTGCACCGCCACCCGGGCGCCAGCAACGTCCATGCCGATGCGGCGCGCGGCCTCGCAGCCCAAGGTGAACACGCCACGCCCGGTGGCCTCGCGCCGACCCAGCGAGCCACCCAGATCCACCGGTTTGCCGGTGACTACACCGGTGGCGGTGGAGCCCTCGTTCATGGAATAGGTGTCCATCATCCAGGCCATCACCTGCTCGTTGGTGTTCACGTCGGGCGCGGGGATGTCCTTGGTCGGGCCGATGATGATGCCGATCTCGCTGGTGTAGCGGCGTGTCACGCGTTCCAGTTCGCCTCGCGAGAGCTGGCGCGGATCGACGCGGATGCCTCCCTTGGCGCCGCCGTAAGGCACGTTGACGGCCGCGTTCTTGATCGACATCCACGCCGCCAACGCCATCACCTCGGAGAGCGTGACGTCCTGGTGGAAGCGCACGCCACCCTTGCCGGGGCCCCGGCTGGTGTTGTGCTGCACGCGGTAGCCCTCGAAGTGGGCCACGGTGCCGTCGTCGAGGTGGATCGGCACGTCCACGATCAGGGTGCGCTTGGGACGTTTGAGCGTGTCCACCCAGCGCGCGAGCTTGCCCAGGTAAGGTGTGACGCGGTCGACCTGCTGGAGGTAGATGCCCCAGGGGCCGAGGTGGTTGGGGTCGAGGTAGGACGGCAGTGCCTGTGTGAGCGCCTGCGGGGCGTTGCTGTGCGACATGGTGAGTGCGGCTCCGGTGTAGTCGGCCGCGGTGGCGGCTTGAGCGGCACTGTAAGCAGGCCAGCCCGCACTGTCCAAGGCCGCCTCAGGATGGCTCCATGCGGCGGTTGCATGGACCTCGTGCGGTGCCTGGCAAGACCGCAGTGGGCGGCCATGCCGTCGATGGGACTCAGGCGCTGAACTGCAGCGCGGCCAGCCCCGCGTACACGCCGCCGCGCGCCACCAGCTCGGCATGCGTGCCCTGTTCCACCAGCCGGCCGTGGTCCAGCACCACGATGCGGTCGGCGCGCTGCACGGTGGCCAGCCGGTGCGCGATCACCAGCGTCGTGCGATCGCGCATGGCAGCCTCCAGCGCGGCTTGCACCACGCGCTCGCTCTGCGCGTCCAGTGCGCTGGTGGCCTCGTCCAGCAGCAGCAGTGGCGGGTTCTTGAGCATGGCGCGCGCGATTGCGATGCGCTGGCGCTGCCCGCCCGACAGGCGCACACCCCGCTCGCCCAGAAAGCTGTCGTAGCCTTCGGGCAACCGCGCAATGAACTCGTCGGCGAACGCGGCGCGCGCGGCAGCTTTCACCTCCTCGTCGCTCGCGTCCGGGCGGCCATAGCGGATGTTTTCCAGTGCGCTGCTGGAGAAGATCACCGGCTCCTGCGGCACGATGCCGATGCGCTCGCGCAGCGCGCGCAGGTCCATGGCGTCGATCGGTGTGCCGTCGAGCATGATGCGCCCGCGCTGCGGGTCGTAGAAGCGCAGCAGCAAGCCGAACACGGTGGTCTTGCCGGCACCACTGGGGCCCACGATCGCCACCGTCTGACCCGGTGCCACCGCGAGCGAGAAATCCTCCAGCGCCGCCTGCGTCGGGCGCGATGGGTAGTGAAACCCCACACCCTCGAAGGCCAGCGCACTACCGCCCTGCGGCAGTGCGGCCGCCACCGGCTTCGTGGGCGACTGCACCGGTGACTCGCTGGCCAGCAGTTCCATCAGGCGCTCGCTCGCGCCAGCGGCGCGCAGCAAGTCGCCATAGACCTCGCCCAGCACCGCCACCGCGCCCGCGAAGATGATCACGTAGAACACCGCCTGGCCGAGTTGCCCGGGTGTGAGCTGGCCCGCCAGCACCGCCTGCGTGCCCTGGTACAGCCCCCACAGGATGAGCGCCGCATTGGCGATGATGACGAACGCCACGAGCGCGGCGCGTGCGCGCGTGCGGCGCACCGCGGTCTCGAAGGCAAACTGCGTGGAGCGGTCGAAGCGCTGCGATTCGCGCGCCTCGGCCGCGTGGCTCTGCACCGTGGGGATGGCATTGAGCACCTCGGCCGCGATCGAGCTGGAATCGGCCACGCGGTCCTGGCTGGCGCGCGAGAGCTTGCGCACACGGCGGCCGAACCACATGGCGGGCAACACCACGAACAACACCACCGCGAGCACTTGCACCATCACGTAAGGGTGCGACCACACCAGCATGCCCAGCGCGCCAAGACCCATCACCGCGTTGCGCAGACCCATCGAGAGGGAGGAACCGACGACGGTCTGTACCAGCGTGGTGTCGGTGGTCAGGCGCGACAGCACCTCGCCGGTCTGGGTCGTTTCGAAGAACTGCGGGCTCTGGCGCAGCACGTGCGCGTACACCGCGTTGCGCAAGTCCGCGGTGATGCGCTCGCCGATCCAGCTCACGAGGTAGAAGCGCACCGCGGAGAACAGGCCCAGGGCCACCGCCACGCCGAACAACACCGCGAAATGCCCGCGCAGGGCCAATGCCTGCTCGCCCCGGCCGGCAGGGACCAGGCCGTTGTCGATCAGCAGGCGCAGCGCGAGCGGAAATGCCAGCGTGGCGCCAGCGGCGAGCACCAGGAACAGCAGCGCCAGGCCGATCTGCAGCCGGTAAGGGCGCATGAACGGCACAAGGCCGCCGAGTGATCGAGGGCTGCGCCCCTGGGGGCGGTCAGAAGCGGTCGTCATGCAGGGATTCTGCCCGGTGACCGGTTGGTGGGTCGCGTTCGAGCCGATTGCGCGCCATCGAATTGGGTGATATCAATTGCCGCACCATTGAATATGGAGCGACCAATGTTCACCAAGTCCCTTGCTGCGGCACTCACTCTGGTTTTCTTCTCCACCGGGGCCTTGGCCGAGTCGGGCAGCTGTACCGCCCGCGCGGCTGACAAGAAACTCGCCGGCGCCGCCAAGACCAGCTTCATGACCAAGTGCGAGAAAGACGCCACGGCCGCTTGCAACGCCAATGCCATGGAGAAGAAGCTGGCCGGCGCCGCCAAGACCAGCTTTACCAACAAGTGCGTCCGCGATGCGGTGGGCGCCGAGAAGAAGCCGGCCTGAGCGGGGTCACAGGCGCAGGCGCTGCGCGTAGCCTGTCATCTCCAAGTAGCCACGGCCCACGGTGCGGCCGTTGCCGTCGACGAGGTCGGACAGCCCTTCCCAGTAGATCGCGCCGCTGGTGGCTCGGCTGTCGAGTTCCTGTGCGTCGATGCGCGCTCGCACGGTGTGGACACCGGTGGGTGTGCGCACCCGCCATTCCACCGGGTAGCGTGTGCGCGTGAGCGGGCTGGTCCACCAGCGTTGCGGCTGGAAGGTCACCTCGCCCGGCTGGAAGCCGATGATGTCGCTCGTGCTGTGTGCGCTGCGCGCATCACGGAACGAACCGCCTGCCCACAGCTGGCTGCCATCGGCGCGGCGCAACTGGAAAGCGGTGAGGCAGTGGCCGTCGAACAGGTTCATGCCGATCCAGTCCCAGCCCACGGCTTCGGGGTGCAGCAGCGCCTCGCTCCATTCGTGGTCGAGCCAGGCGGTGCCGGTGACAGTGAAGCGCTGGCCCGCCAGGCCCAGCATGCCGCGCACCACCAGCTGCGGCTGCGTTACGTAGAAGCTGGCCTGGGCGGGATCCGGGCCCTTGCGCGAAAAGCCCTCATCGCCTTGCAGCAGCCAGGCCTGCGGCGCGTCGGCTTCGATGTCGATCAACAGCGTATCGCCGGTCACGCGGGTGGTGTACCCGCCGTGTGCGCGGCGGCGGATGAACCAATCGCGGATGTGCACGTCGGTGTCGCGCTCGCTGGCGAACACCGCGCGCTCGCTGTTGACCGGCGGGTCTGCGTTCCAGCGCGCGATGCGCTCGTCGTGGTGCAGTCGCTGGCCGGCCACGTCGGTGATGGCGGCGTGCGCGAACAGCAACTGCCGCGCGGCCAGCCGGCCGGGCAGGGCCTGTGCCGGATCGACCCGGCTGCGGAAGAACGTGACCTGGAAGCCGAACTCGCGGCCTCGCGTGTCGCGAGCGTGGCCCGTGAGGTACCACCACTCGGTGCGCGTGTCGTTGTGCGTTCCGTGATCGCGCGGAAACACCAGGGGTCGGGGGCGCAAGGGATCGCCCGGGCGCGCGATGTCGCGCGCCCGCGCCGCGGGCAGGGCCAGTGCCAGCGGGCTCAGCAGCAGAGGTCGGCGCGTGAACATGCCGTCACCAATCCTGCTTGACGGCTTGTACCGCGTCGGTCGAGGCCGCAGCGCGGCCCGACAGCCATGCCGTGAGCGTGCCCGCCGCGATCACCGCAGCGCACAGCGCGAGCAGGCGCGGCCAAGGCAGCACGAGATCCATCGTCCAGTGAAAGCTCTGCGGGTTGACCACGTGCACCAGCACCAGGCTCACGAGCAGACCCAGCGTCAGACCAGCCAGCGCACCGAGCACCGTCCAGGCCAGGCCCTCGAGCGCCACCACACCCAGCACCTGCGCGCGCGTGAGCCCCAGGTGCGCGAGCAGGCCGAATTCCTGTCGGCGCACCAGCACCTGCGCGCTGAAGCTGGCCGCCACCCCGAACAGACCGATGCCGATCGCCACCGCCTGCAGCCACACCGTGACGGCGAAGCTGCGGTCGAAGATGCGCAGCGAGGTGGCGCGAATCTGCTCAGCGGTGGCGAATTCGATGGCCTGTGCGAGGTCGTGCTGCTCGGCCAGCGCCCGCAACGCGGCCTGCATGCCGGTGCCGTCGGTGCCTTCTCGCAGATGGAGCGCGAGGTCGCTCACGCGGGTGTCGCGCGTGAGGCGTGCGAAGACATCGGCGTCGATGGCGATGCTGCCGTGCTGGCGTGCGTAGTCGCGCCAGACGCCGGCCACCACGTAGCGCGCGGCCTGCGCCTCGGGGTCCGTCATCGCCTGTGCCAGCGCTGGCAGTGGCTGGCCCACGCGCGCGCCATAGAGGTCGAGCATGGCCTCGCTCACGTACACCGGCACGGCATCGGCGGGCACGGCCAGCGGGTTGCCCACGAGTGGCAGTGGCAACGGCTCGCCTTGCAGCGTGCGCACCACCAGCGTGACCGGGGGGCGTGCAGCGTCGAACTGAAGCGGCAGCGCGCGCAGCGTGTCCACACGTGCCACGCCCGGCAGTGCTCGAACACCGGCGATGAAAGCCGGAGGCAGATGCACACCGTCGGCGCCGCCTCCGGTGGCGCGCAGGTACAGCGGTGCGGGCAGCACGGCATCGAGCCACTGCGTCACCGAGTCGCGAAAGCTCGCCACCATCACGGTGAGTGCCACCGACAGCGCCAGGCTGGCCACGACGCCGCTGGTGGCGACCGCCGCGGCCTCGCGCAGGCGGCGCGCGCGCTCCACGGCCAGCAAGGGCAATGTTCGGTGCACGACCCAGGGTGCGATGCGCTGCAGCAGCGCGCCCACCGCCAGGGGCAGTGCCGCGATGCCACCCACCAGCAGCAGGCCCACCGAGGCATAGGCGCCCACGGGCACGCCCGCCACCGGCGGGGCCAGCGCGGCCACGCCGGCCAACGCCACCAACCCCAACGCGAGGCCGTGGCGTCGTACAGGTGGCGCAGCCGTGCCCAGGCCTTTGAGGGCCAGCGCCGGCGCCAGCCCTGCGGCTGCACGCGCTGGCCACCAACCGCCCACCAGCGCCGCCGCCACGCCCAGCGTGCCGTACAACAACGCCGCCCAGGCGCTCCAGCGCAGCGGCGGCGACACACCGGTGAAGTAGCCGCCGCCCAGGTCGCCCCCGAGACGCTGCAGCGCCAGCGCCGCCAGCGCGGTACCCAGCATCAAGCCGATTGCGCTGCCCACCGCACCGATGAGGGCTGCCTCAGCCAGCAGCAGGCGCAGGCGCTCGCGCGCCGACAGCCCCAGCACCGCCAGCAGCGCGAGTTGCGGCTGGCGCCGCGTGACCGACAGGGACAGCACGGAAAACACCAGAAAGGCGCCCGTGAACAGCGCCACCAGCGCGAGCACCGTGAGGTTGACGCGGTAGGCGCGCGAGAGGTTGCTCATGCGCTCGCCCGCTTGTTCCGGGCGCTGCACCAGCACCTGCGGTGGCAGGGCCAGGTCGGCGATCACGCGGTCGAGCACGGCCCCGCTGGCCAGGCGCAGGTCGATACGGCTGAGCGCACCTTCGCGCGTAGCCAGTGATTGCAGCGCCGCCACGTCCATCACCGCGAGCGGCGCGCCCGGCGCATTCACCGAGCCCGCCACGCGCAGCGTGGCGCTGCGATCGCCCAGGCGCAGTGTCAGCGTGGTGCCGTTGCCCAGGGCTTCACGTGCCGCGGGGTTGAGGAACACGGCATCGGGCGCGAACAGGTCCAGCCGGTCGCCGCCCTGGCCGCGATCGTCGATCACGGGCATCAGCGCGGGGGCCACCCGCGCTACCACCAGCGCGTCCACGCCCAGTACCTTCAGCGACAAGGATTCGCGCGCCGGTGAGCGCGCCAGCGCGGTGAGTTCGAGTACCGGGCTGGCCACGGCCACCTGGGGGTGCGCTGCCACACGCTCGAACAGCGCGTCGTCCAGCGAGCCCTGGCGCGCACGCAGTTCCGCGTCGGGCTGGCCGTTGATGGCGGCCACCGCCTGGCCGAATTCGGCCAATGCCGATGCGTTGATGAGCTGCACCGCAAACGCCAGCGCCACGCCCAGCGCGACGGCCAGCACGGCCACCGCGCTGCGCCACGGGTGGTGACGCAGCTCCTGCCAGGAGAACGTGGAGAGCAGCCGGCGCATGCGGCGAGCTTACGCGCCCCGCCCGGCGGTCGCGGGGCGTGTGGCCTCTGTGGTTGAATACGGGCCTTGCTTTTTTCTGTTGAATCGAGGAATTGCCATGGGCAACAAGATCGTCACCGAGGCCGACCGCAAGGCCACCCCGCGTCCCCAAGCCGCCAAAGGCGCGGTGATTCCCACCGCCGGCCGTGGTCAGCGCGTGAGCCTGGAGCGTGGCACCGCCACGCGCAGCAAGAAGAACCCGGGCAAACGCGCTCACAGCGGCTGACCTAGCCCACTCCCGCCGCGCTGCGCGCGACCCGCTCAAGAGGGCGGCGCCTGCGGCCCGGCAGAGCCGGTTCCGCGGCACCCCTGGGTTGGGGCGCCTCGCGCGCCGACAAGCCCGCTTCTGCGGGCTTTTTGTTTGAAAGTCGTCCCATGCAACGTCGCTTCTTGCTCACCCTGGCTCTCGCCGGTGCCGCCGGCATTGCGGCGGCGCAGGTGCCCCTGCGCGTCATCACGCACGATTCGTTCGAGCTGCCGGCGCCGCTGCTGGCGCAGTTCGAGCGCGAGGCAGGGGTGAAGCTGCAGTTGGTGAAGGGCGGTGATGCAGGTGAGTTGCTCAACCGCCTCATCCTCACGCGCGCCAACCCGATCGCCGATGTGGTGTTCGGCATCGACAACGCGCTGCTGCCGCGCGCGCAGCAAGCGGGCGTGCTGGATGCGTACGACGGCCCGGCCGCACGGCGCCCGAGCGCGGTGGCGATCGGCGACGGTGCGGCAGCTGGCGTGGTGCCGGTGGATCACGGCTATGTCACGCTCAACGTCGACAAGGCCTGGTTCGCGCAGAAGGGGCTGGCATTGCCGGCCTCGCTGGACGACCTCACCCGACCCGCATACCGGGATCTCTTGGTGGTGCAGCACCCCGGCACCTCCAGCCCGGGCCAGGCCTTTCTGCAGGCCACCATCGCAGGCTTGGGTGAAGAGGCCGCGTTTGCCTGGTGGGCACGCATGCGTACCAACGGCGTGAAGGTGGCCAAGGGCTGGAGCGAGGCCTACTACACCGATTTCACGCGCAACGGCGGCACGCGGCCGATCGTGGTGAGCTACGCCACCAGCCCGGCGGCCGAAGTCTTCTACAGCAAGACGCCCCTTACCGAATCGCCCACCGCCAATCTGTTCCTGCGCGGCGGTGTGTACCGCCAGGTCGAAGGCGTGGCGCTGGTCAAGGGCGGCAATCCCGCGGCGCGCGCGGCCGCCGGCCGATTCATCGATTTCCTGCGGTCCACACCGGTGCAGCAAGCGCTGCAGACCAGCATGTGGATGTTCCCGGCCGAACCCGGTGTCGCACTGGACGAGGTGCTGCAGCGCCACGCGGCGCAGCCCGAGCGCTTTGACAACCCGCCCGCGGCGCTGGCCAGCGAGCGCCTGCGCGCCTGGCAAGACCGCTGGGTGCGCACGGTGTTGCGCTGAAACGCGGCAACACCATGCGCTTTGCCCTGAGCGCGCTGCCCCTGGGCTTCTTGCTGTTGCTGGCGGTGGCGCCGGTGGCGCGCCTGTTGGCCGAGGGCTGGGGGACGGCCGACTTGGGTTTCTGGGCACTCTGGAGCGATGCCTACCTGCGCGGCCGCGTGCTGTGGTCGCTCGCCCAAGCGGCGTCGAGCACGCTGGCTTGCCTGATGATCGGCGTGCCGTTGGCCTGGGTGTTGGCGCGATTGGACTTTTCTGGCCGTGCGTTGGTGCTGCGCGCGCTCATGCTGCCTTTCGTGGTGCCCACGCTGGTGGCCGCGATGGGCGTGCTGGCCCTGCTCGGCCCGCGCGGCCTGTTGGGCATCGACGGCTCGGGCACGCCCTGGCTGCTGATCTTCGGCAACGTGTTCTTCAACCTGTGCCTTGTGGTGCGCGCGGGCGTGGATGCGCTCGAGCACGTGAGTGCTGCGCGCTTGGCCGCGGCGCGCACGCTGGGGGCGACGCCCTGGCGCGCTTTCTGGCGCGTGGAGTGGCCTGCCATGCAGCCCTGGTTGGCGTCTGCCGCGTGCCTGGTGTTCCTGTATTGCCTCAGCGGCTTCGGCCTGGCGCTGGTGCTGGGCGGCCAGCGCTGGGCCACGGCCGAGGTCGAGATCTATACCCTGGTCGCGCACGAACTCGCCCTCGGTCAGGCGGGTGTGCTCGCGGTGTGGATGCTGCTGCTCAACGGCGCGGTGGCGCTGGCTTACGCGACCATCGAACAGCGCCTGGCCGTTCCGGCGCGCGGTGACCCGCCGATGCGGCGGCCGGTTCGTGCCCGGCACGACCGTGTGGCGGTGGCCGCCGCGCTGGGCGCGCTGGGGCTGATCGCCGGCGCACCGCTGATGGCGATTGCCGCGCGTGTGCTGCCTGCGCTGGCCGACGGCACGGCCTGGGCTGTGTTGCGCGAACCGGCCACTGTGCAAGCCCTGCTCAACACGCTACGGTTTTCCGGCATGGCCTTGTTGCTCGCGCTGCTCATGGGGGTGCTGCACGCGGTGTCGGCGCACGCACTGCGCGGATGGGGTGTCGTGTGGCGCGCTGCGGCCTTTCTGCCGTTCGTGGTGTCACCCGTCACCGTGGCCTTCGGGCTCTTGCTGCTCTACCCGCGGTGGACGGCAAGCCTGCCGCTGCTGGTGGCGGCTTATGCACTCGTGGCCTACCCCTTCATTGCCAAGGCGTTGGGGTCCGCTCTGGATGCGCAGCCGCCGCACCTGGCGCAGGCCGCGGCCACGCTGGGTGCCTCGCCGGTGCGTGTGTTTGCGCGCGTTACCCTGCCACTGGTTTGGCCCGCACTGCGTCGCGGCAGCGCGTTTGCCGCCGCCACCATGCTCGGTGAGTTTGCGGTCTCGTTGTTCCTCTCGCGGCCGGAATGGATCACGCTCACCACACTGATTCACCAGCGACTGGGTCGCCCGGGCGAGGCCAACCTGCAGGCCGCCCTGGTGCTGGCCGCGCTGCTGATGGCGCTGGCGCTCGCCGCGTTCCTGCTCATCGATGGCGCTGGTCGCCGCACCCCGGAACCCCATGCTCGAACTGCGTGACATCTCTCTGCGCTGGGACCACCGGCCGTTGCTCGACGGTGTGAACCTGCGCGTGGGCGCCGGGCAAACGGTGGCACTGCTGGGCGCGTCTGGCAGCGGGAAAAGCACGTTGCTGAAGGTTGTGGCTGGCATTGAGTCCCCCGAGCGCGGCAGTGTGCATTTCGATGGAGAGGACATCACACGCACGCCACCGCACCGCCGCGGCTTCGCGCTCATGTTTCAGGACTTTGCGCTGTTTCCGCACCTGGATGTGCAGGACAACGTGGCCTTCGGCCTGGTGGAGCAGGGCGTGTCGCGTGCCGCAGCGCGTGAGCGCGCGCGTGCGATGCTGCAGCGCTTCGGGCTCGGCGCATGGGTTCAGGCGCGCGTGACCACGCTCTCGGGTGGCGAGCAGCAGCGCGTGGCGCTGGCGCGCGCGCTCATCACCCGCCCGCGCGCGCTGCTGCTCGACGAGCCCTTCTCGGCGCTCGACGCCGCGCTGCGCGAGCAGCTGCGCGCCGAGTTTCGCGCGCGCATCGCCGAGGCCGGCATCGCCGCCATCCTCGTAACGCATGACGAGGCCGAGGCGCGTGCCATGGCGCAGCAGGGTTGGGCGCTACAAGGGGGTCGGCTGGCGGCGATCTGGTAGCGGCCCCGCCGCGGGCATTCAGCCGCGCGGGCGCTGCGGTGCCTGCCGCCGTCGCTGCTCCAGCGCTCCCGAGGCCGCGGCCTTCAGCAGCCGCTGGAACGAAGGGCAGGCCGCATGGCTCGGGGCGGGGCACACGGCAGCATGCCGCAGCCCTTCGACCATGGCCCTGAGTCGCTTGACCATGCGTTCGAGTTCATCGGCCTTGGCGGCCAGCAGCGCGCGGTCGATGTCGGGTTCGCCATCGGGCGTGAGCATGGCCCTGATCTCGTCGAGCGAGAAACCAGCCGCTTGGCCCAGTGCGATGAGCGCCAGCTGATCCATCACCGCCGGTGCAAACCGGCGCCTTGCGCCCCCCGACGAAAGCGAGCGGATGAGGCCCTTGCGTTCGTAATAGCGCAGCGCCGAAGCGGCCACACCCGATTTTTTCGCGACTTCGGAAATGTCCATGAAAAGAAGCAGAAATGGGCTTGACTTGAAGTTGACTTCAACTTGCATCATGCCGCCAAGCTGTTCCGCCGTCCACCGGAATGTTCACCGTTTCAAGGAGTTTCCCATGCTGCCCCCGGCCCTTGTTTTCCAGACTTTGCTCGTCGGCATCCTCGCCACCGCGGTGATGGACGTCTGGCTGTTGCTGCTGCAGCGACTGGGTGTGCCCACCGCCGGCTTTGCCATGGTGGGACGCTGGGTCGGGCACATGGCGCGCGGGCGGTTCACGCACGCGGCCATTGCCCGGGCCACGCCGGTTCGTTTCGAACTCGGTCTGGGCTGGTTGACGCATTACCTCACCGGCGTTGCCTACGCAGCACTGCTGGTGGCTCTGTGCGGACCAGACTGGCTGGCGCAGCCGAGCTGGCTTCCTGCGCTGGCCTTCGGGCTGGCCACGGTGGCCGCACCCTGGTTCGTCATGCAGCCGGCGATGGGCTCTGGCGTGATGGCCCGCAAGACGGCGGCACCTCTCGGTAACGCCCTGCGCAACCTTGCCAACCACGCCGTGTTCGGCACTGGCCTCTACCTCGCGGCCAGCGCTATCGCCTGATTCCGGGCCGCGTCGAACGGGATATCCCGACGACGGCCTTTCCTCCCTGGACATCCCGCCCAAACCCAAAGAGCCTTCACATGAGCAAACTGGCCATCCTTTATCACAGCGCCCACGGGCACACCGAACACATTGCCCGCGAGGTGCACACTGGCGCCAGCGGCGTCGAAGGCATTGATGTGCACCTGCTCAAGGCGCAAGACCTCGCCCACACACCGGACGAACTCGTCAACTACGACGGCTTCATTTTCGGCTCCCCCACCTATCTGGGTGGCGTCTCGGCCCCGTTCAAGGGCTTCATGGACGCAACCGGGCGCCTGTGGCGCACGCAGCAGCTCAAGGGCAAGCTCGCGGCCGGGTTCACGGTGTCCTCGTTGCCGGCGGGCGACAAGCAGTCGACGCTGCTGTCGATGTTCGTCTTCAGCATGCAGCACGGCATGCTGTGGGTGGGCAACCCCATCCTGCCCGAGCAACACAGCGGTGTGCCGTACGACGAAGCGGCCAACCGGCTGGGCTCCTGGTCAGGCTTGATAGCGCAGGCCAGACATGGCGCACCTGCGGATGATTTCGCCCCGGGCGACATCAAGACCGCGCGCCTGTTCGGCCGGCACGTGGCGCAAAGCCTGCACCGCGTCGTGGCGGTGGCCTGATGCATCGCATCCCAGGAGCACCCATGTCCTTCAGGAAACTCCCTGCCACATGGGCACCCGCCCTGTTTGGCCTTTTGCTCTCCGGCTTGATGTCCCTGCTGGTGTCCGGCATCGCCACCTTCAGGGCCGTGGGCATGTCACAAGGTTTTGCCGGCCTGTGGGTGGCCGCCTGGCTGTCCGCCTGGCTGGTGGCGTTCCCGGTGGTGCTGGTGGTGGCACCCTGGGCGCGCCACGTCGTGAACATGCTGGTGTACGTCGGGCCCCGATCGCCGAACCGTTGAAGGAAAACACCCCATGATGCCCGTCCTTTCAAACACCCCGCCGTGGGTCTATGGTTTGTTTGTCTTGTTGCTGGTGTTCGGCCTCATGCAAACCCGGACACGTGCCGTGGGCCGCGTGCCCGCGTTCCTGCTGCCCGTCGGCATGGTCGCGCTGTCGCTGGCCGGTATCCAGTCGAGCTTCGGACTGCGGCCCGTGCCATTGGGCGCTTGGGTTGTGGCCCTCGCTATTTCGGCCCGGTTGGGGCTCACGCTGTGGCGCGACCATCGGGTGACCTACGACGCAAGCGCCCGCGCGTTCCGGGTACCGGGCAGTTGGTGGCCGTTGCTGGTCATCATGGCGATCTTCCTGGCCAAGTACGCGTATGCGGTGATGCAGGCTCTCAAGGTCGACGTCATTGCCGCGCCGTTGTTCATCGTTGGCCTGTCGGCGGTGTACGGCCTGCTCAGCGGCTACTTTGCAGCCCGGGCGCTCAACCTCATGCGCATCGCACGAGCGACCTGACGGCGGTGGCCAGCGTACGACGAGGGCGGATGCTGCTGCAACCTGATTCGGTCATAGGATGGCGGCTTCACCTCATCGGGAGCACGCACATGGGCTGGTTTTCCAAAGCGCCGCAAGGCTTCTTCCTGAGCACCACGCAGCCGCCGGGTATCGAGCGTTCGCAGATGTTGGGTGTGGTGCACGGCGAAGCCATCATCGGCGCCAACATCTTCCGCGACCTTTTCTCGTCCGTTCGCGACGTGGTGGGCGGCCGAGCCGGCGGTTACGAGCGCGCGCTGTCGGGCGCGCGCGACGCCGCACTCGAGGACCTCATCGAATCCGCGCGCGAACTCGGCGCCAACGGCGTCATCGGCATCGACTTCGACTACGAGGTGCTGGGCGAGACCAACGGGATGATGATGGTCGCGGTGAGCGGCACGGCGGTGAAGCTCTGAACCCTTCGCCATTGGCGGACCCATGGAGCAGTCATTGGCGGCTCAGCGGCCGCGCAGCGCCTTGAGCAGCTTCTGCCCCGCGCGTCCGTCGACCTCCCACCCCAAGCGCTGCTGTTCGGCGCGCACGGCGGCGCGCGTCTTCTCGCCGAGCAGGCCATCGATGGTGCCGATGTCGTGGTGGCCGTGCACGATCAGCCAGGCCTGAAGTTCGCGGCGCTCGGCGCGCGACAGGCCCGCGTCGTCGGTGGGCCAAGGGGTGGTGAAGGAGCTGCCGCCGCGCAGGCGGTCGGCCAGGTGGGCAATGGCCAGACCGTAGCTCTCGGCCGCGTTGTAGCTGTAGATCGCGTCGAAGTTGCGCGTGACGAGGAATGCAGGGCCTTGTACGCCCGCGGGTGTGAGCAGACCCAGACTCAAGCCCTCGGGCACGGGTGAGCCGTCGGCCAGGCGCACGCCGCGCGCACGCCAGTCGGCGCTCGGGCGTTTGGTGCGGCGGCCTTCGCCGGCGGCGTTGAAGCCGGCGGGCAACCTGACCTCGAATCCCCAGGGCAGCTCGGGACGCCAACCCGCGCGCTGCAGGAAGTTTGCCGTCGAGCCGAGCGCGTCGGCCGCGCTGTCGAAAAGGTCGGCGCGGCCGTCGCCATCGAAGTCGACCGCGAGGCGCTCGAAGGTGCTGGGCATGAACTGCGTCTGCCCGAACGCACCGGCCCACGAGCCGGTGAAGCGCTCGGGCGCGAAGTGGCCCGCCTGCAGGATGCGCAGTGCGGCGAACAGCTCGGTGCGGAAGTAGGCCTGGCGTCGGCCGAAGCACGACAACGTGGCCAGCGATCGCACAATGGGCGTGCGCCCGAAGCCCTGTCCGTAGTTGCTCTCCACGCCCCACACCGCCACCACGGTGGCCGGGTCCACCCCGTAGCGTTGCTGCGCGCGTTGCAGCGTTTCGCGGTGGTCATTCAAGCGCGCAGCGCCGTCGGTCACACGCTCCTCGTCCACCAGGAAGGCCAGGTAGTCCCAGATCGGTGTCTTGAACTCGGGTTGGGCATCGAGGTTGCCCACCACGCCCATGTCGGGCTGCAGCGCGTCGGTGTGTGCACGCCAGGTGGCGTCGTTCACGCTGGCGGTGCGCGCGGCGGGGCGCAGGCCGTCGAGGCAGCGCGCGAAGTCGTTGGTCTGGGCCTGGGCAGAGAGCGCGGCCACGAGCAGCAGGGAGGGCAGGTATCGCATGCGGGAAGGAGGCGCGGCGCGCCCGGAAAGTTCAGGCCAGCCAGGTGCTGCCGTGCTCGGGCACCATCGCTCGCCAGCCCAACCGGTGCTCGATGCGCGCGCGCAAGGCATCGGCGGCCTCCATGTCGCCGTGGGTCACGAACACGCGGTGCGGCGGCTTGGGCAGTTGGGTGAGCCAGGCCGTGAGCTGGTCGGCGTCGGCGTGGGCCGAGGCCGATGTGAGTTGCACCACCTCGGCGCGAACCGGCCAGTCCTGCCCGAAGATGCGCAAGGCCTGCGTGCCTTGTGCCAGGTGCGCGCCGCGCGTGCCGGGCGCCTGGTAACCGGTGAGCACCACCATGTTGCGGTGGTCGCCCAGGTATTGGGTGAGGTGGTGCAGCACCCGCCCGCCGGTGGCCATGCCGCTGGCGGCCAGCACTACCTTGGGCCCGTGTTGCCGTGAGATCGCCTTGGACTGCTCCACGCTCGTGACCAGCCGCGCCACGTGCTCCATGTCGCGGGACTGCGCGGCATTGAGCCGGTGCTCGCCGATGTGGCGTTCGTAGAGCTCGGTGGTCTCCACCGCCATCGGGCTGTCCAGATAGACCGGCAGCCCGTGCGGCAGATCGCCCCGCGCCTTGAGCTGCCCGATGGCGTGCAGCAGCGCCTGCGCGCGCCCGACCGCGAACACCGGCACCACCGCCGTGCCGCCGCGCGCGGCCAGGCGCGTGAGCGCAGGGCCGAGCTCGGCAAGCACATCTTCCTTCGGGTGGATGCGATCGCCATAGGTGGATTCGCACACCACCACGTCGGCCTGCGGTGGTGGTTCGGGCGCGAGCATGAGCGCATCGTCGGGGCGGCCGAGGTCGCCCGAGAAGAGCAGGCGCCGCCCGCCGACCTCGATCAGCACGCTGCTGGCGCCCAGGATGTGCCCCGCGTTCGTCAGCCGCACCTGCCAGCCGCGCAGCGGCTCGAAGGTCTCGTGCAGGCGCACGGTACGCAGTTGCTTGAGGCTCGTGCGCGCATCGGCCTCTGTGTAGAGCGGCAGCGCGGGTTGGTGCTTGCTGAAGCCCTTGCGGTTGGCGTACTCGGCCTCCTCTTCCTGCAGGTGGCCGCTGTCGGGCAGCAGGATCTGGCACAGGTCGCGTGTGGCCGGCGTGCACCAGGCCTTGCCACGAAAGCCTTCCTTCACAAGCAACGGAAAGTACCCGCTGTGATCGATGTGCGCGTGCGTCAGCACCACGGCGCCGATCTGCCCCGGCACCAGCGGCAGCGGTTCGCGATTGCGCAAGCGCAGTTGCTTGTAGCCCTGGAAGAGCCCGCAGTCGATCAGCAGGCGCTGGCCCTCGTGCTCGACCAGGAACTTGGAGCCGGTGACGGTGCCGGCACCGCCGAGGAATCGGATGTTCACGCCCATGCGGGGCATCTTAGCCCCGCGTGGCGCGCGACCTCGTTCAGGTCAGCGCTTCGTTGAGCCAGATCATGAAGATGAACCCCGCCAGCAGCATGGCGCTGGCGGCGCTCTCGAACCCGTTGCGGTGCGTCTCGGGAATGATCTCGTGGCTGACCACGAACAGCATGGCACCGGCAGCCAGCGCCAGGCCCAGCGGGTAGAACACCGGCATGCTGCCCAGCACGGCCAGGCCGAGCAAGGCGCCCAGCGGCTCGGCCAGGCCGGTCAGTGCAGCCACACCCCAGGCACCGCCTGCACCCAGCCCCAGCGTGCGCAGGGCCATGGCGACGATGAGGCCTTCCGGCATGTTCTGCAGGCCGATGGCCAGCGCCACGACGGCGCCCGCGTGCACGGTATCGGTCTGCGCGGGGCCGGCGTAGGCCGCACCCACGGCCAGCCCCTCCGGCACGTTGTGGATCATCAGTGCCACCACCATGAGCCACGCGCGTTGGGATGCCCCGCCGGCGGGCGTCCAGGCGGTGGCATGGCCGGGCGCGGCCGGCGGCAGCACGGCGTGTTCGTGCGGCAGGGCGCGGTCAATACCGAGCATCAGGCCCATGCCCAGCGCCAGCCCCAGGCCGGTGAGCAGTGCCCCTTTGCCACCGTCGCCGAGGAGTGCCTTGCTGGCCTCCAGCGAGGGCAGCAGCAGCGCGAACACGGTGGCTGCGAGCATCACACCCGCCGAGAACGCCAGAAAGGCCGATTCCTGGCGTTTGGTCAGGCGCTGAACCACGAACACCGGCAGCGCACCCACCGCGGTGGCCAGGGCGGCGAGCAGCGACGCCTGCAAGCCCGCCACCAGCGAACCGCCACCCTCCACGGCCATCCACCAGGCCCGGGTGGGCGCCCAGAACGTGGAACCGGCGGCCAGGCCCGACATGAGCAGCAGGCCGGCGGCCAGCGCGAGCAGGGCGCGCCGCAGGGCGTTGGTCTGCACGGGCAGTTCCCATTGCTGTAACGGGGCCCACACGGGCTGAATCTGGCGGATGAGGGTGGACATGGTCGATGGCGATGGGGATGGCGTAGTAGTTTGTCAAAAACTATCAGTCACGGCCAATCGATATCGACAATCCAGGGCATAGGGCCATCCGATCCACCGGACGAAAAAAAAGGGAGCCCGTGGCTCCCTTTCTCTTTGGCCCGGTTCGCCCGATCAGAGCGAATCGATGAAGCTGCGCAGCTTGTCGCTGCGGCTGGGGTGCTTCAGCTTGCGCACCGCCTTGCTCTCGATCTGGCGGATGCGCTCGCGCGTCACGTCGA
>VFQP010002459.1_pt1 | contig 20608 bp, 25 predicted proteins | sample 3512351 | NCBI WGS metagenome assembly VFQP01 (sample SAMN10412372, study PRJNA504923) | tailings metagenome | isolation source: Relicate 1 Philex TSF1 revegetated site | place: Philippines: Tuba, Benguet | collected 2017-08-29
AGGGGGGAGAGGCACGACGCGCACCGTCAAAGGTCGGGGCGGGGCTGCGCGCCTGCCACTGCTGGATCGCCGCTTCCGCCTCCTCGATCACCGCCTCGGCTGTCAGCTGCGCTGCACCAGCCATCACTCAAGCACAGGGCTGCACGCGTTCTGTCCCGTTCTCGCACCACCCGTGGTTTTGCATGGCCAACTGGCAGCGTGGACTTGCGCGGCGCTCGGCACGGCTCGCACGCACGCACGCACCCCTCGCCACGCAGGCGGCCGAGCAAAGCGAGCGAGTGAGAGCCACCGCGCCGAACTCCTTCGCCGAACTCGCGAATCGACAGCCCGGGCTGCGTGTGCGCGATGCAGCAACCAGGCTACGGGCAGCAGCACTCGTCGGCCAGCTACGGCCCTCAGCAGCAGTCGTCCTACGCCAGCCAGCCGGCTCAGCAGCAGTGGAGCCAGCAGGGGCAACATCCCGCACAACAACCACAACAGTGGATCCAGCAGCAGCAGTTCTCCCCGCAGCAGCAGCCTCCGCAGCAGTATGGCTACTCGCAGCAGCAGTTCTCGCAGCAGCAGCACCAGCAGCCATCGTACGGGTCAGCGCCGTCATACACGCAGGCGCCGGTGCAGCAGTCGATGCACGCCCCGCCGCTGAGCAGCGGGCAGTACCCCCAGCAGCAGCAGCAGCCGCACGGCAGCCCTGGGTACAGCGCGCAGGGCTCAGCGGCGCCGCTGCAGGGCTCGCAGTACCCCACGCCCTCCTCGCCCCCCCAGCAGCACCAACCCTCGCAGCAACAGCCGCAGCAGCAGCACGTTGAGCGCACGCGCACGCTGCCGCCGGACTCGTTCAAGACGTCACTCTACGGTGCGAGCGCCGCAGCCCACAGCCCGGTCGCTGCAGCGTTGCTGCGTTCCGGTGGCGATGACATGCACGTCGCCCTGAGTGCGTGGCCGCAGGTTGCTTCCAGGACCCCGCCGTGTGCTTCTGCGGATGGTGCGCCGAGCGCGCCGCGTGTTGACGCACGCTTTTGCCTGCACAGAACTCCGCCCAGCAAGCCAGACTTGCTGCGGAGTTGACTCGGCGCGCGTGCGCGCTCCACCTCGCAGGTGCTGCCTGCCGTGCCTGTACGGCGAGAACGACAGCCGCGTGCACGCCACAGGCTGCTGCTTCCCCTGCATGCTCTACCTGTGCTGCCCCTGCGTCAGCTGCGTCTTTGGCGGGCGCACGCGGCAGGCCGTCCGCACGCGCTACGGGGCATGTGCAACGGCGCGACGGTGCACGGCAGCGGCAGCGTAACCAGGGATCAGCAGGGTCGCTCACCTGCGTTTGCGACTGGGGGCCTGGGGAGGGGGGAAAGGGGGGCTCACAAGCGCGCACCCGTGCATGCGTGCTGTGGTACGTGCCGCAGGAGCCCTGCTCCGACTGCTGCGTCCACTGCTGGTGCAGTCCGTGCGGCGTGTGCCAGGGTGAGCGCTGCTGCGGCGCCTGGGATGACGCAGCGTGCGTTGTTCGGCGTGCACGGGGAGGCCAAGGCTTGCCCACCGTGCCTCCCTGTGCGCGCAGAGGCGCGGGAGCTCAAGCTCCGGAACTAATCGCGGCGTTCCGCCTTGCTGATGAGGCTCTTCTGCCGAGGCTGCATACTGTTTTGTCCTGGCCCTCGCCTGCACCAAGAGCTGCGCCACACTGGACACTGAAGAGTTGCAAGGGCGGGGAAAGCTGTCGCGGGACACAGGCGCATTCACACGGCCTCTGGCCAGGGCTCCTTGAGCTCGCTGACGGGCACGCCCTGCAGCACCTGCGGCAGCTTGCGGCGCAGGATGCCCGTGACGGTGGGGATGTCGGCGATGAGCTCGGCGTGCCGGAGCTTGTTCAGGCACTCGTACGACTCGCACTCGACCGGCGTCCAGGGGTAGTACCGCACGTCCGAGTAGTTCTGCGCGCAGCGCCGCACACAAGCAACGCATGCGTCTCTTTGGTGATGGCGCGCCTGCTTGCATTGGGGCCTGGGGCTGCAAGCGGCCAGCTGCGCGACGTGCAGGCGCCTGCCAATCACCCCCGTCCCAGCAGAGCGCCCCGCCACACGTCCCCAGCGCGCACCTTGAATTTGGCCCACTTGTGGTGCGTGGGCCGCCAGGCAAAGTGGTGGATGTCGCCGACCGACTGCGTGATGTTGTAGTGCAGCATGCTGAGGTTGGACCACTCCCACTTGTAGGGCAGCAGCTCGAGCACCATGGCACCGGGCGGCAGCAGCATGGAGGACGCCAGCACCGGCGCGTGGCGGCCCACCAGCACGCCCGTGCGCGCCACCGCCTCGAGGTGCGAGCCCAGGGACGCCGTGGCGGACACGGACAGCACGCGCGCCTGCGCCGCGCCGGGCGAAAGGGAGGTGGCAAATCAGCAACGGAATCAGCAACGGAAGATCAGACAGGTGTGGCGTGTCGTGCTCCCGGTTCTGCGCTTCCGCCACCACTGGGCCAACGCTGCTTCACCCGCTGGCGCCCAAGCCCTGGCCCACGCTCTAACCTTCATGCCGTGCTCCCGCGCCACCTCGTCCAGCGCCTTGGTGAGGTCCTCGGCGTTGGCGACGCCGGCCCACTCCTCAGCCGCCGGCAGCAGCAGCGTGATGGTGCGCGGCAGGCTGGCCGGCGGGCTGCCGGGCGTCCAGCTGCCCGGGCGGCCCAGGTGGGGCTCCAGCTGCCACATGGCCTCCCTGCAAGCAGCGCACGCTCACAGGCTCTCCGCTCACCTGCTCCCGCCCGCACCTGACCCAGCGACCGGCCTCACCGGACGTGCGCGGGCGGGCGCTGCAGAGCGGCGCCGCTGGCTCCAGCCGAGCGGCGACGCAGTGCGCAGCAAGACCGCCGCGGCCGCGCCGCCCCCGCCGCCCTGCCCGCCCTCCTCCTCGCACCTGAACTCCTGCCCGTCCGAGGGCTGCGCAAACTTGGTCGAGACGGTGGAGCTGATCCACCGGTGGCAGTTGTCGTGCCTCCACAGGTGCCCGTGGTCTGAGCTGATGAACCCGCGCTTGCCCTGCGGCTCCGTGTACCTTCGCGCACAGAGTGGTGATGAGACAGCAGGCGCCTCGGCAGCCTGCCAGCCTCCGCCTACCCGCACCAGGGCCAGCCACAGGCAATCACGCCTGGGGCTCGGCGCCCCCTGTGCACCCCTCCCAAACCACAGCAACGACCCAAGCGCGGCCAGGCGCCACGCGATCCCTCGCGCGTCCCGCGCTGCTAGACCCCAGCGCGAGGCCGCCGTGGCCGTCCCAAGGGCAGCAGCACTGCGCACCTGTCGTCGACGGCGATGAGGTTCTCCACCAGGAGCCACCCCAGGCCGTCGTACTTGTACAGCTCGGCGTAGTCGATGAACTGGGGCAGCGCGTTGGCCGCGCCCACCAGCGCCGGCGCGCACGCCACCTGCGCATGCCGCCGCCACCGCCGCCACGGCACGTGCGCTCAGCCGCTGTGTCCCCAGAGCCCAGAGCGAGATGCTTTGCTCCCTCCGCCACCTCTTGGCGGTCTGCCGCGCCCAGCCCGGTGAGGCGCCGGCATGCCACCACGTCCGCCCCTTGCCCTGCCAGCGGCCCCAGAGGAAGCAAGTGCCCGCAGGCGTGTGGCGCGCACCGAGAGCGTGGCCTTGAACCAGGGGATGAGGTCCTGATTCATGTTTGGGAAGAGCACCTGGTCGAGCTTGGGCTGCTGCTCAGCTGCGGCGCCCTCTCCTTGCTTGATCAGGGTGCGCCAGAGCCCCCGGCGTAGCACCGAGTACGTCGGCACCATGGTCTCGGCCCAGTGGCTGAGGTGGTTGGTCAGCTGCTGGAAGGGGTAGTCGACCAGCAGCGTGGTCCCGCGCACGAAGGACATGCGCGTGACGTCCATGTAGGCCTGCAGGTCCTGCACGGGCAGGCGGACCAGCAGCTGGCCCACCGACAGCCCGTCGTCCAGGTACGCGCGGTCGTCCATGCGCTCCGGCGGCAGGATGGCGTAGAAGCGGTGGTTGTGCCAAAACACGTTGTGGTAGACGCGGAAGCCGGAGCCCGCCTGCCTGCTCATGCTGGTGAACAGCTGCGCGGCGGGCCCCGGCGCCTTCTGGCTCGCCCACAGCGGCAGGTGCTTGGGCGCGATGACCGCCAGCGAGGCGCGCGGCAGGAGAGAGAGCACGCCGACGATCGCCAGCAGCTGCAGCGCGAGCAGTGAGGGGCTACTCGCCATCTCGTGTGCTCTTCGCCCGCTGCACGCGCCGAGCTCTGTGCCTGAGGAGACTGCTAGCTCAGCGTGAGCGCCTTCACCATCATCGCGTTTGCTCTTGATGCACCAGCGTTGTAGGATGCACACGCGGAGCGCAGCACGGAGGGGTCGTGCTGCGGCACGCAAAAAAGCAGCAAGGGCATCAGGAGGATGCAGTGCGCAATGCAACGCAGCAGCTATGGACAGGCAGCCTACGCCAACACTGAGCTACGCGGTGGCAGGCGCGGGCAAAGCGAGCAAGAGGGGCGCAAGGAGGACTACACGATGGCGGAATCACGCGAAGGACAGCTGCGGGCCCGAGGCGGCGGGCGGCGGCTGCATGGGCACGATGGCGGGCTGCCACGAGCCATCCGTCAACACGCCGTGCAGGCCGCTGGGCAGCACGTTGAACTGCACAAACTTGGACTCGCGGCCCAGCGTCGCGCGCGTGTCCTCCGTGATCCACTGCGCGAGAGCAACAAGGCACAGGGCGCACGCACACCACGTCACCTAGCGTGGCAGCACCAGCTGGGATTCGCGCCCTCCCCATCACCACACCGGGACGCCCGCAGGTGGCCGCATTGGCGAGGAGGCTGAGGGTGCTGCCGCCCGCACCTGCGGCACCAGCAGGATGTCCATGGCGTGCCAGCCCTTGAGCCACGTGCGCGCCTGCACCACGGCCGTCATGGCCACAAACAGCGCGTTGCCGCCGCCCGCCTTCATCACCGCCTGCGGCGCGCACACACCACACCATACCACCACCAGCAGGGCACACAGCGACTCTCAGCTCCGAGGTGTCGAGGTGCGCAAGAGGTCGAGCGCACGTGCACGAAAAAGGGCAGCGCACCTGCCCGTGGTCGAGCACGGCGCGGACCAGGTGCGACGCCACCGTGACGGGGTCGCTGTTGCTGGACACGTGCAGCTCCTGATGCTGATGCTGCTGCTGATGCGGGTCCGCCGCCACCATGGCCATCGCCGCCGCGGACGAGGCGTCCGCGCCACCGGCCGCCGGCTCCGACGACGACGCAGCGGAGGACGCTGCGAGCGGGCTGCCGGTCGAGGTGCCAGCGGGCGAGTAGGAGGGGCTGCTGTGGTGCGGCGTGCCTTGGTAGCCCGGCTGCACCACGCTCTTAAATGCCTGCGCAGGAAATTGCACCACGAAAGGCTTAGCGGCAGGTCACCTACGGCTGGCCGATCAGCGTGGCCCCATAAACCCCCCCCCCCTCCCCCGGACGTTGCAAGGCAACAACGCCCTCGCCCTAACCGCAGCTCACTTGCCGCCCACAACAGGCAACGGGTCACCTCCCAGGCGTGCCTCCACTTCATGCTCAACGCACCAGGAAGCTGAAGAGCGAGGCGTCAGCTGGACACCCGAACCCGTCAACACTCCCCCCTCCCTCCTCACGGCACGCAACCGCCCACGTCCCAGGCGTGCCTCCACATTCCACGCACCAGGAAGCTGAAGAGCGAAGCGTCGGCGCGCCCCCAGGCGTCGCTGCGGTTGACGGGCAGGAAGCCCAGCTCCACGCCAGAGTCTGGCGGCGACGCGTCCGTCACGTACTTGCGGCACACGGCCAGCGCCTTGACCGCGCGGTTGAGCGCCTCGTGCTGCCCCCACCCGCCGCCACCCGCAAAGGGCGCAGAGTGGCCCGCGGCGCTGTGGTGCGCGGGCGTGGGGGGGGCGCCGTCAAAGGAGGCGGCCGGGGGGTGGTGCGGGGTGGTGGCGGGCTGCTGCAGCGCCGTCACCAGCGTGGAGCAGAGCCGGTCCAGCACCTTGGCAATGGCGCCCGCGGCGTCCTTGACCTTGGTGTCCGCCTGCGCCACAGCGTGGATATTCGTCGTGCGTCGTTGGTGAGCTGCCCTCCCTCCCAACGCTGGCACGCTGCCCTCCCGGTGCTCGTTGCCCGTCTAGAAACTGTGGCGCCGAGAACGGCGCACCCACCTTGATGGTGACGGAGTTCTGGTCCTTGTGGAAGGCGGCCGACGCCATGCTGCTGCTGCACGCCGTGCTGCCGGCATAGCTGTAGGACGGCTGGCGCGGCGTGTAGGGCTGGGCAGAGGCGGCGTGGTGGTGGTGGTAGGGGTGGTGCGGCTCCTCCGCCGCCCCCGCCGCCACGTGGAAGTCGGGCGTGTGCTGCAGGTGGTGGTGCTGGGCCAGCGAGGTGGGAGAGTAGGGCGCAGCGTTGGGCTGCAGCTGGAAGGGCGGCGGGTGCTGCGCGTCTGCGGCGGGCGTGGGCGTCGGCGGCTCCTTGTGCAGGAGCGGCGCGGCGGCGGTGGCGGAGGCGAGCTGGGCCTGCTGCGCGGCGGGCAGGGCCTCGGCGGCGTGCAGAGCTGGGGCGGCGTCGCTGGCGGCGAGGTGGGCGTCGCCGGCATGCTGCAGGAGGGGCTCGGGCTCGGGCAGCTCGGCCTGCGCCAGCTCCTCCTCCTGCTGCTGCTCCTCGGCGGCCTCCTCCTCTGCGGCGGCGGCGGCGGTGGCGTGCTCCGCGGCGGGGCTGCCGTGGCCGTCCTGCGCGGCGGTGGGCTGCTCGGCTGAAGCGGCATCGGAGGATGTGGGCTGCTTTTCCGACTCGGTGGAGGTGGCGTCGATGGGGGGCCAGAGACCGGGCAGGTCGGGCACGTCAGCGGCGGCCAGCGAGGACGAGGTGAGCGCGTCCACGCCCGCCTCTGCGTCGGCGTCCGGCCTGCGATGCAACACGCGTGAACGGTAACATTGCCAACGCCGGCTCCATTGCGATGCTCCGCGCGCAAACCAGGGCGTCTGGTCAGCGTCCAGTCACCCCCTCGAGGTGTGCTTCTGGACGCTGCTGCTTGCGTGCACCAATCGGCGCACCCGCACCCCTTGGCCCCCGCCTGCGATCCTCACCAGCTCAGCAGCGGCGAGACGGCCTGCGAGACGCGACGCCCTCCCCGCCTGCCGCGCGAGGGCGCTGCGCCGCTCTGAACGAGGCCGGGGCGAAGGAGGGTCTTCTTGGGCGCCGCGACCGGGACGCTGGTGGCCGCCGATGACTGCAGCGTGGAAGCCGCACGCGCTGTGATCGTGGACGCGCCCACGCGCATGCCGGTGCTCAGAGCGGCGAGCACCGGCGCCATGGTGATGCGCTTGCTGCCGGCGAGCGAGCTTTGCAATCGGGAGCGCGAGGCTGGTCGAGATTGACGTGCGGCACGCTTGTGGCGCTGGCGCTCAGGCGTGCTCTGCTCCGCAAAGGCGCTTTCCCTCGAAACACTAACCCTCCCCCCGGGCCTGCGCTTCGGCAGCAAAACACAATCGAAAGGCCCAGCAACGACGTGAATGAGCTTTTAAAAGCATGCAGGTGGCATGCATGACGGCAGCGCTGGAGGCCTCACTGGGGGAGGCGGGGAGGGAGGCACGCCCCGCGCCGTGCCCGCCGGCCGCTGCCTCAAACCGCCTGGCCGGTGGTGGGGTCCACAAACGCGTCGTCCCCCCCACCCAGCAGCCCCAGATCGCCGTCGTGCTGCTGCGACAGCAGCAGCGCGTCGTAGCCCGCCGCGTCCCCCAGCGCCGTCACGCCCACGCCACTACCGTGGTGGTGGTGGTGGTGGTGGTGGTGGTGGTACGCGCCGCCGGGGATGGCCTGCTGCGACGCCGCGGAGGACGCCGCGCCGCCCGCCCCGTCGAACTGCGTGGCGCCCCCAAACGTCATGCCCGCCCCGAACGTCAAACCGCCGCCGCCGCCGCCGCCCCCCGCCGCCGCCGGCTGCGACGCCTGGGTGCGCATGGACATGTCCGCCTGGGTGAAGAGCCGCCCCGCCGTCCCGCCTGCCGCGCCGCCCTGCTGCGACGCACGCACGCACACCATCCGCATAGAGCGCATTCACTCGTCCGTCGACCCTCCCTCCGCCCCGCTTTTCCGCACCAGGACAAGCCAATCGTGAACGTCGCCCACCCGGCACCAATGACGCACGAGCCACCAGCTCTGGGTGCGCAACACCACGCACACACACAAGTCAAGCTCACCAAGGAGTCTGGGATGGCGTACGACGGCAGCATGAAGGGCATGAGCACCGGTTGTGACGCGCCGCCGCCCAGGTACTCCGCACCCGGGTAGTACCCGGCCTGAGACGCCTGGCTGGCGCCCGCCGCCGCTCCCAGGCCCCCGCCCGCCCCCTGGCCACCACCAAACCGCCCGCCGCCGGGCGCTGCGCCCCGGCCGGACGGCCCCGCCGGCGCGTTCCCAGGGCCGGTGGCGCCGCCGCCACCGCGGCGCGCCTCGGAGAGGTCGATGCCGGCCTGCGCCGCCGCCTGCGCGGCGGCGGCCTGCGCCGGCGTGGGGTCGCCCACGCGCTCGGTGGGCTGGTAGCGGTTGGTGGTGAGCACGCCCACGCCAAAGTTGGAGCGGTCAAACACCTGCGTGCACGGAGCGCGGCGAAACGGCGCCAAGCAGCGGGCCTCTCGAACAGGATTGAGCAGGGCAGCTGCTGCGTGCGCTCGCGCCAAGCTCAGTCGCCCGTGCGCGCTTCTGGGCGGGCGAAAGTCGGCTCCCCTCCCTCACCCTCCCTCGGCTCTTTCCTTCCTGCCTTGCCCCCTTTTGCTTGGCGATGGGTCGCCGCCGCGCACACCTTGCGCGGCTGCCCCAGCTGCACCATGGAGGGCTTGAGGTTGTTGAGCGGCCCCTCCACCAGGCAGCCCGCCTCCTTGAAGTGCAGCAGCAGGCTCTGCCACAGCGCGTTGCGGCTCAGCACGCGCGGGTTGCCCAGGATCACCAGGCCGTAGCGCGCGCGCGTGAGCGCCACGTTGAGGCGCCGGGGGTCGCCCAGGAAGCCCAGCGTCTGCTGCTCGTTGGAGCGCACGCACGACAGCACGATGATGTCCTTCTCGCGCCCCTGCAGGCACGCAGGCGCGTAAACGACGCCATCGTCCACTTCTTCCCGGGATCTTCCGGCGGCGGGCGCAGCCTGCCAGCCGAGGGCACGGCCGCTCATGCACTTCCGGTCCTCGGCGTGAGCCCACCTTGGCACCTGATCAGGAAACTGGCGCAAGGCATGAACCCTAGCGTGGGCACCGCCGCACCTGGAACACGGATCCTGCCTCCCCCCTCAACATCCCGCCCACCCTGGCGCAAACGCCGCACCTGGAACGCGTCGACGCTCGAGACCTCAATGTCGGCGTACAGGTCCTGCCGCAGCGTGCCCTGGCGCGCCATGACGCTGATGACGTGCGCGCGCTGCCCCTCGTACGGCGTGATGACGCCGATCTGGCCGGGGTTGACGCCGTTCTGCAGGAAGCGCGTCACGATCTTCTCCACGTTGGACGCCTCGGTGCGGTTGAGGAACGACGTGCCTGCATAATTCAGGTTCGAGCGCGCAAATGTACGCAAGCGGCCCCCTCACGCCAGCGTCCACGCGTGAGCCCGAGTGCCATGTGCCTCTGCTGCTGATCTCCTCGGCGGACTGGTGGGTGAACGGATCAGGCGCCTCACCCCACCTCCACCACCCTGCCCCTTCCCTCACCGCTGCTGCTGATGCCCTCGGCGCCCAGCTGGCAAGGGCATGCGCCGCACCTCCTGCCCCTCCAAAGGGATCCCTCCCCTCCTGCTGATCTCCTCGGCGCCTGGGGTGTGAACGGATCAGGCGACAACTCTCCCACCCCTTGCTCGCACCGCTGCTGCTGATCTCCTCGGCGCCCAGCTGGCAGTAAAACATCATGGGCTTGTCGGGCTGGGGCCACGGGAAGTCCACGCCCTTCAGCACGCGGTCGCCCACGCCAGTGCCGTTCTGCGCGCGCCCGCACGGCACAGGTGACGTCTCACCCACCCATGAGATCACCTGCCTTCTCCAGCAGCGCAGGCATGACCCCACAGAGGTCACGCTCTCTCTCGTGCGCTAGGCGGTCAAGGCGCCAACGCCAGTCCACTCGCCCGCCCGCGCCCGCTAGCCCTGGGATGCGGAGACGCCCATCCTGTTAACCCTGACTCCCCTGATGCTGACGTGCGCGTCAGGCAGGACCTGGTGGGGACACGCGCTGCGCCCAGGCCTGTGCTGCTCACCTGCAGGCTGCCCTCGTAAAAGGTGTTGGAGGGGAACTCGCTCAGGCACGGGTGCATGCGGTACTGGACCTGCGGGCGTGCGGGCGTGCGGCGCAGCAATTGGGACGACGGTCGCACACGCAAGAGAGACTTTGCGTGGGCGCTGGGCGACGCCCCCACCCACACGCGCGCGCAGCTTGATGAAACACGCGGAAAGCGCGGCAATCCTGAAAAGCTGGTTTGTCAAGAGGCGTTTTCAGAGGGCGGCGGCGCAGCGCCCCAGAGGGTGCGTCGCGACCACATGCGCACCTGCAAGCGGATGGGCTTGACGCCCAGCAGCCTCAGCCGCTCAAACAGCGACTGCCCTAACCCTAACCCTAACCCTGCCGCGCCCACGAGCGCACCTGCAGGCGGATGGGCTTGACGCCCAGCAGCCTCAGCCGCTCAAACAGCGACTGGCTCAGGCCGGCGGTGGAGGCCTTTTTGGACGTGATGACGGGGCCCAGCTGGCAGTGGTCGCCCACCAGCACCACCTGCCGCAGCGCACGCAGCATGTGCACCACGCATCAGGTGGTCATGCCGAGGGTGTGTGTGGGGCCCAAGATGTGTGGGGCCCAATGGTCGCCCACCAGCACCACCTGCCACACTCAGCGCACGCAGCGCTCGCAGCATGCCGCGATCACGCTGCAGGTGGGTCGCAGCGCGCGTGTGCGAGCGAGCGGCCACCCGCGCACAGGGCACGCCGGCTCGCCCACAGCCAAAGAGGAGCAAACCGAGGGCCTGCTTGCGCCCTGCCGCCTCCCAAAGCAAGCCGCCTTTGGACTCTAGCAGCGCGGTGGCCTGAAGCGGTCCCCATCCGTGCCCTCCCCAACCCCTTGAACGTGCAAAGGCCGCGCGCACCTGCTTGGCGCCCATGACGAGCGGGATGAGGCACTCGGGCTCTGCCGCCTGCGTGGCCTCGTCGATGAGCACGTGCTGGAAGCGGAAGCCGCGCAGCCGCGGGTCGCCGGCGCCCGCGCACGTGCAGCACACCACCTGCAGCGCCAAGCACCCACGCGCATACATTGACACGCATGCTCGCGCAGCGGCGAGGCGCCCTAGCAGTCGACATGTGCCAGGGCATTGGCGATGCATCGTGACGGGGTAGCAGCACCGCAGCGCCACGGCACGAGAGCCACCCAGCAATGAGGACGGCAGCCGCGGCGGCGGCGGCGGCAGCACTCCCAGTGGCAGCCTCCAGCGCAGCACCTACACACTGGTGACCGTCACACTGGTGCCGCATCTAGTGCAATGGCGTTTTCCAAGGCACCGCCAAGCGACTCACGTCGGCGGCCTCGAGCACCTTCATCTCGAGCTTGCGCCTGAGCGTGAAGAGCTGCTTCTCGTCCTCCACGCGCAGGCCGCCCTGGTCCTCGCGCAGCTGCAGTAGCTTGTGGAACAGGTCGGCGCCGGGCAGCTGCACGTGCCGCACCTGCGCACTCTCACACACGCGATCCGCGCGTTGCGCGCAGTCAGGGGCGGTCCTGTGCAACGCAGTCAGGTCGGCGCCGGAGCAGCAACAACTGACCCGCTCGAACGCAAATGGGTTGCGTCCGCGCGGGCAGAGGCGCCGGGTGGTGGCGCCGGGACGCAGCGCCCTCAGCGCATGCCGCAGCCCGCGGCGCCGCCCGCGCCGTTCGACCCCCGCAAGCGCCCCAAGCGCGCTGGAGGGCAGGGCGGCGCTTGCCAGCGCAGGGCGCTCACGCACCTGGTAGTGCAGCGTGAGGTGCTCGCACGGAGACGCCACATCCTCCCTGGACTTGGCCAGCAGCCGCACCACCTGCATGGCAGAGGTTTGGCTCTGCTCATGAGGCGCCCGGCCGGTACGCGTGTGTATGGATGGGTGTGTGTGGGGGGGGCTGCTTCAGCGACCCCACTTCGTTGTGGCGGCCCCCACACAGCGCACCCTGAGGCCTGCCTGCGAGGCCTTTGAGGCCATGAACCAACGCCAGGGCCAAGAACCCTTTTTTGACCCCCTAGAATCGCCCCCTCGCACCTTGAGGCCTGCCTGCGAGGCCTTCATGGCCAGCTGGTCCACCGCCACGTTGGACGGCGCCGCCACCAGCAGGCACGGCTCGCCCGGCCGCTTGCACGCCTGCGTTCGCACAGCACGCGCAGCACGCACACCGTCACTCTCCCCCGCCCCCACCAAACACGCCCTCGCCGCCAGACGCGCACGCCCCTGCACTCTACGGGCGCACATCTTCCCGGGCTCCGGCGCCGCCGTGGCGCTCACAGAGGTGCAGACAATGCGCGTGAATCCGCGCACGGCACACGGCACGAGCAGCAGCTGGCGGCGGAAAGTCGAGACAAGGCAGAGGCGTGGTGGGGCAGAGGGCACGCGCACCTGCACGATGTGGTAGATGACGGCGGCCGACGTGACGGTCTTGCCGGTGCCCGGCGGGCCCTGCACCAGGCTGATGGGCGAGGACAGCACCGACTTGAGCGCGGCGAGCTGCGAGTGGTTGAGCGCCGGGAGGCTGGGCACGTCCAGCGTCTTGCGGTTGGCGTGCACGCGCAGCGTGACGGGCTCGGGCTCGTGGCCTGCGCGCGCGGTGGGCAGGCGCCGCCGCAAGCCCGCTCGTTTGCGTGCGGTGTGTGGTGGGCGGGCGGCGGCGGCAAGGAACGTTCCGGCGGGGAGCGGTGGAGCAGGCGCGAGATCTGTAAGGGGGTGCGCGGGTGGGCGACGCGCGCCGACCCCACATACACCGCTTTTGAGGATCGATGATTGCGCCGAGCAGGCGGCACCAAAGAGCAGATTCATTCGCTGGGGAGCGGCGGAGCAGGCGCGCGGTTCGCGGGTGGGCGGTGCGGGAAGGGGCGGCAGGGAGAAGGGAGGGCGGGGAGGCGAAGGGAGGGCGCACCTAGCAGCGTCTGCAGCAGGAAGGCGGAGATGCAGGCGCGGTCCTTCTCCAGCGTGGACAGCGCGGCGCGCATGCGGTCAAAGCTCGTCGACTTCCACACAAAGTCCACGTGGTAGCCCACCGTGCTGTCCTCCGGCACGTCCTGCGCGGCGCGGCGCGCGAGGCACAAACGCAACGACCCGTTTGCACCCTCGCTCTCACTGCTCGTACGTGCAAATCACCAGTGCGTGGCGCGGTCTAGCAGGGCTGCAGCCCACGAGGGAAGCACCGCCACCTCGTAGCACGTTCATGACGTGCGTCGCCTCGCCTGGGAGCCCCTGAAAGCCTCCCTCGCTGCCCCTCGGGCGCTCATCATCCCCCAGGGCGCGCTCCCTGCTGTTCCCCCGCCCCTGAGGCACACCACCCGAGCACCACGTTGGGGTCCTCCTCACCGTCTTGAACATTTCGAGGCAGACCTCCTCGGTCTGGTCTGGTCGATGCGCGCTCCCTGCTCTCCCGCCCCCCTCAGGCACATCGCGGGCACCACCTCACCGTCTTGAACATTTCGAGGCAGACCTCCTCGGTCTGGTCGAAGCGCAGAACGATGCCGTGGCACTCCCAGGGCCCGCCGCCCTTGCCCGCCGAGGGGTGGCGCAGCTTGAGCTCGTCGCCCGGCAGCAGCCGCACCTCGCTGCTGTCGTCCTGCACACACACAGCAGCGCCCACACAACGCGCAGCACGTCAGCTTCACCTTGTCGCCAGGAAGCAGCCGCACCTTGCTGCTGGTCTCTCCTGCGCCCACGCAGCATCGCACACACACAACGCCCAGCCCCAGCACGGTTGAGCTGGGCATACAGCGCATGCTCTGTCGCCACATGGAAGCTGCGGCGCCTTCGCGGTCCTGCTGCTCACAGTCAGCAGCGCGGTGGTCAGCGTTGAGAGAAGAAGGCAGCGGCAGCACCGCAGCACGCCACGAGCCGCTGGGCAGGTGGCGGCCGGGGACAGTCGTCGTCGCCGTCGGCGGCGTCGGCGTCCGCGTCGGCGGCGGCGGTGCCACCTTTGGAATGAAGAAGCAGGCGCGCCCTCTTGAGGAGAAAAGTACAGGAAGGCAGCGGGCGCACCTTTGGGAAGAAGAAGTAGGCGCAGCGCTTGCGGTTGAGGCCCCAGTCCCATCGCACGCTGATGTTGTCGTGCGCCTGCCCCTCCTTCATGGCCTTGTCGTTGTCCGCCTCAAGCTTGATGAGCGGGCGGAACACCGAGGCGTACTCGCCCACGTCCTTGTACCTGCCCGCAGAGCACAGCACGCGCAGCTCTCGCCACCAGGCCGCAACAGAAACGTCGCCGCAGCGCGCCGCCCGCCTCGCGGTCGCCCCAAACGCTCACACACGTAGAGCAGAGCCACGCCGGCGCGATTGATCATCGTGGATGGCTGCCCCCAAGTTGCGTGCGCGTCTGCACGCAAGCGTCTCCCAACGACGTTGCCTCTGCAGCGCGGCAGCGCGGTGCGCACCTGAGGGCGACGTACGTGACGTCCGAGTCGTCTGCCAGCATGGGGTCGGGCGCCTCGGGGTCCACCTCGTCCATGCGCGCGCCAGGCCGCACCTGCGCCAGCGCGCGCGTCGGGTGCACTTTGGTGGTTGTCAGGGGCCGGCCGGCACACACCGCAGTCAGGCGCCGCCTGTCACCCACGCCCCTTGCGGCGCCGCTTGGTTCGCCAGAGGTGGCTGGCTGCGTGTGTGCCGGGGGCGCCAGCCCGCAGTGCACCTACCTTCCAGGCGTCCTCCAGCTGCGTGATGGCCGACAGGGTCAGCCGCGCCGCCCGCCGCCGGTCGCGGTCGGTGGGCGTCTTGACCAGCCACGACACGATGGCGCGCTCCTGCAAGAGTGTGTGTGAGCATCAGGCAAACCGGGCCCTGTCGCCGCCGGCCACGACGACTACGGCCGCCAGAGCCTTCCCTGCCTGGCTGAGTGCCTGCGCCTGGCGACGGGTCGCTCAAGCAAGCACCCAGATGGCACATGGCGTTCGCGTGGCGCCTTGATCAACCGTGCGCGCGCTGCACAGGGCATGTCCAGCTTGCATGCGCAAGGAGCACAGCGCGGCAGGTAGGCGGTGTGCGTTGCGGGTTGGGGCCGAGAGGGGAGCGCTGCGGCACGCTGCTGGGAGCGGTGCGTTGCGCTGCTGGCACCAGCCACGCAAGGGTGCGCCATGCAGCGGGGCAGAGACGGCAGCGCCGTGGCCAGGTGCTCCAGTCCACAGCGCACCTCGACGATGGGCATCCACTGTGAGAGGTCCAGGTTGAGCTCCTTGATGGCGGGGTGGTTGGCCGTAATGTCGCGCGCCAGCAGCACCACGGTGTTTTCGCTCTTTACCGGCACAAAGCCCAGCACAAAGAGGTTGCGGCTGCCGCTGGCGTAGCACTCTAGCACGGCGTCGCCCAGCGGGCTGTCCTTGTGCAGCTGCACCTCCTGCGCAGGGGCGCCACGGCAGCCAGGGAGGGGAGGAGCGTTCAGGGAAGGCAGTGGAGTGCACGGGCCGCTGTTGTGCAGATGCACCTCCTGTGGCCGTGACGTTGGCAACGAGGACGGAATCAAGAGGAGATCCTCAAAGAGCCAGCGGCGCACTTCCTGTGGGGCCCACTGGATAGACACGAATGCTACGGCCCCGCTGAGCCACGAGGCTCCGTGAGCAAATCGCCCCCTCGGCGGCCCCCTCGCCTTGTTCTTGCTCTTGACGAGGTGCACGATGATGCACGAGCCTGCCTTGGTGGTGCGCCCGTTGCAGAACCACTTGCCCGTGCCCAGGCACTTGACCACGCACGACGGGTTGTGCGTGCCGCAGTACCTGGGCGCACAAGAGGGCGTGGGGCGACACCGAAGATCATGCACCCTGCATCCCGCGGCTGCACTCCTTTTGAAAGCTGCAGCGTGCACGCTTGCAGCCCGGGGGCGTGGGCGAGCGGCAGGGCCCCAGCCGAGCGCACGCGCACACTCACGCGCACGCGTACTCGGGCAGGGGCGGCAGCTCCCCGGCCTCGTCGTCCTCGTAGCCTTGCACACGCAACTGCGGGCCACCACATCGGTGCGTGCAGACGGTCTGCTGCGCGCTGCCCGGCTCGCCCTCTGCATCGATCCATCAGCAAGCTGTGGCGGACAACGAATGGCCAGGAGCACGCGCACCTGCTGCATGCCCTTGGTGACGCCCTGCAGCGCCTGCAGCGACGCAGGCAGACCAGGCGTGCGGTTGGGGCCGGCGGCGCGAACCCTGGGCGGCGCGGAAGCGCGCCGCGCAACCCCATCGGCCTACCTTGTTGCCCGTGGTCCTCGACTCTAGCCAACGCCGCTCTGCCTCTTCATCAGGCACGGCCGTCTCCTGCGGGACCAGAGCACGGGGAGAGGTGGCGTCGGCGCCCCGCCTCTCCGCCGACGGCAGCTGGGGCCCCCCAGGCCTGCATGGCCCTCCCCAGCTCGTGCGTGCAGCTGTGCCCGTATGAGCGCGCACCTGGGTGAAGTTGGTGAGGCCCAGGCCCACCGCCGACGCGCCCTCATGGTAGCTCAGGTGCGCGCCGCCCGCCGTGAAGCCGGCGTCCAGCTGCGTGGCCAGGCCCACGCTCTGCGACTGCGTGTTGAACATCTCAACAACTCCTCTCCCCGCAGCTTGCTCCCCCGCTTGATCCCGCTCCAGGTGCGACTTGGGGTTTGCTCGGGTCGCAGGCGCTGCGGCGTGCAGCTCGAGCGCAAAAGGGCGATGGCAGTGGCACGCGCCGCACGTTGCTGCTCTTGCTCACGGCCGACGGCGACCCGCACTGCTGGTGAGCGAGGCTGGGGTGATCCACGCGCGCGCCGCGAGCGAGAGCCCACACCATCGCGCTGCGACACAAGCGTCTGGTGCTTGTGCTCCGCAGTGTCCCCTCCAGCGCTGGTGCGCGCCTGCCCCGTCGTCGCGCGCGTCGCCTCACGACTTGATGAGCGCCAGGCTCGGCGCGTGCACCTCTGCACACCTCCTCAGGCAGCTCAGGTCGACGCGGCGCCGTCAGCTGCAGGTGGGTGCTCACCTGCCCACACCCAAGGGGGGTTCGGGCCGCCGGCACCACACGAGCGCGGCGGCGCACCGCTGACCGGACGTCGCCCCCTGTGCCGCTCGCGCAGACCCCCCGCCGATGGACAACACCGCGGTCATTGCCACGCTGACCGATAAGCTGCTCACGCTGGAGACGCAGCTGGCCGACATGTTTGAGTCGGGGCGGCCCATGCCCAAGGTGTGTGCAGCGGCAGTCGCACAGCGGCGACTCGTGCGGGCAGCAGGAGCAGCAGCAGCAGCAGCAGCAGCAGCAGGAGCTGCTGGTGACGAGTGAGCGTCAGGACAGGAGCAAGGACCCCGCTGGGCCGCGCTGCTGCCTCTCCTTTGTGCTGTGCAGGCGGCGGTGGTCAACGCGGTGCGCGAGGAGATTTCCGCGCTCAAGGAGCAGCTCGCGCGCCTCATGCAGGGCTTGCCGCCGCTGCCGCCACCCACGCCGGCACCCGCCGCCGGCGCCTCGCCCGCCGCCGGCAGCGGCAGCGCCGCCGGCGGCAGCACGCCTGCCGAGTCGCTGCAGGAGATGAACATGCTGGAAAAGGCGCGCCTGCTGCTCGAAGGGGTGAGAGTTGACACAAAGGGAGCAGCGTGGAGCAGAAACGGGGTGGATGCTCATTGGGAGCAGCAGCTCCCGTCGTCACGTCACCGCAGCAGCACGCGTGTGGTGCATCGATCCGCCCTTCTTCTCAACATGCCGTCCCTCCCTCAGGCCAGCCAGCCAGCCAGCCTCCAGCCAGTGAACCACAGTCAGACTCAAACAGGAGCCACAGGTGGCGCGTGGTGGTGGTGGTCTTTGCTGCGCCAGGCTCGCCACACGCACACACCATCTCGTCCGTGCTGCCCATGTGTGCACACGTGCAGGTGTCCCTGCGCAAGATGCCCGAGGTGGACGCGCTCACCGACGCCGAGTACAGCGTGCGCCTGGCCATGCTGGAGGCGGAGAACGACCGCCTGCGCGTCAAGGCGCGCGCGCTGCTGCTGCGCCAGCAGGCGCTCGAGGAGCAGGCCGAGCGGCACGCTGTGCCGCGGCGCGCGCCGGCGGCGCACAAGGAGCCGGCGGCGGCGGCGCCAGGCGGGGGCGGCGCCGTGTACGCGCTGGCTGACGCTGCGGCGGCGGCGGCAGCGGCGCCTGGGGCGGCGGGGGTCCCCAAGGCGTAGCGTGTGGGGATGCTGTGCTGCGGAGAGAGACGGCCCGGAGCGCTTGCGGGCTGCCATCAGAGCGGATGAGTGGACAGTGGGGCCCGCGTGCTCTGGCGTGGGGCGCGTAAACGGCGGCTGGAGGTGGGGGCGTGCGACTGCCTGCCCCGCGGCATGGCTTGGTGGTGATGACGGAGCGGGCGCCGCGCAGTGTATGAAGAGCAGTTTTGGATCGGCGAATCCGGCCTTGCAGCTGGCCTTCGCTTCAACGGGTGTGTCGTATGACAGACGGCGGATGCCGTCGCCCTCCTTCCTCGTGCATTTGCATGGCTGCTGGCGTGGGCATCTTGCGAGCATGAGCGCCACCACGAGACCTTGCTGAAGCTTCAACGGGTGTGGTGGTGCTCATGCCTTTTTGCGGCCCCATTGTCCGGCACCGGCACTGGATGCACGAGCCCATTTTGCAGATTCGGTGGTGGGTGGATGGTGGGTGGTGGACCCTCTTTGGTGGGGCCGGGGTCGGGAACGACGATATGGCTTTTGCGTGCTGGCTGACTTTTGCCACGCTGCTCCCGCGATGCAACGACAGGTGCTCTGCGCGTTGCCTCGCCAAGCTGCAGCGCCGCGTGCAGGCACAGGTTCCCCAAGCGCGGCACGTGCGCGTGCTCCGCTCGACGCGGTTGCGTGGACGGCACTCCACACGGTGGTGCACCTCCTCTGGGCTCTGACGAGCAGCGACGGTGCCCAGTGCAGCAATTCTTGGCGCGGGCCTCCCAGCGGCAGGCAGGCTGGCAGGCACGCACGTGCATGCTGCCACACGCTCACGCGTGGAGAAGGTGATGCAGAGCTCAGCGTCCGTGCTCTGGTGCACGCGGTGCACGCACGACCCGTGGGGCCCGACCGACCATGACGCCCTGCATGCTCGTCCCCTCGTCATGCACGGCGCGCCACACAACACGACTCAGGCCGATGGGGCAGCAGGGGCAACAAGGCGCGCAGCGCCAACAGCCACAGCGCACGCGCGTGGGTCCAGCACCCCGCCGGCAGACTGCCGCACCAGGCACAAACAAGCGCACACCCTCCGCCGCTTGTGTGCGCGCCGCCACGCCCGTCGCGCAGCGCAGCGGACGCGTCCGACCGACCGACCGCTGGCGTCCGACCGCAGAGCCACCGCACGCGCAGCGGGCCGCAGCGTGGCCCCCCACCCCCCTGCCTTGCCGGCCCAAGTGAACTTTGGGCCCACCTGCTGTTCAAGCGCTGTGGCCTCTGTGGGCTGCTGGCTGCTGGCTTGAGAGGGCAAGCGAGTCGGGCGGTCGCCGTGCTCAGCGCGCACTTGAATCGTCAGGCAGCTGTCGCCGTTGTCATCACGCAGAATCGTTAAACCGCCCGTCAATCACTCCCACTCGATGGTGCCGGGCGGCTTGGACGTGATGTCGTAGCAGACGCGGTTGATGCTGCGGACCTTGTTGCAGATTCGGTTGCTCACGTCGCGGAGGAAGGCGGGCGTGAAGCTGTACCAGTCTGCCGTCATGCCGTCGCTGCTCGTCACGGCGCGCAGCGCCAGCACGTAGTTGTGCGTGCGCTGGTCGCCCTGCACGCCCACCGACCGGATCGGCAGGAACACGGCGAACGCCTGCGCAGGCGCGAGGACGTGCGCACGGGCGGCACACACAAGGGTTGGTGGCGGCGCCCTCAACTCGCGTCCACAGGTGCGCACGTGGCCCTGCATCCCTTGCGTGCGCGCCATCAACGGTCCCACACGGTGAGCAGCGGCGCACCTGCCAGATCTCGTCGTACAGCCCGTACTCGCGGATGGTGTTGATGAAGATCTCGTCGGCCTCGCGCAGCACGTCGAGCTTGTTGCCCTCGGTCACGTCGCCGATGACGCGCACGGCCAGGCCCGGGCCGGGGAAGGGGTGCCGGCGGATGAAGGTCTCGGGCACGCCCAGGAGGCGGCCCACCTGGCGCACCTCGTCCTTGAACAGCTGCGTGTGCGCGAGCGCAGGGAGGGAGTCGAGGCACGGGGCAAGCACTGCAGGAGCGTCAGTTTGCATGCGCCTGAGCGCGTGCGGGTGGTGCGTGTGTGTGCTGCGCGAGCACCGCCGTGGCATCCCCATGGACGCCAGCGCGTCCACACACGGTTGCTTGTCCCAACCGCTGACGCCGCCAGCCATGTGAGACAGCCCATGCGCCGCTGCTGCGGCTGCTGGGCTGCGCCCTTCTCCTCCTCCCAGCATCCCACGACGCCTGCACTCGCTCCATGCGGCGTGCCAGGCGCCGTCGAACAAGCGCCCTCCCTCCCCCCCCCCCCCCCCCCC
>VFQP010002460.1_pt1 | contig 20596 bp, 26 predicted proteins | sample 3512351 | NCBI WGS metagenome assembly VFQP01 (sample SAMN10412372, study PRJNA504923) | tailings metagenome | isolation source: Relicate 1 Philex TSF1 revegetated site | place: Philippines: Tuba, Benguet | collected 2017-08-29
GCGCCGTCGCCGGATCCTGCGCCGCCGCTGCCGCCGCCGGCGCGTCGCCCGCCGTGGCCGCCGTCGCCGCTGTGGCCAGCACAGGCTGCGCGTGCTGCTCGGCCTGCGCCAGCAGCCATGCCACCTGCTCCGTCGTGAGCGGAGCCTGCCCGCCCACCGTCGCCGCCGCGACAGGCTCCGCCACCGCCGCCGCTGTCGTCACCGCGCCCTTGTCCGTCGACGCCGCCGGCTGCTGTTCGGCCTCGCTGCCGCCGGCGCCGCCACCGCCCGACGCCGCCGCCGCGCCGCCCGCCGAAACCGACGCCGCGCGCTGCGGCGGCTGCTGCTGCGACGACGACGCCGGCGCCGGCGCCGCGCCGCCCAGCGCGGCGGCGGCGCCGCCGCTGATGCCGCCGGCGCCGCCGCCGGAAAACAGCTGCACCGCGCCGTGCCGCAGCACCGCCTCCAGCAGCCGCGTGCCCAGCACCGAGCTGCGCGTGTGCGACTGCGACTGGAAGATCACAGCCAGCGCGTGCTGCTGCGCCGGCGTCGCCGAGTCCGCCAGCAGGCACAGCCGCTCCTCCACGGTGGGGCCCGTCACCAGCCGCAGCACCGGCGGCAGCGGCGCTGCGTCGTCGCCGCCGGCGCCGCCGCGGATGCGGTGCGCGCGGCGCAGCGCCTGCACGTCGCCCATGGGGTGCCAGTCCGAGTCGAACAGCACGACGGCGCCGACGTTTGTGAGGTCGGTGCCGAGGCCGCAGGCGCGCGAGGCCAGCAGCACGAGCCGCACGGGCCCCGAGGGGTCGCGCAGCCGGCGGATGCTGAGGTGCTGCGACGCCGAGGGGAGATGCGGGTCGAGGCAGAGCACGGCGTCGTCGCCCAGGTGCCCGCGCGCCCACACCGCCACCACCTCCATGGCCTGCGGGAGCACGCGCCACGCCACCAGGGGTGCGCCACGCGCGTGAAGCATCGCGTGCGTGCTGGATGGACCTTGCGAAGTCAGCAAGCAGTTCAGGGTGGGCAGGAGGGAGGTGCTTACCTTGCCGGACTGCGCCACGACCAGCAGCCGCTGGCCCTTGGCGCCCACCAGCGAAAGCAGCTGCTCCAGCACCTGCAGCTTGCCGCTCTGCGCCGCGCACGCCGCCGCCCGCGCCGCCGGCGTCAGCGCCTCGGCAAGCCGCCCGCTGCCGCCGCCGCTGCCCTGCAGCTGCAGCGCTCCGTCGAGCGCCGAGCCCAGCGTGACGGACGCCGCGCGCGGCGTGCTCGCCGGCGTCTGCTGCGCCGCCGCCACCGCCGCAGCGCCGGGGGCGTCGCCGGCGCCGGCGCTGCTCCCGCGCTTGAGCCGCGGCTCGGCCGGCGGCGTGCCGCCGAGGTGCGGCGGGTGCGGCGGCTTGCCGGCGCTGGCGCCGCCCTCCTTGTGCGGGTGGTGCTGCTGCGCGGCGGGCGCCGGCGAGGAGGGCGCGGCGGCGTCCTCGGGCTCAAACTCGGGGACAAGCCAGGGGTGGCTGCACACCTTGCGCAGCTCGTTGCACACGTGGCGGAGCTGCGCCGCGCGGTGGCCGGAGTGCCGGCTGCGGGCGCAACGAGGGCCGGGCACCACACTGAGCGTCAGCGGTGCATGAGCACGGAGCAAACCGGCCGAGGAGGTGTGCCGCAGGGGTCGCGTGCAGGAGCGCCTGGGCGCGCCTGCGCACCTGGGCGGCTTGGGGTCGGTGAGCATGTCGAAGCTCCGGGCCAGCACCGTCCGATACGCCTCCACCTGCTCAGTCCAGAGCGCAGCAAAACCACACGCGTCGGCCACCGCCCACACGCCCTCCAGGCATCGCGCGAACCGCTCCCGGCGAGCGGCAACGCAACAGCGGGCGCGCGCACCTGCGGCGGCGTCATGTGCACGGGCACCAGCACCTCGTGCCGCAGCGGCGGCGCCGGGTAGAGCGCCGCGCCAAACGCCGGCGTGGCGTGCGGCCGCAGCAGCTCGAGCAGCTTTGCCGCCGCCTCGTCCGCCGGCAGCGCGCCGGCGTCCTCGCCCAGCACCGTCTCCAGCTCCAGCATCGGCTGCACGCCGGGCTGCAGCTGCGGCTGCGGCGGCAGCTGCAGCGTGGCTGCGCCGGCGTCGACTCCAGCGGGCGGCGGCGCCGGCGCGCCGCCGTTGCTGGTGGCGGCGGCGGCGGCGGCGACGTCGGGGCGGGCCGGCGTGTAGACGAAGCCGAGCAGCGCGAGCAGGTCCTCGAGGGTGTGGTGCGTGGGCGAGAGCTGGCCGTCGAGCAGGACGAGGCGGTGCGAGCAGCGGACCTCCTGCAGCGCGGCGTGCGCCTTGGGCAGCTGCACGCTGCGGGACCTGCACGAGCAGCGGGGGGGCGCACGCGCCACAGCGAACCGCGTTTAAACCCCCCCGTTTCTGTGTCAGGGCGGTCACGGCGCTTTGACCGCTACAGGAGGGAAGGGTGAGGGCGGTGAGGGCGTGCGGGCAAGCGCACCTCTGGCGGAGGTCCACGACGAGGCACTCCCAGTGGATGGCGGACATGGAGCCCTGGTCCGCCACAAACGCCTCGTAGCTGGCCAGCACCACGTCGGGCTTCGGCAGCAGCTGAGCCGCCGCGCCCGCCGCGCCAGTCTTCTGCCGGATGGCCTGCGCGACGTCGCAAGCACGCACGCCACACGCGCCAGTGAAGAGACGTGCGCTCGCATGCGCTCGTCGCCCGCCCCATCATGCAGCACCACTCGCTGCGCAACACGCCCGGTTGCACCCCACCGCACTGCCTTGAGCTTGCTGTCCATGGACACCTCCACCCCACCGCACCCAGCTGCCCCCAAACTGCCCCAGCCCAGCGCACTGCACACCTTGAGCTTGCTGTCCATGGACGTCGGGTTCATCCACAGCTCGTGGTCGTGCAGGATGCTGCGCGCCGCGCCGCACCCTGCGTACACGAGCATGTTGCACGGCCGCCGCCCGCCCGCCTGCTGCGCCTGCTGCGCGCCTGCGCCTGCGCCGGCGGGCGCTGGCGCGCCGTCCGCCGCCCAGAACTGCCACTCGGCCTGCCACTGCTCCAGCTCGGAGGCCGGCACCACCACGAGCAGCGGAGCCGCCGCCTGGAACTCCCACCTGCACGCAGCCCACGGGGCGACAGCACACGACAATCGTTCAGAGAACACGCAGAGCGAACCGCGGGAACAGCAGGGGATGGCGACGGACGCGGCGCAGGCGCACTCACAGGACGCTCTGGAGGTAGGCCACGACGGTGGCAGTCTTGCCCAGGCCCTGCGGGAGCGAGCATGAGGTGCGCACCAGGTCAGCGCCGCGACCACGCTGCCAGCTGCGGCGCGCACAAGGTATCAAGCGCGCGCACAGCATGCACAGCACGCACAGCACGGGCGCGCACCGGCTCGTCGGCGACGATGGCGTGCTTGCCGACGGCCCACGCGCGCCGCAGTGCGTTGAGCGCCTGCAGCTGGTGCGGGTAGAGCTCGGCGCCGGCGGGCGGCGCCGCCGCGCAGCGCGCCACGTCGCCGAGCGGCCCGCGCGCCGCGCGCTGCCGCGCCAGCGCGGCGGCGCGCTGCCGCGCCTCGGAGGCGCGCTCGACGGCCGCCGCCTGCCGCGCCCACATGCTCTGGTGCAGGCCCACGAACTCGGGCTGAACCAGCACGCCCTGCCCCTCGGCCTGCGAAGCGACCAAGGACAACTTTGCGCAGCCTCAGCGCGCAGGCGGACGATCCGCAAGTGTCGCCTGGCTGCCAGGCGCTCCGGGCCGCTCTGACGAAGCAGGACGAGCTTGCAAGGCCTGCCAGGCCCAGGCCAGGTTGCACGTAGCCGAGGTCAGGTCCTCAACCAAACCCTAGCCGAGCCCTAAAACCCCCCAGCGCACCTCCCATGTGGCGTGCTCGTAGCCCAGGTTGGTCCACTTGACCAGCACCTCCCAGCCGGGGCCCGTGGCGGCGGGCCGGCGCGCCAAAAAGCGCTCGGGCACGGTCCACTCGGGCTGCTGGAAGTTGCACGGCGCGTCGCCGTGCTTCTTCTTGAAGTTGAGCAGCCGCCGCTTGGCGATGGACAGCAGCAGGCCCTCCTTGACCCACTCGTTGTGCACGTGCGACCTGGGCGAGCCAAGCCACAGCCGGCGCAACAACCACACCGTCGCCCGCGCACATCGGGGGGGCCTGTGCAGGGCACAATCACACGCAGCAAAGGCGGAGCAACAGGGACGCCCGCGCCGCACCTTCCGGCCCACTTGACCAGGTACTCTGGGTCGTTGGGGTCCTCGAGCGGCAGGGCTGCCGCGTTGGGGTCCAGCGGCAGGCCTGCCACCGCGCCCGGCACGCCCGCGCCCACCAGCGTCTGTGGCGGGCCCATGGCGCCCGGCGGCGACAGCAGCGCCGCCGTGGAGGCGCCTGCCGGCGGGACGGCGACGCCCAGCGGCGCAGCGGCGCCGGCGTGGACGGTGGTGGTGGTGGCGGCGAGCAGCGCGCCGCTGGCCGCGTAGGCGGCGGCGGCGGCGGCGGCGTGGCTCGTGGCAGTCGGGCCGCCGCCGAGCGTGGTGGTGACGGGCTGCCCGTGCGCGACGGGTGCCGCCGGGATGGCCGTCGTGACCGGCGGGTGCTGCGGAGGCGGAGGCGCCGGCGCGGCGGCGTCGGTGGGCGGCGGCGCGCCGGCGGGCGGCGCGTCGGGCACCGCCGCGGCGGCGGCCGGCTGCGCGGGGGCGGGGGCGGCTTCCTCCTGCTTGATGGCGGGAGGGGCCGCCGGCGGAGGCTCCGGCGCGCCGTCGACGGCCATGGGCGCGGGCCCGTCCGCTGCTGGCGGCGGAGGCGGGATGGCGGCACCGCCGCCGCTACCGCCCTCTGAGGGCTTTGCGGCTGCCGCTGCCGGCTGCGCCGCCGGCGCCGGCGGCGCCACGGCGGCGGCGGCGGCCGGCGTCGCTGCGGCGGCGGCCGCGGCTGCCGCCGCCGCGGCCGCCGAGAGGCTGCCGGGCCGGGCCTGCCGCTGCAACCGCTCCAGCAGCTTCATGCGCTCGTGCGTGAGCGAGTTTTGCTTGTCCCTGCGCGCGCAGGAAAGGCACCGACAATCCACACCGCGCTGCACGTTGAAGAGCAAGGCTTGCGCAAGGCAGAGCGTGCCACGCTCCCGTGTGCCCCACGGTGCAGCGCTGCCGCGGGGGGCGCAGCGCAGGGAGGGAGCGCGTACAGCAAGGCACGCACCGCTCTTGCGCCTGCTGCTCGGGCGTGAGCGGCGGCCGCCACCCCAGGATGCTCTCCACCATGGGCCGCGCCGCCGCCGCCGGGTCCACCACGGGCGGCGGCGGCGGCGGCTCCTGCTCGCCCTCGGAGTAGTCGTCGTCGCCGCGCCGCCGGCTGCCGCGCCGGTTGTTGCTGCGCCCGCGGCCGCGGCGGCCCGCCTTGCCGCGCCCGCGGCCCCGCAGCCGCAGCGAGCCCTGCGGCACGGGGCGCACTGCCGGCGGGCCCCATCCGCCGTCGGAGTCGCTCTCGGCGCCGGCGGCGTCCGCCGCGCGCACCGCCGCCGTCGCCGCCGCCACCGACGCCTGCGGTCACGCGCGCGCGCACGCCATCCCACGCCGTGTGTGACACGAGCAGGGGCGTCTGGTGCCTGATGCAGGAAGAAGCCCACGAGGGCTTCAGGGAAGGGAAGGACACCTATTCAATTTCAACAGGGCGAAAAAAGAAAAAGGAAACACACCTGGAGGTTGGGGTCGGCGCTGGCCGCCACGCCGCCGTTGCCGCTCACGTCCCCGGGGGTGAAGGGCTTGATGCAGTCGAGCGGCAGCCAGGCGTACTCGGCCTCCTCCGTGTCAAACAGCAGCGGAGGCAGCGGCGACGTGCCGCCGCCTCCTGGGCCCGCCACCGCCGCCGGCGCCGGCGCCGCGCCCGGCGGCGGCGGTGCTGGCGCCACTGTGGCCGCCGCCGGCAGCGGCGGCGGCGCCGCGGGGTCTGCGGCGGCCGGCAGGCCCGCCGCGGCGGCGGCGGCGGCGGTGGCCGCAGCGGCCGCAGCCTGCTGCTGCTGCTGCTGCTGCTGGAGCAGTTGCTGCTGGCGGTTGGCGGCGCCGATGGCGCGCAGGCTGGCCGCCATGATGCCCTCTGCCGTGTCTGGGCGCTCGTCCACCTCGCCGGGGATGCCCTGGGCGGTGAAGAAGACGACGGGGATGTAGTGCATCACGAAGGCCTGGCCGCCAGGCGGAGGGCCCACCTGCAAGCGAAAGCGCAACAGGAGGCGAGAAAAGGATTCCGTTCGATGGCCAGCACCCTCCCGCACACCGCCCTGCCCATGCAGGCCCTGCTGCAGCCCCACCCCACCTTTCCGCACCGCGTGCCGCCCCAGCCGCTCACCTCTCTCGGCACGGCGCGCCGCCGCACCACGCGCGCCGGCCACCAGTCGTGCCCCTCCACCTGGGCCCACACCACGCGCCCCGGCGCCACCGTAGCCTTTGGGTACAGGTACTCGGGCTTGCGGCCCATCATGGCCGCCAGCGGCAGCGCGCCGCCGGGGCCCACCACCATGCCACCGGGCACCACCTGCCCCCCGGGGCCCACCATGGCATAGTCCATGGGCAGCGACCCCTGCGCATGGGTGCACCAACAGGCCATCACGACAGGATACGTCTCGAGTGCCCCGGGGCAAGAAGGGAACGAGGAGAGGAGGAAGCGTCCTGCGTCAAAGACGCACCTCGGTGCTGTGCATGAGGCCCATCTCGCCGTGCTGCGACGCCGACGTCTGCAGGCTGCCGGCCGCCGACGCCATGCCGGTAAGCCCCATGAGGGCTTCGGCGGCCGCCTCGTCCATGCCCACCGGCCGCCCCGGGCCGCCGCCCAGCGCGCCGCCGTCCGGCAGCCCGCCCACGCCCACGCCCAGCGGCATCTGCCCCGACGAAACGCGGCTGAAGTTGCTGCTGCGCGGCCCGCGCGACCGCGCCGCGCCGCCGCCCGGCCGCGCGCCACTGCCACCGGGCTGCCCGCCCGCCACGCCCCCCGCCGCCGCCGCGCCGCCCCCGCGCTCGGGCGGCGGCACCATGCCGCCCAGCCCGGCGCCCGGCGCCGCCGCCGCCGCCCGCCAGCGGCGTCAGGCTGCCCGTCGTCCCTAGCAGCGACGACGGCGGCGGCGCCACTAGCATGCTCGCCGCGCCCGCCAGCCCCGCCAAACCCCCCGACGCCACAGCGCCCGGCGGCCCGCCCGGCGGCCCGCCTGGCAGCGCCGCGCCCTGGGGGAGCAGTGGTGGGAGCACCATGCCCCGGGGCCCGGCGGCGGGCCGGCTGCGCACCGCCGCCCGCCCGCCCGGCCCTCGAGAGCCCCCGCCAGACCGGCTGGCGCCTCCGCCGGACCCTGTGCCGGCGGCGCCGCCGGCTGAGCCGCCGGGCCCGGCGCCGGCAGCGCCGCCCCTGGCGCGGGGCCCCCCGCGGCCGAAGCTGTAGGCCGAGGGGTCGACGCCGCCCTCGTAGCGGCGCGGCGGGACCTGGGCGGTGCGCCGGGCCTTGGAGGCGCGCATCATGCGGCGCACCTCCTCGCTGATGGCCGCGTCGTTGGCGGCGTCCTCCTCGCCCTCGTCGTGGCCCTCGTCGCCGTAGCCCTCCTCCGCCTCGCCGTACCTGTAAGCAGAAGGTGCGTGCGTGTGTGTTTGGGGGGCTCCTGCGAGGGGAGACCTGCCGTGTGGAGGCTGCACAGAGGCGCGAGGCGCACCCATCGTCGTATTCGCCCTCCATCTCCTCCTCGTGCTCGTAGGCGACGTGGGGCCCGGCGTGGTGCGTGTCAGGCGGCGCGCCGAGCGGGCCGTCGTCCTGCGGTGATGGTGCGGTGCACGCGCGGGCCCCAGATCGTCGTGGTGCCTGCGGCCCACCGCCGCGCCCGCCCCCGGCCCACCGTCCTCCCCCCACGCACCTGGCCGTTGAGGATGTTGTCAATGGCTTCGTCAGAGAGCGCCTGGGGCGCGCTGCATGAGCTGTGCACAGGGTCCCACTGGTTCTGCGAGCACTCCCACTCGTCGCCGAGCTGCTCGTCTTGCACATGGAAGGGCACCTGCGAGGCCACGCACACGCCGCCGTCGCGCGCTCGCGAGCGTGATCTGGTGCCGCCTGCACCCGCCGTGCCTGCGCCTGCGCGCCCGCACGCTCGCGCACGCACCTGGCGCCACTTCTGGCACTTGGCGCACTGGACCCATTTCTGGTTCATGCGCGCGGCACGAGCGCCCTTGTTGAAGCCCAGCGCTGCGGCCCTGGCATTCGCCTCCCTGCGCCGTGCTCGCACGCACGCACGCAGGGGCGCTGCGTTCTGGAGCCCCTCCCTTCACTCGAGCGTGTCAAAGCAGCGCCGAGCGCAGAGCAGCGCGCACCTGGCCGAGCTGGCGGCGCTCGCAAGCGCCCCCAGCGCTCCTATCGCTGCGAGCTCGTCGTCCGCGGACATCCCGTCGTGTTGCCGAGGTCCCGCGCTGCGAGAACAAACAAGCTCCCCCAAACTAGGACGCCCGTGCGTTGCAGCACGACCACGGCACTGGCGTGCAGGTGATGTGCTCGGTGCGCGTGCGCATCGCCTTGGCTCTGGGCGCTTCGGCGCGCTGCCCCTAGGAAGCTGCCGCCTGAACCGAGCCCAGAACGCCACCATCGTGCTGTTCGCCATCACGGACACCACCAGTGACCTGCTGTCATCGACGATGTGCCCATCGCACGGGCTGCACGCGCACCTTGGGGCGCCCTTAAGAGCCCATCAGTGTCGCGACGAGCAGCGCCTCCTCCTCGACAGCGCCTCACACGCAAGCGTCAGCTGCAGCTGATGGCGGTGCCGATGGTGCTGTCGCGATGTCGGTGCTCCTGCCCGGACGCCGCGCCACCTGGAGAGGGGCTGCAGCAAAGGAGAGTAGTGAAGCCGGGTCCTGCTCCTGCTGCAAGTCACTGCTGCGTCAAGCCCGTCCTGTTGCACACTGCACAACTGCAGCAACACCTTGCCTGGCCCCAACGCCCGACGCCCCGTGCGCGACGCCGCCATGCGCAAGCCACCACCCGCTACACCACAACGCGCTGCTGGGGGGCCTCGGCCAGCGCCTGCGCCAGCCACTCGCGGACGTGCGGCAGGCCCGCGGCCATCATGGGCGGCACGTCCACCAGCTCCGTGAGGACGACCGTCATGTGCTCGGCCTCGAGGCCGCGGCGGTGGGCCTCCTCGCGCAGCACGCCCTTCCAGAGGCCCACCACGCGCTCGGCCGCCAGCACCTGCTCGCCCTGCGCACACGCAGCGGACAGGGAGGGGCCTGTTCACGCGTGTCGGCCACGCCGCGTCCGCCTGCCCTGGCAGCCACAGTCACCTGGGAGCGCTGGCCGAGCTGCAGCTTGGCGGCCTTGTTGACGGCCACCAGCACGGGGCGGCGCACCGCCAGCACGCGCCACAGCACCTCGAGCGCCTGCAGCACCGGCACGCCCGCCGCCGCCGCCGAGGCGGGCGAGGCAGGCCCAGACGCGCCGCTGGCGCCGCCGCCGCCGCCGCTGGGCTCCAGGCCTCCAACGTGCTGCGGCTGCACCTCGACGCTCACGACCACCACGGCGCACGACACGACGCCTGCACGTGACGCAGCGCGGACGAAATGCCGCTCGCTGGCCTGCCACCGCACAACAGCTCTGAAGCGACAGTCGCACCGGCCGCACCGTGGCGCGGGTTGGTGACCCAGCTGCCGGCGGCGGCAAAGGCCTGGCCACCCTGTGCCACTCCGCCTCGGGCCGCGGGTGGGCACAGCAGCGCGAAGCTGCTGGCGTGCTGCAGCACCGGCCGCATCTCGCCCACGGCCGCGCCGGCCTGCGCCTGCAGACGTGCGCGACAGCAAGGCGTGGCTGTTGAGACCGCTTGCTTGCTGGTGCTCGCTCGCTCGCCCTCGCGGCGCACAGCCTAGCGTTTCCTCACCTGATACGCCTGGGGCAATCCGGTGAGCGCGCGGTACAGCGTGGACGCGCCGCAGCCGGGCAGGCCCGCCACAAACACGTAGCGCAGCGCCTGCTCCGGCTCGCCCGGCAGGCAGGGCGCCGTGATGGCCGCCACGTGCTTCCACGCCAGCAGCCGCAGCAGCAGCACGGCGCCCGCCTGGTGCACCACGTGGCAGCAGCAGCGGCGGCGGGCGCACACCGTTGGTCAAGCAGCAGGAACGAGAATGCAGTCCCGGCCCCAGGAGACACGAGGTGGCGCGTGCGTGCGTTCACCTTGCGCGTGAGGCTGCCGGCGTGCCCGAAGAAGCCGTCGGGGTCGAAGCGCGCCAGCACGTCCTCCACCGACGTGTGCGGCAGCAGCGCGCCTTGCGAGTCCACCAACTGCGCACACGCACAATAAGGCGGCCAATAAGGCGCCTCACGAACGGCTGTGGCACCACGTCACTCAGTCCGTCGCACGCAAGGACCACACGCGCGCATGCACCGCATGCTCGTCTGCCGCGCACCCCGGCGTCGTAGCACGTGATGAGCAGCCGGTTGCCCGCCAGCCGCGGCACGTCCGGCCGGCTGCGCAGCCCCATGGCGCCAGCACCGCCGCCGCCGCCGCCACCGCGGCGTCCGAATGCCGCCACCACCAGCTGCTGCGCAAAGACCTGCTCCAGCTCCTCAAACGAGGCGGGGCCCAGCGTGCGGGGGCCCAGCTGCGTGCGCATGCACGCCACGCACCCGCATGGCTTCAGGCGCATGTGCAGCGCGCGGCTGGCGCAGGGCACCAGCACGCACGTCGCACCTTGCCAAAGCCCGTCGCGATCCCGTAGCCCCGCGCCCTGCTGGCGCCGCGCTTGGCCAGGTCCGTGAACCTGCGCACGAGCAGCAGGTTCCCCGGGCGGGACGCCGGTGCGTCCGCGCCCCCCGCCGCGCCGTTTAGAGCGGCGGTGCGCAGCGGCTCGGCGCGCACCTGGCCATGTACTCGAGGGCGGTGCCCGTGCCGTCGGCGGCGCTGGCCGCCAGGAACGTGGCCGCCGACAGCACGCTGATCGCAATGCTGAACACCACCTGCACGCGCACCCCAACGTGACGGTCACGTGTCAGCGCCGCCAGCCAGCGTCTCTCTGGCGCACGCGAGGCTTGGTACGGGCGACCCCAAGCCAACCTGCGCCGTGCGCTCACCGTAAAGGCGACCAGGCCGCCCAGCGCCGACAGCCCGTTGCCCAGGATGCGCAGGCCCGTGGCGAGCAGGTAGAAGGCCACGGCGATGCCCGTGAGCCACATGCGCACGCCGCCCAGCAGCACGTTCAGCCACTCGAGCGTGCTGCGCGACCGCGCCAGCCGCACCTGCCGCCGCAGCTCGCCTGCGCACACAAAGGTTTGGCGAGCCTGTGGAGCGGCCTGGAAGGCCACGCGTGGCAGTCAGCGAGCAGGCGAGCACGTGATGGGCCGCTCACGCGTGACGGCCTGGACGTTGGGCGCCACGGCGTGCGCCACGCGCGCGATGGGGTCGGCCGCCTCCGGGCCCTGCGCCTCGTCCAGCCCGGGCAGCACCTGGCCCGACTCCACGGCTTGCACCACCTGGCGGACACGGTGCGGTGAGGCGCGGCGGGGCGCACGTGGGCGGCGGCGCTCGCAGCGCCCACCTCAAGAGGCTGGGCGGACAGTGCAAAGCGCGCGCGGGCGCACCGTGTCAATGGAGAGCGGCGGCGGCATCGCGCCGCCCAGCTGCACGTCCAGCAGGCGGATCAGGTAGTGCGCGGCCCACTGCAGCCTGTGAGCCGTCACGGCGACAGCGACGACGACCGACATGGTCACGTCAAGGCCGTGCGGAGGAGCTCAGCACCGGACGACCCCGTCGCGAGCGTTGTGTGCGTGTGTGTGTGCTACTTGCATGACAGGGCAGTTCACCGCCGCGGCAAGGCAGCAAGGATCAGCGGCGAGGCAGATGGGGCACCAGCAGCCCAGGCACCAGCAGCCCAGGAGCAAGCGCCACCCGATCACAAGCCGCGAGCTGCGGGCGGGCAGTGAGGCGCACCACTGGTGCACGGGCTCGGGGATGCTGTTGCCCAGCGTGGCGTAGTCGACGTTGGAGAAGCCCAGGACCTCGCCCTCGCCCCCGCGCTCGTGCGGCGGCGCCCGCACCACGTGCACGGCGGCCACGCCCTCCCCGCCCGTGGGTGGTGCGCCGCCCGCTGGCGCGTCGCCCAGCGCCATGGCCAGCTGCAGCTGCTGCTGCTCCTCGCGCGGCAGCTCGGGCGCGCCCTGCGCGAGGGCCAGGTGCTGCTGGTCCTCGCCGCGCCAGCTCAGGTAGACGAGCAGGTAGATGCGTAGCTTGAAGAGCAGGCTGCTCTGCAGCGACGCCAGCGCCGGCTCAGCGCACCACCTGCGAGGATGGCATGCATGATCAGCGAGTGGGACACTCCACAGTGGCAGGCAGCGCACGAGAGAGCTCCATCGTAGTCAGTGCGCTGGCCCTTGCCCGGACCACGTCGCGCACCTCTCGAGCGCGAGCAGGGCGCGCCCCTCTGCGTAGTCGGCCAGCGAGCGCCGGCCGGCGCCGCCGCGCGACGCAGGGGACACCTGCGGGCGCTGCGGGAGCTGCTGGCTGCCCGTGGCGGCCTGGCGCAGGGGCGAGGAGGAGGGGAGGCGGGGCTGGTGGCGCTTGTCGTCGGGCGAGCTCTGCCCCGGCGCCGCCGCGCTCATGTGCAGGAAGGGGTAGGTGGCCAGCGTGGTGAGGAAGGCGTCCAGGTGGCTGGAGGCGGGGTCCGCGCCGCCGCTCTTGGCCGCACCGCCGGGCCCCATCACGCGCGAGGACCAGGACGACAGCATCCCGCAGAGTGCGCACGCAGCGGCGAGACGGTCGTGGCGCGTGCGTAGGGAGAGGCTTGAGTGCGTGGCGCAAATAACTGCGCTTCGCTCGCTCTGCAGGCTGTATGCGCGTGGATCCCGCTTCTTGTGTGGACTGCATGGTGAGGTCATGGGCGAGACGCAAAGAGAGCGCCAAACGATGCGAGTGCGAAGTGCCCTGCCTTCGCACAGTGCCAGTGGAGCAGCAGTTCGTAGTTTGCCGTGCTGCCAGCGAGAGATTGGCGCGCAGATGTGAGTTGAGGCCTCGTGTGCGACGGGCGGGAGCAGCGCGCAGAAGACCGCGAGCCAAAATGCAGCACGAGCAGCAGGACGCGGCAATCCTGCCGGCCTTCAGCGTGCCCGTGCCGGAGAACGACAAGCTCGATGCGGTGTGGAAGGTGCGCGCGAGGGAGGATGCAGATGGCCACCCCATCGCAGCGTGGAAAGCAGCCTGGAGGCTCGCGATCGCGCCGGAGGCAACACGGCAGCGTGCATGGCGTGTTGCTGCTGCGTGTCGGTGCGGGGATGGGAGGCATGCGCCTCGCGCCCGCCCGACGCATGTACAGCGATGCGCGCCCGCACACCGTGATGCCAACAAACGCACGCTCACGCAGGTGGGCAAGTACACGTTCCGCGCCAACTTTGACTCTGCCAACCTGGGCCTCGTGCGGCAGGGGCCCACGCCGTCGGTGCGTTGCACTCTTGGCGCGCTCTGCGCTCGCGACGCCGTGTGTGTGTGCGCGCCCAGCAGGAAGGGAGCACCGCAGCACGTGCCCACCCAAACATGCCTGCAAGCTTGCAGGAGTTCCAGCTGTGGACCAAGCGCGACTGCCAGGACACGGACAACGAGCGCGGCACGCGGTCCTGGTTCTACTTTGGCATCAGTGGCCAGCAACAGGTGAGTTGTGCGCCGTGGGCAGAGGGCATATGATTGGGGATGCCCCAGACGCAGCACACTGGTCAACCTCGTCGGCGTGCCCGCACGACGCGCAGGGCGACTTCATCGTCATGACCATCATGAACCTGAACAAGCAGGGCCGGCTGTTCAGCCAGGACTACCGCCCCTGGTGCTGGTCGCAGTCCATGGCCGAGTGGCAGCCCATGACGTGAGTCAGCCTCCGCTGTGGGCAGCTCAGCGTACCACGCCGCGAGGACCCTGCCCCTTTGCCTGCCCTGCGTGGCGGCCGGCGCCACCCGCTACACCACGTGGCAGACCACGCGCCCCGCACCCGAATCGCCTGTGCATGCATGTGTGCGCAGCAACAAGGCGTCGTACAAGCGCGACGGCGACGACTTCCAGCTGCGCTTCTCACAAAAGTTCGACGGCGCCGACGAGATGTTCTTTGCCTTTGCCATCCCCTACAGCTACCGGGACACCCAGGTGCAGCTTCCCACACCTCTGTGTTGCTGAGCTTTGCATGTGGTGTACAGCGGCCATCTCTCTGGCCGTGTGCGCCACGCCATTCCACACGTCGTGACCTCGCCGCCTCGTCCACACAGGCGCTGCTGGACCACATCTCCCAGCTCTTCCAGCACAACACCCAGGTGCCGCCCGAGTGCGTCACGCGCCGCGCCGCCAGCAGCAGCGGCAGCACCCGCGGCAGCACCAGCGCCGCCGCGCCCGAGCCCTCAGACGCGCCTGGCCCGCAGACGCCCCCGCAACGGCCCAGCGGCGGCGCCGCCGCGGCCCCGCCGCAGGAGCCACCGCTGCCGCCGCCGCAGCAGCAGCAGCGCACGCCCAAGGAGCTTCAGCAGCTGCACGCGCAGATCTACCTCAACCGCCAGCTCCTTGCCAGGTCGCTCGAGGGGCGCCACGTGGAGATCCTGACCATCACCGACTGCTTTGGCGCGTCGGAAGAGACGGAGCCGCTGCCGGCGGCGGCCGCCGCGCTGTCACACGGGCCGCGGCACTGGCTGGTGGAGGAGGGCGGCCCCGGCGGCGCGCAGCAGGCGCACGACCTGGCGCTGCCATGCGCGCACTTCCCCACCAAAAAGGTGCGCTTGTGTGCTCCACACCCTCCACAAAATGCGCTAGCTGCCATGTGGTGCTGTTCCCGTGGGCTGCGCCCTAGGCGTCCGTCCGCTGCCCCGCCCGCTTGCTGCGCCGCCGCCGTGCAGGTGTTCTTCATCTCGGCGCGCGTGCACCCCGGCGAGACGCCCGCCACGCACATGTTCAACGGCGCGCTGGCCTTTTTGCTGCGGCAGAACGACGCGCGCGCCGCCGCGCTGCGCCGGCTCTTTGTGTTCAAGCTGGTGCCCGTGGTCAACCCCGACGGCGTGTACCACGGCTTTTACAGGACCGACACCTTGGGGCAGAACCTCAACCGCTACTACTTGGGCAACCCAGACAGGGTGCGCTTGGGGTCGGCCGCTCGCTCTGGCCTGCCCCCCTTGGCACGACCGTGGGCAAGCGGTCCTGCGGCAAAGGCCTCGTGGTGGTGTGTGTGCCACCTGTCGCCGCCATCCACGCCTGCGTGCGCTGCGCAGGAGCTGCAGCCGAGCGTGTGGGCCATCAAGCGCCAGCTGGTGCACTACGTGCAGCAGGGGCAGCTCGAGTTCTACCTCGACCTGCACGCGCACGCCAACAAAAAGGGCGTCTTCATCTACGGCAACACGCTGCAGGTGCGCGCACCCGTCCCGCAGCGTGCGTGCGCTGCGCTGCGGTCGCGGCATCCTCATGTGCACTGGCGTTGCCTCGACGCTGCGCTCCCCGGCCCCTCTTGCGTCGCCGCAGGACCCCGAGCAGGCGCTGGCGAGCCTGCTGTACGCGCGCCTGGTGGCGCTCAACAGCCCCATCTTCGACTACCTGTCCTGCAACTACACGGAGAAGAACATGAGCCGCGCGGACAAGGTGAGCCTCCTTGCGGGCGGGTGGGGCGGAGCACAGGTGGCGTTCGACACACGAATAGACCAAGCAGAGCTCTCCGCTTCGCCCCTGATTGTCGAGCGCGCAGGACGGCATCTCCAAGGAGGGCGCCGCGCGCGTGGCGCTGTACCGCGAGACGGGCCTCACGCACCTCTACACGATCGAGGCCAACTACAACACGGCGCGCGCGCTCAACGTGGTCTCGCCGGCGGTCGGCGAGCACAACGGCCGCGCGTCGCCGCCGTCGGGGCGGCGCTTCCCGCCGCGCTTCGCCGTGCCCGTGCTGCAGCAGGTCGGCCGCGCGTTCGTGGTCGCCGCGCTCGACCTCAAGGGCGCCAACCCCTGGTCGCGCCTGCCCACCTGCGAGCACAGGTGCGCCAGACTCTTCCTTGCGTCGCTGAGCGCCAGGGCCTGTCCAGCAGAGGGCCACCCCACGCCAGACAAACGCTGCTGAACCGTGCGGCCTTTGCAGGTCGCTCGAGGGCGTCGCGTCGTGGATCGCCTCGGTGGCGCGCTCGCCGTCGGCCACGCGCATCCAGCACCTCCCGCCGCTCTCGGACGGCTGCGTCGAGTCGCTGCAGCGCCTGCCCAACTGCCTCTCGCTCGAGAGCATGGGCATCAGCGGCGGCGCAGCGGCGGCCGCCTCAGCCCTCGAGCACCTGCAGCAGCCCTCGTCGTCGTCCCAAGCTCTGCCCTCGTCATCCCAGCCGCCGCAGCCGCCCAGCAGCCAAGGGCCGCCCGGGCGACGCGCGCTCCGCAGCAGCAGCAGCCTGCACGCCTCCTCAGCCAACTACGGCGCCGCCGCCTACAACGGCTCCGACTCCAGCCCCTGCAGCAGCGCAATCAGCGTCTCCACGTACGGAGGAGGAGGAGGGAGCACGCCGCTGCACCACGCCTCGTCAGCCAACAGCTCGCCGCTCTGGCCGCCCGGCGGCGGCGCGTCGGCGCTGCCGTCAGCGCCGCCCTCCACTTCCTCCTCCTTCCGCGAGCGTGACCAGGCGCCGTCCAGGGCCTCCGCGCCGAGGCTGCCCGCGGCGTCAGCGCTGGAGGCCTTGTCTACAGGCCATGCGGACGACGCATCGTCTTCCAGCGCCGCCGCCGGCAGCGGACGCCTCGGCCTTGGAGGCGCCCCGTCGTCTTCGTCTTTCACAAGCAGAGTCAGCAGCCGGGGCAGCAGCATGCTCCCCAGCATCCCCTCCACGCAGCAGCAGCAGCAGGCCTCGTCCATCCCCAGCGCGTCAGGCGGCGCGCAACCCACGGGGCCCTCGGCGCCGTGGCGCGGGCCGCACGGCGGCGGCGGCACGGCGAGCGAGCTGCTGCACCGCAGCAGCAGCCTGCCGGCCACGCGCGGCGCCACCAGCGTGGGCGGCGCGGGCGGGGGAGGAGCGCCGGCGCCCGTGCGCCCGCCGCACCCCGGTCTCTCCTCTCGCATCCCCTCTGGCATCCCCAAGGCGCCCACCACTCCCTCCTCCTCTGCCCAGGGCCACCAGGGCGGGCATGCGGCGGACGGCGACGCCGGCCACCCCCACCACCACTCGCACACGCACCACCAACACCACCAACACCAGCAGGGCGCGCGGCAGCACCGCCGCACCTCCAGCGACGGCAGCCGCCACGCAGCAGGCGCTGGTTCCGCCGGCGCCAGTGCCTATGGCAGCGACCCCGGCAGCGGCGAAAACGCGCCCGCAACCGGCCACGCACCCACTCAACAGCAGCAACAGCAAGCGCCGTCATCGTCGTCGTCCCTGCCCGCGCAGCAGCAGCCTGCGCCGCTCCCGCTCTCCTCGGCGAGCGTCAACGGCAGCGCCAACGCCAACCGGTGGTTCAGCCGCACGCGCTCGGGGCGGCAGCCGCCGGGCGGCGCGGCGGCGCCGCCGCCGCAGCAGGCCACCGTGCCGCTCACCGAGCTGCGCATCAAGCTCGCCGACCCTCCAGGCGGAGGCGGCGGAGCGGGCGGTTTGAATTCGGGTGGGGGCGGCTCCAAGCCGCTGGGGGAGACGGCGGTGGACCGTCTGATGAGCCGGCAGGCCCGCCTGGCGGCCGACGCGCTCGCCGGGGGTGGGGGTGTCGGCGGCAGGTTGACGGTGCTGACGCCGGCGGCGGTGGCGGAGGCGGCTGTGGGCGGCGAGGGCGCAGCGCTGTCGGCGGCGGCGTCGCTGGTGCTGGCGACGGGGCCCTGGCAGGCGGCGCACGGCGGGGTGTCGCCGGTGGCGGCGTCAGCGGCGGTGGTGGCGGTGGTGGCGGGCGGCTGCGCGCCCGTGACGCCGCGGCTGCACTCGCGCCTGCTGGCGGCGCTGCCCAAGCCGCCGCCGCCGCATCATCACCAGCAGGGGCTGGCGGAGGGCGGAACTGCTGCTCTGTTCCGCCACGGCAGCGACTCTGCAGCAGGTGAGGGCTGGATTGGGGCATCTGAGGAGCGGCGGCACGGGTCGCGGAAACTGCGCTCACGAGCTCAACACGTCACCGCGCCCCGCAGGGCACCTGGGCAGCAGCACGTCGCCTCCGCGCCACCCAGCGGGGCTGGCCATGGACGAGGCGCGGGAGCGGACGTCTGCCCCAACGCTGGGAGGAGGGGCAGGATCGGCAGCGGCGCACGAGGTGGTGTCGTCTCTGGAGCCGGTGCTGTCCAACCTGCAGGTGGTGGGCAAGCTGCCCGCCTTTCGCCACGCGCACCGCCGCGCCGTCGGGGGCGTCTGACGACCCTTGCTTTGAGCCTGTGCTAGGCAAGAGCTTGTCGCTGGATATCGGTGCTTGGGTGCAAGACAGCGGAGCTTCCGTCGTAAGTGTTGCAGCGCGCGAGCGCCAGAGGAAACGGTCAGTAGAGGTAGCCGGGCATCTTGATCCGCATGAACATGGTGACCATGGTGAATGAGATGATGACCAGCGCGATGCCCCTGCGCGTGTTGTGGCACAGCAAGGGCCACAGCATGCTGGAGGCCACTTCGGGCTCACCGAGCAGAGCGTGAACCGCCACCAAGACCCGCCTGCCCACTCACACGGCACGGAAGAAGCTCCGCAGCGTCTTGTCCACCTTGACGTTCTGCGCCACCTCGAGCAAGACAAACCCAACCCCTGCAGGCGCGGGCAGGGAAGGCAGAGGCAGGAAAGGTACGTGTGCAGCACGCGCCAGTGTCACGACAGCCTCCTGCAGCGCGCCGCCCTTGTGCCACACAGTCGGCGCCACGCACCTCCCAACGTGTAGAACATGCCGCCGCACACTCCCTCCATGATGTACTGCCCGTTCATGCGGTAGGGCAGGAACGCCTGCGGCTTCATCTTGCCTGCGCGGGCGCACCGTGCGTGCGTGCGTGGCCACGTATGTGTGTCGGGCCAGAGGTGATGTCCTCCGGGCACCTTGTGCTGCTGCTCTCCTTTCTGCTCCTGCTGTTGCTGCTGGCTCCGCAATCCCCCGCGCTGTGCGTGCACCTGTCCGCGGATCTGGCGCCACGCCGATGGCTGGGGGCTCGTTGATGATGTCGTACGCGATGCCGGCGGTCACCACAAAGTATGAGACCATGACGCCGGTGAAGACCAGCATGGGCGACGGGTAGGGGATGTCTTGGAACTGCGCACGGCGCGTGGGGCAGCGCGTGCCGGGCAGCGCCTCGCTCTGGTGCTTTCCCCACGGGGCTTCCTATCAGGCACGTTGCTGGTGCTGCGTCTGCGAATGTCGTCCTGCTGGCCCCGCACGCTTCTCCTCGGGAGATCGCAGAGGTCTGCTCGCCCCACGCTCCCGGGCGACCACCCCCTGCTGCCGCGCTGGGTGCGCCTGAAGCAGCGATCCTCTTCGTGCTACTGACACGAAGAGGCCACGCAGTGTGAGTTCGTGCTGCGAGGGCGCACCAGGTGAAGGAGCCCCATTCGTCCTGGATGGGAGGCTGGGAGCCCGGCACTGGTGCGGTCGCTGCTGCAGTGGAGTGGGCGGTGGCCGAGCTCGTGTGCCGCTCGTTCCTGTCGTGGAGGCATGGACGCCGGGCTTGGTCGCGATGAACACACAGCGGGAGAACGCGCGGCCACGCAGCAGAGCTCACGCACGCGCCTCGCTCACTCAGCTCAGGCTCTGGAGCTCGAGCCGCCCGCTGGCGCCAAACTCGCGCGGTGCGCGCGGACCGCAGCACGCATCGCAGGAAGTCTCCGCGTCTGGCTGCGCGCTCACCCGGACACCGTCAGCCGCCCGGAATGCTGACACAATGAACCTGTTCCACGACTGACCGCGGGCCTTGAGGTGCGCCAGGGGCTGCGCTGGTTCCGGGCACCTCGTGCCTTGCCGCCCGCTGCACAACAGCGCCTCCTCCCCGCAGGCGCACGCCAGCCGCACGGCTGTAGCGCATGCAGCTTCTGGGCGCTGCCTTCCTGTGCGCCGTGCAGCAGCTGTGGCGCTCAGCGCTGTTCAGGCTGCGGTTCGCCCTTGCGTGCAGGCACTGTTCCAATGGGCCGTCAGAAGAAGGATTGGAAGCCGCCGCCTTCATGGCGGATGAACATTGAGCAGTTTGTCCGGCCGGGAGGCGCGGCGGGAGGCTCACAGCCCGCGGCGCCGCAGCGCGCCCCCAAGGTGCCCAACGCACTTCTGCCAGAACATGCTTCCCCGCGGAAGCGTGCCGCTGACGCGCGGTGGTGTTGCACCTTTCTTCTTCCCTTGCAGGAGGGCGGCGGAGCGGCGGGCGGCAGCACCTCGAAAACAACAGGTGCGCCTGCGCTTGACGCCAGCACCCACGGCAGGGAGGGCCCCCGCGTCGCGATCGCACGTCCTCTTGCTGACCAACACGTGTGCGCAGGCAAGGGCGGCGTGGCCAAGCACAGCGCCGGCGGCGCCAGCGGAGGCCACAAGCGCCGAGACAGCACCGCCTCCAACCACTCGCTCTTCCTCGACAGCGTGAGCGCTTCTTGCCCACTCGCCCCTCGCTGCGCACCTTCGGGCCACCTGCAGCACCAACAGCAGCACCAACAGCAGCACGCTCCGTGCCTAACCAACGTGTGCCCGCCCCGCCCACCCCGAGTCGCAGTCCCTCCTGA
>VFQP010002461.1_pt1 | contig 20595 bp, 19 predicted proteins | sample 3512351 | NCBI WGS metagenome assembly VFQP01 (sample SAMN10412372, study PRJNA504923) | tailings metagenome | isolation source: Relicate 1 Philex TSF1 revegetated site | place: Philippines: Tuba, Benguet | collected 2017-08-29
GTTGCGCGGATGCTGCAGACAATTGCCGCGCAGTCAGCGGCTGGCGTTCACCAGACCCATGCGTGGGATGGCTTGCCGCATCGAAATGAGGGAGTGGGTAAGCCGGCCAGTGGCGACGGGTCAAACCAAAGGATGACGAGGTGCAACAAATCGACTAGCGCAAAGCAACCGAGGTACGAATGCGCTGCGTGACGATGCTGCCTACCATGTGTTCACGGGCTTGCGTTGCTGGCCCTCAGGCCAACAACACAGGGCATCGAGGAGGTTCACCATGATCGCGACACGTGAAGACGGACCGGGCTGCCGCAATACCTGTGTTGGCGTGGCCGAGGTCAGGGTTGCGCTGGCCTGGCTGTGCGTCTGTGCGGCAAGTTGCGGCATGGCATACGTGACGGTGCTCTGGGCAGGGGTATGAGCGCGATGCTCAGGCTGCCTTGCCGGTGGCCTGCGCGCCTGCGGCCGCATGCAACGGCAAACGGACGATCATCCTTGCCCCACCTTCCGGAGGTGTCTGCGCTTCAATGCTGCCCCCGTGCGACTCCACGATATTGCGGCAGATCGACAGCCCCATGCCCATCCCGTCGGGCTTGGTGGTGAAGAACGGATTGAACAGGCGATCCATATCGGTGTCGGCTATGCCGGGGCCGGTGTCGGTGACAATCAGCAGTACCGATTTGTCGGCCATGGCGCGGCTGGCCAGCGTCAGGCGGCGGCGGCCCGCAACCCTGGACATGGCCTGTGCGGCGTTCACCATCAGGTTGATCAGCACTTGCTGCAGTTGGGTCCAGTCGCCGTGGATCTGGGCGGAGGCCGTGTCCAGGTCGAGTACCGCGGAGACCTGATGGTCCTGCAGTTCGCGTTGCACCAGTTCCAGTGATTCGGTGACCAGCCGATCCACGCCGATCTCAACGTAGTTGGGCTCCGATTTCTGCGCCATGGCGCGAATCTGCCGGATGATGTCGCTGGCCCGGGTAGCATCGCGAATGACCTGCTCGATCGAATCCGAGGCCTCGGCAATATCGGGCGCGTCGCGCTGCAACCAGCGTAGCGCCGAACTGCCACAGGTCACGATGGCCGCAATCGGTTGCGTTACCTCGTGCGCGATCGAGGCAGCCAGCTGGCCCAGCGTTGTCACGCGTGCCACATGTGCGAGTTCGGCCATGGTCCGGTGCAGCGCCAACTGGGTTGCGGTGGCATCGGTGATATCCATCAGCGCGCCCACGTATTCATGCTGGTCGCCATCGGTGGCACTGCGGCGCGCCACCAGATGTACGTGCCGGATGGCCCCGTCGGGGTGCAACAGGCGATGGCGCAGATCGACGGACGGCGTGCCGCCCAGCATGGCGGCATGCACACGTTGCACCTCGGCAAGGTCGTCGGGATGGACGCGCGTCATGATCATGCTCAGATGCGCGGCGTCGGCGCGCGTGTATCCGAAAATCCGGTAGGCCTCATCCGACCAGACCATTGCGCCTGAAGGTATCCGGATCGCGATACTGCCGGTCTGGCTGAGCCGTTGCGCTTCGGCCAGGAACGCCTCGCTGCGCGCCAGCGCCGCTTCGGCGCGGCGCCGTTGCGCCATGTCGGCCAGGTTGCGCAAGGCCAGCAGCGTGGTGGTACCGATTGCCAGCAGCGAGAATGCAAAGCGCGCCAGCTGGCCATGGTCCGCGTCCGGATTCGACGAGAAGCCGAAGGCCACCACCGTCAGCACCAGCGAGATCCCGGCTGTCATGCGCGTGGCCCGTATCGAGCCGGTCAGCGCTACCAGCAGGATCACCAGCACGTAGACCACCGCAATCGCGAAGTCGAGCGCGGTAAAGGTGTCGATCAGGAACACCGCCAGGCAGATGATGCCCGCGGTGCCGATCAGCAGCCGGTTGGTGATTGCGTTGCGCATACCCCTTCCACTCGTTTGCGATGCTCTTGTGCGCGCCATGCCCATGATCGGGACCATGGTCCGATAGTGATGGTAGTCCTGAATGACTGGTCGAGGAATCATATGAAGGTATAAGGGATGTCCATGCATTTCGGAAAGCATCACCGGGGAAGCAAAACGCCCTCTCGGTGGAGAGGGCGCTGGCGTTGGCGCTGGTCACTTGCGGCGGTGGCGTTACCTGGCATTGGATCGATAGCGGATCGGGGGTTGGACGTCATCGGTGACTGGCGCGTTGATGGCGCACGTGCCTGCCATGGCCGAGGCCAGGATCATGGCCTCGGCGTTGAGCGCCGGGGGCTTTGCGCGTTGCGGACGGAACACCGCATCGGATCGTGCGATCGGCCGGCCGGTCAGCGCGCACACCCCGTCCTCGCGGGCCACGCCCGCTGCCCAGACCTGCTCGCCGTAGCGGCAATGCGTGGCATCGCGCCAGCTCACCACGGCCATTGTGGCACTGGGGCGCTCGATCACGCTGACAATCGGGGCATGGGCGCGCAATGCATTGTCTTCGGCCGAGTAGGTGAGCGTATGGTGCTGCGGCTTCAGTAGCGCGATGGTGCTCATCCACGTGTCAGCGGTGCTGTGCGGGTCGTCGACTTCGGCATGGGCAATACTGAGCGTATCAAGCATGGGAGCTCCCGGGCGTTGAGGTGACCTTGACACGCCAGCAATAAGGCGTGTCGCCCACCAGGCGTTTGAAGACCGTCGTGAAATGGGCTTGCGAGCGGAAGCCGCAGCGCATGGCCACTTCCAGCACGCTGCCGTGGGCCTGGCGCAACAGGTCCTGCGCATGCTCGATGCGCCGGCGCACCAGGTACTCATGCGGCCGCATGCCGGTGGTCACGCGAAACTGCGCGGCAAAGTACATGCGGGTCAGGCCGGTGCTGGCGGCGATATCGGCCAGCCCGATCGGCGTGGCCAGGTTGGCGTCGATGTACTCGATGGCGCGCCGCAGCCGCCATTGCGGCAACGCGGTGCGCGCATGCCGGCTTGTGGCCGCGCGCTGGAAGTGGTTGGCCACCACCCGTGCCACGATCGCCAGCGCCACGCTGTCCGCGAAAATGCGCCCGAGGCCGGGATCCTGCGAGTGCGCCACCGCCAGGGCCTGTCCGAGCCGCTCCAGCGCCGGGTCGGCGTGAATGAACGGATCATCGAGCAGCAACTCGCCCTGGTGCGCGTGACCGAACTGGTCCGCATAGCAGGTGGCCAGCACCGACTGCGGAACGAACAGGTGCAGCACGTCGCAGGCCGATGCGTACACGGCGCGCGTTGCCGTGCCCGGCGCCGTGACCTGGACCGCGCCAGCGCTCAGGCGACCGTCGAATACCGGCATGCCACCGCACAGAAAGCGGACCGAACTGGAACGCAGGCTCAGCGAGATGCAATGCTGCGTGGGATCGCCCGGATGGGACACATCGAGCGGTGCACCAGCATCGCAACTCCAGCGCGATACCACGATGGCATCGGGCCGCGTGCCGGCATGGGGCGCCTGGCGCCATTGGGATTCACGCAGGACAAACTCCGGGGCCTGCGCCGCGACGATGCGGTGCTGCGACGGCGGGGTTCGGGATACGGGCTCGGCGAGGTCGAGATCGATCGGCGCTGCAACTTTCATGGGGTGCTCCGGGATACGCAAGTTCAAGTTCACTGGGCGAACCGAATGAACGCAATGGCGATCAGGACCAGGTTAAGGACGGCAAGGGCTATCCAGCCGTACATCAGCAAGAGGTTCTCGTGCTCGTCCATGCGCTTCCCCTGTGGTTCGATCCTGTTGACTGGAATCGTAGGAGCAGGCATGGGTGCCCACAATTGCCGAGTAGGTGGTACGGCCTTAAACCAAGGTATAGGTGAGGGCAGCGTGTGGAATGCGGGCAGGGGTAGTTGTGCTCCCCCTCTCACCCGCCCCTTTCCCGCGCGCGGGAGAGGGGGGCAAACCGGCAGCTCCGGCGCCCCGTTTTCCTATACGAAGGCATAGTGTTGGAGGCAGGCGGAGCCCGATACCATGGCATCACAAGACTGTAGTGAGGTGCCGGCTTTGGCCAAGAAACTGGTTGTCGCGATCATTGACGACGATGATTCCATCCGCGCTGCGACTTCCCGACTGGTCCGTTCGCTGGGTTGGGAGGCGCATACCTATGCGTCCGCACAGGCATTTCTGGATTCGGCGAGCGACGCCACCGTAACGTGCATCGTGTCGGACGTCCAGATGCCCAGAATGAGCGGGCTCCAGATGCTGCGCGTGCTGAACGCGCAGGGTAGTGAGGTTCCGGTAATATTCATCACCGCGTTCTGCACTGAAGCCATCCAGCGCGAGGCAATGCGCGCGGGCGCCATGGCGTGCCTGAGCAAGCCGGTGGACGGCGCAAAGATCCAGGATTTGCTGGAACAGGTGGCGTCGGGCTCCTTTGCCTCTCGCCATCAGACGCCCCGGGACGAAAGCGAAACATGAATACAGCAGGCTCATCCGGCAACGGCCAATCGATGGTTTATGTGGTTGATGATGACGAATCCATGCGCAAGGCGGTGTCCATGCTGCTCCGCTCGGTCGGCTACCAGGTCGAGGCGTTCTCGTCGGCGACGGAATTCCTGGCGGCGCCACGGCCGGAACTGCCCAGTTGCCTGATCCTCGATGTGCGCCTCAAGGGCCAGAGCGGACTGGCCGTGCAGGAGCAGTTTGCGGCCAGCCGGATGCAGATCCCGATCATCTTCATGACCGCCCACGGCGATATCGCCATGTCTGTCAGGGCCATGAAGGCCGGTGCGATGGATTTCCTGGCCAAGCCGTTCCGCGACCAGGACATGCTCGACGCCGTGGAAAACGCGCTCGCGCGTGACGAGGCCCGCCGCCAGTCCGACCGTTACGAGTCCGACTTGCGGGTCCGCTACGACGAACTCACTCCACGCGAAAAAGAGGTCATGGCGTACGTGGTGCGTGGCTTGCTGAACAAGCAGATTGCGGCGGAACTGGCGTTAAGCGAGATCACCATCAAGATCCACCGCGCCCAGGCCATGAAGAAGATGGGCGCGCGCTCACTGGCCGATTTCGTGCTCAAGGCCGAGGCGCTGGGCATCGTGGACTCGGCCCGGCATGACGCCGGGGCATAGGCGCCACGGCGGCGGCTAGTTCCCTGGCGGTTCGGATGCGGTCCAGCCACCGCCCAGTGCGCGAAACAGCGAGACACTGGCTGCCAGCTGCCGCCGATGCACGGCTTCAAGCGCGCGTGCGTTGCCCAGCGTGGCGGCTTCCACCACATTGACATCGAGGTAGGCCGCGGCGCCCTTGCGGTAACGGTCGGTTGCCTGTTGCAGCGCACGCTGTGAAGCATCGACCGCGGCCTGCTGGCTGGCCGCTTCAGTGCCGAGTATGCGGGTGGCGGCGTAGTTGTCTTCCACATCCTGTACCGCCTTGAGCACGGTCTCGCGATAGTCGGCCGCACTGGCATCGAAACGGGCGCGGGCACTGTCCACCCCGGCCTGGCGCTTTCCGCCGTCGAAGATCGTAGCCGCCAGGGCCGGCCCGACCGCCCAGAAGCGGCTTGGCGCGGTCAGCCATCCGGACAGCCCAGAACTCTCCAGGCCACCGCTCAGGTTGAGCATCAACGTTGGGAAGAATGCGGCGCGTGCCACGCCGATCTGCGCATTGGCGGCGGCCACGCGCCGTTCCGCCGCGCTGATATCGGGGCGGCGTTGCAGCAATGCGGATGGCACCGCGGCGGGTATCGACGGTAGCCGCATGACGGTGTCGGCAGTGGCGGCGGGCACCTCGAAGGTGGTGGCCGGCTCGCCAACCAGCGTGGCCAGCGCGTGAAGCAACTGGGTGCGCGCAAGTTGCAGGTCGGCCAGTTGTGCGCGCGTGCTGTCAAGCTGTGCCTGCGCCTGTGCGACATCGCCCTCGGCAGCAATGCCGCCCCGATAGCGATTGGTCACGAGCTGCAGTACCGATGCATAGGCATCCACGGTACGCTGCAGCAGCGCCGCCTCGCGATCGAGCGAGCGGATCCCGAAATAGTCGATCGCAGCCTCCGCCTGCAGGCTCAGCCGCACCGCGCCGACATCGTCGGCGCTGGCCTGCGCGCGGGCCTTGGCCGCATCAACGTTGTCGCCGATACGCCCGAACAGATCGGGTTCCCATGTGGCACCGAGCCCGATCAGGTGATCCGGGGTGGTCTTGCCCGCCAGCGAGTGACCGACCACGTTGGCCGACAAATGCGTGCTGGTGACACTGGCCGAGGCTCCGATGGTCGGAAAGTAGTCGGCCCGTGCGGCATCTACCTGGGACCGGGCATCACGCAGTAACGCAACAGACCGGCGCAGCGTCTGGTTGGAGACCTCGATGCGGGCAAGCAGGGCATCGAGCGTCGGATCCTGGTAGGAACGCCACCAGTCCGGGGCAACCGCCTCGCGACCGGCACCGTGGGCTTCGTGATAGGCGGCCGGAAGCGGGACCTCCGGAGCCTGATACGGGACGGTGGCGCACCCGGCCAGCCACGCACAGGCCAGGCAGATCGCGGCACGCTTCATGCTGCCTCTCCTTTTGCCGTTGCCGGCGCGGCCACGCGTACCACCGTGCCTGGCACCAGCGCGTCGTCAGGATTGACCACCACGCGCTCGTTGTCGCCCAGTCCACTCAGTACCTCGACATGCGAGCCATAGTCGCGCCCCAGGGTGATGTGGCGCAGTGCGAGCCTGCCATCGGTGCCGACCACGGCCACGGTCGGGCCGGCTGCCGGGAACATCAGCGTATTGGCGGGCAGGTCCAGCCCGGTGCGGGCGCTGCCGATGTCGAGATGCACCTCGGCATAGGCGCCGGGCAGGATGCGCCCCCGCTGGTTGTCGACATCGAGCTCGACGCGCAAGCTGCGCGTGACCGGATCGATGGCGCCGGCGGTGCGCGAGACTGTTGCGGGGTAGCGCTGGCCCGGTGTCTGTGGCAGGGTCAGCCATGCCTGGGTGCCGGGACCGATCGCCGCACTGGCATTCTGTGGCACTTGCGCAAATACGCGCAGGCGGGCGCCGGCCGAGATATGAAACAGCTCGCGCCCCTGGCTTGACGCATTGCCGGCGTCGATCAACGCGCCGGTATCGACATTACGCGCGGTGATCACGCCGTCGAACGGGGCACGAATCTGCGTGTAGCCTGCCAACTGGGCCAGCCGCGATGTATTGGAGCGTGCGGCGGCCAGCAGTGCGGCCTTGGCCTCCATGTCGGCGACTTTCTGGTCGGTTTCCTGCTGGGCCACTGAATTCGATGCCTGCAGGTCCTTCCAGCGTTGTGCCGTGGTCCGGGCCAGCGCATAGTTGGCTGCCGCCGTGGCTTCATCGGCGCGCGCCTGGCGCAGCTGGTCGGCGACTTCGGGCGCGTCGATCTCGGCCAGCAATTGCCCTGCCTTGACCGAGGTACCGATATCGGCGTACCAACGGCGCAGATAGCCGCTGACGCGCGCATGAATGGCGGCATCCTCGAACGCGTGCACATCGGCCGGCAAGGCAATGTCATGGACCGCCGAGGCGGCACGGGGTTGCACCACGCTGACCAGCGGAATCAGCGCGGCCTGTGCGCGTTGCTGCAACACCGTATGGCTACGCCAGCGCGGCACGATGCCGGCGGTCAGGGCCAGTGCCACCAGTACGCTGGCCATGGCCAGTACCGCGATACGCGGGTTGCGGCGCGGGGCGCGCGTGATGATGTCGGAATCGGTGCGGGTCATGCCAGACCTTCGTGAAGTGGAGGGTGTTGTGGGGTGGGTTGGCTACGTTTGGCCAGCCACGCATGCAGCGCGGCAAAGAACACCGGCACCAGTACCAGCGTGGCCACCGTGCCGAATGCCAGCCCACCAATCACGGTGCGGCCCAGCGGTGCATTCTGTGCGCCGGCGCCGCCCGATCCCAGCGCCATCGGCACCATGCCGAACAGCATGGCCAGCGCGGTCATGGCTACGGGCCGGAAGCGGTCGCGGCCAGCCTGGTATGCCGCATCGAGCGCGGATTTGCCGTCGGCCAGCAGTTCGCGTGCGTGGCTGACCACCAGGATGCTGTTGGCCGTGGCAATGCCCACGCACATGATGGCGCCGGTCAGGGCCGGCACACTGATCGTGGTATCGGTTGCAAACAGCATCCAGGCCATGCCGGACAAGGCAACCGGCAACGCGCCGACAATGGCCAGCGGGTCCAGCCATGACTGGAAGTTCACCACCATCAGCAGGTAGACCAGCACGATCGCGGCGGCCAGGCCCATGACCAGTCCGGCAAACGATGCGTGCATGGTCTGCACCTGGCCGCGCACCACGATGTCTGAGCCGCCCGGCAGCGACGGACGTACCTGGTCCACGATGCGCTGGACGTCGCCGGCCACGGCACCCAGGTCCCGGCCACGCACGGCGCCAAACAGGTCGAGCACCGGCTGCACGTTGTAGTGCGACACCACGCCTTGCTGGTTGGAGCGCGCGACGGTACCGAATTGTCCCAGTTGGCCAGCACCACCCTGGCTGGTGGTGCTGGCGCCCAGGCCCAGCGGGATATTTGAAAGGGTTTGCAGCGAGTTCATCGCGTATTGCGGAACCGAGACTGCCAGCGGATAGCTGACGCCGTTCTTCGGATTGAGCCAGAAGTTGGGCGTGGTCTGTCCGCTGCCTGACAGCGCGATCAACAGATTCTGCGCCACCTCGCGCTGCGACAGTCCGGCTTGCAAAGCCCTCGTGCGATCGATGCTGAAGGTCAGTGCAGGCTGGTCGGCCGGCTGCTGCAGATGCAGGTCCGCCAGTCCCGGCACACCGGCAAGGCGGTGCAGCAACTGGTCGGCCACCTTGCGGTTGCCTTCGACATCCTTGCCGACGATCTGGATATCGATCGGCGCGGGCAGGCCGAAGTTCAGGATCTGGCTGACCATGTCAGCCGGCAGGAACGAGAAGCTGACGCCGGGGAATGCCTTCTGCAACGCCGCGTCGAGATGGTCGACCAGCACGCTGGAGCGTCCGGCATCGGGCGTCAGTGACACCAGGATCTCGGCGTCGCCGGGTCCGATCGGGAGTGCGGAGTCGTATGTCAGGTTGATGCCGCTGACCGGCAGGCCGATATTGTCGACGATGCCGGACACATGATCGGGGCCCACTACGCGCCGGATCTCGCTTTCCACCTGATCGGTGATGCGCGCGGTTTCCTCGATGCGCGTGCCGGTGCGTACCCGCATATGCAGGCGGATCTCGCCGCTGTCGACCGATGGAAAGAAGTCCTGGCCCAGGAACGGCACCAGCGTCAGCGAGCCGGCGCAAGCCAGCGCGAAGATCACCACGGTACGGCGCGGCGCGGCCAGTGCGGCAGCCAGCAAGCGCGAGTAGCCATTGCGCACCCGCTCGAAGCCGTGCTCGAAGCGGGCATGTGCGGCGCTGAACCAGCGAGCCACGGGACCGCGCGCACCGGGTGCCGAACCCTCGGCGCGCAGCAGGTAATGCGCCAGCGTGGGGATCAGCGTGCGCGAGAGGAAATAGGACGCGATCATCGAAAACACTACCGCTTCGGCCAGCGGCACGAAGAGGTAGCGCGCCACGCCACTGAGCAGGAACATCGGCAGGAACACAATGCAGATGCAAAGTGTGGATACCAGCGTCGGCAGCGCGATCTGCCCCGATCCGTCAAGGATGGCCTGTTCCAGCGGCTTGCCCATTTCGCGGTGGTGCGCAATGTTCTCTATGGCCACGGTGGCGTCGTCCACCAGAACGCCAACCGCCAGTGCCAGGCCCCCCAGCGTCATGATATTGAGCGTCTCGCCCAGCGCCGCCAGCGCGATCAGCGCGGCCAGCACCGAGAGGGGGATCGTGACGGCAATGATCAGCGTGGCGCGCCAGCTGCCCAGGAACAGCAAGATCATGGTGGCGGTCAGGCAGGCCGCGATCAGCGCCTCGTGCAACACGCCATCGATGGCGGACACCACGAACACCGATTGGTCGGACAGCGGCTGCACCTGCAGCGACTTCGGCAGCCCGGCGGCGATATGCGGCAGCAGGGCCTTGATCTGCGATACCACGGTCAGCGTGGACGCGTTGCCGGTTTTCTCGACTTCCAGCAGCGCGGCGCGCTTGCCATCGTGCCGTACCACATTGGTCTGCGGCGCATAGCCGTCGCGCACCTGCGCGACATCGCGTACGTACACAGTGCCGTTCGGGCCACTGCGCACGGGCAGGTCGTTGAGGGCCGCCACTGTCTGGGTGCTGCCGTTCAGGTCCACGCGGTACTCCAGCGCGCCGATCTTGGCAGTACCGCCGGGCAGGATCAGGTTTTGCGCATTGATGGCATTGACCACATCCAGCGGTGCCAGCCCGCGTGCCTGCAACGCGGGAACATTGAGGTCCACCATGACCTGGCGCACCTTGCCGCCGTAGGGCAATGGCACCGATGCCCCCTGTACTGTGGCCAACTGGGTACGGATAAAGCTGTTGCCAAGGTCGTAGAGTTCCTGCTCGGGCAGCTTGTCGCTGCCGAGCGCCAGGCGCAGGATCGGCACCGTGGACGCGTTGTAGCTAAGGATCAGCGGCGGCGTGGCGCCAGGCGGCATTGCCTTCAGCAGCGATTGCGCGCCGGCGGTGGCCTGGGCAATGGCGCGATTGATATCGGCGCCCGGGTGGAAGAAGACCTTGATCACGGCCACGCCGGCCAGCGATTGCGACTCGATATGCTCGATATTGTCGACGTCGGTGGTCAGCGAACGTTCATAGCCCGTGACGATGCGTTGCGCCATGTCCTGCGCCGACAGGCCGTTGTAGGTCCACACCACGCTGACCACGGGGATATCGATCGACGGAAAAATGTCGGTGGGCATGCGCAGGATGGCCACCGGACCACCGAGCAACAACAGGATCGCGAGCACCACGAAGGTATAGGGTCGGCGCAGGGCGAGCCTGACTATCCACATTCTTTACTCCTGGCGCCCGGCGGCGCGTTGATATTTCAGCAATGAAGCGGATTCTAAAAAGTGGCCCCGCAGTGCAATGGGGTCAAAACGATTACAGTCTTGTCATCCAGGCGGGCCGTGACGGTCGCTAATATCGTGACGGCAGCAAGGCCGGCGGCACCGCTGGTGCCTGAGGAATGGACCGATGAAGATTCTGGTGATCGAAGACGAGCCCAAGACGGGCGAATACCTGCGGAAGGGGCTGACAGAGTCGGCGTTCGTGGTCGACCTGGCCGTGACCGGCGCAGACGGTCTGCACCACGCCATCGAGGGCGATTACGATCTGATCGTGCTCGACGTGATGTTGCCGGGCATGAGCGGCTGGGATGTCCTCGGCAAGCTGCGCGAGCGCAAGGACACGCCAGTGCTGTTCCTGACGGCCCGCGACGAGGTGGAAGACCGCGTGCGCGGACTCGAATTGGGCGGCGATGACTATCTGGCCAAGCCGTTCGCATTCGTTGAGTTTCTGGCGCGGGTACGTACGCTGTTGCGCCGGGGGCCGGTCCGCGAGGCCGACCGCATCGAGGTGAGCGACCTGGAGATCGACCTGATCCGCCATCGGGTGACGCGTGCCGGCCAGCGCATCGACCTGACGCCGCGTGAATTCGCGCTGCTGCATTTTCTGGCCAGGCGCAATGGTGAAGTGCTCAGCCGCACGCAGATTGCATCGCATGTCTGGGATATGAACTTCGATAGCGACACCAATGTGGTGGACGTTGCGATCCGTCGGCTGCGCGCCAAGATGGACGATCCGTTCGCGCCGAAGCTGATTCATAGCGTGCGCGGCATCGGCTATGTGCTGGAGATCCGGCAATCGTGAACCCCATGCGTTCACTGACGGCGCGGCTGGCGCTGGCGTTCGCATTGATCGCGGGTTGTGCATTCGCGGGCGTGGGTTTCTATCTCTATCGCGCGCTGGCCATCCAGATCATCGAGCGCGACGACTCCGAATTGCTGCGCAAGGCGGTACGAACGCGAGGTGAACTGGCGGAGCTGGTGGCGCCGCCTTCGACGCAAGGCGACCCATGGCAGGAGATCCGCGGCATCGTGGCGGGCAATGAGGAATTTGGCCTGCGGCTGCTTGACGCCAATGGCGCCGTGCTGACCGGTGCCGGCCCGGCTGCTGGCGCGATACCGGACCTGCCAGTGCTTGCAACCGATGTCGTGCCCGACCAGACCAACATCCGCACCTGGAGCAATGGCCGCGACATTCCGGTACGTGGGCTGGCCATGCTGGCGCGGACCAGCTCCGGCGCAACGCCGATGAGGGTGGAGCTCTATCAGGTGGCCGCGTCACGCGTAGCGCTGCTGCGCGACTATCGGCTGAAGCTCTGCCTTGCCGTGGCGCTCGGCGCGCTCGGTGCGGGCTTGCTGGGCTACGCGGCATTGCACGCCGGCATGGCGCCGCTGCGCCGGATTGCAGCCGGGACCGCGGCCGTCACGTTCGCGAGCGGCGTCCTGCCGGTGGACCCCGCCAGGTTGCCGGCCGAACTCGATGAACTGGCGCGCGCGTTGCAGCGGATGATCGACCGCCTGCGCGAGCGCTATGAGCGCCTGTCGCAGTTCTCGGCGGACCTCGCACATGACTTCCGTACACCGATTGGCAACCTGCTTGGCCAGACGCAGGTGGCGCTGTCGAGCGACAGGTCGGCAGAGGAATACCAGGCGCTGCTGGCGTCGAACGTTGAAGAGTACGAGCGGCTGTCGCGCATGATTGAAAACATGCTGTTCCTGGCGCGTGCCGACAATGCACGCGTAGCGATGAAGCCGACAGAACTCGATCTGCGCGACGAACTGAGCCGCCAGGCCGACTACTTTGAACTGCTGGCCGACGCGCGCCACATATCGATCCGGGTGGACGCACATGGCAAGCTCAGCGCCGATGCCACGTTGTTCAGGCGTGCGCTGGGCAATCTGCTGGCCAACGCCGTCAGCTATTCGCCAGACGGCGCCACCATCGCATTGCGAAGCCGGCAGGTTGGGGCGACGGTGGAAATCGAAGTCACCAATCCCGGACCGGGTATCGCGGCCGAACATCTGCCCCGGCTGTTCGACCGCTTCTTCCGCGGCGATCCGGCGCGCGCGAATTCAGGCGAGTCGGCGGGCATCGGCTTGTCGATCGTCAAGACCATCATGGACTTGCACAATGGTGACGTGCAGGTCGAATCGGTGCCACACGGGTTGACGATGTTTCGGCTGGTGTTTCCGGGGTAGTGGATGTTCTCCCGTCTCCCGCGCCGCGGGAGAGGAGAGCGGGTTTGCGGGTTGGCCACGGGCAGCGCGGTACTATACGCCGTCCCACTCTCAAGACTGGAAATACCGCAATGCAAGTACTGGTTGACGCAGACGCCTGCCCGGTGGTCGTCAAGGAAATGTTGTATCGGGCCGCGCAACGTGTCGGAGTATGCGTCACGCTGGTGGCAAACCAATACCTGCGCACGCCGCCTTCGCGATTCATCAAGTCATTGCAGGTGCCGGCAGGCTTCGACGCCGCCGATAACCGTATCGTCGAACTGGTCAATACCGGTGACCTCGTGATTACGGCCGACATCCCGCTTGCCGCCGCCGCACTCGAAAAGGGCGCCCAGGTGCTCGACCCGCGTGGCACATGGTTCAGCCGCGAGAACATCCAGGAGCGGCTGACGATGCGTGACGTGATGGACCAGTTGCGTGCTTCCGGCATCGATACCGGCGGCCCGGCGCCGTACTCGCCCCAGGACAGCAAGGCATTTGCCGGCCAATTGGACCGGTTTCTGGCGCGCCAGGCACCCCCGAGGGCCGGTGCCTAGTTGTTTGCCGCAATCGCGATTGTAGTCAGTATCAAGGCCTGAACTTCAGATCATCGCCGCCCAATAGGTCCGTGTATTCGTGAACTCGCGAATCCCGGCGGATGCCAGTTCACGCCCGTACCCCGACTTCCTGGTGCCGCCAAACGGCAGGCGCGCGTCGGAAGCGGTGATGGCGTTGATGAATGCGGCGCCGCTTGTCACGCCCCTGGCCACGGCCAGTGCGCGCTGGGTCGACCCGGCCCAGACGCTCACTGACAGCCCGAATGGCGTGGCATTGGCCAGGCGCACCGCGTCGGCATCGTCCCTGGCTACCGCGATCGCGGCCAATGGGCCGAACGTCTCTTCATCGAACGCGGCCATGCCCGGTTGCATATTGCCGAGGACCGTCGGCGCGTAGAAGTTGCCGGGGCCATCCATGGCCTTGCCGCCTGCCAGCAGCACGGCGCCGGCATCGAGCGAGCGGCGCACCTGCTGGTCCAGCGCCTCACGCAGGTCGGGGCGCGCCAGCGGTCCCATCTGTGTGGCGGCCTCTTTCGGATTGCCGACGACCAGCGCCCTGGTGGCCTGGACGAACCGCTCGGTGAATGCCTTGGCGATACCTTCCGAAACAATGAAGCGCTTGGCGCAGACACAGCTTTGGCCTGCGTTATGAAAGCGTGCCTTGACGGCGGCGGCAACGGCGGTATCGAGGTCGGCATCGTCGAGCACGACAAAGGCGTCGGACCCGCCCAGTTCCAGCACGGATTTCTTCGACGCCCGGCCGGCGGCCGCGCCCACGGCGGCGCCAGCGCGGTTGGAGCCGGTAAGCGTGACTGCGGCAATCCGGTCATCCTGGATCAGCCCGTCGATCACCTGCGGCACTTGCGGTTCGGCCACCACCAGCGTTGTGACCAAGTGCCTGGGCAGGCCCGCATCGACGAACAGTTTTTCGAGCGCCAGGGCACAGCCCGTGACATTGGGCGAGTGCTTGAGCAGCACGCCATTGCCGGCGGTAATGGCCGGGATGGCAAAGCGCATCACCTGCCAGACCGGGAAGTTCCACGGCATCACGGCCAGTACCAGGCCGATGGGCTCGTAGCTGACCCACGCGTCCACGCCGTCGATGCTGGCCTTCTCGTCGGCCAGTATCTGTGCGGCGTGGTCGGCATAGTAGATGGCCGTGACCGCGGACTTTTCCAGTTCACCGGCCGCTTCGGCGCCCACCTTGCCCATTTCGGTGGTGATCAGTTCGGCAAACGGCTTGCTTTGGCGACGTAGTTCGTCGGCCAGGCGGCGCACTGCGGCAACACGTTCCGCCAGCGGTTGCTGGCCCCATGCCAACGCGGCGGCATGGCCAGCGCTGACAGCGGCTTCGATCTGCGCGGTCGTCCAGCCTTCATAGGTCTGGAGCGCCGCGCCGGTACTCGGGTCAAAAGTCGTGATGGTGTTCGTCATGGTCATGGCTATCCTGTCTGCCAGTGGCAAAGCGGTTCTCAGGCGTGATGAAAGAGTTGGTTGCAGATCGTATTGACCTGGCTCCCCTTGACCACACAGCGTTCGGCTGCCTCGCGCCATTTCGCGAAATGAGGCGCGGCGCGATGGGCGTCGATGGCGGCCGCATCGTCATACAGTTCGTAAAACATGAAGTGATGCGGATCTTTCGAATCCTGCGTCACGTCGAAGTACTTGCAGCCAGCTTCGTCCTCAAACGTACGCGTGGCGTTCTCGTTGATGGCCGCCAGGAATTCTTCGAGGCGTTCCGGATAGACATCGAGGGAAACAATCAGGGCGATCATCGCGGGTCCTTGTCAAACGTCAAGAAGGGCAGGCAGTTCCGTGCCCGTTTCGGTGCCGAGCTTCACCATGCTCTGCCAGGTGTTGTCAGCCAGCGAGATGCCTGCCTCGCTGTAGAGGGCGGTATTGCGGTCTTCCAGCTCGCCCGGGAAGAAGATCTCTTCGATGCCGTGCGCGGTTGGAACCGCCTTGACCTCATCGATCAGCGCTTCCATGCGCTGTTCGAACTCGGCAAGCGGCATCGTCGACTTGATGTCGATGGTGATCAGCAGGTGGCCACAGCCGCTTGGACGGCCAGCCTCATAGGGGCCAGCGACATGCGATCCGAACTGGCTGCCGGTCAGCACGCCCGCAAGCACATCCATCATGAATGAGATGACGTAGCCCTTGTGGCCAGCCATCGGCAGGATCAGGCCATGAATGGCGTCCTTGGCATTGGTCGTCGGGACGCCGTTTTCGTCGGCGGCCCATGTGTCGGGAATCTCGACATCGCGTTCCGCAGCAAGATAGATCTTGCCGCGCGCGACCGCGGTGTTGGCGATGTCCATGACGGCAACGCCACGGCGCCCCCCGGGTGCGGCGATCGACCACGGGTTGGTGCCGACGGTCTTGGTCTTGCCGCCCCATGGCGCCATGGCCGGACTCGCGTTGGTGGCAAGAATCGCCACGCAACCCTGTTGGGCCGCCATGCGCGTGAAGTAAGCGGCGGTGCCGAAGTGGTTCGAGTTGCGTACGCCAACGGCGCTGATTCCGTGCTGGCGGGCGCGTTCGACGCCAAGCTCGACGGCCTTGGCGGAAAGCACCTGCCCAATGCCGTGACGACCATCCATCACGGTCACCGCACCGCCATCCATGACGATCGAGGGTTCGGTCACGGCCGTCATCACGCCGCTGCGCAGGCGTTCCACATACCAGGGCAGCCGCAGCATGCCGTGCGAGGAATGGCCCCACAGTTCCGCCACGACCAGGCTATCGGCCAGAAGATGTGCGTCGGCAGCGGGAACGCCAAGGGTTTCGAGGACCGCTGTACCGAAACGGGTCAGTTCCTCGGCTTGAATGGTAGTAGGCATGTCAATCTCCAGGTCATGCAATGTTTGGTGTGCGGCGGGTGTCCGGGCGCATCAGATCGGATAGGCGCCGGTGAGACCCCCGGCGGCCAGCATCACCAGGCCGATCAGAACCGCGCGCCAGATGGTCTTGCGGGCGTGTTCGCCAAGCTCGACCTTGGCCAGGCCCGCCAGCAGCAGGAATGAAGGCACCAGCGGGCTCGACTGATGCAGCGGTTGCCCTACGATGGCCGCGCGGGCCATCTCGACCGCCGAGATGCCGTAGTGCGAAGCCGTCTCCGCCAGGATGGGCAACACACCGAAGAAGAAGGCGTCGTTGCTGGTAAAGAACGTCATCGGAATGCTGATCACGCCGGTGACGATGGCCAGATGCGGTCCCCACGCTGCCGGGATGATTGCGACCAGCCATTTCGCCATGGCTTCGACCATGCCGCTGCCGCTGAGCACACCGGTCAGCACCGTCGCGGCGAACACCATTCCCACCACCCCGACAATGCTCGATGCGTGGGATTTGATCTGATCGGCCTGATCGGCCACGTGTGGAAAATTGATGACCAGCGCGATCGATACGCCCAGCAGGAAAACCACCGGCGAGGGAATCACTTCGACCACCAGCAGGGCCATCACGGCCAGCGTCAGCAGCGCATTCACCCAGGTCAGGCGCGGCCGGGCGTGAGGGCGCTGGATAAGATGTCCATCGCTGGAAATTGGCACAGCAAAATCATTGGCCGCCGATGCCGCATCAACGGACGCGTCGATACGCACCGCGCCCATGGCACCTGGATTGGGCAGTGCCATGGCGGCGCCTGGCACTGCCACGTATCCGGCCGATGCTGCCGCCGCGCTGGTCCGACGGCCAGTCCCCAGCAATCCCGAGTCCTGATGAATGGAGAGATGTCCGATGCGTGCGCGCTCGGCGCGGCCCAGCAGCCACGCGAGGCATAGCAGCGCACCAATGGAGATGGCAATGGCGGGTGCCATCGGCACGAAGATGTCCACCGGATTGAGCTTGAGCGCGGCGGCGGCACGGGCCGTCGAGCCTCCCCAGGGAACCGTGTTGAGAATGCCATTGGCCGTTGCCGCAATGCAGGTCAGTACCCACGGATTCATGCCGAGCCGCAGATAGATCGGCAGGAATGCCGACGTGACAATGATGAACGTGGTCGAGCCATCGCCATCGAGCGAAACGATCGCCGTCAGCAGCGCCGTACCAATTGCCAGGCGCACCGGATCGTTGTGTACGAACCGCAGAATGGTCCTGATAAGCGGATCGAACATGCCAACGTCGATCATCATCCCGAAGTAGATGATCGCGAAGAACAGCAGGCATGCGGTGGGCGCAACGGTCCGGATCGACTTGATGATGGCGTGCCCGAGGTCGAGGCCGCCTCCCGCAATCAGCCCGAAGACGATCGGCACCAGGATCAGCGCGGCCACCGGCGTGAGCCGTTTGGCCATGATCAGTGTCATGAATGCGGCAATCATGCCGAAACCTAGAATTACCAGCATCGTTGTCTCGCGTCGTTGTTATGGACCGGGTGGTAGCGCGTCTGCATGGCTGGCCGGCGATGGCCAGCGAGGCGCTGCGTTGGTGGGGCCGGTCGGAATTTCGGGGTGAAGGACGCCTGCGCCCCGAGTCAAATCGGGAGCGGTCCTTTGCTACATGGCCTTCGGGACGCGGAACTCAGTTCTTGCCGTGTTCCGCTGCCACCGGATTGGTGGTGCCCGATTCAGTCAGCGTGCGCGTGGCGTCGACGGTGGCGTAGATCCACATGATCTTCATCGGCTGCGTCTTCGACAGGTTGCGGAAGCGATGATTGACGTTCGGCGGAATGAACGTCACGTCGTGGGCCTTGAGCTGGTATTCCAGTCCGTCGATATCGAGGATTGCCTCACCTTCCATCAGGACCACGCTTTCCTGGCAATTGTGGCTGTGGAAAGGAATCTCCACGCCGCCGTCAAACGAGGTGTAGCCGGTAATGAAGCTGGTCGTTCCGAGTTCGCGCGACACCAGCGGCGTGGTGCGGGCACCGCCGCCACGTTCATGCGTGGGCAATGCTTCAGGCTTGAGAAGAACGGCGCCGGAAGGGGTCTTGGTAGTCATGCTTTGTCTCCGATCTGGAAGGTGTCGTCAAACAGGTTGCCGTGACGGCTCCCGTTTGTTGCGTTGCATTGATTATAGTTTTTTATGATCACAGAATGCAAAATGGATTGCGTAGGAGTTTACCCGTAAACGAACAGATTGAAGTGCTTGCGGGTAGACAGGACGCGACGTGCCCGGCAACTATCGCGCGGATAGTGGGCGAAGGCGGGAGTGAGAAAGGGGGGCGTAGAAATGAAAACGCAATCGCGAAGTTGCGATTGCGCATCGAGGGCGCGGAGAGAATTGCCCTATATGATCAAAAGAAGCAGCCTGTCAGGCGGCGCTCTTGAACACGGATTTGCTGCGGACCTTGCGCTGGCGTGCGCCCTCAAGGTGCTCCCGCATCAGGCCGGCGGCCTTGAGCAGGTCTTGCGCCGCGATCGCGTCCAGGATCGCGAGGTGCTCGATGGCCTGTTCCTGCCGTGGCTTCCGGTCCTTTGCCTGGCCGTATTCGACCAAGCGGCGCAGCGAATCCATGCGCTTGATGGACTGCACCAGGAAACGGTTGCCGGACCACTTGGCAATGGTCTCGTGAAAGCGACTGTTCGACTCGAACAGTTCGATCGGCGTCATGGTCTTGTAGCCACCATCGACAATGGCGCGCTGCTGCCGCTGTAGCGAGGCCAGTTCAACCGGGTCGGCCCGAAACCACGGACTCAGCAGGCCGGTCGGTTCGAGTGCCGTGCGGTAGAGATAGCTTTCCTCATAGGCCTGCGGGGAATCGATCATCGGAAGAAAGGTCCAGCCGTGGCCGATCGAGCGCTCGACCCAACCTTCTTCCTGAATCCGGGAAAGCGCCTTGCGTAACGTGCTGCGGGCAACGTCGTACTGGCGCATCATGTCGGCTTCGGTGACAAAGTCGGCAAGCGCACCGCTCAGGCGGTCTTCCGCAATCCGGAGGTGAAGGGGGTCGTCCGGCTCTTCCGACAGTTCCTGCGCAATGCCCGACAACTGGGCGGCATCCTTGCCGAGGAAGAACCCGCGGTTGTGGTCATGAACCACCGCGCCGATCTCCACCAGATAGCGCAGTGCCACGTTCACCGGGGACCTGGATACGCCAATGCGTTGAGCCAGCACACTCTCGGCCAGGTGGTCGCCGGCGCGCAGGCTGTCCATGCGGGCCAGTGCGACGATTTCCCGTGCGACACGCGTTTGCAACTGAGAGAGGTTCATGGTTCGGCAGGCGGCAGAGAATAACGTCGCCGGTTGGGTCGAACCAGTCGGCGGCATGGCTACGGATGGCATTTTGCCATGACGCCCGACAATCGCACAGCAAGCAACCGCTTCAGCCGGCCTCAGCCGGCTTCAGTCGATCCGCATGCCCAACTGCCGGATAAGCTTCGACCACTTGTCATTTTCCCGTCGAATCAGCGCTGCGAACTCCGCCGCGCTGCCTGCCGTGGGCTCATAGAGCTGGCTGCGCAACTTGTCGACGTTGCCGGGCTCCCTGAGTCCGGCGAGCAATGCCTGTGTGAGCTTTTGCGATGCGGCTGCGGGAGTGCCTTTCGGTACCACGGCTCCCGCCCATGATGTGGCTTCGTAGCCGGGCACAGCCTCCGCCATGGCCGGGACATCGGGCAAGGCGCTGGCACGCTTTGCTGACGTCACCGCAATGGCCCGCAGCTTGCCGGCCTTGATGTGCGGCAGCGCAGCAAGCGGGTCGGCGATACAGGCATCCACTTCACCGCCAAGGACCGCCACCACCGCAGGCGCGCCGCCCTTGTAGGGAACGTGTACCAGATCGATCCTGCCCAGCGACTTGAGCATTTCGCCACCCAGATGGTTGCCGCTGCCATTACCGGCCGAGCTGTACGTCAGCTTGCCCGGCTTTGCCTTGGCCAGCGCAATGAATTCCTGCAGATTTTTCGCTGGAACGTTGGGGTTCACCACCAGGATGTTGGCGACAGAAGCCATCCATACCAATGGTTCGAAGTCGCTCACCG